>Ga0209066_10001694_pt1 | contig 28549 bp, 30 predicted proteins | sample All_14_2_FD_187198 | JGI IMG/M metagenome (GOLD analysis project Ga0209066, IMG submission 187198) | Freshwater microbial communities in response to fracking from Pennsylvania, USA - Allegheny Zone_MetaG_DW_15 (SPAdes) (version 2) ...
ATACCGCCCAGGGCGCCCCCTTTGCAGTCGTCTTTAACTTCTCCCAGCGGCATTCCGAAGATGGCGGTCTCCTGTATGGTGTCGCCAAGGCCGCTGTTGTGGTGAAGGCCGACTTCGGCGCAGCCCAGCCGGCTCAGGCCGGCCGGGTTCCAAAGCAGGGAAGCCGAGTCTTGCGGCACCGCCACTACGGCCGAACCCATGGCCGTGGCCCTGGCCGTTCCCCCGGCCTGCTGCAGGGGCAAAGCCTTGGTGCCGGCTGCGTAATAGGTTTCCGCGGCCGCCGCCCGCCCGCAGAGCAGGGCGGCGGAGATTAAGCCTATGCCAATTGATAATATTTTCATTTAAATTCTCCAGTCGCTGTTAATGCTGCACCACGAACTTCTTAACTTTGGAAACGTTGGAACTGCCGTTGTCGTAGTTCCTTTCCAGGAGGTAGAGGTACACGCCGGGCGCGAGCCTGCCTGTATTAAGCGGGGAAGTCTGGCTGCCCGCCGCCTTGGACTCCTCAACCTTGGCCACCAGGTCGCCGATCACGTTATAGACCCGGATCTTAACCTTGCCTGGCGAGGCCATGCAGTATCTGAAGTTGCCCGTGGCCCCTTTGGCCGGAGAGGGGAAGAAGTAGCCCGCGCTGCAAGAGTCGTCCACCGCCGCGAACGGGACCGGGCCGAACTTCGTGACAAAGGCGGTATTAGTGCCACTGCCGCGGGTCTGCTGGAACCCGCCCGCCACCAGGGGGAACGTTCCGGCGCCCGAGCCGGTATAGCCGGTAACATAAATATTGTTAAGGCTGTCGATGTCGAGCCCCTGCCCTCTGGTCGGGCCGGTTCCGCCCAGCCAGGTGGAGAAAGCCAGGGGGCCGCCAGTCTTGCTCAAGACCGTCACGAACGCTTCCGGAGACCCTATGAAGGTGCTCTGCCCGGCTACCGGGTTGGCGCCTGCGCTGGGGAAGTCTCCGGAGGTGGTATGGCCGGTCACATAGGCGTGGAAAGAGGCGTCCACTACGATCCCGGTCGCCCGGTCGTCGGTATTGCCGCCCAGGTAGGTCGCGTACACGCCGTCGTTATGCCCGCCCCCGTTGCCCATGCGCAGCTTCAGTACGAAAGCGTCAGGACCGGTCGACATCGTAGTCCGCCCGCCGCCCAGGCCGGGAACGGTGGCGAAGACCGTGGAATTGTCGGGGAAGTCGGCGGAAAAGGTGTAGCCCGTTATGTAAACGTCGTTCAGGCTGTCCACCGCTATGGAATTGCCCTGGTCGTCGCCGGCGCCGCCGACGTAAGTCTTGTAGTCGAAGCTGGACCCGTCGGCCAGCAGCCTGGCCGCGAAAGCGTCGCCTTCGCCGCTGCCGCCGCCCCAGGTGGGCTTAAAGGCGCCGGTGATAGCGGCGTCGGCTAAACCGTCGCCGGTGTTGCCGGTAACGTAAGCCCTGCCCGAGCCGTCGACGGCTATGCCTCGCCCGTTGGCGAAGCCGGTGCAGCCTAAGTAGGTTCCATACACCAGTGCGCCGCCGGAAGTGAACTTCGTCACGAAGGCCTGCCCTGCCGCACTGCGCACTCCGGCACACGCGGACGCGTCGGTCGTTACCGGGAAATTAGCGGTCCCCGGGGCGTAGGCTCCGGAAACTACGGAAGTGCCGGCGGTTGTTCCGGTTATGTAAAGGTTCTCACCGGAGTCGATGGCTATTGCGTTGCCGGTATCATCTCCATTCCCGCCGAATGTAACCCTTACAGGAGCGGATTGGCCGTCCGCCGCGAAGCCCACCAGAAAAGCGTTCGTTCCCGTAGGAGTAGCGGCAGCAGCCGCGCCCTTGACTATGGTGGATCCCGGAAGGATCACCCCGCCGGTAACCGAGCCGGTTATGTAGGCCCTGCCCGAAGGGCCGTCCACGGCTATCCCCAGCCCCGTATCCTCGGTGGCGCCGCCCAGGTAGGTGGACCACACTATAGCGGTACCGGCCGGGTTTATCTTGGTCACGAAGATGTCGTAACCGGCGCCTTTGACCGCCTGTATGGGGCTTACTGTCACGCCCGGAAAATCGGGAGAATTAGTGGTCCCGGTCACGTAGGCGTTCTTGTTGTCGTCTACGGCGATAGCGAAGGCCTGGTCTTCGGTGGCGCCGGCGCCGCCCAGGAAGCTGGAGTAGGCGATGCTTGCCGCATGGGCCGGGCCGGTCAGGCCGGCTAACAGGGTTAGCGCCGCTATCGAGCGGCTCAACTTAATAATTATCGGGGCAGATCTCATTTTAGTTACCTCTTTATTGTTCGGCCTGGTCGGCGGTGCTTTAAGTCTAGCTATCGCGCCCGTGCGCTATCTATTAGGAGTTCTTCCCGTGCTTATGAGTAGTATTACTGAAGTCCCGACGGGGACGAGCTTTTGCCTTTCAACGCAGGACTTAGCGGTTGCCTCCATCGTATTGTAGTTATAGTGGCACGGGTGATATTGGACACGCGGCGGGAATTAAAAGTTAAAATGTAGCGGTCTGGTTCTGGCGGTCGGGCCGTGGCTGGAAATTCCAAGAGGAGACTGGCGTAACCCTATGATCAATTGTCCCAAATGTTCTTCCGAGGTTTTAGTCGAGACCCCCGCGCTGGGGAATATCCCGCTGGATGTCTGTCCCGGCTGTTCCGGGATCTGGTTCGAGAAGGGGGAGCTGGAGGCCCTGCTCAGGCAGTCGCAGGGCGGCGGCCAGGCTGACCTTCAGCTCATCGATCCCAAGCCCGAAGGCCAGGACTGCCCCGCCTGCAAGGTGAAAATGTCCCGCGGGGGCCTGGTGAACCCGCTGCTGCGGGTGGATAAATGCGAGACCTGCGGAGGCGTCTGGCTGGACGCGCGCGAACTGGCCCTCGTGAAGAAACTGCTCGGCCTCGCCGGCGGAAATTCCGAGGTGAGGGTGGCCAGGCCCGCCGCGGCCCCTGCCGAGCCGGCGGCGCGGGACACTAAGCTCGTCCTGATAAAGATCGTCGCCGCCCTCTGCGCGCTGGCCGGGCTGGCCGGAGTGAGCTACCAGATGTACCTTTATTTCAGTCCGGCGGAGGCCGTGACCCGCGCCCCGTCCATGGGCATAGCCGCGCTCAGCGTGCTGCTTTTCGCGGGCGGGGTGCTGGCCCTGAACTGGGGCAAAGAAGACCGCTGGCGCTAGCCGGCCGCCGCGGAGCGCAAAGCAGAACCGCCGGGCTCTCCCGGCGGTTCTGCTTTACTCGGATATGTCCGGAGACCTTTAGTTGATCCAGTCTTTCACGACGTGGCCGGATACGGCGCTGATGGCCTCTCCCGATTCCACTCCGGCCATGCGGACGTTCAGTTCCAGCTTGTTGCCCGGCAGTTCGGCCAGGGTGCCGATAACTATCAGGTCCGCTCCCAGCATGCCGCCTATCTTTTTGGCGGAAGCCTGGTCGATGGCGCCCGCGTTCTGCAGCCGCAGTTCGCCCAGCACTTTTTGTATCTCCTTGCGCTCCACCACTTTCAGCCTCTTCGTCTTTATCAGTTCGGTGGTGACGCGTTCGGCGACTATGTTGCCGTCCGAAGAAACCCGACCGTCGGCGTAGGAGAAGCCCGCCACGGCGATGGTCTTGCCGCCGCCCGTATAGTCCTTCAGCAACGCGCCCACAATGGGGCCGTACTCGCCGGCGTTCCTGCCTGTGCCCGTGGTCAGCCCGAGCCGGGAGGAGATGGCCGCCTTAAGGAGCTGGGCCACCACCGTGTGCCCGCGCCTCTCGGCGACCTGGAGCGGCGTAGAGCCCTCGTCGCCGTCCGACATGCTGTAGCGCCCGCTCACGCAGCGGGCCGGCCGCGGGTCCGGGTCGGCCCCGCGCTCCAGCAGCAGCTGCACCATGGCGTTCTTCCCGTGGCAGGCCGCGTACATCAGCGGCGTGCCGTTGTTCGATTCATGCCCCATGGTATTCGTGGAGGCCTCGGCGTTGGGATCGGCGCCGTGGTCCAGCAGGTACTTGGCTACTTCCAGGCGTGAGTAGACGACCGCCTGGTGCAGCGGCGTCTCGTTGGCGTAGAGGCTGGTGTGCTCGTTGGGGTCCGTGCCGGAGGCCAGCAGCGCCTGCACGCGCGCCAGATCGCCCTGGCCGGCGGCTTTATAGATCGCCGGCGCGGCGCAGCCGCAGACCGGTGCGGCCAGCAAAAGCAGCAAATATCTTTTCATCAAGCCCCCGTCCCTGTCCCGGCTATAAAGAATACTGACCGCGGCCGGGTTTCGATATTGTAGATTAATCCGAGTCCCTACTTGAGGAAATACTCCACGGTGGAGACCACGCGCAGTTTCTTGTCCTTCTGCTGCGTCTCCTGGGCGTCGGGGGTCTGGTACAGCGGCAGGATGGTGAACTGTCCCTGCGAGGCGGACTTGATGTCGCCCACCCTGGCGCCGGAATTCTTGGCGAATTCGTCGGCGGCCTGCCGGGCGTTGGCGGTGGCCTCGCGCAGCATGTCGGGCTTTACGTCGTTGAGCCGGGTGAAAAGGTAGGAGACCGAAGGCGGATAGGAGTCCCCTTCGAAGATCACGCCCTGCTTGAGCAGCCCCTCGGTGCGGCCCACCAGTTTCTCCACTTCGTCTACCTTGGCCGTCCTGGCCATGACCGTCTGCTTCAGTATGTAGCGGTTGTCGGGGTTGACGCGCTCCGAGCGGTACTGGTTGGCCAGCTGGTCCAGCGTCTCCAGCCTGCCGGGCAGGATCTCGGCCTGGTCCAGGCCGCCCTCGGCGAGGAATTTAACCACGGCTTTCTGGTCGGCGGCCAGCTTGCCCCGGAGCGTCTCCAGGTTGCCCCCGGCGCGGATGATGCGGATGTTCCAGACGGCGATATCGGCCTTGACCTCTTTTTCGGCGAGGCCTTTCACGGTGACGGTCCTGTCGAGCACCTTGGCCTTATAGTAATAGCGGCCCGGGAAGAACCCGCCCAGCGCCAGGCCCAGCGCGATGATGCCGGCCAGCCAAAGGCGGCCCTTCTGTTCAGGCGTAAATTCCATGGTCATGTTTCCTCCCGGCTAAACGTCCCTCAAGAATTAAACCAAATTTAACCCGCCGTCGCCGCGCCGTTCAGAAAGACAGGGAAACCTGGACGGTCAGCTGGCGGCGCACATAATCGTAAAGCCCCAGGTTGGAATCGTTGCGGGTAAAGGTATAGCCCGCCGTCGCCGACAGGCCGGAGGCGGGGAATTCCCTGGAAAGGTTGAGGGCCGCGGTGTACTGCGTGTCCTCGCGCCTTTCGTCGTAGGCCGCCTCCGCCGCCTCGTAGCGGGTACGGGAGATGCCCGGCCCGGCGTAAAGGGCGAAGCCCGCGGGCAGCGCCGAATACCAGCCGGCGCTGAGGCCGTCGGAGACGTTGTCCAGGTAGGCGGCCCGGGTGCCTTCCGCGGCGTGCCTGTAAGACGCCTGCACGAAGCCGTCCCGCTTGTAATAGTACTTGGCCCCGGCTGAGGCGGACCAGACCGGCCCGTTGCGCAGCCCGCCGCCGGTGAAATAGTATTTTCTCTGCAGCACCAGCGAGGCAGTGGCCGCCAGGCGCTCGCTCAGGGGCACCAGGACCTGTGGGGCCAGGCCGTAGGCGTAGTTGTAGCGCGCGTGCCCAATGCGCACGTTCTCGAAAAGCAGGGGCGAGGAGAAGACGGCTTTTTTAACGCTCAGCGTCGGGCCGAGGCTGGCGGAAAGACTGTCGGAATCGAACTGGTGCTGGCCTGCGTACCTGGCGCGGCTGTAGCCGGCGTCGGCCTGCAGCGCCAGGCCGGGCTTCAATTCGCGCAGCCAGCCGGCGTCCGCCCCGGCGGTATAGCCGTGGCCGCTCTTCTCCCGCGAGTCGCCTGACAGCCGGAACGGCGCGCCGAACATCAGCACGGTGCGGGCCGTGGGCCCGGCGTTGACGTTGCTGTCGTAGAGATAGCCGGCGTTGATCCTGACGTTCCAGCTCTTGCGCGTCTCCATGGCGGCCATGTACTTGCCTATGTTCTCGCCCACCAGCGGCGGGGGGGAATCCGACAGCACCGCCAGGAACTGGTCCCTGGCTTTTTGGGTCTCGCCCAGGGCCGCGTAGGCCCGGGCCAGTTCCAGCCGCACCCGGGGCAGGCCCTTGTTCCTCCCGAGTATTCCCTCGTAAAGCCGGGCGGCCTCCGCCGGGCGGTTCAACTGCCAGGCGGCCTGGCCCAGCAGGAAGGCGGCCTCCGTGTCGGCTTCGGCGGCGGCGTGCAGGGGCAGCAGCAAGTCGTAGGCGTCCTGCGCCCGGCCCTGCCGCAGCAGGTCCGCCGCCTGTACGGCGGGAGCGGCCGCGGCTGGCGCGGCGGCAGGTTCTTCGGCCGCCAGGGGCGCGAAGAAGGCGAAAAACAGCAGGCTCAAGGTTGCGGTTTTCATTGTGTTTCCCTGTTGATGTCACCTGTAAAGACGCCGGCGGCCCTGGCGTCAGCTCCGCCGCTAAGGGTCCAGGACCCGCCCACCTGGTCGGCCTGGGGCCCGAAGAAGTTGCCGTTGACCGCCCCCGTCAGGTTATTGTCGGCGGTGAGCGAGCCGGCTATTTTGTTGGCGCCGGCGGCCCAGGCGGCGTTCACGCTGGCCTGCGTCCAGGCGGCGCCGTCCTTCTGCATGTCGAAAATTCCCGTCAGGCTGCGGCTGGCGAAGTCTGCGGTCAGCGCCGTGGTGCCGGTTATGGCCGAGATGGCGCCGTTCTCCGTCAGCTTGCCTAGCACCTGCCCGGCGTAGGTGGCCTGGCCGGTAACGGGCACGTCCGCGCCGGGCGTCAGGCTGCCCGCCAGCCAGTAGGAGTTGGTATAGATGGTGTCGGCTACGCCCGCCCCGTCGTTCCAGCGGCCCCAGGACAGGTGGCTATAGTCGCCCAATCTTTCGACGGGTGTAACGCCGCTCAGCCGGTCGGCCAGCGCGGCGGCGGGCAGGCCGGCGCCGTAAGCGCCGTCGGAATGCGCGGCCCTCAGCCACTCGGTCTCCGCCGCGAAAGCCCCGGCGGTAAGGGCACCGCCCCCGCAGGCGGCGTCGACGCAGGAATATTCCAGGCCGCCGTCGAAGCGCAGGCTCAGCAAATTGCCGTTCTCGTCGAAGCGGGGGAACCAGCCCGTGTCCGTCCCCAGGTCCAGGGTGGCGTTAGTCAGTTGCGCCAGCGTGCCCTTGTCCAGGGTGAAGAACTCGCCCTGCATCAGCTTGTCGCCGATCACGGTGCGGTTCAGGAAAACGGCCAGGTCGCCGCCGCTGTTGATGTCCACGGCGGCGTGCAGCGCGCCGTCGTAAACCTGGTAAGTTCCCAGGTTCGCGCCGGAGTAGCGGCCGTCCTCTATCCTGAAAACCACCAGGTCGCCTTCCCGCAGGTCCGCGCGGTCTCCGGCCAGGGCGGAATCTTCCAGCGTGGTGGGGCGCAGGTTCAGTACCGCTACCCCGTAGGCCACGGAGTCGCGCACCAGCACGTCGCCTATGACCGCGCCGGCCAGCCGCCTGGCCGCTTCCCCGGGGTCCGCCGTAGGCTGGACGTAGACTGACTCCGAGGTGACGTCGTCGCTGAGTTCCAGCCGCGGGACGCCGCCCTGGGCTACAAGTTCCGATTCCTCTTCTTCCTTAAGGTAGGCCGCCCAGGCGGAGTCCCGGAGCTCCGCGCTCAAGCCCTCTTCAAGCCCGGCGTCCGCCAGGAAAGAGTCGGAGATGCCCGCCAGCAGCTCCGCCATCTCCAGCTGTTCGGCCGTCTGGAATTTCTGGCCGGCCGCCGCGCGGGCGACGCCTTCGCCCAGCGCGCGGCCCCGCGCCTCCAGCGCCGACGCCTCGTCGTAAACCCGGAAGAGTTCTTCCAGCTCGGCCTTCGAAACTTCTTTCTGGTCCTTGGCCTTTATGGCCGCCAGCCTGGCCTTCAGGTCCGCTTTTTTGTCCTCCAGCTGGTCCTTGATCTCCTGCGCCCTGGTTATCACGGACGGGTCCACTTCGGTTACCGCGAGGCTTTTCAGGAGGATGCTCGACTGCGTCCGGTAGGCGGCTATCTGTTTCTGTAAGGCCAGCGCCATAGGGTCGGCCGGGTCCTTCGCCAGCAGGTCGGCGACCTTGACCGATAGTTGGTCCATGTCGCGCAGCGCCTTGTTGACCCTGTCCGCCGCTTCGACAAAGAAATCCTGGGAATGTCCTGAGGGTTTGGCCTGCAGTTCGCGCATTATCTCCTGCACCTCGGACTGGGCGGTCTGCGCCTCCGTATTAAGCGACTGAACCTCTTTTTCCCGTTCTTCAGTCCCCGCCGGGGTTTTGAACCGGGTCTTGGCCATCTTGGCGGCTTCGTTCTGGAAAGAAGAGACGCGGCTGTCGGTTTCGGTAATCATTTTTGCGTAGCTGGCCAGTTGGGCCTTCTGGGCGGCCGGCAGGCCGGGATCGGCCAGCGCCGCTTCCACTTTCTGCCGCATTCCTTGCAGTATCAGCTTGTCTTCCAGGATCAGGGCGACCTGGCGTTCCACGTTTTTAAAGAATTCCTGCTGGTCTTCTTGCTTGACGCTCTCGAGTTTGTTCAGTTGTTTGAAGTTGTCCTGCAGTTCCCTGAGGTTCTGGGCCTGGCTTTGCTGCAGGATCCGGAGAGTATCCGGCAGGTCTTCGAGGCGTACCGCGTCGACCAATTTGGAAAGGTCCTGCGGCGGGCCTTCGTGCCCGCGGGAGCCGCCGGATTTAATTACCAGCTCTTCTCCTTCTTGCAGGGTAGTGTCTCCCCCGCGCTCAAGCAGCGCCGCGGCTGTATCGCGCAGATAGGCGATGCGGTCTTCTCCGGGATTGGTTGCGTTCGTGATTCTGGTGGCGGCCGCCGTAGCGGCGAGCTGGAAAGAAAGGAGGAAGAAAAGAAGGCGCCTGGTCATGTGAAAAACCCCTTGAAATTTAGTCGGCGGGATGCCTGCGGATAAAATATATTGTAGCAGAATCAAAAAGACGCGTCAGCGCCGGGAGGGCTCTTTCTTCGGAACCTCGGGCTTGATTCTCGAAGCCGTTTCCCAGTTGAGGCCGGAGGAGAGTTGCTTGCCTGCTCCTTATTCACGGGAAAAACTCCGGGTTTTGATATAATAAAAAATCGGCCGCGGTCACGCGAAATTAAAAAAACTCGCCGTGAAAAAGGGGGAAAACAGGGGGGGGCTGGCGATAACCGCGCTTATCTCCCTGCAATTGTTCAGCATGATTCTTGACATTCTTAAGCGGCGAACAGGTTGTGGTTCTCCCGTGAAGAAGCCTCCGTCCGGGGCCGGGGGTAACCGTTTCAGGGCGCTGCTTTCCGTGTCGGTGCCGCCGGCCGTTTCTGACCCGCTATTGCTCTTCGCGGCTTTCCTGCTGCTTTACGGCGTCACTGCCGACCATTCGTATTTTTACGATTCCGTATTGTACGCCGCCGTCATCAAGTCTCCGCTCGCTCACCATAACCTTTCCAATATCTTCGAGTGGAATCACTTCCTCTGGTATCCGGTCACCCGCGCGTTCTATTTGCTGCTGCGCCTGCTGGGCTTCGGCGGTCACACTTACGAGGCCATACAGTGGTTCAACGCCGGGGCCGGGGCCTTGGGTCTCTCGGTTTTCTATTCTACTCTCGCCGCTGGTTTCTCCCGGCGTCAGGCGCTGTTCTGGACCCTGCTGGCCGGCTTCGGCGCAGTGTACTGGAGCCGGGCCACCGGCGCGGAGCCATACCTTGCCGGTACCCTTTTCATTCTTGTTTTTTGCGCCGCCCTCTATCGCTATTTTCGGGAGTTCTCCGTGCCGGTTTTCGCCCTCGCCTGCGTTTCAGCCGGCCTGGCCGCCTCCTTCCACATAGCCAACAATATCCTCTGGGCCGCGGCCGCGGCCGCGCTGCTGTATCACCGCAGGGAGATCTTGAGGCAGGCTGGCGTCCTGGCGGGCGTCCTCCTGGTTTTCGCCCTGCCTTATGCGTGGATACACGGGTTCTTTGTCCGGGGCGGTTTCGCGCGCTGGCTGCAGTGGGGCTCCGGCCTGGTCAACGGCGTCTCCCCCGAGAGCAATCCCCTGGGGCAATTCGACCTTAACCTCGCCTCTCATTTTCTGCTGCCGGTGAAGAATTTGCTGCTTTCATTTTTTCACGCCGGCTGGCCCGGCGGCGCCGTGCTCGCCGCGGCAGCGGTCTTTCTGACGGCGCTGGCGGTCTTTTTCGCTTGCACGGGCGGCAGGCGGGCGCCCGTGTTTACTTCCGAAAGCGCGCCGCTCGCGGCGGCTTTCGGCTTGCCGCTCGCCCTGTTCCTGCTGCTGTACTCGGTGTGGCAGCCGGTCAACACTATCTACTGGGCCACCCACGGCGCGCTCAGCTGCGGTTTCCTGGCGGCGCTGCTGCATGGCCGGGCGCGGGGGCGGCTCCCGCGGTTCCTTCCTGCGGCGGGCTTCGTCTTCGCCGGCCTTCTGGCCGTGAATAATTTCTGGCGGCTTATCCTGCCTAATTATCACGGTGCCCGGGTAAAGCCGGACATAGAATTCTGCGACGCGGTAGCCTACTTTACCTACCCGTACAGCCCCGTGCTGATCTCGAGCGGCGCCATGAAGGTCTACCTGCCGTATTTTGCCGGCCGCGACAGGATCTCCATAGAACTCGTCATAATTAACGCTTACGCGGACAAGAAGGACCCTGTAGCGCAGCTGCGCGGCATCCTCGCCTCCTACTACGAACACGCTATCCCTGTTTACATGACGGAGGACGTGCTCGCAGACAGGGAACTCTATGCGTCCTGGGGCGTCACGGCCGGACAGCTGGACTCCCTGCTTGAGCCTTACCGGCTGATGAAAGTCTTTAACTATGAGCGGGAGGGCGCTCCCGGCAAGGCCCTCTACCTGCTCTGGCCCAGGCGCCTCGGAGCGGGGGCGAGCGAGGCCATCTTTGCGAACATGAACAAAGCCGGGATGTTCAAACACGTGGCCGCCATAAAGAGGTTCCTGGCCCAGGACCCCGGGCCCGCTCCCCTCGCCAGATATGCGCTGGAAAACTGACCGGCGCGCCCGGCCCGGGCAATAAAAAACCGCGGGATCGCTCCCGCGGTTTTTAATTTATTCCGGCCGGCTCAGTTCTCGAAGCCGGGGTACATGGGGAAGCCGGCGCAGAGCTGCTTGACCTGCTCCTTGATCCCCTTCAGCGCCTTGTCGTCTTTGGCGTGCGTGATGGCCTCGTCCAGCAGGCCGGCCACGATGGTTATCTGCTTCTCCTTCATGCCGCGGGTGGTGATGGCCGGGGTGCCCAGGCGTATGCCGCTGGTGACCATCGGCTTCTGCGGGTCGAAGGGAATGGTGTTCTTGTTCACCGTGATCCCGGCCTTGTCCAGCGCCTTCTCGGCGTCCAGGCCGGTGATGTTCTTGGCGCGCAGGTCCACGCTCATCAGGTGGCAGTCCGTGCCGCCCGAGACGATGCGGTAGCCGCGGCCCTGCAGCTCGCGGGCCAGCTTGCGGGCGTTCTTGAGCACCTGCGTCTGGTATTCCTTGAACTTCGGGCTCATGGCTTCCTTGAAGCAGATGGCCTTGCCGGCGATGGCGTGCATCAGCGGGCCGCCCTGGTTGCCGGGGAAGTTGGTGCGATCCACGTTCTTGGCGTAGCAGCCCTTGGAGAGGATCAGGCCGCCGCGGGGGCCGCGCAGGGTCTTGTGCGTGGTGGTGGTGACGATGTCGGCGTATTCCACCGGCGACGGGTAGATGCCGGCGGCGATGAGCCCGGCGTAATGGGCGATGTCGGTCACCAGGAAGCACTTCCAGGTGTCGGCGGCGCGCTTGATGCGGGCCCAGTCCCAGCGGCGGGAGTAGTTGGAGGCGCCGGCCATGATGAGCTTGGGGCGGTGCTTCTCTATGAGCTTCTCCATCTCCTCGTAGTCTATCAGCTCGGTCTCCTGGCTGACGTTCATGGTGATGATCTTGAAGTAGCGGCCGGAGAAGTTGAGCGGGTGGCCGTGGGAGAGATGGCCGCCGTGGGAGAGGTTGAGGCCCATCACGGTGTCGCCGGGGTTGATGAGGGAAAGATAGGCCGCGATGTTGGCCTGGGTGCCGGAATGGGGCTGCACGTTGGCGTGCTCGGCGCCGAAGAGCTTCTTGGCGCGGTTGATGGCCAGCTGTTCGGCCACGTCCACGTGCTCGCAGCCGCCGTAGTAGCGCTTGCCGGGGTAGCCTTCGGCGTACTTGTTGGTCAGCACCGAGCCGAGGGCCTCGAGCACGGCCTTGGAAGTGTAGTTCTCGGAGGCGATGAGTTCCAGGTTGTTCTGCTGGCGCAGGACCTCGCCGCGCACGGCGGCGTAAAGCTGGGGATCGTTCTTTTTAATCTCGTCGTACATTATATTCTCCTTTGACCGCTCTGAAAATACAAATCTATTTTACTTCTTTTTCAGCTTTTCCAGCGCCGCCCGGACCGCGGTCTTGATCAGCTTGAAGATCTCGAAATAGAAAAAGTCGTCGCGGCCGTACGGGTCGGCGATGTCGTCCCCGCCGAAACCGGCGTACTCTATCAGCGTCTGCGTCTTTTTGGCGGCGCGCGGGTAGCGCCTTATGATCTCGGCCTTGTGCCTGGCCGTCATGGCCAGCACCAGGTCGTGGCTCTTGATCAGTTTGCCCGTCAGCATCACGGGGACATGTTTGAAATCTTTTACGCCTTCCTTGGCCAGCAGGTCGGCCACGGCTTTGGGCTGGGGGATGCCCGCCTCGGCTTCGAGACCGGCGGAGTGGAACTTCATCTTCAGTTTTTCGTCGGCCGCGACCTTGGCGGCGTAATAGTGGGCCAGCACGGAGCGGCAGGTGTTGCCGGTGCAAACGAACAGGACCTTTTTCACGGCAGTTCCGGCGCGTCGCCGGGCCCCGCGGCCTCTTCGTCCTCTACGGCCTCGGCCGGGCGCAGCAGTACTACCACCTCGCCCTTCACGTCGCCGGCGGCCTCGATCTTTGAAATGGTCTCGTCTATCAGCCCGCCGGTCCACTCCTCGTAGATCTTGCTGATCTCGCGCGCCACTATGGCGGTGAGGCCGGGGCCGAACTCCTCGCGCGCCATGGCCAGGAATTTCTTGAGCCGGTACGGGGATTCGAAAAGGATGACGGTCTTCTTGAGCTCGAAGGCGGCTTTGAGAGCCTTTACTATTTTGCCGCGCGAGCGGGGCAGGAAGCCCAGGAAGACGAACGAATCGCAGGGCAGGCCGGAGCCGGCGGCGGCCGTGATAACGGCGGAGGGGCCGGGCAGGGCCGTCACCTTGATGCCGGTGGAGCGGGCGAGCGCCACCAGTTTGCGGCCGGGGTCGGAGATGCAGGGGGAACCGCCGTCGGTGACCAGGGCGGCGCTCTTGCCGCCGCGCAGCCAGGCCATGGCGCCGGCCACGGAGCGCTCGTCGTGCTCGTTGTAGCGGAACAGCTTCTTGGAGAGGCCGAAATGGTTGAGCAGGTTCAGGGTGCGGCGCGTGTCCTCGCAGAACACGGCGTCGACTTCCTTGAGCGCGTCCAGCGCGCGCAGGGTGATGTCCTTGAGGTTGCCTATCGGGGTGGGGACGATGAAGAGCACGGCTTATTTCTCGAATTCCGGCCAGCCGGCCTTCTCGAGCTTGAGGAAAGCCTTGACCACGTCGGGGTCGAACTGGCGGCTGGAACCCTTGACCAGCTGGTCCTCGGCTATCTCCACGCTGAGGGCCTTGCGGTACGGGCGGTCGCTGCGCATGGCGTCCCACGCGTCTATGGTGGCCACTATGCGCGCGCCGAGGGGGATCTCCTCGCCTTTGAGGCCCTCGGGGTAGCCCATGCCGTTGAACCATTCCTGGTGGTAGAGCACCATCTGCGAGACCGGGCCGAGGAAATGGATGGGGGACAGGATCTGGTAGCCGATGGCCGGGTGCTTCTTGATCTCCTCGTATTCCTCGTCGGTCAGCTTGCCCGGCTTGGAGAGGATGGCCCCGTCGATGCCGATCTTGCCGATATCGTGCAGCAGCGCGGCGTATTCCACGTAGCGGATCATCTGCGCCGGCATGCGCAGCTCCTCGGCGAGGCGGCGGGCTTTCTGGCGGGCGCGGCCGGCGTGGTCGCCGGTGTAGGAGTCCTTGGCGTCTATCACGCGCGCCAGGGTCTGCACCATCTCCAGGTAGAAATTCTCGAGGCTCTCGTAAAGCTTGATGTTCTCCAGCGTGATGGCGGTCTCGCCGGCCAGCAGGGTGAGGAACTTGAGGTCGTAGTCGGTGAAGGATTCTTTCTCGCGCGACAGGTGCAGGTTCAGCACGCCGAAGGGCTTGTCCTTGAGCTTGAGCGGGATGGCGATGAACGGGTCCTTCTGCTCTTCCTTGCCGATGAAATCCTTGTACTGGTTGTTCTGGGCCGGGTCGGTGACGAAGATGGTCTCGCCGGTCTGGAAGGCGCGGCCGGCGATGCCGAGGCCGGGCTTGATGCGGGTGGTGTCGATGACTTCCTTGGAGATGTTCTTGGAGGCGCAGATGCGCAGCTCGTCGGCCACTTCGTCGTGGATCATCAGCGAGCCGCGGGGGGAACTGATGAGCTCGCAGGCGGATTCCACCACGGTCTGGTAGAACTCCTCCTTCTTTATCTGGCCGGCGTTGACGATGCCGATCTCGTGGATGGTGAGCAGGCTGGTGAGCAGTTCGTCGAACTTGCCCCAGGTGGTGCGCAGGGAGGCGTCGGCGCCGCCCGTGTCGGCCGAGGGCTTGTCCAGGCGCAGGTCATAGACCTTCCGCAGCAGGGCGCCGATGATAAAAAGCAGAATGACTATAGCCAGCGAAAGCAGGTATATCATTATTAAGAAGAATAGCAAAAGACAGGCGGCAAAGCCAATAAAAAGGATATCGTTGTCGGAGCACGGCGTTGTTGTGCAGCCAATCCCATAAAGTTATAATTGAGGTCATGAAAAGCCGTCCTCTGAAAGTGCTGGTCTGCGGCGCGGCCGGCCGCATGGGCCGCGCGGTGCTCGCCGAAATAGAAGCCTCCAGGGCTTTCGTCCGCGCCGGCGGCGTGGACGCCGGGCAGGGGCCGGGAGTGGAGCCGCCCGACGCTTTCACCCGCCTGCTGGCCCTGGCCGACGCGGTGGTGGATTTTTCCTCCCCGGCGCCTTCGGTGGCTTACGCTCAGGCCTGCGCCGCGGCCCGCAAACCTTTCGTCACCGGCGTCACCGGCTACTCGCCCAAACAGCTGGCCGCCCTGAAGGCCGCCGCCAGGCGCACCGCCGTCTTCCATTCCCCCAACATGAGCCCCGCGGTTAACCTGACCTTCGCGCTGGCCGCGCTGGCCGCCCGCCGGCTGAAAGATTTCGACATCCACGTGCACGAGGCGCATCACAGCGCCAAGAAGGACGCCCCGTCCGGCACGGCGCTGCGCTACGCCGAACGCATCGCCGCCGCCAGGGGGGGCGCGCTGCCACCCATCACCAGCGTCCGCGCCGGGGACATCGTGGGCGACCACACGGTGCTGTACGCCGGGCCGCACGAGCGGGTGGAGATAGCCCACCGCGCCCACTCCCGCTCGGTGTTCGCCGCCGGCGCGCTCAAGGCCGCCGCCTGGCTGGCCGGGCGGAAGCCGGGCTTCTACGATTATTCCGACCTGCTGGACCTTAAGAGCTTTTAGTCACGGAGACCTATGAATAAGGCTGAGATCATAAACTGGTTCCTGTTCGCGCTGGCGCTGTTCGGCGCGCTGCTCGTCTACCTCTCCTACTCCAAGAGCTCGGAGATCCTCCAGCCGGCCCGCAAGGCCGGACTGGCCAATACCCCCGACCAGTACAAGCTGGCCCACGAGGCGGTGGAATTCTCCACGGCCGACGGCGTGCGGCTGAAGGGCTGGTTCATCCCCGCTCCGGGCGGCGAGAGCGGCCGGACCATCATCTTCTGCCACGGCTGGGGCTCCAACCGCGGCGAGGCGCTGCGCGACACCTGGTTCCTCGCCGAGCAGGGCTTCAACCTGTTCTATTTCGACTTCCGCGCCTCCGGCGAGAGCAAGGGGTCCGTGGCCAGCGTGGGTTACCTGGAGACCCGCGACTTCGACGCCGCCTACGAGTTCCTCAAGAACAACCGGCCGCACGCGGCCGAAGCCGTGGGCGTGTTCGGCACGTCGATGGGCGGCTCGGTGGCCGTCTACGCGGCGGCCAAGTACCCCGAGATCTCCTGCCTGCTCTCCGAGAATACCTTCCTCTCCTACGAGCGCGTGGTGGCCAACTGGAGCTGGCGCCGGCTCAAGACCCCGTATTTCCCGCTGGTCTGGCTGACGCTGTTCTTCGTGCGGCGCAAGCTCAAGAACGATCCGGAGCCCTACAGTCCGCTCTACAACGCGCCCAAGGTTAAGTGCCCGGCCATGTTCATCAACGGCGATCACGACGACCTCGTGCCGCTGGCCGACGCGGAGCGCCTGTTCGGGCTGTGCGGCTCGACGAGCAAGCAGATGTGGGTAATCGCCGGCGCCTCGCACGCCAAATGCGCCGAGGTGGGCGGCGAGGTGTACCGCAACAAGCTCTCGGCGTTCTTCGCCGGCGCCCTGCCCGAGCCGGCGCAGGAGCAGCCCGCGATTAAATCCGGAAAATAAATGTTGGCCGCCTGTTGGTCGTCTGATGCGCATGGCGCTTGGTACGACACGGGCATAGCCCAGCGCATAGCGCCTTGCGGCACCGACAAAAGTCTTGCATTCCCCGTCGGCATAATGTAGTATTTTCCTATCGCCCCCGACGGGTGCGAAAATACGCCCCGACGATAACAGTGGGGGGAAGTTAACGGAGGAAAGTGAAATGGCTGAAATGATACAGAAAGTTGGTCTGAAGCGCGAGAAGGGTTACCTTTATTTCATCGACAAGAAAGGCGACATCTCCTGCGCCCTGATGGCCCGCGGCAAAAAGAAAGGCGGCAAGGCCAAGGTTGCCGTGAAGGTCGGCCTGAAGAAAGAGAAAGGCTACCTGTACTTCATCGACAAGAAGGGCAACGTCTCCCGCGCGATCATGAAGAATTCCGGCAAGAAAAAGAAGTAATCCTTCTTTCTCTTGACGAACCGCCCGGCCGCAACGCCGGGCGGTTTTATTTTAAGCCCGGCGGTCGGCTGAAATGAGAGCGGCCCCCCGCGAGGAGGGCCGCTCATTTTGCTGCGGAAGAACGGCGGGCGTTAAACTTTTTTGCCCTTCTCTTCCAGCCGCTCCTTCATCTTTTCCACGCGGGTCTTGCACCCGTCGGTGAGCTTGGAGGCGTTCTTGATCAGGCAGTCGCGCACGCGGCCTTCGCCGGGCTTCACGTCCTTGCAGAGCTTCTGCGCGTCGGCGGCGCACACCTTGCCGCCCTTATTCTTGCGCGCCTTGCCCTGCCCGAGGCCGGAGCGCATCCTGAAGCCGCTCTTGAACCCGGAGGAGTAGCCCTTGCCGTACTCGCGCATGCAGCTGCCGCCGCCCTTGCCGCCGCGGCCCAGCCGCTCGCCGCGCTTGCCGCGTTTTTCGGCGCCCAGCGCCTTGCGGTCCTTGCAGGCCTGGGACAGCTCCGCCTCGTGCTCCTTGAGGCAGGCGGCTACTCGGCCTTCGCCGGGCTTCACGTCCTTGCAGAACTTCGCCGCGTCGGCCGCGCAGGGCCCTTTCCCCTTCTCGGCCGAGGCCGGGATGGCGAGCGCCAGGCCGGTGCCGAGAGCTAAAACCGCTAATATGTAGTTTTTCATAACCTTGCTCCTTTCTTCCGCTGTTGTCTATACAACGCGGCGGCCCCCGGTTTTATTGCACCGGGGCCGGAGCCTCTTATATATTAAGGAAGGTCTACGTAAACGGCGCCGTTCTCCAGCTTGACCGGGTAGGTCTTGAGCGAACGGGTGGCCAGCGCGGGATCGGCCGGGTCCGGATGCTTGCTTGCCGGCGTTTTGGGGGCGGGGCCGCTGAGGGCCTCGCCGCTGCGGATATCGAACTGGGCGTAATGCAGCGGGCAGGTGAGGACCCAGCCGGTCAGCGCGCCGCGCTCCAGCCTCGCGTGGGCGTGGCCGCAGGCGCGCTCCACGGCGAAGAAAGAGCCCTCGCAGTTGCAGAGCACGATCTCGCGGCCTCCCAGCGTTACGGCTATCATGCCGCCGGGGAGAATGGCGGCGGCGTCAGCGGCTTTTGTCAGCATAGAAGACGGCCTCCGGGATCTGCTTGAGCTTGTCCGGGTCCGTCACGTCCTTGTGCACGAACAGACCGCACCAGCAGCGGCGCATGGCGTCGTAATGCTCGCGGTGGAAAGGGATGCAGGGGCAGACTATGCGCATGTTCTCGGCGCGGTCTTTGGTACGGGCCTGGCAGGGGCAATAAGGGACGCCGGTCTCGGCCTCGAGGAGCGCTTCCTGTTCCAGCAGAAAATCGGCGTCCTCTTCGGCCGGCGTGAACTTGTAGCCGAGCTTGTCGACCAGCGGTTCGAAGAGGTAGCGCAGGGCGCGCTTGCGCGGCTCGAGGGTCACTTCTTCTCCAGCAGCTTCTCGAACCCGGCCGGGTCGTAGCCCTGCACGCAGCTGTCGCCGATGCGGGTGAACGGGAAAGAGCCGGTGCAGCCCTGCCCCTTCATCTCCTTCATGATCGCTTCCTGCCTGGCTTCGTCCTGCTTGTCGTAGTCTATGCTCTCGAAGGGCAGCTTTTTTTCTTCGAAAAATTTCTTGGTTTTCTTGCACCAGAGGCAGGTGCTGAGCGCGTAAATAATTATTTTTTTCATGGTCACATCCTCACTCGGACTTTTCCGTCCGAAATTTCCACCGCGTAAACGCGCGCTTTAATTTCCGCCGCGTTCAAGAATTTTCCGTCGCGGATATCGAAGCGCCAGTCGTGGCACGGGCACTGCAGCGTGTAGCCGTCCAGCGCGCCGGCGGCGAGCGGGCAACCCATGTGGGGGCAGCGGTTTTCCAGCGCGAAAACTTCGTTTCCCCGACGTATGAGCAGCACGGGCAGACCGCGCGGGAAAACCGCCAGCGGTTTTCCTTCGGCCAGCCGCGAGAGCTCGCAGACTTCTTCGGCAGGGTTCATTTTTTCATTATATAAAACCTGGCCTGAACCGGCGCGTGAAAAATATTTTCAAAAAAGCGAAAAAAACTGTTGCATTTACTAATGACAATATATAGAATCAATTTCGCGCAGTTAATGCGCAAGGAGATAAAATGCCCACTAAAAAGAAGGTTGCCAAGAAAGCCGTGAAGAAAGTCGCGAAGAAAGCCGTGAAGAAAGTCGCGAAGAAAGCCAAGAAGAAGTAATTCTCGGCTCACGGAATAAAAGGCGGCGCAGAAGCGGATGCTTCCGGCGCCGCCTCTATTTTTATACGCCCGCGGCCCCGGCCCCCGGGCGGAATTTGTAAAATCAATCCATACCATGCCGGGCAACTATTTCATAATCAACCCCGCGGCGGGCCACGGCCGCGCCGGGCGCTTCTGGGAAGCCCTGAGCGCCCCGGCGCTGCGCCTCGCCCCCGGCTCGTCGTTCTCGCTGACGGCGCGCCCCGGCCACGCCGCCGAGCTCGCGCGCGCCGCGGCGCTGGCCGGCGCCGAAAAGATCATCGCCGTCGGCGGCGACGGCACCTTCTGCGAGGCGCTCGAAGGCGTGCTGGGCGACCCGGAGGCGGCGCGCCGCCGCCCGGCGCTGGGCGCCCTTCCGGCGGGCTCGGGCTGCGACCTCGCCCGGCACCTAAAGTGCCCCCGCGACAGGGACGGCCTGCTAGCCATGCTGGCCCGCGGCCGCACCCGCCTGATGGACGCCGGCAGGCTGACCTATACTCGCGACGACGGTTCTCCCGGGGTGAGGCACTTCATCAATATCGCGGCGTTCGGCCTGGCCGGCGAGGTGGCGCATCACATCAAGGAGACCGGCAAGCCGCTGGGCGGCACGCTGTCCTACGCTTACTCCTCGCTGCGCGCCATCCTCACGGCGCGCGCCCGCGATCTGCGCCTGAAGGCCGACGGGCGCGATATCTCCGGGCGGTACCACCTCGGCGTGCTGGCCAATACCTCGTCGATGGGCGGCGGCATGCTGATAGCGCCCGGCACCCGCGACGACGACGGGCTGATGGACCTGGTGCTGGTGGCCGACATGAGCCGTTTGGCGCTGGCGCGCAGCCTGCCCTCGCTCTACGGCGGCACGCACCTGGGGCGGCCCGGCATAACGCTGACCCGGCTGCGCCGCCTCGAGGCCGACTCCGACGAGACCGTTTATCTGAACATCGACGGCGAGGCCGACGGCCGCCTGCCTGCCGTCTTCGAAGTGCTGCCCGGGGCCGTAAGGGTGGTGGAGCCGTGAAGACCGACGAGGTGCTCAACAGCGTCACGCATATAATCGGCGCGGCGCTGGCCCTGGCCGGGCTGGTGGTGCTGGTGGTGTCGGCCGCGCAGCGCGGCGACGCCTGGCGCATCGTCAGTTTCTCGGTCTACGGCGCCACGCTGTTCCTGCTCTACCTTTCTTCCGCCATCTACCACAGTTCGGACGGGCCCGCCAAAAAGATCTTCCGCATGATGGACCACCAGAGCATCTACCTGCTGATAGCGGGCACCTATACGCCGTTCACGCTGGTGACGCTGCGCGGGCCGTGGGGCTGGTCGCTGTTCGGCGTGATCTGGGGCCTGGCGGTTTTTGGCGTGGTGCTGGACGCGGTGCACCGGAAGGGCCGGCGCATCCCGCAGCTGGTCATCTACCTGCTGATGGGCTGGCTGATCACGCTGGCGCTGGGGCCGCTGCTGCGCGCGCTGCCGCTCGGCGGGTTCCTGCTGCTCATGGGGGGCGGCGTCTTCTACACCTCGGGCGTGGCCTTCTACCTGATGGACCAGCGGTTCCCGTATTTCCACGGTATCTGGCACCTGTTCGTGCTGGCCGGCAGCGTCTGCCACTACGCGGCGGTGCTGTTCTACGTGTAGGCGGCCTGTTACGGGCCGGGCCGGAAATGTGGTAAAATTATAAGGTAGTTCAGCGGGTGGTTAGCTCAGCGGTAGAGCGCTGTCCTCACACGACAGATGTCACAGGTTCAAATCCTGTACCACCCACCAAATTTTTCTCAGACAATTGCCGCTCCGGAGCGGCAATTTCTTTTTCAGGGGCAAAATGGAAATACTGGAACAGCTCTTCTCCTACCTCGTGCACGCCTTCAACGTGCTGCTGCACCTCGACAAGTACCTCGGGGCCGTCATCCAGGATTACGGCGCCTGGACCTACCTGATACTCTTCCTCATCATCTTCTGCGAGACCGGCCTGGTGGTCACGCCCATCCTGCCCGGGGACTCGCTGCTCTTCGCCATCGGCACCTTCGCCGGCCTGGGCTACCTGGACCTCTACTGGACGCTGGCCCTGCTCTCGGCCGCGGCCATCCTCGGCGACACCGTCAACTACGCCGTCGGTAATTACATCGGTCCGAAGGTGTTCCATTACGAGAACTCCCGCATCTTCAAAAAAGAATACCTGCAGAAGACGCACGCCTTCTACGAGAAGTACGGCGGCAAGACCATCATCATCGCCCGCTTCGTGCCCATCGTGCGCACTTTCGCCCCGTTCGTGGCGGGCGTGGGCGCCATGACCTACGGCAAGTTCCTGGCCTTTAACGTCGCGGGGGGCCTGCTGTGGGTCTTCTCCATCACGCTGGCCGGCTACTTCTTCGGCAATATCCCGGTGGTAAAGAGCAATTTCACCGCGGTGATCCTCGCCATCATCTTCATCTCCATCCTGCCCGGCGTGATAGAGTACGCCAGGCACAAAAGGGCCTCCCGGCCCGGCGCCGCCGCGTAATAAAATCCGGCAGGCCTCGCGACAGAAAGGTAGCCTTCCCAGATTTCTGGCAGGCTACTTAGGTGAGCGACACCCCTTTGACTGGTTGTTCTTAGCGAAACTTTTGAAAAACACGCCCGGGGAAGGGAGAAAAAAACTGGGGGGCTGAAGATAACTGCGCTTAGGTTTCCTGCAATTCAATAAGCGCGGGATTTGGGCGGGACCGAGCAAAATACACGCAAAAAACTAGCGCCCGCCTTGGGAGGCGGGCGCTAGTTGTCAATCTGCCAGGTTAGAAAGAGGCCGCGCCAGGGTGGTCAAGGCCTGTCCCGCCTCCAAAGTTGGGGGCGTAGGGCGGAGTCGGGTTATTGGCGCCCCCGGGGGTATAAATTACGGCCCCGTAGTACGAATGCTCCGAAGACGGTTCGGATTGCCCGGAAGATGAGCCCGAGTGGCTGGGCGGCTTGGGGGCGTGCCCGGACGAAGAACCCCCGGTGGAGGAGTGGTGCTGCGCGGCCGCCGCGGCAGCGGCGTTTGCCTCTTCCACTTTCTTTACCCAGGCCCTGAAGTCCTTTTCCGACTTCTCAAGGGACTTTTTTATAACGTTATACTGCTTCAGTTCCCGCTTGTCCGTTGGGGGGGTTCTCAAGCTGAGCGGCAGCCCTGACTTGAAATTTACAATGCTGGAGAGGGACCAGATTCCTTTATCCTTGGGGTAGGCCATTTTCGTCAGAAAGGTATCTAAATTCTCCAGTTGCGGGTAATACTTGGCCTCTGGCCGTTTCCCTCCGTTCACGTAGCGATAGATATCGGCGTAAAGCCGGATCTCTTGGACCTGCCTCGTCTCGTTCGCCAGGTCCGGCACCAGGCGATTATGATGCAAACGGATGTACAGGTACACTTCCGCGGTATGCGCGCTCAGTTCCGTCATGAAATTAACGGTGTTTTGCTTGGGAAGATCTTCCGGGCTCATCCCCGCGGCCTCAAAATCCGCCTGGTGCTGGAATTCATGCGCCAGCACTGAGCTTAAATAACTATAGGGGATGCTTTTGTGCGAGTCCATAAGCATGTTCTTGTAGAAGGTGCTCAAGTATACCACCCGCTTGCCGTCGGGACCGGCCGGTTTGGTGAATGCGTATGGGTTTCCGTCCTGGATCAGATCGTTGCTCCAGGCAATGGAGATCTGGCCGCTCTTGTTCAATTGCTCTATCTGCGCCCCGGAGTCCGCGTATTGAAAGGCGCATCTCGCCTTGGCTATTATGGGCGCCTGCTTGTCCAGAATTGGCGTCTGCATACGGGAATCTTCCGGGGGCGGCGGCGCCGGTATGGCCGGCGAGGCCGGGGCCTCCGCGGGATACACCGGGGATGCCGCGTGTCCGGCAGCTTGCCCGTCAAAGATCCCCCTGCCGCCTGCCGCCGCGCCGAGCGCCTCGAGGGCGGTCTGGTTTTGTGCGCCGGCGGGCTGCCAGAGAACGGGGAGCAGCGCGGCATAAAAGAACAGGTCGGTTTTTTTCATAAGGTTTCCTTGCTTGCCTCCGGCTCAGCGGGACCTGGCCAGCCTGAAGCCCACCCGTTCGCTGTTAAAGCCTGGGCCGCGGGTATAGTTATTGTTGTCCGGGTTGCCGGGCAGCTCGTTGAAAGGGCTGCCGCGTATCACGCGGCCGTTGCCCGGGCCGTTGTAGGCGCTGCCGTCCGCCGGCGCGCCGGCGTAAGAAACGGCGAATACATCCTGTACCCACTGGAAAACATTGCCGGCCATGTCGCAGACGCCTTGCCTGGTGTTGCCCGCCGGCCTGGAGCAGACGGGCTCGGTGCCGGCGGCCTCCATCACGGCCAGGGACGAGGTGGGGGCGGTTCCGCCCCAGGGGTAGAGATTGTAATCTCCGCCGTTGCGGGCCGCGTATTCCCACTCCGCTTCGGTGGGCAGGCGCGCCCCGGCAAAAACCGCGTATTGGCTGGCCTGTTCCCAGGTGACGCAGTTGACGGGATGGTTGGCGTTATTTGCCACGCCCCAGTTACACTTGCTTCCGGTGCCCGGCCGGGTGCATTTCCCGGAGGCTACGCAATCGCCGTACTCTTTCACCGTTACCGGGGCCCGGCCCAGTTCGAAATCCTTTACCGCCGCCTGGTGTACCGGGGTGGCGGCAGTGGAGCCGTCCGGCAGGTTTGTCCTGCCCATAGTGAAAGAGCCGCCGGGTATGGCTACCCATCTGAAGTTCACGCTCCTAGCCAGCCTTATTCCTGCGTGAGTCGAAAACCCGGGTTTGCCGTCCGCGTTCATCATTTTTGCCCGGTAATCAGCCCTCAATGCCGTCGGGTTGCTGCCGAAAGAGCCACCCCGTATTACCCGGTACATGTCGGAATATGAGTCATTCCAGGTGTCCGGCTTGCCGTCCGTGGGGGCCCATTTATACGAAGTGTTGGCATAGTCCGCGGTCCACTGGTACAGGTGCCCCGACATATCGCAGACGCCCTGGGCGGTGCGGCCCGCCGGCCTGGAACAAACCGGCAGCGTGCTGAAGGTGCTTATTACTACGCGCGTGCCGTCGGGAGCTTCGTTGCCCCACGGGTACAGCTGGCTCTGGCCGAGCCCGGTGGCGGCGTACTCCCATTCCGACTCGCTGGGCAGCCTGGCCATGGCGAAAGCCGCGTATTCATTTGCCTGCTTGAAAGAAACGCAGTTTATCGGGTGGTTGATCCTCGCGGTGCTGCCCCAATTGCAGCCGGGGTCCCTGCCCGGCAGCGTGCATTTTCCCCTGGCCACGCACTGGGCGTACTGGCCTACCGTTACCAGGTTCCTGGAGATCTCGAAAGGGGGGATGCGGACCTCGTGAATGGGTTTGGAGGCTTCGAACTCCGGGGCCATGTCGTCGGTGCCCATAGTGAAGCTGCCGCCGTCTATCTGCACCCATTCGAGCGGCAGTTCGGGGGCGCCCGCTATATAGCCTTTTGCTGATGCGTCGCCAGAAACGGGTTCGGCGCTTATAACTGCCTCCGGGAAGGCGGAGACGCTCAACTCTTCCGCGAGGCCTCGCAGTGACCCTCCGCCGGCCCCGGTGAGCGCCGCTTCAAAATTAAATTTCGTCCCCTGCGCGCTGGCCGGCAGAACGCAGGCAACCGCTACCAAGATACCGAGTAAGTTTTTTCTTTTCATTGGTCTCGCCTTATGCAATGTTTTGTGAACCACTAAAAACAGAGCAATATATATGCCAACAATGAGAATAAAATTCGGGAATTATAAATTGAATGATTTGTATTAGGGGGGCCGGTGTGAAGAGGGACGTAAGCCCCAGGCGTTCTAATACCCCAGTATCGTCACGAAAACAGACTAAGGACGGGCGCCGGGCACCAGCCTGGCCCTTGCCCGGCAAGTGATCTGGCTGTCCCGGAATTGTTTTCATTTGAAAATATTTATTTCCAAATGAGAATAAACGGGTTCAGTTGGTTTTAACAGTGTCGGTGGAAACTATGTCTTTTACGCAGCGCCAGCCGTAGCTGTGCGGGCGCCCAGGCTCCGGCGCCTGGGCGCAGCGGCCTACCGAGGCGTAATATTCCCCCCAAAGCATCATGGAGCCGCCTTTCCAGCAGCCGACGGCGGTCATTTCCGGAGCGTTGCCCAGCATATCGTAAAGGCCGTACGGGTTGGGGGCTTTTTCGGCCACGGGCGCGGAAGGGACCATCATGTTCTGCTTGCGGGGGGTCTGCTCGTACATGTAGGAACTGCCGTAGTCGTCGCCCCAGTAGTAAACCGTGGAGGTGCCGCCGCGGGCGGCTTTTTCCCATTCCTCCTCGGTGGGCAGGCGCTTGCCCAGGTACTTGCAGAAGGTTTCCGCGTATTTCGGCGTCATGGCCACCTTGGGATGGTCGGCTTTGGGCGCCTTGGGGTCCAGCCGGCCGGCGCTCTTGCCTACTCCCATCATCCAGGTGGCCTGCACCTGCAGCTGCGTAACTTCGCATTTGTCCATCAGGAAGGCGCCCGAGGTTTTTTGGACGACGGGCCTTATCAAATGCCTGAAGGCCGGCGGCGTGCGCCGTCCGGCGGCGGCGTAGGAATCCCCGAAGGTGAAAGGCCCGGCCGGGATCTCCGCCATGCCGCGGCAGCGCTCCGGCGCCAGGGCCTCTACCTGTTCAGGGCTGAAATACGGCTGCTCGTCCTCCGCGGCCAGGGCCGGGGAGGCGAGCAGCAGCATTACGGCGAGAAGTTTCATGTCGCTTTCAACTATACCATTTAGCAAAAACTAAGCGCGGGAAACGAGCTGCTTGATCCTTTTTTTGCAGGCGTCCATCGTCGCCTGCTCGCCCTTGCTCGGCTCGTGGGTCTCCCCGGACTGCAGGTTCACTTTTACTTTGGCCAGCAGCTCGTCGGTCAGCTCCGCTCCGCGCATCCAGCCCTCGGATTTAGCCTTGAGCTCGTTGAAGGTGACATCGCGGATGATGGCTATGCGCCAGGCCCAGTACTTGGCCTCCACGTCCAGCATCTCGCGGGCGGCCCCGTTGATGGCGGCCTGCCTGGCCGAGCGCTGGCCGGCTGACTTTTCGGAACCGGCGCCCGAGGTGAGCCGCCTGGCCTCTGCCTGGGCCGCGGCCAGCTCGGCTTCTTCCCCGGTGGTAAGCCGGCGCACCTGGCCGTTATCAATAATATCCTTTACTTTCGCCAGCAACTGGCCCCGCACGGCTTCGCCGCGGCCCCAGTTGGCGGACTTGTTTTGCAGGTCCTGGTAGCTTATGTTTTTAGCTTTCTTTATGCTCCAGGCCCAGGCCATGGCCTCGGTATTCAGAACCCTGGCATATACGGCGTCGGCCGGCGCCGCGGCAGTCTGAGCCTTAAGCGGCGCGGTCGCGATGCCCAGCAAAGTAAAAACGAGGATCAGCTTTTTCATTTTATTCTCCTAATTCTTAGCCTTCGCCGATTGCGGAGCAATTTTACTGCCAAAGGGTTTGCTGGGGCTGGCATGAGAATTGCTCCGCAGTGTTCACGACCCGGACTATAGAATGAGGGGAAAGGAGACTTATGAAGAAAATGGAATTGCTGTTCGCCGTAGTGTTAGCGATCTGTATCAACGGGGTGGCGCATAGCGAGGCGATCACCAAGGCCATCTGCGGGACCTGCAGCGGCAGCGGGCAGACCCACCTCTCGCACGCCTGCAGTTCCTGCGACGGCGGAGAGCGGCGCTGCTCCAATTGCCGCGGCAACGGAGAATACACCTGCGGCCAGTGCGGCGGCAGCGGCTCCGTTACGGTTTACGGCGAGGTGCAGAGCTGCAACCTCTGCGGCGGCAGCGGCAGCCAGACCTGCGGCTCCTGCGGCGGCGCCGGCAGCTCCGCCTGCAGCTATTGCGGCGGCAGCGGCACCATAGACGCGTATTTCACCTGCAACGCCTGCGGCGGTTCCGGCGGGAATTGAACGGACCGCGGCGGCCTGAAGCCCCCGGCGTGCCGGGGGCTTCTTTTTATCGTCCGGCGCCGCGCCCCTGCTCCGGGACGGTCCTTTGCGGGTTTAAACCGGGGCCGTTGAAGATGTAAGATATAGTAAAGAGATTTTGCGGCCGCGGACTTTACGGAGGAAAATATAATGAAAGAAGTTTTTATCGTTGAAGGCGTGAGAACCCCCATAGGCAGCTTTTCCGGCGCGCTGGCGGACATCAGCTCGGTGGAACTGGGCAAGACCGTGGCCAAGGCGCTGCTGGACCGCTCCGGCCTGAAGCCCGAGCACGTCGACGAGGTGGTGCTGGGCAATATCTACCAGGCAGGCATGAACCAGAACGTGGCGCGCCAGGTGGAACTGGGCGTGGGCATCCCCAAAGAGAAGACCGCGCTGACGATAAACATGGTGTGCGGGTCCGGCCTGCGGGCCGTGGCGCTGGCCGCGCAGCAGGTGAAATGCGGCGACGCCGAGGTGATCATCGCCGGCGGCACCGAGAGCATGACCAACGCGCCGTACCTGCTCAAGAAAGCACGCGCCGGCTACCGCATGGGCAACGGCGAGCTGGTGGACTCGCTGATAAACGACGGCCTGTGGGACGTCTTCAATAACTGCCACATGGGCGTCACCGCCGAGAACCTGGCGGCCCGGTACGGCCTCTCCCGCGAGGAGCAAGACAAGTTCGCGGCCGCGTCGCAGAACAAGGCCGAGGCGGCCCAGAAAGAGAACCGCTTCGCCGACGAGATCGCGCCCGTGATGATCCCGCAGCGCAAGGGCGACCCGGTGGCCTTCGCCCGGGACGAGTATCCCAAGGCCGGCGTGACCGCCGAGGGCCTGGCCAAGCTGCGCCCCGCCTTCAAGAAGGACGGCTCCGTGACGGCGGCCAACGCCTCCGGCATCAACGACGGCGCGGCCGCCGTGCTGGTGGTTTCCGGCGAGGCGCTGGAAAAACATAACCTCAAGCCGCTGGCGAAAATAGTCTCCTACGGCTGGGCCGGCGTGGACCCTGCCGTCATGGGCATCGGCCCGGTGGAGGCCGTGCGCCTGGCGCTCAAGCGGGCCGGCTGGTCCCTCAAGGACGTGGAGCTGATAGAGGCCAACGAGGCCTTCGCCGCGCAGGCCCTGTCGGTGGCCAAGGAGCTCGGCTTCAATATGGACATCGTCAACGTCAACGGCGGCGCTATAGCGCTGGGCCACCCGGTGGGCTCCTCCGGCGCCCGCATCCTGGTGACGCTGCTGCACGAGATGAAGCGCCGCAACGCGAAGAAGGGCCTGGCCACGCTGTGCATCGGCGGCGGCATGGGCATAGCGATGTGCGTAGAGCGCCCGTAAGCGCGGCCTGAAATAAAAAAGAGCCCCGGCGAAACCGGGGCTCTTTTTTATTGGCGGGCGCCTAGCCTTCCCGGTCCGCCGCGGGACGGGGGGAAACCAGGTCGCGCAGCGTTTCCAGCGCGGCCCTGTCGCCCAGGGAGATCAAAATGTCGCCGCTCTCGATGAGCGTGTCGCCGCCGGGAATGAG
>Ga0209066_10001695_pt1 | contig 28518 bp, 35 predicted proteins | sample All_14_2_FD_187198 | JGI IMG/M metagenome (GOLD analysis project Ga0209066, IMG submission 187198) | Freshwater microbial communities in response to fracking from Pennsylvania, USA - Allegheny Zone_MetaG_DW_15 (SPAdes) (version 2) ...
CTAGAGTCTGCTTGGTTTATATTGACGCATATCCGGCGTGTCGAATGTAGTTGGCGCACTCCTGGGCGGTGAAGATGTCGAGGAGTGTTCCGATACGCCGCCATACGGCTTCGATGGAGCGTTCGTCGGCCTTGCGTAACTGGCTTTTGAGCTTGGCGAAGACCTGTTCGATGGGGTTCAGGTCTGGGCTGTAGGGCGGCAGGAACAGCAGGTGAGCGCCGGCCTTTCGGATCGCTGCTCGGACCGCCTTGCCTCTGTGGCTGGCCAGATTGTCCAGGACCACGACATCGCCGGGCTTGAGCGTCGGGATCAAGGTCTGCTCGACATAGGCTAGGAACCATTCGCCGTTGATTGGCTGATCCAGAACCAGAGGCGCGGTGATCCCATCCAGCCGCAAGGCGGCGACGAAGGTCATGGTCTTCCAGTGGCCGTGCGGAACCTTGGCCAGGAGCCGCGCACCCCGCCGAGCTCGCCCATGGGTGCGCGTCATGTTGGTCTTGGCCCAGGTCTCGTCGATGAAGACCAGGCGGCTGGGGTCGAGCTTAGCTTGATGCCGTTTCCATCGCGCCCGCTTCCTGGCCACGTCCGGACGGTCCTGTTCGGCCGCGTGCAGGGTTTTTTTTGAAGGTCATGCCCTCGCGCTTGAAGAACGACCACACCGCATATTGGCCCGCCTTCACGCCGCGTTCGGACAGTTCGGCGGCCAGCGCTCGCAAGGTCAGGTCCGGCTTTTCGGCGATCCTGGCCAGCACCCAGTCGCGATGGGCTTCCAAGGCCGGCCGCCGATGGCCGCCCATCTTGTCGGGGGCCACGCTGCCGGTGCGATCAACCCGCTGCAACCATTTCACCGCGATCGACGCGCTCACCCCGAACCGGCGGGCCGCCGCTCTGCGGCTTTCGCCAGCCTCGACCGCCGCTACCAGCCGTTCGCGCAGATCCATCGAGTAGGCTCGAACCATGCAGGCTGGCCTCCGCTCCAGCCCACATCTTGAATCATGATCCGGCCAAAACCGGAATCCCCCGATTCAATCAAATCCAAGCGCGCTCTAGCGATCCCCCTCAGGACCCTCTATCTCCCGCCCATGCTGATGGTCATCTCCCCCGCCAAGTCGCTGGACTTCACCGCGCCCGATCAGGTGCTGCCCCTGACAACGCCCGAGCTGAAGGGCAGGATCGCCGAACTGGCCAAGGTGACGCGCAAGCTGAGCGCCGCAGATCTGCGGCGGTTGATGCACATCTCCGAAAAGCTGGCGACGCTGAACCGCGAGCGCTTCCAGGCCTTTGATCCCGAGGTCGAGGACGGCCTGCAGGCGGTGATCGCCTTCAATGGCGACGTCTATGCGGGCCTGGCGGCGCGGGAACTGGACCGACCGGCCCTGGAATGGGCCCAGGATCACCTGCGGATCCTGTCGGGCCTGTATGGCGTGCTGCGGCCGCTGGACGCCTTGCAGCCCTATCGCCTGGAGATGGGCACGCGGCTGAAGACCAAGCGCGGGGCCAATCTGTATGACTTCTGGGGCGAGACGATCTCGAAAACCCTCAATGACGCCGCCGAGGGCCATGCCGACAAGACCCTGGTGAACCTGGCCAGCCAGGAATATTTCGGCGCCGTCGACGCCAAGGCCCTGAAGCTGCCGGTCGTCACCTGCCACTTCAAGGAAGAAAAGGCGGGGATGCTGAAGGTGCTGGGCTTCTTCGCCAAGAAGGCCCGGGGCCGGATGGCGCGCTACATCATCGACAACCGGATCGAGCAGTCCAAGGATCTGAAGGGTTTCGACCTGGACGGCTACGCGTTCCAGCCCAAGCTCTCCACCGACACCGACTGGGTTTTCGCTCGCCCCCAACCCTGAATTCATCTATCGATGAATTTATAAGCGCTCGCCCTTCGCGGGGGCGAGCTATATGCTGCAATGCAGCAATTAAGGGAGCGCGCCGCCATGGCCGTCGATTTCGGTTTGCAGGGTCAGGTCGCCATCGTCACCGGCTCGACCAGCGGCATTGGTCATGCCCTGGCGGATGCGCTGGCGGCCCAGGGCGTCAACATCGTCCTCAATGGTCTGGGCGAGATGACCGCCATCGAACGCACCCGTTCGGAGCTGGCTGAAAAGCACGGCGTCGAGGTGCTGTATAACGGCGCCGACATGACCAAGCCCGACCAGATCATCGACATGGTCAAGGCGGCCAAGGCCGAGTTCGGCGAGCTGGACATCCTGATCAACAACGCTGGCGTCCAGCACGTGGCCCCGATCGAGGATTTCCCCGCCGAGAAGTGGGACCAGATCATCGCCATCAACCTGACCTCGGCCTTCCACGCCATCAAGGCGGCCGTGCCGATCATGAAGGCGCAGGGGCGGGGACGGATCGTCAATATCGCCTCGGCGCACGGGCTGGTCGCCTCGCCGTTCAAGTCGGCCTATGTGGCCGCCAAGCACGGGATCATGGGCCTGACCAAGACGGTCGGGCTGGAGGTCGCCCAGCACGGCATCACCTGCAACGCCATCTGCCCGGGCTTTGTGAAGACCCCGCTGGTCGAGGCCCAGATCGCCGACCAGGCCCGGGCGCGCGGCATCAGCGAGGAGGCGGTCATGAAGGACGTCATCCTGGCCAGCCAGCCGACCAAGCAGTTTGTCACTTTCGACCAGCTGTCTGGCATGTTGCTGTATCTGGTGTCCGACGCCGGGGCCTCGGCCAACGGCTCGGCCTTCCAGATCGACGGCGGCTGGACCGCGCAATAGAGGGAAGCGGGCCATGCCCATCGGCCCCTTCAGAAAGAAAGTCCCCGGGCCCCGGCCGCTGAGCCTGGCCCTGCAGGGCGGCGGCTCGCACGGCGCGTTCGAGTGGGGCGTTCTGGATCGCCTGCTTGAGGAAGACGATATCGAGATCAAGGCGGTCACGGCCGCCTCGGCCGGCGCCATGAACGCGGTCTGCCTGGCCCAGGGCCTGCTGGACAATGGCCGCGACGGCGCCCGCGAGCGGCTGGAGCTGTTCTGGAAGGGCGTCAACAAGGCCGGCGGCCGCAACGTGTTCGGCGACACCAGCATCTGGACCAGCGCCTTTTCCGGCAGCTCGGACTGGCTCAAAAGCCTGCCTGGCTGGCGCATGGCCGAGACCCTGGCCATGTCGATGAGCCCCTACGAGTTCAACCCGTTCAACCTGAACCCCCTGCACGACGTGCTGGAGGACCAGGTCAATTTCCAGGCCCTGCGCGAGAGCTCGCCCGTCAAGCTGTACATCGCCGCCACCGCCGTGCGGCTCAGCAAGTCCAAGGTGTTTCGCGAGACCGAGGTGACCTCGAAACACATCATGGCCAGCGCCTGCCTGCCGCACCTGTTCCAGGCGGTGGAGATCGACGGCGAGCCCTACTGGGACGGCGGTTTCCTGGCCAATCCGCCGCTGTGGCCGCTGTTCTATGACGACACGCCCGATGATATCCTGATAGTCACCCTCAATCCGTTCGTCCGCGACGAGACGCCCAGGTCGCCCGGCGAGATCATGGACCGGCTCAACGAGATCACCTTCAACGCCTCCCTGGCCTCGGAACTGCGGGCCATCGGCTTCGTGCAGAAGCTGCTGGACGAGGGGCTGCTGAAGGACACGGCCAAGGGCCGCTATCGCAAGATGCTGATCCACGCCATCACCGCCGACGGACCGCTGTCGGACCTGTCGCTGTCGACCAAGTTCAACACCGAGTGGAGCTTCCTGCTCGACCTGAAGGCGCGGGGAAGGACGGCGGCGGAGACCTGGCTGGCCGACTGCAAGAGCTTGATCGGCGTCAAGTCGAGCGTCGACCTGAAGACCGGCTTTCCATGAGATATCCGGTGCCTACCGTCGGCGTGATCTGCCTGCGCGATGACAAGGTGCTGCTGATCAAGCGCGGCACGGCGCCCCGGCTTGGCCAGTGGAGCCTGCCCGGGGGGCGCATGGAGCTGGGCGAAACCACCATCGCCGCCGGCCTGCGCGAACTGAAGGAAGAGACCGGCGTCGAGGCGCAGATCCTGGGCCTGGTCGATGTGATCGACGGGGTGTTTCCGGCCAGACCCGGCCCTGATGGCCAGAGCGGCGAGATCACCCGCCACTACGTCCTGATCGACTATGCCGCCCGCTGGATCTCGGGCGAGCCGGTGGCCGGCGACGACGCCGCCGAGGCGCGGTTTGTCTCCCGCGACGAGGCCATGGCCCTGGTCGAATGGGACGAGACCCGCCGGATGATCACCGAAACCTATGAGCGGTTCGCCGCCTGAGAGCGTGAAGACGGAGCATTGAGCGTACCCTCTCAATAGCCGCTCTTCCCGGCGAAGGCCGGACCCAGATCGAACCCCGGGAACCTGCCGGTTTGCTCCGTATAGGGCGCATCATCCCCGGACGCTCAGGCTGAATCTGGGCCCCGGCCTTCGCCGGGGAGAGTGGGAGAAATGGTGATCAAGACCGCCCTTCCGACGTAGCGGCGCCCTTGACGCGGAGCCCGCCGCCGCCTCTCCTTCAAACAAACGTTCAAGGGAGAAAACGTCATGGCCTATGCGCCGTTCAATCTGGCCGGCAAGGTGGCCCTGGTCACCGGCGGCAACCGCGGCATCGGTCTGGGCATGGCCCAGGCCCTGGCCCAGGCGGGCGCCGACATCGTCATCTGGGGCTCCAACGCCGAGCGCAACCAGGCCGCCGAGGGCGAGCTGCTGAAGCACGGCGTGCGGGTCAAGGCCCAGACCGTGGATGTCTCCGACGAGACCCAGGTGGCCGAAGCGATGGTCGAGGCGGTGACGGCCATGGGCCGGATCGACTCGGTGTTCGCCAATGCCGGCGTGGGCTTTGGCTCGCCGTCCTTTGTCGACATGCAGACCGACGTCTATCGCAAGATCCTGGCGGTCAATCTGGACGGCGTTTTCTTCACCCTGCGCGAGGCCTGTCGCCACATGGTCGACCGCGCCAAGAGCGGCGATCCGGGCGGTTCGCTGGTCGGGATCGCCTCGCTGGCCGCCATCGAGGGCGCGGCCCGCAACGAGGCCTATGCGGCGACCAAGGGCGCGGTGATCTCGATGATCAAGTCGGTGGCCGTGGAGCATGCCCGCTACGGCGTTCGGGCCAACGCCATCCTGCCCGGCTGGATCGCCACCGACATGACGGCCGGCGCCCAGGGCAATTCCGCCTTCGCCGAAAAGGTCATTCCGCGCGTTCCAGCCCGTCGCTGGGGCGAGCCCGCCGATTTTGGCGGCATGGCGGTCTATCTGGCCTCGAACGCGTCGAGCTATCACTCGGGCGACACCCTGGTGATCGACGGGGGCTATTCGATCTTCTGATCCCGGAGGGAGCGGCGGCTGACCTCGCGGCACGCTTGCGAGCCGGTCGCCGCCGCGCCCATCCTGCCGGAAAATAACGGGAGGACGGGTTCCATGGCGCTGCATACGCCCCTTTGCGATCTACTGGCTATCGAGCACCCGATCCTGCTGGCCGGCATGGGCGGCGTCTCCTACGCCCCGCTGGCGGCGGCCGTGTCCAACGCCGGCGGCTACGGCGTGCTGGGTATGGCCGGCACGACGCCCGACTTCATTCGCGACCAGATGCGGCAGGTCCGCGCCCTGACCGACAGGCCGTTCGGCGTCGACCTGCTGGCCGCCACGCCCGACGCCCTGACCGACAGCGTCGAGGTCATCATCGCCGAGGGCGCCTCGTCCTTCATCGCCGGCCTGGGCGTGCCGATGCCGATCATCGAGCGGCTGAAGTCGGCGGGCCTGAAGGTCATGGTCGTCTGCGGGGCGGTGAAACACGCGGTCAAGGCCGAGCAGGCCGGCTGCGACGCCGTGATCTGCCAGGGCGGAGAGGGCGGCGGCCATACCGGCCTGGTCGGCACCCTGCCGCTGGTGGCCCAGGCCGTGGACGCTGTGAAGATTCCCGTGGTGGCCGCCGGCGGCCTGCATGACGGGCGAGGGTTGGCGGCGGCTCTGGCCCTGGGCGCCCAGGGCGTCTGGATGGGCACGCGCTTCATCGCCTCGACCGAGGTCCATGCCGGCGACCTCTATCGCCAGGCGGTGGTCGAGGCCGCCGACGAGGACACCGTTCGCACCCGCTGCTATTCGGGCAAGCCCATGCGGGTGAAGAAGAACCCCTATGTCGAGGACTGGGAATCGCGCCCGGGCGACATCCAGGGCTTTCCGCAGCAGGCGATGGTCTCGATCCGGGCCGGCGCCATGGGCGGCATCGGCGGGCAGATCGAAGGCCTGGATGCCGACCGGTCCTGCTTTGCCATGGGCCAGAGCGCCGGCGGCATCCGCGAGGTGCTTCCGGCCGGTCAGATCGTCCAACAGCTGGTCGCCGAAGCCCGGGCTTCGATCAGCCGGATCGCCGCGCTCAATCGCTAGTATCGACCTCCGGCAGCAGTCTCTGGAAATGGCGCTCGACGGCGTCGTGGCACTCGCAGGCCCGCCTTTCGAGCAGAGACCGGTCGAGGATCTCGATGCGTCCGCGGCCGGTCGCGATAACGCCATCGTCCTGCAGGGCGCGCGTCACGGCGGTGACCGTCGTGCGCTGCACACCCATCATCTGGGCCAGGGTCTCCTGGGTGAGACGGATCGGTTCGTCACCGGCCCGGTCGTGGGTCGACAGCAGCCAGCGGCAGTAGCGCTGCTCGACGCCGTGCAGGGCGTTGCAGGCGGTCGACTGCATCATCTGGGCCAGAAGCACGTCGGCATAGCGGGCAAAGAGATCGGCCAGGATCGGCGACTGGCTCTTGGCGTCCTCTAGACGGGTCGAGGGGATGCAGAAGGCGAAGCCCGGCACGCGGACCACGGCGCGACCATAGGCCGGCTTGAAGCCCGCGCTGACGATGCCGCCAATGGCGCCCTCGCGGCCGACATTGGCCACCTCGACCTCCTGGCCCTCCCTGGAGACGACCAGAAGCGAGACCATGGTGGCGTGGCAGGGCAGGTGCGTCATGGTGACGTCCTCGCCGCAATCGAACAGTATGGTGTCGCGCGCCAGGTCCACCTTGCGCAGATGGGGCGTCAGCCGCTCCAGCTCGCGCGGCCGAAGCGCGCCCAGCAGGCGGTTGGAGATGAGTTCGCCGCGCGAGGCATGGGGCTCGCGCACCGTTTGAGGTTCACCCGTGTCGGCCATGATCGATCCTCCATGATCGCAAGCGTGCTTGGCCATAGCGCGCGAAGCGGTGCTTTAGTTTCCCATCGACGCGGCAGAGCTTAGGGGGCAGGCTGGCGATCGTTGATCTGGAGAGCGGCATGCGAACCGGCTACATCCTGAAAACGCGGCTTAGCGAGTATGGCGCCCTTTGGCTGGCCTGCTTTGTCCTGGTCCTGGCCGGCGCGGGCTTTTTCACGTTCGCCCTCGAGCGGGACCTGATCACCGTCGCCGACATGGTCTTGCCGATCAGCTTCATGATCCTGGGTTTGGCGGTGGCGGTGGGCGTCGGCCTTACCGTGGTCTCGCCCGCCAGCCTGATCGCCAAATGCCTGGTCACCCTGCTGGCGCTGCTGCTGATCCTGCCGCTGCTGTGGTCGCCGGTTGTGGCCGTTCTGATCATCGCTGCGATCGGCCAGGTTCCGATCGAATATTCGGAAGCCTATGCCCAGTTCCGCATCGCGGTCAGCCACCTGATCTATCCGGTGGTGGCGATGCTGGTGGAAGGGCCGCTGGTCGCCGCCGTCTGGAACGCTTTCCAGATCATCGCTTCGATCGTGGGCTTCGTGGCCTCGGCCCTGCAGGTGTGGCGCGTGGTCAAGCCGTGGCTGGCGCGGTCGGCCGCCGAGGCGGCCTGACGGTCAACTCAGCAAGGTGGAGCGCGGCAGGGTGAAGTCCTCTTCCTGCACGGCCAGCAAAACCGGCATGCCGACGCCGGTGGACTGCTCCGCCAGGCGAGACGCCGCTTCGGTGGCCTGATGCCGGGTCACGTAGTGTCCGAACCGCAGGTGATCACCCACGATGGACCAGTAGTTTCCGACCCGCACAACGCCGTAATGCACTTCAGCCATGATCGACCTCCTTGCAGTGACGCCACCGTTGCGCCGATCCGTGGCGATCACAAGGCCTCAAACGCCGCGCGAACGCCACAGACTCGCGCGAAGGGCGCGTCGTCGTGACATCGCAACACGAGACGGGAATACTGCCCTCATGCTTCGCTCGCCTGTCGCCGCCCTGATCATCGCCTGCATGGCCACCGCAGCCCTCGCCCAGGAGCGGGAGCCGGAAGAACGCCAGCGCCTGCTCGACCTGGCCTATACGCTGGGCGAGAGCCACGCCCTGCGGCAGACCTGCGAGGGCGTCAACGACCAGTTCTGGCGCTCGCGGATGGTTCGCCTGACCGAGGTGGAGCAGGCCGAGCAGGGCTTTGACGCCCAGATGCGCGAACGGTTCAACACCGGCTTTGCCGCCCGCCAGGGCGAGTTCCCTCTGTGCGACGCCGCCAGCCGCAAGGCGGAGCAACAGTCGGCGCGCAAGGGCCAGGCCCTGGCGCTCAAGCTCTCGCAGTCGATGCGCGTGGTCCATCGCGGCGAGACCACGCCGGATTCCATGGCGGAGATCGCCGCCCCGCGCTAACCTACGCCCGCTGGTTGTGTAGGAGCGCTCCTGTTGACCCCATTTGTCTTTCCGCTGGTCCTTCTGGTCCTGGCGATCCTGCTGGTTTTCAACGTCATCAAGATCGTGCCGCAAGGCCGCGAGTTCACGGTCGAGCGGTTCGGGCGTTACACCCGCACGCTGAAGCCCGGGATCAGCTTCCTGACCCCGTTCTTCGAGACGATCGGCCGTCGGGTGAACATGATGGAGCAGGTGCTGGACGTGCCCCAGCAGGAGGTCATCACCAAGGACAACGTCTCGGTGAAGGTCGACGCCATCGTCTTTATCCAGGTGATGGACGCCGCCCAGGCCGCCTACAAGGTCGACAACCTGATGTACGCCATCACCCAGCTGGCCCAGACCAATCTGCGCACCGTGGTCGGCTCGATGGAGCTGGACGAGGTGCTGAGCCAGCGCGACCAGATCAACACCCGTCTGCTGTCGACCATCGACCACGCCACCGGGCCGTGGGGCGTCAAGATCGCCCGCATCGAGATCAAGGACCTGACGCCGCCAGCCGACATCACCAACGCCATGGCCCGCCAGATGAAGGCCGAGCGCGAACGCCGCGCCGTGATCACCGAGGCCGAGGGCGAGAAACAGGCCGCCATCGCCCGCGCCGAGGGTCAGAAGCAGTCGGCCATCCTTCAGGCCGAAGGGCGTCGGGAAGCGGCCTTTCGCGACTCCGAAGCCCGCGAGCGGGAAGCCGAGGCCGAGGCCAAGGCGACCGCCTTCGTATCGGAAGCCATCTCCAAGGGCGACGTCAACGCCATCAACTACTTCATCGCCCAGAAGTACGTCGAAGCCTTCGGCGATCTGGCCCGCTCGCCCAACGCCAAGACCGTGATCGTGCCCGCTGACTTCGCCGGCCTGACCGGAACGGTCGCCGGCGTGGCCGAACTGATCAAGACGCTGGGCGGTGGCGGCGGGACCGTCGCCCCGACGCCCCCGGTTCCTCGCACCAATGCGCCGACCGGCGGCGTGAAGCGGACCTGATCCGATGGACGCGCTGGCGAACTTCTATGCGATGCATCCCTTCTGGGTCTGGCTGGCTCTGGCGGCGATCTTTCTCGCTATCGAGGTGGGGACGGGCACGGGCTGGCTGTTGTGGCCGGCCGCGTCCTCGGCGCTGGTTGGTCTGCTGGCCCTGGCCTTGCCGATGAACCTGCCGGTCGAGATCGCCCTGTTCGCCATCCTGACCATCGCCACCACCTATCTGGCCCGCCGCTTTCTGCGGCCGGTGCTGGAGGGCGATGCGCCCGACCTCAACGACCCGCTGCTGCGGCTGATCGGCCGCGACGGCGAGGTGCTGTCGACCTTCGAGGCCGGCATGGGCCGGGTCTTTGTCGACGGCAAGGAATGGCAGGCCCGGCTTGAAGGTGGCCCGCCCTTGCCCGGTCAGCGGATTCAGGTCGTGGGCGTCGATGGCGCAACCCTGACGGTGCGCGCCTACTAACTTGGCCGTTTGAGGCGACGGCGGCTGGCGCCTGGCCAGACGCGTCCCCATCTGGCCGTTCATGCCGCCGCTTGCATCGCGCGGATCTTCAGGGGGACCCGTGACGGGCATCATTTCGGTATCGGGTCTGACCAAGACCTATGCTTCAGGCCATCAGGCCCTGAAATCAGTGGATCTCGACATCCGTCCAGGCGAGATCTTCGCCCTGCTGGGCCCGAACGGGGCGGGCAAGACCACCCTGATCAGCATCATCTGCGGCATCGTCAATCCCAGCACGGGCACGATCCTGGCCGACGGTCATGACGTGGTGCGCGACTATCGCGCCGCCCGATCCAAGATCGGGCTGGTGCCGCAGGAGCTGAACACCGACGCCTTCGAGACCGTCTGGGCGACGGTGCGGTTCTCGCGCGGTCTGTTCGGCAAGCCGCGCAATGACGCCTATGTCGAGAAGGTGCTGCGCGACCTGTCCCTCTGGGACAAGAAGGACGCCAAGATCATGACGCTGTCGGGCGGCATGAAGCGCCGGGTGATGATCGCCAAGGCCCTCAGCCACGAGCCGACCATCCTGTTCCTCGACGAGCCCACCGCCGGCGTCGATGTCGAGCTGCGCCGCGACATGTGGGAGATGGTCCGGGCCCTGCGCGCCAGCGGCGTCACCATCATCCTGACCACCCACTATATCGAGGAGGCCGAGGAGATGGCCGATCGGATCGGGGTGATCAGCAAGGGCGAGATCATCCTGGTCGAGGACAAGGACGTGCTGATGCGCAAGCTGGGCAAGAAGCAGCTGACCTTGCAGCTGCAGACCGCGCTGACCGTCGTGCCAGCCGCCCTGTCGGCTTATGCGCTGGAACTGGCCGCTGACGGCCACGAGCTGATCTACACCTTCGACGCCCAGGCTGAGGAGACCGGCATCGCCGACCTGCTGCGCCGGCTGGGCGAACAGGGCATCGACTTCAAGGACCTGCACACCAGCCAGAGCTCGCTGGAAGACATCTTCGTCAGTCTGGTGAGGGACGCGGCATGAACCTCTACGCGATCAAGGCCATTTATCGTTTCGAGCTGGCCCGCTGGTTCCGCACCCTGGCCCAGAGCATTCTGGCGCCGGTGATCTCGACCTCGCTGTATTTTGTGGTGTTCGGCTCGGCGATCGGTTCGCGAATGCAGTCGATCGACGGCGTCAGCTATGGCGCCTTCATCATCCCGGGCCTGATCATGCTGTCCCTGCTCAGCGAGAGCATCTCCAACGCCGCGTTCGGCATCTACATGCCCAAATGGGCGGGCACGATCTATGAGCTGCTGTCGGCGCCGGTCTCCTGGGTCGAGACGGTGATCGGCTATGTCGGCGCCGCCGCAACCAAATCGGTGCTGCTGGGCCTGCTGATCCTGGCCACCGCCCGGATCTTCGTGCCGTTCGAGATCGCCCACCCGTTCGTGATGGCGCTCTTTCTGGTGTTGACGGCGGTGACCTTCAGCCTGTTCGGCTTCGTGATCGGCGTCTGGTCCGACAACTTCCAGAAGCTGCAGATCGTGCCGGCCCTGATCATCACGCCGCTCACCTTCCTGGGCGGCAGCTTCTACTCGATCAACATGCTGCCCGAGGTCTGGCAGAAGGTGACCCTGTTCAACCCGGTCGTCTATCTGATCAGCGGCTTCCGCTGGAGCTTCTACGGCGTTTCCGACGTCGGGGTCGGCATCAGCCTGGCCATGACCTGCGTGTTCCTGGCGATCTGCCTGACAGCGGTGTGGTGGATCTTCAAGACGGGCTATCGGCTGAAGACCTGAGGTCTGGCGGGACGCTGGCCGTTTCGGTCAGCGTCCCGCCCTTCGGGTTCGGTGGTGGCGAGCCCTTCGCGACCATGGACGCCTCGGCGGCGCGGATCAGGCTGCGCTCGCCATTGAACAGCGCCAGGGCCTGGCAGGCGTCGAAAAAGCCAGTGTCGGTGCGTGTGTCGATCGCCGGCTGCAAGACCACCATGTGCAGGTCCATCGCCTTAAGCTTCAGGATCACGTCCAGCAGATCGACCATCGCTCCACCCAGGGCATGGAAGCTCGGCACGGCAAGCACCCCGCCCGGCTCCAGCGCGGCCAGGGCGCGCTCGAGGCCCGTCCGCACGACGCCGCCGGCCAGGCAGCGATCGCTGAACACTTCCTCACAGCCCAGCAGCAGCAGCCGCTCTTCCTGGGGCGGGCTGAAGAAGACCCCGCGCACGGGCGGCAGGCGGTAGTAGCCGACGAATTTCATGTCAGACGCCGCCCTGGCTCCGACGCTCGCTCAGCCCCTGGTTGGCCAGTTCGTCGGCCCGCTCGTTAAGCGGATGGCCAGCGTGACCCTTGACCCAGCGCCAGTCGACCTCGTGGCGGTTGCGGGCGGCGTCGAGGCGTTTCCACAGGTCGTCGTTCTTGACCGGGCTCTTGTCGGCGGTGCGCCAGCCGCGCGCCTTCCAGCCGTGGATCCACTGGGTGACGCCCTTCATCACATACTGGCTGTCGGTGTGCAGCTCGACCTTGCAGGGCTTGTTCAGCGTCTCCAGAGCCTGGATCGCGCCCATCAGTTCCATGCGGTTGTTGGTCGTATGGGCCTCGCCGCCGCAGATTTCCTTCTTCTTGTCGCCATACAGCAGGATGGCGCCCCAGCCGCCGGGGCCGGGATTCCCCTTGCAGGCGCCGTCCGTATAGACCACCACCTTGGGGGTCATACGCTGGTTCCAAACAGGGTCAGCCCCTCGCGATGGACAGCCAGCTTGCGCTCGTATTCCAGAGGATCATGCGGCTTGACCAGGGCGCCGGCCGGGGTCGCCTTCCAGTCGGCCAGACGGGTCAGGAAGAACCGCATCGCCGCGCCCCGCGCCAGGATCGGCAGGGCCTGCTTCTCGGCGGGGCTGAGCGGCCTACGGCGCTGATAGCCGGTCAGCAGGGCGGCGGCGGCGGTGGCGTTGAAGCTGCCGTCTTGCTCGAAGCACCAGGCGTTCAGGGTCACCGCCACGTCATAGGCATAGGCGTCGTCGCAGGCGAAATAGAAGTCGATGGCGGCGGCGAACCTGCCATCGGGCCGGAAGAAGACGTTGTCGGGGAAATAGTCGGCGTGGATGACGCCCGAGGGCAGGTCGCGCGGCCAGGCCAGGGCCAGCTCGGCCAGATCCTTGTCGATGGTCGCTGACAGGCCGGGCTTCAGGTCGTCTGCCCCCTTCCGATGCTTTGAAAACAGCGGCGCCCAATAGGGCTGGCCCAGATCGTTGACCCGGCGCCCCGGATAGCCTTCGCCCGCCAGATGCAGCTGGGCCAGGCCTTCGCCGGCCTCGCGACAGTGGGCGACGGTCGGGCGACGCACCGACAGGCCGGGCAGGAACTGCACCAGGGCGGCCGGCTTGCCGCGCAGGGTCTTCAGCGTGCGCCCGGCCCGGTCGGCGATCGGCGTGGCGCTGGGAAAGCCCCTGTCGGCCAGCCAGCGCATCAGGTTGAGGAAATAGGGCAGGTCTTCCGGCGCGGCGCGCTTTTCATAGACCGTCAGGATGAACCGCCCGGCCTCCGTCTCCAGCAGGAAGTTGGAGTTCTCCACCCCCTCGGCGATGCCCTTGAACGCCAGGGCTTGCCCCAGGTCAAAGTCGGCCAGGAAGGCGGACAGCTCTTCGTCGGTGATGTCGGTATAGACGGCCATGATCGGGGGATGCGGGACCCGGCGCCGGCGGTCAAGAGGGCGTCAGGTCGTGAGTAGTCTCGGCAGCTTGAAGGTCACCGTTTCCCGGGCCTCGATCAGGTCCTCGATGGTGACATCGAAGTGCGCGGAAATGGCGTCGATGACGCCCTGCACCAGATCCTCGGGCGCTGAGGCGCCGGCCGTCAGGCCCACGCGGGACACGCCCTCGAACCACGACCAGTCCAGGCCGCTGGCGTCATCGATCAGCCGGGCGTCCTTGGCTCCGGCCTTCAGGCCGACCTCGGCCAGGCGCACCGAATTGGACGAGTTACGCGAGCCGACCACCAGGACCAGCTCCGTGCCCTGGGCCAGGTGCTTGACCGCGTCCTGACGATTGGTGGTGGCGTAGCAGATGTCTTCCTTGTGCGGCGCGGCGATGCCGGGGAAGCGGGCCTTGAGCAGGTCGACCATGTCGGCGGTGTCGTCGACCGACAGGGTGGTCTGGGTCAGGAAGGCCACGTTCGAGGCGTCCCTCGGGGTCCAGGCGCGAGCGTCCTCGATGTTCTCGATCAGAGTGACTGTGCCTTCGGGAAGTTGGCCCATGGTGCCGACCACTTCCGGGTGGCCGGCGTGGCCGATCAGCACGATCTCGCGCCCGGAATTGAAATGCTTCTGGGCCTCGACATGGACCTTGGAGACCAGCGGGCAGGTGGCGTCCAGATAGATCATCTGGCGCGCCTTGGCCTCGGCCGGCACCGATTTGGGCACGCCATGGGCCGAGAACACGATCGGGCGGTCATCCGGGGCTTCCGACAGCTCCTCGATGAACACCGCGCCCAGCGCCTTCAGGCGGTCGACGACGTGACGGTTGTGGACGATCTCGTGCCGCACATAGACCGGAGCGCCGAATTTCTCGATGGCGCGCTCGACGATCTGGATCGCGCGATCAACCCCCGCGCAGAAGCCCCGGGGGCTGGCGAGCACGATGGTGAGCGGCGGACGGACCGGGACATGGGCGTTCATGGCGCGAACCTAAGCGTTCGGCGACGCCGGCGCCAGCGTCAGCACATTGCGACGTCACGCATATGCCTTTATCAGGCTGCATGACGCCGACGGGGGCATTCGCCTCTCAGGCTCTTCATTTTTCTGACCGGACGTTTCATGCGCCGCAATTTCACGCTCGCCCTCAGCGCCCTGATGGCCGTCTCGATCGCCGCATCGGCCACGGTCGTCCATGCCCAGGCGCGTGGTGGGCAAGGCCCCGGCGGCGGCGAGGAAGACCAGGCCGGCAAAAAGAAGAAGCGCGACGAGGAGTGGAACCAGTCCAGGGCCCCGCTGGCCCAACTGCGTAACGCCGGCCCATGCCCCTATGTGAAGGTGCTGTACGACGCCAGCCGCTTCATCGAGTTCAAGGACGGTCGCGAAAGCCCTGCCGCCGTGGCCTATACCGGTGAAATCCAGGGGATTTCCTCGGGCTGCGCCTACAGGAGCGACGATCCGATCAGCATCCGGGTTGAGGTGCTGTTCCAGCTTGGCCGGGGACCGCAGGCGACTGACGCCAGCCGGACCTATCGCTACTGGGTGGCGGTCACCGAGCGGAACCAGACCGTCATCGCCAAGGAATATTTCGACCTGCCGGTCACCTTCCCGGCGGGCGAAGATCGCCTGTTCGCCACCGAGCAGCTGCAAACCATCACCATTCCGCGCGCGGACGCCAAGGTCAGCGGCGGTAACTTCGAAGTGCTGGTTGGCTTCGACGTGACCCCGGAAATGGCCGCCTTCAACCGCGAGGGCAAACGCTTCCGGGTCAATGCAGGCCAGACGACGGCGCAAGCAGGGGCTGCCAACAAGCCATGAACGATTTGAAGCGGTCCCTGAGTGAAGCGGCCGCGGCCGCTTTCCAGGCCGCCGGACTGTCTCCCGAGTTCGGGCGCGTCACGGCGTCCGACCGGCCCGACCTTGCCGATTTCCAGTGCAATGGCGCCTTGGCGGCGGCCAAGAGCGCCAAGCGCAATCCACGCGAGATCGCGGTGCAGGTCGTCGACCACCTGAAGGGTGACCCGCGTCTGGCCTCGGTGGAAATCGCCGGCGTCGGCTTTATCAACATGCGCGTCAGCGCAGAGGCCCTGTCGGCCCGCGCCAGGGAGATCGCCGCCGACCCTCGGGTCGGCGCCGCCCTGGTCGAAGAGCCGCGGCGCGTGCTGATCGACTATGCCGGCCCCAACGTCGCCAAGCCCATGCATGTGGGCCACCTGCGCGCTTCGATCATCGGCGAGTCGGTCAAGCGCCTGTACCGCTTCCGCGGCGACGACGTGGTGGGCGACGCCCACTTCGGCGACTGGGGCTTCCAGATGGGCCTGCTCATCACGGCGGTGACGGATGAGGACCCCTTTGTTCGCGCCCTGATGGACAAGCTGCCGGAAGCGCCGCGTGGCTTCACCAAGGCCGACGAAGACAAGGTTCTGGCAGAGCTGGCCCCGCGCATCAGCCTGGCCGATCTGGACCGCCTGTATCCGCTGGCCTCGACGCGCCAGAAGGAAGACCTTGAGTACAAGGAGCGCGCCCGCCGCGCGACCGCCGAGCTGCAGAACGGCCGCTTCGGCTACCGCCTCCTGTGGCGCCATTTCGTCAATGTCAGCCGCGTGGCCCTGGAGCGCGAGTTCCATGACCTTGGCGTCGACTTTGACCTGTGGAAGGGCGAGAGCGACGTCCAGGAACTGATCGCGCCGATGGTGCGCCAGCTGGAAGACAAGGGCCTGTTGGTCGAGGACCAGGGCGCGCGGATCGTTCGCGTGGCCCAGGAAGGCGACAAGCGCGACGTACCGCCGCTGCTGGTGGTCTCGTCGGAGGGCTCGGCCATGTATGGCACGACCGACCTGGCCACGATCCTGGATCGCCGCAGCTCGTTCGACCCGCACCTGATCCTGTACTGCGTCGATCAACGTCAGGCCGACCATTTCGAAACGGTGTTCCGCGCCGCCTATCTGGCCGGCTACGCTGAGCTCGGTACGCTTGAGCACATCGGCTTCGGCACCATGAACGGCAGCGACGGCAAGCCGTTCAAGACCCGGGCCGGCGGCGTGCTGAAGCTGCACGATTTGATCGAGATGGCCCGCGAAAAGGCCCGCGAGCGCCTGCGCGAGGCCGGTCTTGGCGCCGAACTGTCGGAAGACGCGTTCGAGGACACCGCCCACAAGGTGGGGATCGCGGCCCTGAAGTTCGCTGACCTGCAGAACTTCCGCGGCACCTCCTACGTCTTCGACCTCGACCGTTTCACCAGCTTCGAGGGCAAGACCGGGCCGTACCTGCTGTACCAGGCGGTGCGCATCAAGAGCGTGCTGCGCAAGGCGGCCGAGGCTGGCGCTCAAGCCGGTCGCATTGTTATCAGCCAACCGGCCGAGCGGGATCTGGCCATGCTGCTGGACGCTTTCGAGGGCGCCCTGACCGAGGCCTATGACAAGAAGGCCCCCAACTTCGTGGCCGAGCACGCCTACAAGCTGGCGCAGACCTTCTCGAAGTTCTATGCGGCCTGCCCGATCATGAGCGCCGATGATGAGCCCACCCGCGCCTCGCGCCTGAACCTGGCCCAGACCACCCTGCGCCAGCTGGAGCAGGCTCTGGAGCTTCTGGGCATCGAAGCGCCGGAACGGATGTAGATGGAGGGCGCCTCAGGCGCCTTCCAGGTCCTTCAGCACCGACAGCAGGTCCTCGACGCCGCCGCGTTCGAGATACTGCTGCGCCACGAGCACCAGTCGTAGTTGCTTGGCCAACAGGGCCAGCTGCCTGTGTTGGTTCTCGGTGACGCGCTGCGCCGTCTCGGCCTCGACAGCATCGGCTTCCGCCAGCAACTTGCGGACCTCGGCCAGAGTCTTCTCGTTCTGGACGCCGGCCTTCTTCAAATATTCTTTAATGCTGCGCAGGCCCTCGGTGGCGATGGCGTGTGCCTCTTCGCGCACCGTGGTTTGGGCCACCGGATCGGCGATGGCGTCGAGCACACGGCCGAGCGCGCCGTTCAACTTGCCCACCAATCCGGCGCGGGCGTCGCTTTCCAGCGGCAGCAGGCGGCGGGCATCGATCAAGGATGGAAGATTGCGGCCGTCCGAAGCCAGGGTCTTGCGCCGCGCCTCCACGAAGACCTTGATGATGAACCGCGAGGCCGCGATGGCCTGGTCCGATTGCAAAACCGTCGCGGCCATCACCACGCCATGTTCGGTGAAGGCGTAGGGCAGATAGCGTCGCCCCCCGCGTCCTGGCTTTGAGGTCGCAATTTGCGACCTCAAAGGTGAGAGCTCCTCAGCCGTCAGTCGAAACGCGAATCCTTCGAACTTAACCGTGTTGCGTCTGACCTGTTCGTTCAACCTCTTGGTTTCGATCCCAAACAGGCGCGCCACTTGCGAATCCAGAAGGACCATAAATCCGCGAACTTCGACTACTTCGGGCGGGGGCTCTATATCGGTGAAAGCGCGTTCGTCGGTCATGGGCGCCTTTGAGATCACAAAATGTGACCTCAAGTTTGGCCTGTTGCCGCATTGTTTGCAATCGACAGTTGAGTTGCGATCTGCCCCGTTGACTCCGCAGGCCCCGTCGCCCAAAGATCCGTCGACCCACGTGGGAGACATCGGGATTCGCGTCCCGAGGCCGAAGGCGCAACCGCCCCGGAAACGCTCAGGCAAAAGGACCGCGCGGGTTTAGGAACGCTGGAAAGAGGCCGTCTGAAAGGACTGCCCGCCGAAGGAGCAAGGCCCCCCTCTTTTCGCATGAGGGCCAGGGCCGGAATCTCTCAGGTCAAAGGGACAGCGGGGGCGCTACCGTCTGGTGAAAGCCGGGCCAGCAGCGCCGTCCCCCGTTTGGAGCCCCCGCGTGTCCGACCCAGATCTCAAGAAGACGCCCCTGTACGACGTGCATGTCGCCGCCGGCGCCCGCATGGTTCCGTTCGCGGGTTATTCCATGCCGGTGCAGTACAAGGACGGGGTGCTGAAGGAGCATCTGTGGACCCGTGAGCACGCTGGTCTTTTCGACGTCTCGCACATGGGCCAAGCCCGCATCCGGGGCGAGAACCCCGCCAGGAGCTTCGAAAAACTGGTCTCGGCCGACTATCAGGGCCTGAAGCCCGGCAAGCAGCGCTACGCCGTGCTGCTCAATGGCCAGGGCGGTGTGATCGACGACCTGATGACCGCGCGGCCTGATGACGACGGCCTGTTCGTGGTGGTCAACGGCGCCTGCAAGGACAACGACTACGCCATCATCGCCAAGGCGCTGGAGGGCGAGGCGACCGTCGAGCGCCTGGAGAACCGCGCGTTGCTGGCGCTGCAGGGGCCCGAGGCCGCCGCCGTGCTGGCCGCCCATGTGCCGGAAGTCGCGAGCATGGTGTTCATGGACACCGCAGCGCTGACGGCCTTCGGCGTCGACGCCATCATCTCGCGCTCGGGCTACACCGGCGAGGACGGCTACGAGATTTCGGTCCCCGCCGCCGACGCGACCCGCATCTGGAACACCCTGCTGGAAGACGAGCGGGTCAAGCCGATTGGCCTCGGCGCGCGCGACAGCCTGCGCCTGGAAGCCGGCCTGCCGCTCTATGGCCACGACATGGACGAGACTGTCTCGCCGATCGAAGCCGGCATGAACTTCGCCATCGGCAAGAGCCGCCGCGAGGCCGGCGACTATCTGGGCGTCGAGCGCATTTCCAGGGAGCTGGCCGGAGAGCTAAAGCGCGTGCGGGTCAATCTGCGCGTGCTGGAGGGCGCCCCGGCCCGCGAAGGCGCGGAGATCGCTGACGAGACCGGCGCTGTGGTCGGCGTGGTGACCAGCGGCGGCTTTGGTCCCAGCGTCGGCGGCGCGATCGCCATCGGGTTTGCGCCGCCGGCCCTGTCGGCCATCGGCACGAAGCTGAAAGTCATTGTTCGCGGCAAGCCGCAGGCGGCCGAGGTCGTGGCCTCGCCGTTCGTTCCCAATCGTTACGTTCGCAAACTCTAATCCAAGGGCCCGAAGATGCGCTTCACCAAAGACCATGAATGGGTCGCCGTCGAAGGCGACGTCGCCACCGTCGGCATCACCGCCTACGCCGCCGAGCAGCTGGGCGACGTGGTGTTCGTCGAGGTTCCTGAAGTCGGCAAGACCGTGAAGCAGGGCGACGGCCTGGCTGTGGTGGAGAGCGTCAAGGCCGCTTCGGATGTCTACGCGCCAGTATCGGGCGAGGTCGTCGAAGCCAATGCCGCCTTGGGCGATGCGCCCGAGACGGTCAACGCCACGCCGGAAACGGGCGGCTGGTTCGCCAAGCTGAAGCTGAGCAACCCGTCAGAGGTCGAGGCCCTGATGGACCGCGACGCCTACGAAGCCTTCCTCTCGACTCTCTAGTCACCAGAACCCTTTCCCCTCGATGGGGGAAGGGAGAAGGACCTGAAACATGCGCTACCTCCCCCTCACGCCCGAAGATCGCGCCGAGATGCTCGGCGTCATCGGCGTGGACTCCATCGACGCCCTGTTTGTCGATGTGCCCGTTTCCGCCCAGCGTTCCGGAACCGTCGACCTGCCGCTGCACGCCGGCGAACTGGAGGTCGAGCGCGAGATGGCGACCCTGGCCAAGCGCAACCGCGCGGCGGGGGAGGGGCCGTTCTTCTGCGGCGCCGGGGCCTATCGCCACCACGTGCCGGCCACGGTCGACCACATCATCCAGCGGTCGGAGTTCCTGACCAGCTACACGCCCTATCAGCCGGAAATCGCCCAGGGGACTCTTCAGGTTCTCTTCGAGTTCCAGACCCAGGTCGCGGCCCTGACCGGCATGGAAGTGGCCAATGCCTCGCTCTATGACGGCTCCACCGCCGCCGCCGAGGCGGTGATGATGGCCACCCGCGTGACCCGTCGCAACAAGGCGGTGATGTCGGGCGGCGTCCACCCGCACTATGTCGAGACCGTCGAGACCCTGGCCCATGCGGCCGGTGTCGCCACCCACCGTCTGGCGGTCGCCATCGACGCCGAAGACGCGGTGATCGCCGCCATCGACGCCGACACCGCCTGCGTCGTGGTCCAGACCCCCAATGTGTTCGGCACGGCGACCGACGTCACCAGGATCGCCGCCGCCGCCCAGGCCGCCGGCGCCCTGCTGATCGTGGTGACGACCGAGGTCGTGTCGCTGGGCCTGCTCAAGTCGCCCGGCGAGATGGGCGCTGACATCGTCGTGGCCGAGGGCCAGTCGATCGGCAACGGGTTGAACTTCGGCGGACCCTATGTCGGCCTCTTCGCCTGCAAGGAAAAATACATCCGCCAGGCCCCCGGCCGGCTGTGCGGCGAAACGGTCGATGCCGATGGGCGTCGCGGCTTCGTCCTGACCCTTTCGACCCGCGAGCAGCACATTCGCCGCGACAAGGCGACGTCGAACATCTGCACCAACAGCGGCCTGTGCGCCCTGGCGTTCAGCATCCATATGAGCCTGCTGGGCGAGGTTGGCCTGCGCCGGCTGGCGGCGATCAACCACGAAAAGGCCCGCGCCCTGCGCGACGCCCTCGCTGGCGTGCCGGGGGTTGAGATCCTCACCCCGCGTTTCTTCAATGAATTCGCGGTTCGGCTGCCCGGCAACGCTGCGGACATGGTCGAGACCCTGGCGGCTCACGGCATCATCGCCGGCGTGCCGTTCTCGCGTCTCGACGCCAAGGCTGGCCTCGACGACGTGCTGCTGGTGGCGGCCACCGAGACCAACCTCGATATCGACATCACTTTCTTCTCCAAGGTCCTGGCCAAGGTCATCGCCCAATGAGCATGAACAGCGTTGGACGGCCGACCCGTCCCGAAACTGCCAATGACGCCGCCGGCGCTCATGACACCCTGACCGGCGCGCGGGGTTTGCTGCAGGACGAGGCCCTGATCTTCGAGCTGGGCGGCTGGGACAAGACCGGCGTCGATTTGCCGGGCGCTTCGGCGCCCGCCGACGATCTCGGCGGCCTGCTGCGCTCGGCGCCGATCGGCCTGCCGGGCCTCTCCGAGCCTGAGACGGTGCGCCACTATGTGCGCCTGTCCCAGAAAAACCACGCCATCGACCTGGCGCTGTATCCACTGGGCTCGTGCACGATGAAGCACAACCCGCGTCTGAACGAGAAGATGGCGCGTCTGCCAGGCTTCTCTGACATCCACCCACTGCAGCCGCAGTCGACGGTGCAGGGCGCGCTGCAGCTGATGGATCGCCTGGCTCACTGGCTGAAGACCCTGACGGGTATGCCCGCCGTGGCCCTGACGCCCAAGGCCGGCGCCCACGGCGAAATGTGCGGCATGCTGGCGATCCGCGCCGCCCACGAAGCCAATGGCCAGGGCCACCGCAAGACCGTGCTTGCGCCCACCAGCGCCCACGGCACCAACCCCGCGACGGCGGCGTTTGTCGGCTACACCGTGGTCGAGATCGCCCAGACGGATGACGGACGGGTCGATATGGCGGATCTGGCGTCCAAGCTCGGCGACCATGTGGCCGCCATCATGGTCACCAATCCCAATACCTGCGGTCTGTTCGAGCGCGACATCGTCGAGATCGCTCGCCTGACGCACGCAGCCGGGGCCTATTTCTACTGCGACGGCGCCAACTTCAACGCCATCGTCGGCCGGGTGCGCCCCGGCGATCTGGGCGTCGACGCCATGCACATCAACCTGCACAAGACCTTCTCGACGCCCCACGGCGGCGGCGGTCCCGGCGCGGGTCCGGTGGTGCTGAGCCAGGCTCTGGCGCCTTTCGCGCCGACGCCCTGGCTGGTCCATGGCGATGACGGTTTCTCCCTGGTCGAACATGCGGGGGAAGTGGGTGCGGAAACCGCTTTTGGCCGCCTCAGCGCGTTCCATGGCCAGATGGGCATGTATGTTCGCGCCTATGCCTACATGCTCAGCCACGGCGCCGACGGTCTGCGCCAGGTGGCCGAGGACGCCGTCCTCAACGCCAACTATCTGAAGGCCCGCCTGTCGGACGTGATGAGCCCGGCCTTCCCGGACGGCCCCTGCATGCACGAGGCCCTGTTCGACGACAGCTGGCTGGAAGGCACAGGGGTGACCACGCTGGACTTCGCCAAGGCGATGATCGATGAGGGCTTCCACCCGATGACCATGTACTTCCCGCTGGTCGTCCATGGCGCGATGCTGATCGAGCCGACCGAGACCGAGAGCCTGCAGGAACTGGACCGCTTTGTTGAAGCCCTTCGCGCCCTGGCCGGCGCCGCGAAGGCGGGCGATGTTGACCGCTTCAGGGGCGCGCCATTCCACGCCCCCATGCGGCGCCTGGACGAGACCCTCGCGGCCCGCAAGCCTCGGTTGAGGTGGAAACCTGTGGCGGAAGCGCCACGGGCTGCCGAATAGCGGGCAACTATTTCCAGACGCGGCGTTAGGGCGCCTTTACGGCGCCCTTATCGGTCCACATATCAGCCTGACGCGTCGGGCTGATTGGATTTTCCAGGGAGCCAACGGAGCGTGAAGTCCGTTGGCCCCTCATGAATGTCTCAGTCACCCTCGCCATGCCGCGCGCCCGCCTCTCTCCTGCCGATGATCTCGCCCGCGAGATCGTGGCGCGCGTCCTGCGCGTCACCCTGGTGGTGCTTGGCCTGTTGCTGGTCGCAGCCGGCGCGCTGATCGCGCCGCTGCCGGGGCCCTTGGGCCTGCCGCTGACGGTGGTGGGGCTCATGCTGGTGCTCCGCAATTCCTTCAAGGCGCGCAAGCAGTTCGTGCGCTTCCAGCACGCCCATCCCAAGCTGATCTTTCCGCTGCGCCGACTGTTGCGGCGCGAGCCCGAGGTGGTGCTGGTCGCCTGGCAACAGGCCCTGAGGATCGAGCGTCTGGTCGTGCCGCGCCGGTGGCGCAGGGCCGTGCGGTGGCGCAAGTCGTTCAAGAATCGCGGGCGTTGAAGGCGGAATAGTCCGCAGTCATCGAGATCGGGCAACAGGGTTCGCCGGCGCATCCCGCCAACCTTGCTGTTGGGCGAAAGGGCGGCGACCTGTCGGATCGTGGACCCATCCCCCGGCGCGCTGCGTTGGTGCGGCGCAATCTGACACCTTGACCCCGCGTCTCGGCCAGCGTCCCTGAAACCAAAGAAAAGGGCGCGGCCATGAGGCCGCGCCCTTTTCGTTCAGCTTGGCGCAAACGGCTATTGCAGTTTGGCGCCCATCTGGCCGATGGCCTGATCAACCAGCGGGTCGCTTTTAAGGCCAATCAGACGCGCGGCGAGCACAGCCTCGGCGGCCTGGGCGGCCAGATCGACAGCAGCAGCCTTGACGTCTGCAGTGGCCTGGGCCTCGGCCTGGGCGATCTTGCGTTCGGCCATCTCGGCGCGACGCTTGATCTGCTCTTCCAGCTTTTCCTTGGCTTCCTCTGCCAGACGCTTGGCGTCGGCCTTGGCAGCCTCGATCATGCCGGCGGCCTGACGTTCGGCTTCCTCGCGCTGGGCCTTCACGTCCGCGAGCAGGGCCTGGGCCTCCTCACGCAGCTGTTGGGCTTCATCGAGTTCGGCCTTGATCTTGGCGGCATGGGCGTCGAGCGCCCCGAACAGGGCGCCCGGCAGGACCTTGAGCACGACCAGCAGGCCGAAGAACAGGACCAGAGCCGCCAGAACCCAGAACTCAGGGTTGGAGAGGTCAAACAGGGATTGATGTTCCATCGTCCGTCTCTCCTTAAGCCAGAGCGGCCTTGAGCTCGGCGGCCGAAGCCGCCTTGCCCGTCAGCTTCTCGACGATGGCGCCGGCCGTATCCTGGGCCACGGCGGCGACGTGGCTCATGGCCTGGTCGCGCGCGGCCTGGATGCCAGCCTCGGCGGCGGCCAGCTTCTCAGCCAGCACCGCCTCTTCCTTCGCCTGACGCTCGGCGGCCAGGGCCGAGGCCTTGGCCTTGGCGTCCGCCGCAGTCCGCTGGGCCGAGGCGCGAGCCTCGGCGACCTCGGCGGCGGCCGCGCGGGCCTGAACCTCGGCTTCGTCCTTCAGACGACGGGCGTCGGCGATGTCGCCGGCGATCTTGGCGCCGCGCGTCTCGATCGCGCCGCTGACCCGGGGCAGCAGCCCCTTGGACAACACCACGTAGAGAACGGCGAAGATGAGCAGCAGCCACACGATCTGGCCGCCCCAGTGCTCGAACTGCAGCTGCGGAAGTCCGCCGCCGCCGTGAGCCTCGGGCGCGCCAGTCGTTTCGACCGTGCCGTGAGTTTCCGTCGCCATGGGCGAAGAGGCCTCTTGGATAAGCATTTTCAAGTGAGGTTGACGCCAGTTCGCGTCAGGAAAATGCGTAAAGACAAAGACTCGGTGCGAGCTGCTTCCGCGGGAAGCGGCTCGCGCCGGGGTTTAGGAGAACAGGATCAGGAAGGCGATGACCAGGGCGAAGATGCCCAGGGCTTCCGTCAGGGCCATGCCCAGGAACAGCATCGGACGCTCTTGAGCGGCGGCGGTCGGGTTGCGCAGGGCGCCCTGGAAATAGTTACCGAACATCACGCCCAGGCCGATGCCCGCGCCGATCATGCCCAGCATCGCCAGACCAGCGCCGATGTACTTCGCGGCTTCAGCTTCCATTGTGAGACTCCTAAAGATCGAAAGGTTGGATAGGGAAAAGGGTGATCAGTGGCTGTCGAGGTGCACGACGTCGTTCAGATAGACGCAGGTGAGCACCGCGAACACGAAGGCCTGAAGAAAGGCCACCATGAACTCTAGAGCCGTCAGGGCGACGACGGACGTCAGGGCCAGCGCCGCGCCGGCCCAGCCGAGCACGCCGAGGCCGCCCAGGGCGACGACGAAGCCGGCGAAAATCTTCAGCACCACGTGACCGCCGACCATGTTGCCGAACAGTCGCAGGGCCAGAGTGAGGGGGCGAACCAGGAACGAGACGATCTCGATCAGCACCACCAGCGGCAGGATCCAGCCCGGAACGCCCGTCGGGGCGAACAGCTTGAAGAACTTGATGCCGTTCTTGGCGAAGCCGACGGCCACGACCGTCAGGATCACCAGCAGGCCCAGGGTCAGGGTGACGGCCAGTTGCGAGGTCGCCGTGAAGACCAGGAACATGCCCTGCAGATTCATGAACAGGACAAAGGCGAACAGGGTGAAGACGAAGGGCAGGAACTTCTTGCCTTCGTGGCCGATGATCGACTCGGCCAGCCCGTCCACCAGTCCATAGAGCAGTTCGCCCACCGTCTGCAGACGGCCCGGCACCACGGCCTGCTTGGCCGAGGCCAGGGCGTAGAACGCGATGATCAGGACAGCAGCCAGCAGCATGGCGGCCACGGAATTGGTGATCGACAGGTCGATCGCTTGGCCGAACACGGTCACGGTCGGCAGTTCCACGATCTTGCTGATCTGGAACTGGTGCATCGGATCGGCCATTGGCCCTAGTCTCTCTTCTGCTTGGGGGCGGTAGACCCGCCTCCCGTGTCTTCGCCGACCTGCTCTTTGGGAGCCTGCGTCGACGCCTGCGCGCTCAGTTTCGTCGCCTTACGGACGACGGAGAATATCGAAGCCCCCATGCCGATCAGCAGACCGCCGACCATGCCCCAGGGCGCCGTGTGGGCGAACTGATCGAGCAGCCAGCCAAAGCCGAGCCCCACCAATACCCCGCCGATCAGATCCGCCAGAAGACGATAGCCGTCCTGGGACGATTTCTCGTGTTCCGCGCGCTTCGGCTGTTCCGCCGCCTTCCTGGCCTCAAATGCGTCGAGCCGAGCGTCGAGGCTTTGCAGGGCCTTGTCGTTCGGTTCGTCGGCCTTGGGCATGGGAGCGGTCAGGTCCGAAAACGCCTGCGGTTGCGCCAAAAGTGGAGCATTTCCGGCCGGCTTGATCGCGGCGGAACCTATAGACCTCGCTGCGGTGCGTCAAGGTTGCGAGAAAGCGTTCCAACCGACTGTTTAATAAGGCATTTTGCCTCACGTTGTCGTTCCGTGGGCAAATCCTTGCAGTGTCGCTCCCAAAGGCGCGCCAACCGGGATGCAACCAGGGTCCAGTTCGGCCCTGACGGCATGAATGGTGCGCTTCAGCGCCATCTCACGGGCTCGAGGAGAGGTCTGTCGCGATAAATCCGCCGCAGTGGAGCGTGATAGAGTATGCGCGCGCGGGATGACGGATTGCTTTTTCCGGCATTTTGAGGTTTGAGAGCCGCGTCTTTCCCTTAGCCAGAAGATTCATGTCGCATCTGAAGAACACCGGTTTCTCCGATCGTATCTCCGCCGCCGCCGAGGCCAAGAAGGCCATGCTGGCGAAAATGAAGCCCAAGCCCACCGTTACGGATCCCAACTTCGACAAGCGCGAAGAGCTTCGCGCCGCCGAACTGGAAGCTGTGCGCGCCGCCCGCGCCGCCGCCCGCGAGGCCGTCCGCCTTGAGCAACTGGCCAAGCAGGAAGCGATCCTGGCGGCCAAGCGCGCCGAGCGTAAGGAACGCAAGACCGACGCCGCCGCCGAGCAGCGGATGCGCAAGGAAGAGAAGGCCGCCCAGCGCGAGCAGCTTCGATCCCTGGGCCGCACCAGCAAGAGCGCCCGCGCTCATGAATGGGGCAACCTGATCGGTTGATCGGGCGGGAAGGCCTTGGCGCTTTCCCATCTTTGCTCGAGCCCTGTCTTCCCGGGCCTAGACTCGACCGCATGGTCCTGGCTCTCGCCAGTCCATGCGGGAGGGCCGGTTCTTGGACGTTTTCCAACCTGACGTGCTGGCGACGATGTTCGTCGTGGCCGCGCTGGCCGGAGCCTTCGACGCCATAGCGGGCGGCGGAGGGCTTTTGACTCTTCCCGCTCTTCTGCTGGCGGGCCTGGACCCCGTCGCGGCGCTGGCCACCAACAAGCTGCAGGGCTCATTCGGCTCGGTGTCTTCGACGATAGCCTTCGCGCGGCGTGGCCTGATCGACTGGAAGACCGGTCTGCCGGTCGCCCTCGCCGCGGGCCTGGCCGGCCTTTGCGGGGCCCTGTGCGTCAGCTTGCTGTCGCCGAGCTTTCTGAAGGCCCTTGTGCCGATCCTGCTGATCGTCATCGCCCTCTATTTCGCCCTGTCCAAGGCCCTGAGAGCCGAGGACGGCCATGCCAGGCTGGCCTTGCCCGTGTTCGCAGGGTTCATCGCGCCGCTGGTCGGCTTCTATGACGGGATCTTTGGTCCGGGCGCGGGGGCCTTTTACATGGTCGCCTTCGTCACCTTGCTGGGCTACGGCGCGCTGAAGGCCACGGCCCACACCAAGCTGGCCAACGCCGCCAGCAATCTGGGCAGCCTGACCCTTTTCATTCTCAAGGGCGCCGTGATCTGGCCGATCGGCCTGGCCATGGCGGCTGGCGCCTTCGTGGGCGCCCAGGTCGGCTCAAGGCTCGCCATGCGGTTTGGCGCTGGGCTGATCCGGCCGCTGCTGGTGATGATGTCGTGCGCCATGGCGGTGAAGCTGCTGGCCGATCCCCAGAACCCGCTGCGGCAGGCGCTGTCGCATCTGGTCGGCGGCTGAGGCCTATTGGGCGGCCACCAGCTGCTCGGCGGTCGACAGGTCGACGCTGACCAGCTGGCTGACGCCGCGCTCGCCCATGGTCACGCCAAACAATCGGTCCATGCGGCTCATGGTCACCGGATTGTGGGTGATGGCGATGAAGCGGGTCTGGGTGCGGCGGCGCATCTCGTCCAGCATGTTGCAGTAGCGATCGACATTGGCGTCATCCAGCGGCGCGTCGACCTCGTCCAGAACGCAGATCGGGGCCGGGTTGGCCAGGAAGACGCCGAAGATCAGGGCGCTGGCGGTCAGGGCCTGCTCGCCGCCGCTCATCAGGCTCATCGACGCCATGCGTTTGCCGGGCGGACAGGCATAGATCTCGAGCCCGGCCTCGAGAGGATCGTCGCTCTCGATCAGTCGAAGTTCGGCCTGACCGCCGCCAAACAGGGCCTGGAAGAGGGTCTGGAAGTGGCCATTGATCAC
>Ga0209066_10001697_pt1 | contig 28505 bp, 14 predicted proteins | sample All_14_2_FD_187198 | JGI IMG/M metagenome (GOLD analysis project Ga0209066, IMG submission 187198) | Freshwater microbial communities in response to fracking from Pennsylvania, USA - Allegheny Zone_MetaG_DW_15 (SPAdes) (version 2) ...
GGGCTGAAGCTCGCGGATCATGGCGCTCATGGAGGGGTCGTGAAGCTTGTCCACGTTCATGTCCCACCAGATGCCGTGGATCTCGCCGTACCGCGTGCAAAGCTCGCGGATCTGGGCGCGGACAAACTCGGTGTACGCCTTGAGGTCGGGCCGGTCGCCGGGCTGGGCCGGCAGCTCGTGGTGGCGGCCCTGGTTCGGATAGCTCGGGTGGTGCCAGTCCGCGATGGAGTAATAGAGGCAGAGCGGGAAGTTGCGACGGTGGCAGGCGTCCGCGAGGAGTCGGACGATGTCCTTGCCGTAGGGGGTGTTGACGGTGTGGTAGTCGGTGTGCCGGGATTCGAACAGGCAGAAGCCGTCGTGATGCTTGGCGGTCAGGCAGAGGTACCCCATGCCGGTCGCTTCGGCGAGGTCGAGCCAGGCGTCGGGGTCGAACCGCACGGGGTTCCATCGGTTCGCGAGCTTCACGTACTCCGCGCGCGGAATGCGGCGCCGCCACTGGTCCTGCTCGTGCCAGCCGTTGATGGCGTAGAGGCCCCAGTGAAGGAACAGCCCGAAGCGGCGCTCGAACCACCAGTCGCGGCCGTCCCCGAAGCGCGGGGCCAGAACCGCCGTCGGCGCGCCGGTTCCGGCGGCTTGTGCGGCAGCGGGAGAAACCGCGGACAGCACCCGCATGACCGGCAAAGAGCTGGCTGCCCGTATAAACGTGCGTCTGCTGAGCATGGCGAACCTCCTTCGGCCGGGGCCTCCCGGACCGCTGGCGGACAGCCTTGTGCCGCCAAGCTCCGCAATGCCCCGACTTGATTGTCGGAGGCATCATAAAGCCCGGCAGCCCTTCTGATCAAGCCGATAACGTTTACTTGAAAAGGAGCATCGTCCCGCCGTTGAACAGCACGTTAGCGTACACCGTGTTGTTCACGAGGGAGAAGGTGGCGGTCATCATGTCGCCGACGTTCTGCGCCTTCCAGCTCGAAAGGTTCAGCTCGGTGGTGCCGGAGCGGGTCGCCACGGCCAGCACCTGCCGGTTCGTCAGCGCGGCGCCTTCGGCCGGGTCGAAGGTGACGGTCAGTCCGGCCGGGAGCGTCACGTTCGCCAGAGCGATGCAGTCGTTGCTCGTGGCCGCGACGTGGCAGCGGTAGCCCGCCGACAGGACACCGTTGGAGACCGTTCCCGAGCCCGAGATCTCGCCGAGGGTGACCGAGCCGTTGCTGAGGTTGAGCGTGGCGCCGTTCGCAATGGCAACAGCCGCATCGGCGCGGATCGTGCCGTTGCTGACCGAGAGGGTGCCCTGCTGGATGACGGTCCCGCCCGCGTAGTTGCCGGTCGCAAGGCCCGTCAGGTTGGTGGCGCTCGGCGTGTAGTTAAGCCCCTCCCCAAAGACCAGTTCACCGGCGCCCGTTTTGGTGAGCGCGCCGGCGCCGGTGAGAGGGAACGTCAGCTCATGCCGGATGCCGCTGCCGACCTTGACCGTCAGTCCGCCGTCCTCGATGATGAAGCTCTGCTTGTCGGCCGCGGTGGAATAGGAAAAACCGCTCGCCAGAATCTCCATGACGCCGTTATCGAAGACCATGTCCAACCCGTCAACGGTGTTGTAATTACGGCCCAGGAACTTCGCGAAGCGCATCGTCCCCCCGCTCTCCCAGCGCACCGTCCCGCTGGCGGCGGCGTCGCTGAAGCGGATATCTCCGCCTGCCGCGGGTTGCGACACCACACTGTTCTCGGCCACAACCATGTCGATATTGCGCCCGAAATAGATGCCGCCGCCCCACTGATTGCCGGCTACCGCCGAGACGATACTGCCCTGCATCAGCCGGACATACGGAGAGCAGGTGGCGTCCGTTCCGACCGTCACCTGCCAATCGGCATACACCGTCGCATTACTCATGATCAACGTGGGCCGGACGATCGTGCCGGACGAGCTCTTGCCGAGCCGAAGGTGATTGACATAAAGGTAGGCGCCGTTGACGAGGCGAACCGTCGGAGAGCGCGCCGCGCTGCCCGCCTGAATCTGGTTGCCGACGATGAGGTGCTGGCCGCTGCTGCCCTGGTTCAGGCGGACGGCGTCGAGTTCGAGCGTCGGGTCGGCGAGGCAGGCGCTCACCGCGCCGCCGATGATGCCGAAGTGCGTCTGGTCCACGATGGAAACGCTGGACCCTAAGCCCTTCAGCCGCAGCGTCCCCTCCAGGATATTGAATCCGCCCAAGCCTGTCGCTGTGGCGGGCGTGTCGCCGTTCGCAGGAAACGTGATGAGGCCCGAAATATCCGAGTTGTCGATCGAACTTCCGGTTCCCGATGAAAGCTTTGACCGGACGTTCCCAACCTCAAGGGTCAGCGCACCGGCGCCGCGCTTGATCAAAATTCCGGAACGATTGGTGATGGACCCGTTTACGGTGAGGTCAGACGCCACATCCAAGATGGCGGACTTCGTGCTTTCCCCCGCGTCGACCGTGAAGCCTTTGCTCGCCGTCGTCGTCGCGCCGCTGTAGGTTAAGGTGCCCGCGCCGACCGTGACCGCGTCCCTCGCGGTGTTCGCGCTGCCCAGTGCGGAGGACGAGGAGAAGGTCAGCCGCCCGCCCGCGGTCTTCCACTTGCCGTCGAAGCCGGCGTTGTCGCCGGAAACGACGAGTGCGCCCGAGCCGCTCTTGCTGAGGAGGGTGGCGAGGTTGGCGGAGACCGCGCCGCTGATCGTCGTGGTGGCCGAGGCGGCGGTCGGGGCGTCGACGGAACCGGCCAGCGCGAGCGGCATGGCGAGCGTGTGAGCGCCCAGGCTGTTGCTGATGCTGCCGGCTGTCAGAGTCAACGGCTCGCCTTGCAGAAGATAGGGGTCGGCCGACTCGAACTGGAGGAACGTGGTTGTTCCCGGCGCGCTGAGGTTGACGGTCTTCTGTGATGCGCCGGCGGTGAAGATGGCGCGTGTGCCGTAACCCGGAAGCGCGGCGGGCGTCCAGTTGTCCGCCGTGTTCCAGTCCGCGCTCTCGGAGCCGTCCCACAGGGCGTCGCTGAGGGTATAGTCGCTGACGGTCAGCTGGATCGTGGAGTCGGGCCCGTCCGGCACAACGGCAAAGTCATAGTCTTTGCCGGCGGACGGGTTGAGGATGCTCAGGCTGTCCAGAATGGCGGTGTCGAGGGCGCTGGCGCTGCGGAAGAGCGTGTAGGTCCCGTTGGCGGCCGCGCCGCCGAAGGTTATTCCGCAGCTGTTGATGGTCAAGCCGTTGCTGTTGGTGGCCGTCAGGCTGTCGCCGGCATCCAGAATCAGAAGGGCCATCCCGCCGGCCGCGCCGAGCGTCAGGTCGCCGGCGGTCAGCGTCACGGCGGCGCCGGCCAGCGAGAGCGTGGCGGCGTTGGAGACCGTCACGGCGCGGCCGAAGGTGGCGGCGGCGCCGCGCAGCAGCAGGCCGCCCTGCGCGACGAGCGTCCGCGCGTGGACGCTGTTCGAGACGGAGAGAGTCCCAGCCCCTGTCTTGACGAGCAGGCCCTCTGCGCCGGAGGCGTCGGTGAAGCTTTGGCTGAGGGCGATGTCGGTGTCGGCCGAATCCACGGTCAAGCCCTCTGTCCCCAGCTCGGCCAGGTCGAAGGTCTCCAGGAACGTGGCGGAGCCGGCGAGGGCGCCGGCCCGCAGCGCGGCGCCGTCCGCCAGCAACGTCGACTGGCCCGTGCCGCCCCGGCACAGCGAACCGACCCCGCCGCGCACGGCGTTGGCCTCCAGCGTGCCGCCCGACAGGACGAGGCGACCTTGGCTCGCGGTGCCGCTGCTGCCTCCCACCGTAAGGGACGCACCCTTCACGGCGAGAGCCGCGTCCTCCCCCAGCGTGAAAACGCCGTTGCCGCCGGCATCGCCGACCACGAGGCTTCCTCCCAGATAGGCGGTGGCGTTGTCCCGGACCGCCATTTCGGCATAGGCTGCGCTGGCGCACGCGACCGTGACCTGACCGGTGACCGACAGGGAGGCGCTCCCCGCAACGGAAACGGTGGCGGTCGACGCTGTCGCAAAGCCCGCCTTCAATGTGGAGGCGACACTCAGCACCGCCTCGTTCGTGAGGCGCAATTCGCCGATCGTTTTACCAGACTGTGCAATTTGGAATTCGCCGCCCACGACAAGCCGTCCGGCATCCCGGAGATAAACCGCGCCGCCGCAGTTGGTCGCGTTATACGCCACCGTGAACGAGTCCTGCACCGTCATGTTCCCGGAGCCCTCGAGAACAAGGTAGCCTTGTGTTCCGACTTTGTTGCCGACATTCACCCAGCCGCTGCGTACCGCGAGGGTGCCTCCTGCGACCTGAACCGTACACGTCGTTCCGGCCGACGCGCCGCCCTCGGTGACGGTCATGCCGTTGTAGATCTCGTGCGTCCCACCCTCGAACCGCATGCGATGGCCGTTCGCATGCCCGCGCAACCGGACGTTGTTGGCCCGCAGCGTCGAGTTCGTCTTGAAGAGGATCAGGCTGTTGGCCGGCGCGTAGGAGCCGGTGATCAGCGAATGGCCAGACCGGGATATCCCGCCGGGGTTATACAGGTTCAGCAGCCCCTCTTCCAGCACGTTGGTCATGCCGGTGGCATGGTACTGTACGCGGAAAACCGCATTCGACATCTCCATGATCGGATAGTCGAGGGCGCTGCCCGTCTTGATCAAACCCTCTATATTGAAGAAGTGGGAGGCGTTGGCGCACATCTGGAAACCGGTCCAGTCATTGGGCCAAAGGTCTGGACCGGACTTCAACCACCAGGTGCCGCGCGTGTCGAAGGTGACGGAGCGGCCATTCGCGAGGTTGAAGACTTTGGTCGTGCTGTTCTCTGTCAGCCCGCCCTCGGGGAAACGGACCACGTAGTCCTGATTGCCGGTGAAGTTCCCGATGTTGCCGTTGGTGGGCAGGATGCCGCCCGTCCAGCTGGCCGGGTCGTTGTAGTATCCTTCCGCGACAGAGGAAAGCCAGTTGACCGTATCAAACGCGCACACCTGAAAGGCCGACGCGCACAACCCGGCAAAACACACACGAATACTCGGTTTCATCTTCATGGCTGACCTCCGAACCTGATCGGCAAGAGCGCATAGCGCCCTCGCTCTGTTACTGACACGCCCGCACCACCTAAAGAACCGGCTGCGCCGGCAAAAGGATAACCCAAAATATGGGTTTTAAAATAGCATGTGATGGAGAAGCACTCAAGCCCGATTTGCCGGGTGGCGAGGTGAAAACAAAACCGGACTCGGTGGAGGAGTGCGATCTGCGATGCACGATAAAACACCCGATAGCGCACAGGCGGAGTCCACTCCACGTCCGCCACGTCCTCGCGCGGTTCTCAAAGAATGGCCGGCAAAGGACGCTTTCCCGCCGTCCTCATCTCAGAACGCCCTGGTCAGGACGTTCCGCAGCCGATATCCGCAGTCCGGGTTTCACAACTGAACGACAGCCGATAAGGGTCATTTGAAAAGGAGCAGGGTCCCGCCGCTGAACAGCACGTTGGCGTACACCGTGTCGTTCACGAGGGAGAAGGTGGCGGTCATCAGGTCGCCGACGTTCTGCGCCTTCCAGCTCGAAAGGTTCAGCTCGGTGGTGCCGGAGCGGGTCGCCACGGCCAGCACCTGCCGGTTCGTCAGCGCGGCGCCTTCGGCCGGGTCGAAGGTGACGGTCAGGCCGGCCGGGAGCGTCACATCGGCCAAGGCGATGCAGTCGTTGCTCGTGGCCGCGACGTGGCAGCGGTAGCCCGCCGACAGGACGCCGTTGGAGACCGTTCCCGAGCCCGAGATCTCGCCGAGGGCGACCGAGCCGTTGCCGAGGTTGAGCGTGGCTCCGGCCGCGACCGCGACCGCGGCATCGGCGCGGATCGTGCCGTTGCTGACCGAGAGGGTGCCCTGCTGGACGAGGGTCCCGCCCGTGTAGTTGCCGGTCGCCAGACCGGTGGCGTTGGTCAGGCTCGGCGTGTAGTTGAGTCCGGCCCCGAAGACCAGTTCACCCGCGCCCGTTTTGGTGAGCGCGCCGGTGCCGGTGAGAGGGAAATGGAAGGCGTGCCGGATGCCGGCGGCGGTCCGCACGGTCAATCCGCCGTCCTCGACGAGGACGCTTTGCTTGTCGGCCCGCGTGGACAGCGACAGACCCGAGAAGAGCGGTTCAACCGTCGCGTCATCGAAGATCAGATTCAACCCGCTCTCCGTCAGATAGTTGAACCCGAGGAAGCGCGAAAAGCGCAACGTGGAGCCCTGTTCGAAACGGATCGTCCCCTCCGATCGGGGGTCATTAAAACGGAAGGCGCCGCCCGACGCGGTCTGCGACACGGTGCTTCCCCCGGAAACAACCATGTCGATCTGCCGGTAGAAATAAAAACCGCCATTGTTGACGCTGTCACCCGCCGCCGAGAGACTGCTGCCTTGCGCCACACGAATGACCGGCGAGGCCTGCGTATTCCCGCCAACCTGAAGCAGAAAGGTCACGTTCATCGTCGCATTGCTCATCACCAGCGTGGGCGTGATGGCCGCCGCGCTGTTGACCCCGAGCTTCACCGTATTGCAGTTCAGCAAGGCGTTTTTGACCAACCGGAGCGTCGGGCTGCGCGCAACGCTCTCGGCCAGGATCTCGTTGCCGAGCAGCAGATGCAGTCCGCTCCCGCCTTGCTCCAACCGGACATTATCCAGTTCGAGGGTAGGATCAGCCAGACAGGTTCCGATCCGCCCGCCGATCAGCCCGACGTGCCGCTGGTTGATAATCGAAACCCCGATGCCGTTCCCTCGCATCCGCAGCGTGCCCTCCAGCACGTTGAAGCCCGCGAGACCGGTCGCGGAAACGGGCGCATCGCCGGTCTCGGGCAGGGAGATCAGACCGGTCGGGCTCACGTTCACGCCCGCGCTGCCGCTGCCGGACGATAGCGTCGCCACGCTGTTGCCGATATCAAAGGCCAACGTCCCGACACCCCGCTTGCAGAAGATGCCGGATTGTGTCGCGAGGGTGCCCGAAACCGTCAGGTCCGCGGCCGTATCGAAAAGCGCTGCCTTGAGATTGTCTCCCGTCGCTACGGTCACACCTTTGGACACGGAAGCCGGCGTCCCGCTGTGGCGCAGCGTTCCCGCGCCGACCGTGACCGCATCCGCCGCGGCATTCGCGCTGCCCCATGCCGCGGGCGAGGCAAAGGTCAACCGGCCGCCGTCGGTCTGCCACTTTCCTTGAACCCCGGTGTTGTCACCCGAAAGAACCACCGTGCCGGAACCGCTCTTGGCGACGCGCGCCAGAAGATTTGCCGAGACCGGGCCGCTGACCGTGGTGGTGGCCGCCGCCGCGGTCGGCAGCGTGGTCTCACCCGAGAGGGCCAGGGGCAGGGCGATCTCATGCTCGCCCAGCTTGTTCTCGATCGTGCCAGCCGGCAGCGTGAGCGTCTGCGCGCCGCCGAGCGTGTAGCCGGCAGCGGAATCGAACGCCATGAAGGTCGTCAGCCCCGGTGCGCTGAGCGTCACCGTCTTCAGCGCCGCGGCCGCGCCGAATTTGGCGCGCGTGCCGTAAGTCGGCACCCCGGCCGGAGTCCAGTTGTCCGCCGTGTTCCAGTCGCCGCTCTCCGACCCGTCCCACTCCGCGTCGCCGACCGTATACGCGCTGACCGTCAATTGGATCGTCTCTTCGTCACCGTCCGCCACAATCGAAAAGACATACCCCTTGCCTGCCGCAGGATTGGCGACGCTGAGTCTCGCCAGCACGGCCGGGTCTAACGCTTCTGCGCTGCGCAGCAGCGTGTACACGTCATTCGACGCCGTGCCGCCGAAATCAATCACGCACCCCGCCACGCTCAGCGCGCCGGTCACGACCAGACAGTCGCCCGCATCCAGACTCAACAACGCATGCCCCTCACCGGAACCGAGCGTCAGGTCGCCGGTCGTCAGGGTTTCGGCCGTCCCGAGGAGCGAGAGGGTCGCGTTGTTGGAGACGGCCAGGTTGCGGCCGCAGGCCGCCGCGGTCGTCAGCGCGTGCAGCGTGCCCTGCGCCAAAACCGTCCGCGCGTGTTCGCTGTTCGCCAGCGCGAGCACTCCGTCGCCGGTCTTGACCAGTGCCGCATCGGCGCCCGGCGCCTCGCTGAGTGTCTGGTTGATCGCCACATCCGCGCCCGCCGTGTCGAGCGTCAGGCCGCCGGCGCCGAGCTGCGCCAGATCGAGATCCTGCATCAGCACGCCGTCGGCCGGCGCCGCGCCGACCCGCCACGTCGTGCCGTCCATCCGCAGTTCCGCCCATCCTGTGCCGCCCCGGCACTGGGCGCCGACCCCGCCGCGCACTGCGCGAGCCTCAAACGGCACACCGGCAAGATCCAGCAGACCCCGGCTTGACGTGCCGCTGTCACCCGCCACAACCACCGCGCTCCCGGCCACGGTCAGGGCCGCGTCATCCGCCACCGTGACGCTGCCGTCGCCGCCGTTGTTGCCGATCACCAGTTTGTTTCCCATGAAGCCGACGGTCTGATCCCTGAACGTCAGGGCGCCCAGCGCATCCGCCGCCGTCGCAACCGTCACCTGACCCGTCACCGAGACCGTCGCCTGTGACGCGACATCCACCGTTGCGGTTGATGAAACGGCTTCAGCCACAACCAGCGTCTGCCCCACCGCCAGCGCCGCCGCATTCGTGAGGGTCAGCGTCCCGAACGCGCTGCGGCTGGCACCCAGCCTCACGTTTCCGCCGACCGAGAGCCGGGACAGGTCGCCCATCGTGATGCGTCCCGTTGAGTTGGTGGCGTCGTAGGAGGTCATAACAGAATCGCGCACCGTCATTTCAGCCGGACCCGAAAGTTCGAGCCTGCCGTGCGAAAGTCTCCGTCTGTCCACCACGAGGTCGCCGCTGCGGATCGCGACGTCACCGCCGGTCACCTCCAAGGCGCAGGTCGTCCCGTCACTGGCATATTCCTCCGTGATTCTGAACCCGTTGTAGATCTCGTGCGTTCCGCCCTCGAAGCGCATGCGGTGGAGAGAAGTCGGGTGCCCGCGCATCCGGACGGTATTCGCGCGGAACATGGAGTTTGTCTTGAAGAGGATCAGGCTGTTGGCCGGCGCGTAGGATCCGGTGACCAGCGAGTGGGCGCTGCGGTGGATGCCGCCGGGGTTGTACAGGTTCAGCAGCCCCTCCTCCAGCACGTTGGTCATGCCGGTGGTGCGGTACTGCACCCGGAAAAGCGCGTTCGACATCTCCATGACGGGATAAGCGTTGGCCGCTGTCTTCAGCACCCCCTCGATGTTGAAGAAGTGCGAGGCGTTCGCACTCATTTTAAAAGCGGTGTAATCGTTCGGCCAGCCGTCGCAACCGGCCTTGAGCCACCAGGTGCCACGCGTGTCGAAGGTGACGGAGCGGCCATTCGAAAGGTTGAAAACGGTGGTTGCGCTGTTCTCGACCAGCCCGCCCTCGGGGAACCGGACCACGTAGTCCTGATTGCCGGTGAAGTTCCCGATGTTGCCGTTGGTGGGCAGGATGCTGTCCGTCCAGTTCGCGGGGTCGTTGTAATACCCCTCCGCCACACTGGAGAGCCAGTTGGTCGTATCAAACGCGCACACCTGAAAGGCCGACGCGCACAACCCGGCAAAAAACACACGAATACTCGGTTTCATCTTCATAGCTGACCTCCGTACCTGAGCGGCAAGAGCGCATAGCGCCCTCGCTCTGTTACTGACAAACCCGCACCACCAAAAGAACCGGCTACGCCGGCAAAAGGATAACCCAAAATATGTGTTTAAAATAGCATTTGATGGAGGAGGGCTCAAGCCTTGATTTGTCGGCGGTTACAGATTGCAAGAGAGGGGCCGAATCGCTTATCCTAGTCGCCTTTCGGAGCATAATCAATGAGCGATAAAAAAGTGTCGATGGCGGATTTCGAGTCGTTGCTGAGCGCGCAACTGAGCAGTTACCGCAAGGGCTTCAACCCCGGTGACCGGGTGCGCGGCACCGTCAGCAACATCACCAACCAGTATGTGACGCTGGACGTGAACGCAAAGCGGGAGGGGCTGGTGCCCTTGGCGGACATGACCCTTGAAGACGGGACGCTGCGCTGCAAGATCGGCGACGCCGTCGAGGTGATCTTCGCGGGCATGCAGAACGGAGCCTTCCTCTTTTCGGGCAGCATCGGCGCCAAACAGGTGATCGACCGTTCGCTGGCCGACGCGTATGCCCGTCAAATGCCGGTGGAAGGGCGCGTGGAGAAAGAGATCAACGGCGGCTACGAGGTGACCGTCGGCGGCAAGCGCGCCTTCTGTCCCTTTTCGCAGATCAGCCTGTTCCGGCAGGAAGGCGCGGAGTACATCGGCCACACCTTCAACTTCCTCATCACGGAATACGGCGAGGACGACCGCGGCACGAACGTGATCGTCAGCCGCCGCACGCTGCTGGAGAAGGAGCGCGAGGCGCAGCGCGAAGAGCTGGTCGCGGACCTGCACGTCGGCATGGTCGCCACGGGCACGGTCACGCGCCTCGTGGAGTTCGGCGTGTTCGTGGACCTCGGCGGCGCCGAGGGGCTGATCCCGCTCAAGGAGATCGCCTGGGCGCGCGACGTGAAGCCCGAGGACGTGGTGAAGGTCGGCGACAAGGTGGACGTGCAGATCAAGGACCTCGACTGGGACCGCAACCGGATCTCGCTCAGCCTGCGCAGCGCGCAGGGCGACCCGTGGGACGACGCAGCCGCCCGCTTCCCGCAGGGCACGACGTTCATCGGCAAGATCACCAAGCTCGAGAAGTTCGGCGCGTTCGCGCAGCTCATCCCCGGCGTCGAAGGGCTGATCCCGATCGGCAAGCTGGGCGGCGGGCGCCGGCTCATGTCCGCCCGCGAGGCGGTGACCGAAGGCCAGGAGCTTCTGCTGCAGGTGGACAGCGTCGACATCGAGCGCCGCCGCTTCAGCCTGAGGCCGGTCGACGAGCGCGTCAAGGCGCTCAAGCCCGGCGAGCTGGCCGAGGGCGTCAAGGTCGAGGGTATCGTGGAGTCGATCCAGCCGTTCGGCCTGTTCGTCCGCCTCTCCGAAGAGAAGACCGGGTTGCTGCACATCAGCGAGACCGACACGCCCAAAGGCGGCAACCCGGCCGCCAAGCTCGAAAAACAGTTTCCGCCGTCGAGCAAGATCGAGGTGGTGGTCAAAGCCGTCGAAGGCGACCGCATCTCGCTCACGCTTCCCGCCAAGTGGGAAACCCGCGGCGGCGACGAGGAGGGCCATGACGTTTCAACCTGGCTCTCGAACAACAAGGGCGGCGGTTCGCTCGGCTCGCTCGGCGACGCCTTCTCCAAGCTGCAGCTGTGAGACAAGCGCCTCACGGCGCCACTACGAACGGACCGGGACGTGAGCGCTTGGCGCAACCGTTTGTAGTGGGCCCGCGAGCGCCTGCCTTCACCGTTTGCCGGTCAGGCCGCGCCGGTGCTGCAGGCGGTACTGGTGCGGGGTGATTCCGCGGAAGCGCTTGAAGGTCCGGATGAAATGGCTGTGGTCGCAGAAGCCGACCGTCTGCGCGATATCGGCAATGAGGCGGGTCGAGTGCTCGAGCAGCTCCCGTGCGGCGTTGACGCGCGTCAGAAGGATGTAGTCCATCGGCGTCATCTTGAAGAACCTTTTAAAACCGCGCCGGAACTGGCTGCTGGAGCAGCGGGTCAGCCGCACCAGATCGTCGATTGCGATCGCCTCAGCGTAACGGGTGTTGATGAAGGCGGCCACATCCGAGAAGCTGCTGTACCACTCCGGAATCTCTTTTGCGTCGGCGACAAAACGGTAGATGGCCGCGACACCGATGATCCGACGCCTCTTTCCGTAAAGCGGGACACGGCTGGTGCAGATGAACTTGGTGGTCAGATCAGGCGAGAACGAGATCGCATTGATGAGCGGCTCACCTGTCCGCATCACCTCGTTGTCGGTGTCCACATAATCCTTCGCGCAGGTCTCTGGGAAAAGGTCGTAGCTCGTCTTCCCGATGGCGTCGGAAATCTCCGTCACATTGCAGTTCTCGCAGTTCCGCTTGTTGAGGAACATGATTCGCCCTTTGCGGTCCTTCAGGTAGGCCGCCGTGTCCGGCATCGCGTCCAACAGAAGCAGGAAGGCTTCGATGTTGTCGCCGACCTGTTTCAAAAAGGCGGTTTGCACCTTGTTTTTTTTGTCGATCGGCATGTCTTTTTCTCTCTCTTCTCAGGACGTTTTTAGGGTGTCCAATGAGTACACTTTTTTGGCAGGATCATACAAGACTAATCTTGCCTAATGGACAATACTAGTTCCATCCTTTGGAAGGGTTAGCAGGAAGATGTGATATATGGAAGGTGTTTTAGAAACGAGCGTAAGTTGAAATGAGAACGAACATCATTCTGTTTGTCCTTCCGCTGGTTTTGTCCGTCTGCCCGCTGGCGGCGGCGGAGTTCCGGCCGGTCGCCGTGTGGACGGACGCGGAGTGCTACACCCATCCTCCCGGCAAGTACGCGGCGGCACGCATGATCGACGGCGACCTGGGCACCTACGCCTGCTTGCTGGACGACACGCGCACGGGCCGGGACGTCAAGAACGTGTGGCCGCCCAAGGCGGTGCCGCCCGTGACCGCCACCTTCGTGCTGGATCTGGGAGCGGAACGGACGGTTTCCGGGATGCGTTTCGTGGCGCGCAACGCCTGGGTCTACGTGCTGGCGAAGAACGTGAGCGTTTATGCCTGCGCCGACGCGCAGGGGCGTGAAGAAAGCAGGACGCTCGCCGAAAAAAAGGAGCTGCCCGCGACGTCCAACTCCAACTCCGCCTTCGTGGAGTGGCCCTCGGTCACGACGCGTTACCTGCTGGTGCACGTCAATGACTCGTACCAGCAGCGCTATCCCGGGCCGTGGATGTCCGAGGCGCAGATTCCCTGGTGTCGCAAGGTGGGGTTGCCGACGGCGGGCGACGGGAAGCACCTGAACATCCAGATCGCGGAAATCGCCTGCTACGATGCCCGTCCCTCCGATTTTCCCGTGAAAAACCCGCCGGACGTCGCGTTCCCGCGCCATCGCCTCGAGCGCGACTGGCTTTATCAGGACGCCGGACTCGACATCGCCCGCGTCTTCACGTCGGACAACGACTTTGAAAAAGAGCGCGCCATGGTGGAAAAGGTTTTGGGCCGGGTTTCCGCCGATGATCCGGGGCTGAAGGCGCTGTGGCAGCGGCTGGATCTGCTGGTCAAAGGAGAAATCCCCGCCTGCGATCCGCGCTGGCGCGCGCTGTATCTCGACGCCTGCGCGGCGCGGCGCGCGGCACGCCTCCAAGAAGTGCGCGGGAAGACGACTCAGTTTGTCTATGCCAAGCACTTCATTTTCGGGTGCATGCAGGGGCTCGCCGGAAAATACGACATACCCGACGAGCAGATCCGCGACTACACCTACGGCTTCAAAAAGGGCGGGCAGCTCTGCCTGGGCACCCTGCTGAAAGACGGCACGGTCAGGCACGAGGTGCTGCTTGAAAAGCCCGAAGGCGTCATCTGTTACCCGAACCTCTCGTGGGACGCCAAAGCGCTGGTCTTTTCCATGCGCGACAATTTCGAGACCGACTCCTATTACCTCTACACGATGGAGCTTGCGACGCGCCAGGTGCGGCAGATCACCTTTCCGCTCTTGAAAAACGGCAAGCCCTTGCCGGTCGCCGACTGCGAACCGGCGTTCCTGCCGGACGGCCGCATCGTCTTCACGTCGACCCGCGACGTGCACATCAGCGACTGCTGGTACCGCGCCGGCGGCAACATTTATTCCTGCGATGCCGACGGCGGCCACATTCGGCGTCTGACGTTCGATCAGCTCATGACGAGCAACCCCCAAGTTCTGGAGGACGGCCGCGTGGTCTTCACACGCTGGGAGTACAACGACCGCAGCGCGCTCTACACCCATCCGCTGATCGCGATGAACCCGGATGGCACGGCGCAGACGGAATACTACGGGAACAACAGCATGTTCCCGGCATCGATTATCCACGCGCGCGGCATTCCCGGCTCGCAGAAAGTGATCGCCGTGATTGCCGGGCATCACTCCATCTACAAGGGGAAGCTCGGACTGATCGACCGCTCCAAGGGCATTCAGGCGGGCAAGGGCATCGAGTTCGTCAACACCCGGCTCAACGGCGACCTCGGGCGCGAAGCCGCCGACTTCATCAGGCCCGAGCCGCCTGATCCGGCCAGCCCCTATCACGACTTCAAGATCGACATCTTCGGCCAGTTCGGCTCGCAGTATTCGCACCCCTATGCGTTCGATGAGGAGAACTACCTGTGTTCGTTTTGCCCGGAAGGGTATCTTCCGCCCTTCGGGCCGTTCAATCCTCCGCTGGGCGTCTATTACATGAAGCCCGACGGCGCGCGCGAGCTGCTGGCGTTCGATGACTGGCAAGGCACCGGGCAGGTCGTTCCCGTCATGGCCCGTACGCCGCCGCCGGTGCGCGCGTCCGTCATCAACCCGAAAGAGAACAACGGCGTCTATACCCTGCAGGACGTTTATCAGGGGCCGGGGCTTGCCGGCATCGCGCGCGGCACCGCGAAGAAACTCCGCGTCGTCGCGCTGGAATACCGCGTTTGCCGCATGGGCTATGGACAAAACGGGGGCGAGTGCGAGACAGGGCTCTGCCAGACGCCGATCTCGCTCAACAGCGGAAGCTGGGACGTCAAGCATGTCCTGGGAGAGGTGGACATCGAAGCCGACGGCAGTTGCGCCTTCGAAGTGCCTGCGCATGCGCCGGTCTACTTCCAGGTGCTCGACGCCAAAGGCTACACCATTCAGACCATGCGGAGCTGGTCGACGCTTCAGAACGGCGAGCGTTTCTCCTGCATCGGCTGCCACGAGAACAAGATGGATGCGGGAAACCCGGACGGCTATTCGCGAAAGACCACGATTGCGCTCGCCAAGCCGATCCAGAAACTCAAGCCCTTTGCCGGCAAGGAGCATCCGCTGGTCAAACGGCTCGCGTCTCAGTCCTGGCTTGACAGCGTGGAGAACTCCCTCGGGGTCAATGCCCCGCGCTCACTCGACGCGGACGCGCCGGTTGACGGTTTCAGCTTCGTCCAAGAGATCCAGCCCATTTTCGACCGGCATTGTGTGAGCTGCCATAACGCAAAAAAAATTGCGGAGAGCAAAATCAGCCTTACGGGCGAAGCGGCGAAGCCGGAGAGCGTAAAGCTGATTGGCGCGGGTCAGGTGGATCCTAAACGCGCCTACACGCACTCCTATGTCGCCATCACCACCTCCGGCAATCCCGACAATAATCCGTGGATGACGTGGCTGAAGCCCCGCAGCCGCGCCGTGATGCTTCCGCCGTACCACACCGGCTCCGGCAAGAGCAAGGCCATGGCCTACTTCGAGCCGGATCACTACGGCGTGAAAGTCAGCGAGAACGAGAAACGTACGTTCGCCTGTTGGCTGGATCTGCTGATTCCCTTCTGCGGCTCCTACGCCCAGCACAACACATGGACCGGCGCGGAAAAAGCCGAATACCATTACTTCCAGGAAAAACGCCGCGCCTATGCCGCCGCCGAACTGGATTCGCTCCGCTCCGAGCCGGGCCTGCCGAAGCGGGCAGAATAGGCGTGTCTTTGCCATCATAAGAATGGCTGAACGGGTGAAACGCTGATTGAAACTGGCCTATACGGCGGCAGTTCGCTAAACTAGCCTCATTCAAAAGGGGAACTCGAACGCTGAACGCCGAACATCGAACACCGAACGCTGAAGGTATGGGCGAGGGCACGCATGTCCTTGTTGCGGGGACAGGCGCGTCCCCTCAGCGGGATGAACGGGGACAAGCGTGTTCCCGTTCCCAAGCGGTGCTCTCGCCCGGCAAACGTGTCCGTGCGGAAGTGGCCGTTGAAACGGTCTGGATCGGCACGACCGTCTACCCCGAATGCCCCGTGTGGCGCGTGTGGTACGACGAGCGCCTGGTCGTGGACACGTCGACCGTGGGGCTGTTGACGGAGAATGGTCCGCTGGCCTACGGTCTGCGACTCGTGAAGGTGGCGCGCCATCGTCCCCAGACCGGTATCGGACCGGCGCGGGCATTGGTCGCGCGGTGTGCGGACCGGCGCGGGCGTGAGCTGGAGATGACGCTGCGCGTGACCGACCTGAGCGCGTTCTGCGCCATACGGCAACCGCGCAAACGGATACAGGACGGCGTAGACCTTTCGGTCACGTGTTTTCCTGAAGGCTCGGTGCTGCTGGAGAATAAGGGAACGCCCAACGTTCAACGCTCAACGTTCAACGCTCAACGGGAGGAGCCCCAGGTGCGCTTCGCGCCCAGCGGCAAGGTGATGGCCTTCTGGCGTCATGGACTTGAGCAGCACGTCGTCTTCTTTGACCGGCCGGGCGACCTTGCGGAGCGCCGGTTCGGGGCGCTGGCTCGCGTCGATGGGCTGGATGTCGCGGCCGGGCGGCAAGGCTGCGGGCACCTGTTTCTGACGGTGCCCTTCACCAAGGCCCCCTTGCCCGCGCCGGCCTTCGGCGAAGCGGTGACGACCGCGTATCGCGCGGCGTTCGAGATGATCTTGGGACGCGGCGGGACAAGCGACGATTTCTATGTGATGCGCGGAGAGCCCGGCGAGTTCGCCGTGGCCGCGCGGCGGCAGGGCGGCGCGTGGCAGGTGGCGGGCGTCACCGCCGAGGCGCGGACGCTGACCGTGCGCTTTGAGGAGCTCTGGTTGCGCCTGCCGCCCGAGCTGCGGGCGCTGCGCTACACGGTGGAGCTCCTGCGCGACCCGATCAGGGGCGAAGCGGGCGACCGCGTCGAGGAGACGTTCGCCGACCAGGCGCCCGACGTGCGCGTGGCGCTGGATCTGGCGAAAAACGGGGGTTTCCTGATCACCTTCCGTCCGCAGCCCGCTGCCGAGAGCGAGGTAGTTTAAAGGATAGCCGTTTCCGGTAGGGACGCCTCCCCGAGGCGTCCGCCCTTCGGCTGGCTCAGGGTAGACGGACGGGTCGGGGAACCGTCCCTACCTGACAGCGCCCAACGGCCTAACTTTAAACGTAATCCGCTCTAGCGGATCGGGAACAGCAGAAAGACGCCCACGGTCCAAAGCGCGTGCGACACGACGCACGCCGTGAGGTTCCCGCGCCAGCGGTAGAGCGCGCACCAGAACACGCCCGCCACGAGCGCGGCCATCACCAGCATGACGTTGCCCGAGGCCAGATGCACCGCGCCGTAGAGCAGAGCCCCGGCCGCGAACCCGCGGTTAGTCCCCCAGCGCGCCATGGTCTGCTTCAGGATGTAACCGCGCCAGAACAGCTCCTCGCCGGGGCTCGTCACCAGCAGCAGCACGCCGCCGACCGCCCACGGGTTTCCCAGCTCGCGGATCGCGTAGATCGCCTCCACCTGCCGCGGCGCGAAGCCGAAAACCTGCGCCGCGCAGAAATCGCCGAGCCAGAAGATCCCGTACAGCGCCGCCGCCGCCGCGACGCCGATCAGCGTCTCGCGCGCCGTCACCTCCGCCCGCCGCCACGGCACGCCCGCGGCCGCGAACGAGCCCGCGCACAGCGCGCAGACCGTGACCGTGATCTTCACCCAGAAGTTGCCGGCCGGGCAGCCGAACACCCAGTAGAACCCCGCCGCCGCCAGCGCCACAAGCATCCAGAATGTTTTACGCATAGGCCTCTCCCGGGAATCGCGCGAGATTATTTGTAGCATCAGAGGTCGAGAAACACGATGCACGATGGATTGCCGACGGGGGCGTAGTGGCCGGTGAAGGTCAGACCGCCCGTCCTGGCATCCACGCGGAAAACGGCGATGTTGTCGCCGCGCTGATTGCAGGCGTACAGGAACTGGCCGGCGGGGTCAAAGCTGAAGCTGCGAGGATAGTTGCCGCGCGTTCCTTCCTCTCCGACAAAAGTCAGCTCGCCGGTGTTGCCGACCGCGAAGATCCCGATGCTGTCGTGCAGGCGGTTGCCCGCATAGACGAAGCGCCCGTCGGCGGAGACCAGGACCTCCGAGCAGAAATTGCTGCCTGCAAACCCGGGAGGCAGGCTGGAGACGGTCTGACGCGCGGCCAGCCGCCCCTTGGCGGCATCGTAGTCGAACAGGACGAGGGTCGAGCCTTCTTCCTGAATGGAGTAGAGCCAGCGCCCGTTCGGGTGGAAGTGGAAATGGCGCGGCCCGTCTCCCGGCGGCAGCGAGACCGCGGGGGGATCGTTCGGAGTCAGCGTTCCCGCGCGGTCATCGAAGTTCCAGACGAAGATCTGATCCAAGCCCAGATCGACGTGTAAGACGAAACGCCCCGAGGGATCGGCCTGGATCATGTGCGCATGCGTCCGGTCGTGCCCGCTGACTGCAAAGCTTCCCGGCGGGGCGTTCGTGGCCTTTTTCGGGCCCACCGTGCCCGCATCCTTCTTGATGTCCGCGGCGGCTCCCAGGCTGCCGTCGGGCAGGATCGGCAGCACGGCCACCGAGCCGCCGAAATAGTTCGCCACGAGCACGAACCGACCCGAGGGGTGGACGCTCACGTAGGTGGGGCCGGCGCCGCCGGAGCGGACTGTGTTGAGCAGGCGCAGCTGACCGTCCGGCCTGCCGATGGCATAGGCGCTGACCGTGCCTTGCTTGTCTTCGCCCGCCCGGTCCGTTTCATTGGCCGAGTACAGGCGGGTCCCAGCGGCATTCAACGCCAGACAGCTCGGGCTCGTCCCCACTTCGCAGACGCCGCTCGGCGTCAGCGCCCCGGTGGCGCGATCCGCCTGAAAAATATGGATGCCGCGGCCGTTGCCGGGCGGCAGATCCACCTGCGTCGGCAGCACGTCGCGCAGCGGCGAACTGAACGTGCCCACATAGGCCATGAGCGGCCCCTTGGCCTTGGCCGACCGCATCGCAGCCGCCCTTGCCAGCAGTGGCGCGCCCGCCGCAAAAGCGAAGGTGAGACCCGCAAACGAACGTCGCGAAAAAGCCGCCTTAATCATGTCGGAAACGTTATCAGCACGGCAGCGGGAAGACAAGAAGTTTCGCCCGGCGCCGAGTTCATGCCCGTTGTAAACGGCGCTACAACACAGGGCTGCCGGTAAAGCCTGATCACCGGGCGGAGACACAGGGGTCGAAGAGGCGTTTAAAGCCGCAACCGGCAAAGTCCTTGAGGTTGCGCGTGGCAAACGTCTCCACCCCGTGGTGAAGCAGGGTCTCGGCCAGCCGGACGTCAAAGATACGGCGGAAAGCGAAGGCGTTCCCCGCTGCGGTTTTCCAAAGCCGCTCCATGGCGGCACGCTCTGCAGGAACGTCCACAATCCGCCACCTGGGATTGGAGCGCAAGCGCTGGATCAGGGCTACAGCATCATGGGCGGTGAGCGGATGTTTCGCAACGGAGGGATTCCGCAGCAGGCAGTACAGTTCCATGAGAACTTGTTCGCACAGAACAAAGGCTGTGGACTCCGCCTGAGCCGAAAGGAACGCCCTGGCGGACGCATGGCCGACGGCGTCCTGATTGCATGCCGCGTACAGAATATTCGTGTCGCATGAGATCATTTGGCCGCACCCTTCTTGCGGGACACGCGATACGGTTTGCCCTTCTCGGCAACCTGTCCGCAATGAAAGGTGCTCCGCCAGTCTGGGTCAACAAAAGGGTCGTCCTTCCCCAGGTGGACAGGTTCCGGCAAAGTCCACGCCTGTTTTCTTTCGGCAGGGGGCACGGAAACCCGCAGGATGTATTCAAGCCCATTCCGCACCAGTTCCGCCAGACTGATCTCGCGGCTCTCGGCCAAAGCTTTCGCCTGGCGGTACAGGGCGTCCGGCATTTGAATTTGTGTTCGCGTCATGATGTAAAAAATACATCACCATTGATTTTACGTCAAGAGACCACGCATCGGGCACCAGGGACGACGCATCAAGATTCGAGCAGAAGGCCGATGACGAGGAGCGTGCCGAAGATGAAGTGCGTGCCCGCGGACAGGCCTTCGAGCTTGGCGATGCGCGCCGCGTCGCGCGCGCGGAAACCGCCCGCGCAGGTCACGATGGCCGCGAGGCTCAGCGGCAGCGCGAGCAGGCACAGCAGGCTTCGCGCGGGAAGGAGGCCGAGGCCCGCGCTGACGGCCATGACGAGGTAAGGCGCGAGGTGCAGCGCATAGAAGATGGCGCGGGCGTTGCGCTCGCCCACGATGAGCGTTGAGGTCTTGATGCGGGCCGCACGGTCGGTCGCGATGTCGCGCAGGTCGTTGCCGTGCAGGATCGCGCCGACGAGGCACGTCACCGGCAGCGAAACCGCCAGGCTCCCGAAGGTGAGCGTGCGGGCCTGGGCGAAGTAGCTGGCGAGGACCATCAGCACGCCCATGACCGACGCGACCAGGGGCAGCCCCAGCCCCAGATATTTGAGGCGGAGCCCGGTGGTGTAGAAGGCGGCGGCCGCGCTGCCGACGGCGGCGAAGCCGAGCAGCCGCCAGTCGCTCAGCGCGGCGGCGGCAAGGCCTGCTGCCGCCCCGAGGAGGAGGGCGACGACGCCTGCCGTGAAGACGGCGTCCGGCCGCAGGGAGCGGTTCACCAGCTGCGGCGCGGTCGGCGGCCTGGCGGCGCTGTCCACGCCGGACTTGAAGTCGCCGTAGGTGTTGAAAAGGTTCGCGGCGGTCTGAAGCAGCCAGCCGCTGAACAGGGTCAGGGCCAGCAGCCGCCCCGAGAAATGACCGTCGCGCGCCGCCAACGCCGCGCCGGCCAGAACGGGGACGGTCGAGGCGGTGAGCGACCAGAGGCGCAGGACGCCGAACCAGGATTTTGCCGATTTCATCACGGAGGCCTCCTCTAATGAGTCATACGCAAGTGAGTGACAGACCTTTGCGGCAGGGACGGTTCCCCGAACCGTCCGCCCGCCCTGAGCAGGTCGAAGGGCGGGCGCCTCGGGGAGGCGTCCCTGCCGCTGGATAACGTGTTACCCATATTCGCAACGCTCAATCATGTGCGGCACGCGCGTCAGGAGGAACAAGCGCGTCGGGACGACGCGCGCCACCCCTCGCAAGATTCTGCCAGGCCGGAGACGCCGTGCGCCGCGCCGCCCGCGCCGCCGAACCGTCACTTCACCGTCGCGCCGGGGAGAGCGCCCGCATCGGGCGAGACCACGAAGAGCGCGCCGTCGGGGTTGCCGGCGGCGAGGATCATGCCCTCCGACAGGCCGAAGCGCATCTTGCGCGGGGCGAGGTTGGCGACCATCACCACCTGCCGTCCGACCAGCGCGTCCGGGTCGTACGCTTTGCGGATCCCCGCGAAGACCTGGCGCGGCTGGGCCTCGCCGATGTCGAGATGGAGCTTGAGCAGCTTGTCCGCGCCTTCGACCCGCTCGGCCGAGAGCACCTTGGCCACGCGCAGGTCCGCCTTCGCGAAGGTGTCGTAGTCGATGGTCTCCTTCACGGCCTCGGGTGCGGTCTTGGGCGGCTCGCCGGCTTTCGCGGGCGCCGGCTGCGGCGCGGGCTTGTCCGGCGTGCGGCTCGCCTCGATCAGCTTGTCCACCGCAGCCTGTTCGACGCGCGTGGCCAGGTACTCATACGCGTTGACCGGCATGTTCTCGACGGTCTTGGCGATGTCGCCCCAGACATAGGGGTGCTCCTTAAAGAGCTTCGCGACTTTCGCGGCATACGCGGGCAAGATCGGCTGAAGATAGATCGCGAGCACGCGGAAGACGTTGAGGATCGAGGTCATCACGCCGCGCGCGGCCTCGGGGTCGCTCTTCACGAGGGACCACGGCGCCTGGGCGTCGAAGTACTGGTTGGCCTGGTCGGCCAGCTCGCGCACCTCGACCATCACCTTACTGAAATCGCGCGCCTCGTAGTGGGCGGCGATGCTCTCCGACCACCCGACCGCCTTGTCGTAGAGCGCGCGGCCTTCGGGGTCCATCACGCCGGTCAGGCCGCCCAGGCTCTTGTGCAGCATCTGCGCCCCGCGCGAGGCGAGGTTGGTGATCTTGCCCACGAGATCGGAGTTCACCCGGTTGACGAAGTCGCCGAGGTTGAGGTCCATGTCGTCGGTGGTGCCGTTCAGCTTGCAGGCGTAATAAAAGCGCAGGTCCTGCGGGTTGAGCGAGTCCAGATAGGTGCGGGCTTTGATGAAGGTGCCCTTGGACTTGCTCATTTTTTCGCCGTTGACGGTGAGGAAGCCGTGCACGAAAACCTGGTTCGGGGTCTTGAAGTCGGCGGTGTGCAGCATGGCGGGCCAGAAGAGGCAGTGGAAGCGCACGATGTCCTTGCCGATGAAGTGGTACAGCTCCGCCTCCGGATTCTGCCACCAGGCGTCGAACGACTCGCCGTGGTCGTCGCACCACTTCTGCAGCGAGGCCATGTAGCCGATCGGCGCATCCACCCAGACATAGAAGAACTTGTTCGGGTGCCCGGGGATTTCGAAGCCGAAGTAGGGCGCGTCGCGCGAGATGCACCAGCCGCGCAGGGGCTCGTTGAACCACTCCAGAAGCTTGTTCGCCACATCGGGGGCCGTGTGCCCGGGAATCCAGGTTTTCAGGAATTCCCGGAACGGCTCGAGCTCGAAAAAGAGGTGTTCGCTGTCGCGTGTGATCGGGGCCTTCCCGCAGATCGTGCAGCGGGCGTCCTTCAGCTCCTCGGCGGCATAGGTCTGCCCGCACGCGTCACAGGAGTCGCCGTATTGGCCCTCCGCCCCGCACTTGGGGCAGGTGCCTTTGACAAAGCGGTCCGGCAGGAACATGCTGTCGTGCTCGCAGTAGAGCTGCGGCAGGCTGCGCGTGGTGACCGCGCCGCTCTTCCGCATCGCCTGATAGATCGCGTTGCTGAAGCTTCGGTTCTCTTCGCTGTTGGTGGAGTAGTAGTGGTCGAAACGGATTTCGAAGTCGGCGAAATCCCGGGTGTGCTGCGCATAGCTGCGGGCGATCAGCTCTTCCGGCGTGATGCCCTCCGCGCGCGCGCGCACCATCACCGGCGTGCCGTGGGTGTCGTCCGCGCAGACGTACAGGCAGGCGTGGCCGCGCATCTTTTGGAAGCGGACCCAGAAATCGGTCTGCACATACTCGACCAGGTGCCCGATGTGGATGTCGCCGTTGGCATACGGCAGCGCCGAGGTGACAACCATCTTGCGTTTCTTCGTGACCATGGAAACTCCTTGAGAAAAATTGCGCCTATCTTAGCGCGTTTGCGCCCGTTGCGCCACAGCTTCCCGCCGTCTGCCCTGAGCGCGCCCTGGGCATCGCCAAAGGGCGGACGCCTCGGGGAGGCGTCCCGGCCACGGATGCCCCGTGCCCGTGTTACCTTATGGCCGGGTTTGTGCTGGCCGCAGTGGCGCGTAAAAGCGTACCATGCGGAGCAACGAAAAGGTAAGCGAATCAAAGCGGCGCTGGTTCTGGGGTTCGATGTTCAGCGGTCGACGTCGGGGGTGAAAATGAAGGTAAGAGCGATAGGTTCAGCTGTGTTGTGTGGTGCGGTCATGTGCGCGACGCTGGCCTGCGGCGCGAAGGTGGCTGTGCCGCAGGGGAACTGGCTCGGCGGGCTGCTGCTCCTCGGGGCCGCCTTTCCAAACGTGATGGAGCGGCTGCCGGTCAACAGTCCCGGCGCGACGGCGGACCTCGCGGTCGGTCTCTGGGCCTGGCCCCTGCCGATGGATGTCGACGGCGACGGCGACCTCGACCTGGTGATCTCCTGTCCGGACGTTCCTTACAATGGCACCTATGTCTTCGAAAACCCGACCCCTCCCGGGCAGAAGCAGCCGATGCCGGTTTTCAAAGCGGGGCGGCGCATCGGGCGCGGTCTGGGAAACGTGCGCGTCAGCCCTGCGGGAGTCCAGCCGCGCGTTCTGTCGCCGGGGAGCGCCTATCCCGATTTCAAGGCCTCGGGATTCGCCCGGCCCGTCACGATCGGCGGCGTCAAGGCGAACGTCCATACGAACGCCGTGCGCGGCAATGTCTGGCAGTACGCCGATTTCGACGGCGACGGCGCCGAGGATCTGGTGATCGGCGTGGGCGACTGGAAAGCATACGGCTGGGACAACGCCTATGACGCGGCCGGAAACTGGACCAACGGCCCGCTGCACGGCCTAGTCTATTGGGTGCGGAACAAGGGAACTTCGGCCAGGCCCGACTACGCGGAGCCGGCTCACGTCTGCGCAGACGGCAAGCCCGTGGACGTGTACGGCAACCCCATGCCGATGTTCAACGACTGGGATGGCGACGGCGACCTCGACCTGCTGTGCGGCGAGTTCATCGACGGCTTCACCTACTTCGAGAACACCGGCACGCGCGCGCGTCCGGACTATGCCGCAGGCCGGCGCGTGAAGGCGCGGGACAGCCGGCCGCTCGTGATGGATCTCGAGATGATCACGCCTACGGCGATCGACTGGGACGGCGACGGCGACCTCGACCTGATCTGCGGCGACGAGGACGGCCGCGTCGCGTTCATCGAAAACACCGGCCGCCTCGGCGCCGACCGCGTGCCGCTCTTCCGGGAGCCGCGCTATTTCCGGCAGGAGGCGGCGGAGCTGAAGTTCGGCGCGCTGGCCACGCCGTGCGGCTGCGATTGGGACGGCGACGGCGACTGGGATCTGATCTGCGGCAACTCGGCGGGCTACATCGCCTTCATCGAGAACCTCAGCGGCAAGGGCGTGGCGCGGCCGCAGTGGGCCGAGCCGAAACGGCTGGAGGCGGGCGGCGAGACCGTGCGCATTCTGGCTGGCCCGAACGGCAGCATTCAGGGCCCGTGCGAGGCGAAGTGGGGCTATACGACGGTGCATGTGACGGACTGGGACGGCGACGGCCTCCTGGACATTCTCGCCAATTCGATCTGGGGCAAGGTGGTGTGGTACCGCAACGCGGGCACGCGCGCGGCGCCAAAGCTGGAGGCGGCGCGGCCGGTCGAGGTGGAGTGGGAGGGCGCGCAGCCCGCGCTGGCGTGGGGGTGGGTGCGCCCCGAAGGCAAGGCGCTGCTCACGCAGTGGCGCACGACGCCGGCGGCCGTCGACTGGAACAAGGACGGGCTCATGGACCTGGTGATGCTGGACCAGGAGGGATATCTCGCCTTTTTCCAGCGGGAGGCCCGTGACGGCAAGCGGGTGTTGCTGCACCCGAAACGTGTTTTCTGTGACGCGAAGGGCGCGCCGCTTCAGCTCAACCCCCGGCGCGGAGGGCACAGCGGAAGAAGGAAGCTGTGCCTCACGGATTGGGATGGCGACGGGACGTGCGACCTTCTGGTCAACGGCGGGAGCGTCGAGCTCTGGCGGCAGGTCGGCGAAGGGAACGGCCGGTGGTCCTTCAACAACACGGGAAGCGTATCCTCGACGGTGTTGGCCGGGCATACGACACACCCCACGGTTGTCGACTTCGACGACAACGGGGTTCTTGATCTCGTCGTCGGCGCGGAGGACGGCTACTTCTATTTTCTGAAGAACCCGCGCGCTCCGGGCGCTGTCGTCCGTCCGTGATTGCTTTTTCGACCCGTTCGGGCATACTTGCCGATGTGCTGACAACCCCTCCATCCACACACTCGGCCGTCGTGCGCGACGCCCGCTCCGGCCGGTGGCTGCTTTTCGAAAACCCACGCGAGATCGTTCAGGCCTTTCGCCCGGAAGAGGTGGCCGCCAAGCTCCGGTCCGTCGAGGAGGCGGTCAACGCGCGCGGCCTCCACGCGGCCGGATGGCTCGCCTACGAGGCCGCGCCGGGCTTCGACCCCGCTCTGGCCGTGCGCCCGGACGGCGCCTTCCCGCTGCTCTGGTTCGGGCTTTACGAGGCGCCGCGCGAAATCGCGCTGCCCGCGGCTGACGACCCGCCTGCCGCAGGGCAAGCCGACTGGGAAGCCTCCGTCACGCCCGAGGAGTACGCGCACGCCTTTGAGCGCATCAAACGGTGGATCCGCGAGGGCGACACCTATCAGGTGAATCTCACCTACCGCCTGCGCCGCACGTTTGCGGAAAGCCCATGGCCCTTTTTTGTCCGCTTGGTGGCGGCCCAAGGACCGACCTATGGCGCCTTCATCGCCACGCGCGACTGGACCGTCTGCAGCGCCTCCCCCGAGCTTTTCTTCCGCCTTGACGGGACCCGCCTCGAGTCCTGCCCCATGAAGGGAACCGCGCCGCGCGGCCTGACGCTGGCGCAAGACCGCGCGGAGGCCTCGGCCCTGTGCGCCTCCGAAAAAAACCGGGCGGAAAATCTGATGATCGTCGACATGGTCCGCAGCGACATGGGCCGCGTCGCCGAGGCGGGTAGCGTGAGCGTCCCGCGCCTCTTCGCCCTCGAGAAATATCCGACGGTCTGGCAGATGACCTCCACCGTGGTCGCGGAGACGCGGTCGCCGGTCGCCGAGATTTTCGCGGCCCTGTTCCCGCCCGCCTCCATCACCGGCGCGCCCAAAGCCCGCACCATGCGGCTGATCGCCGAGGTCGAGACGACCCCGCGCCGCGTCTACACCGGCGCGGCCGGTTTCATCGCCCCCGGCCGCCGCGCCCAGTTCAACGTGGCCATACGGACCCTGCTGCTCGACCGCGCGCGCGGCCGCGCCGAGTACGGCGTAGGCGGCGGCATCGTGTGGGATTCGGTCTGCGAGAGGGAGCAGGCGGAGTGCCGGACCAAGCGCCGCATCCTGGATGACGCCCGCCCGCCGTTCTCGCTGCTCGAAACCCTGCTGTGGACGCCCTCGGAAGGCTACGCGCTCCTCGACAAACATCTGGCGCGGCTCGCAGAGTCCGCCGAGTATTTCGACGTCGCCCTCGACGCTGCGGCGGTCCGGCAGTCCCTGCTCGCGCGGGCCTGCGCCTTTGCTGAGAGCCCGCACAAGCTCCGCCTGCTCGTCGCGCAAGACGGCGCGGTCACGCTGGAGGCCGAGCCGCTGGCCGCACCTGCGGCGCCAGCCGCGCGTCCGGTCGCGCTGGCGCGGTCTCCGGTGGACCGCTCGGATCCGTTCCTTTACCACAAGACCACGCGGCGCAGGGTTTACGCGGACGCGCTGGCGTCGCGCCCCGGCTTCGACGACGTGATTCTGTTCAACGCCGACAGGGAGGTCACCGAATCGTCGCGGGCGAACGTGGCGGCGGAGATCGACGGGGTGCTGTGCACGCCTCCGGTCGCGTGCGGCCTGCTCGCCGGCACCTGCCGCGCGCACCTGCTCGAGACCGGCGTTCTCGTCGAGCGCGTCATCACGGTCGACGCCCTGCTGCGCAGCCCCCGCGTCTTTCTCGTCAACTCGGTGCGCGGCAGGGTCCCCGTCACCGTCGTCGCCTAGCGGGTCAGGTCACTTCAGCAGCGTCGCGAGCTCCTGTTCGCTTACGGGCACGTCCGGCTGGAACATCGGGCCGGCCATGTAGTCCAGCAGGCTGCGCCGCAGCTGCCGCGCGACGGGGCGCTTCTCCACGTCGCTGCCGACGTCCACGGAGCAGACCAGCAGGCGGCCCGGCCCGACCTTCGCCTCGAAAACCAGCGCCAGCCGCCGGTTCTCGGTATACGCGTCGACCACGGCGACACACGGCCGCAACGCCTGCGGCAGCCCGTCGAGCCGCATCGCCGACGAGCGCATCACCGGCTCCCACCACTGCCAGTCGGAGTGGAAGTCCGTCGAGAAGCCGGCCAGCGCGGGATCGGCCGGGTTGATCAGCAGCCCCATGGTCTTGGAGACTTGGGTGTGCTTCATCTGCACGTTCCAGAAGACCGGCGTGAAGGTGCCGGGGACCGGCTCCTTCAGCGCCTCGGCGTTCGGAAGCAGCAGAACGGAGCCGCCCTGCCGCAGCGCCTCGCGCGCCGCGGCGTCCCACCGCGTGGCGACCTGCACGCCAGCCGGGACGTCGGCGGGGACCTTCGCCGGGTAGACCCAGAGGTTCCACGCGTTGGCGTTCGCGCCGGGCCGCTCGACGCGCAGGACGACCTTGTCCGCGGCGGTGACGGCCGAAAGCGCCGCCTTGACCGTGCCGGCCGCGCCCACGGCGCCGCGCGCGACGGCGGCCTGCGCGAGCTGCCCCTGGCCGTACAGCCGCCCGTCCGCTCCCCGGAGCGACCACGCCGTGCCGCCGGCGGAAGCGCCCTCGCCGTAGTTGGCCACGTCGATCCGCACCTCCAGCGTCTCGTCATTCGTCCACACGCGCTTGGGGAGGCGCGCCAGCAACACGACGGGCGAGCAGAAGCCGCGGAACTCCGCAGGCGTGATCAGCCCCTTCGACTCCCACAGCGAGCTAAGGATGCCGACGGTCGAGGTGCCCTGGCCGGGGTAGTCGTGGATGTCCAGCAGCTCGAACCCGCCCAGCCCGGGCGTGCGCAAGGCCGACTCGATCTCCTCCTTGTACAAGGCCAGCGCGAACATCCCCGACGCGCGCGTGAAGTCGCCCGACCACTCGAGCAGCCCTTTCGCCCGCAGGCGTTCGCGGATCTCCTCGAAGTTGTCCGCGCGCTGCGCGCCGTGGTAGCGGGTGATTTCGCGAAGGTCGGGGTAAACCGCCCACTGGCCGACCTCATGCGTCAGCAGAGGCCGGTCGAGGCCCTCCAGCGAGGGAGCGTAGTCGAACACCGTCTCCGGCGGCCGCGCGTTGAAGCGCGACGTGTCGATGACCCGTCCGCCGCCCCACTGGATGCCGCACAGCGACTCTTTTCCGACAACCGGCCACGCGCTCACGTAGAAGTCGTCGATCCGCGCGGGCGCGTCCGACCGGTAAGGGTGGGTGGTGGACG
>Ga0209066_10001699_pt1 | contig 28480 bp, 34 predicted proteins | sample All_14_2_FD_187198 | JGI IMG/M metagenome (GOLD analysis project Ga0209066, IMG submission 187198) | Freshwater microbial communities in response to fracking from Pennsylvania, USA - Allegheny Zone_MetaG_DW_15 (SPAdes) (version 2) ...
TCGACAACCGCTACCCGCTTGGCCTGCATGTTCATGCTGGAATCAGAGCGTGCCTTTGGTCGAGGGAATAGTACCTGCCGCGCGCGGATCGGCTTCCACCGCCACGCGCAGCGCGCGGGCGAAAGCCTTGAACACCGTCTCGGCCTGATGGTGCGCGTTGACGCCGCTGAGGTTGTCAATGTGCAGCGAGATGCCTGCATGATTCACCAGACCCTGAAAGAATTCATGTATCAAGTCCACATCGAATTCGCCGATCATGGCGCGGGTAAATGGCACGTTGAATACCAACCCGGGGCGCCCCGACAGATCAACCACCACGCGTGACAGCGCTTCATCCAGTGGCACATACGCATGGCCGTAACGGCGCAAGCCCTGCTTGTCGCCCAGTGCCTTGGCCAGCGCCTGGCCGAGGGTGATACCAATATCTTCCACCGTGTGGTGCGCGTCAATATGCAGATCACCTGTCGCCTCGATAGTGAGATCGATCATGCCGTGGCGAGCAATCTGATCCAGCATGTGATCTAAAAATCCAATACCGGTAGCGAGTTTCGCCTGACCCGTACCATCCAGATTGATGGCGACGCGAATGCGGGTTTCAAGGGTATTGCGGGAGACTTCGGCTTGCCGCATGGCAGTCTGTGACACGCTGTTTAACAAGGCCTGCATGATACCATCACCAAAGTTTTCGTTTCCAATTTCCCCATTTCCCTACCCTGCCATGTCCGCCTTCTGGAGCGATGTCGTCAAAGGCCTCACGCCTTACGTGCCGGGTGAGCAGCCCAAGCTTGCCAATCTGATTAAGCTGAACACCAACGAGAATCCCTATGGCCCCAGTCCACGTGTGCTGGCTGCGATACGCGAAGAAGTCGACGATTCACTGCGGCTTTATCCCGACCCCAATGCGGAACTCCTGAAAACAGCCATCGCCCGTCATCACGCCATAGAGCCGCGCAACGTCTTTGTCGGCAATGGCTCCGACGAAATTCTGGCGCATGTTTTTCTGGGCCTGCTCAAGCATGCCAAACCGATCCTGTTTCCAGACATCACCTACAGTTTTTATCCGGTGTATTGCGGGCTGTATCAGGTTACATACGAAACCGTCCCGCTGGCGGCAGACTTTTCCATCCGCGTCGCCGACTATATCCGCCCCGCAGGCGGGATTGGCGGCATCATTTTCCCCAATCCGAATGCGCCCACCGGCCGCCTGCTGACACTCGCCGAGATCGAGCAACTGCTTGCCGCCAATACGGCCTCGGTGGTCGTCATTGATGAGGCCTATGTCGATTTCGGCGGCGAGAGCGCAATTCCGTTAACCCGGCGTTACCCCAACCTGCTGGTGGTACAGACGCTATCCAAATCGCGCTCGCTGGCCGGCCTGCGCGTCGGCTTCGCGGTGGGCGACACCGCCTTGATCGAAGCGCTGGAGCGCGTCAAGAACAGTTTCAACTCCTACCCGCTGGATCGCCTGGCGATTGTCGGCGGCGTTGCCGCCATCGAAGACAATGTCTACTTCGAGCAGACTTGTGCTGCCGTCATCCGCTCACGCCAATGGCTGGTGGATAAACTCGCCGCGCTGGGCTTCGATGTGCTGCCCTCCGCCGCCAACTTCATCTTCGCCCGCCATCCGCAACACGATGCCGAAAAGTCGGCGCTGGCGCTACGGCAACGCGGCATCGTCGTACGCCATTTCAAGCTGCCACGCATCGAACAGTTCCTGCGCATCACGATTGGCACCGACGAACAATGCGCAGCACTGGTCAGTGCGCTAAAGGAAATCGTCGGATAAGGTTGCGGCTCGCCGCCGGCCTGCACTGTAGAATTATCCAAAAAACCCGCCGCCCCGGTCTTGACACAGAAAGAAAGTTCATGGGAAACGAATCCGCATCAATGATTGAAATTGAAGATCTCCACTTTTCCTATGGGGAGAAGAAAATCTTCAACGGCATCAATCTGAAAATTCCCCGCGGCAAGGTAGTGGCCGTGCTCGGTATGGGTGGGTCGGGCAAAAGCACGCTATTGCGTCTGATTGGCGGGCAGCTCAGGCCAAACCAGGGGCGTATCCGGGTGAATGGCCAGGTGGTTCATCAACTGGACGATCGCAGCCTGTATGAATTGCGCCGGAAGATGGGGCTGATGTTCCAGGCCGGTGGCCTGTTCAGCGACCTGTCGGTTTTCGAAAACGTCGCCTTTCCCCTGCGCGAGCTGACCGACCTGCCGAACGAGATGATCCACGACCTGGTCCTGATGAAGCTGCATGCGGTGGGCCTGCGCGGCGCGACTGAACTCATGCCCAATGAGCTATCGGGCGGCATGGCACGCCGCGTGGCGCTGGCACGGGCGATCGCCATCGATCCGATGCTGACCATGTACGACGAGCCCTTCGCCGGGCTCGACCCGATCTCCCTGAACGTCGTCGCCCAGCTGATCCGGCGCCTTAACGATGCCCTGCAGGGGACATCCATCGTGGTCACCTATGATGTTTCAGAATCCCTGAAGGTTGTCGATTACGTCTATCTGCTGCATGATGGGCTGGTGCAGGCGGAAGGAACATCCGAGGAACTACTGGCCTCTGAAGAGCCCTTCGTCATCCAGTTCCTGCACGCTCAGCCAACCGGGCCAGTGGCCTTTCACATGCAGGCAGAACCCTACCGGGAAGACATGGAAATCCCCTGAGTCGGGCGAGCCAAAACGCTCTCCTCGCCGTAGTGAATAGTGAGACAGCGAATGAGCACGAAAATCATGCCTTGCCAGTGCTGCCAAACCCTCCACTGCCCCGCTCACTGCTGGCAAACTCATCCACCACATTGAACGTGACCTGAACTATGGGAACCACCACCAGTTGCGCCAATCGGTCGAGCGGATTGATGGTGAATGTTTCATGGCCACGATTCCAGGTTGAAACAAGCAACTCCCCCTGATAATCCGAGTCAATCAGGCCCACCAGATTGCCAAGCACAATGCCATGCTTGTGGCCCAAACCCGAGCGCGGCAGGATCATCGCCGCCAAGCCGGGATCCGCCAGATGAATTGCCATGCCGGTAGGCACCAGGATCGTTTCACCGGAATGGATTTTGATCGCTACGTCTATGCAGGCACGCAAGTCAATACCGGCAGAACCGGGCGTCGCATAATGTGGCACGTAATCACCTGTCTTATCCTTCAGCCGCGCATCAAGCACCTTCACATCAACTGTTGGCATTGTGCGTCCCCATCAAAGTCGCCAGGTGCGCCACAATGCCACGCGCCACGTCGGTTTTGTCCGCCAGCGGAAGAGGATGCGCACCGCTGGTATCAAACAAAATCACGCGATTGGTATCCGTTCCCAGGCCATCCTGCACAAGATTGCCTACCACCAACGCCAGCTTCTTGGAAACCCGTTTGCTTTCGGCATACGTCGCCAGATCATGGCTTTCGGCGGCGAAACCCACACACAACGGCGCGTCAGGCCGTGCGGCAATTTCAGCCAGAATGTCGGTAGTGGGTTCAAGCATCAGCGTGAAAGAACCGCTGCCTTTTTTGATTTTTTGTAAAGATACCTTCGTCGGCCGATAGTCCGCTACGGCGGCGACGCCGATAAATACATCCTGTCCAGGCAAATTCGCCAACGCAATCTCACGCATTTGCGCCGCAGTCTGCACATCGATTCGGCGCACCCCGCGTGGTGTCGCCAACATCACCGGCCCCGCAATCAACGTGACATCCGCGCCAGCCTCAACACATGCCCGCGCCAACGCAAAGCCCATTTTCCCGGAACTGGAATTCGTCAATCCGCGCACTGGATCAATGGGCTCGAAAGTCGGCCCGGCCGTCAGCAGGATATGCTTGCCGGCCAATACCTTGGGCTGCAAGAAAGCGGCAAGATCATCAAACAATTCGCTTGCTTCAAGCATACGGCCATCACCTACTTCACCGCATGCCTGCTCGCCGCTTGCCGGACCAAGAACCTTTATCCCATCAGCTCTTAGTTGCATCATATTCCGCTGCGTGGCCGGGTTTTCCCACATCTGCCGGTTCATTGCCGGTGCCACAAGCAATGGGCAATCACGTGCCAGACACAAGGCAGTCAACAAGTCATCCGCCAACCCGTGCGCCAGCCTGGCGAGGAAATGGGCGGTGGCCGGTACAACCAATACAGCCGTGGCACCACGCGTCAGGTCAATGTGCGCCATGGCGTTATCCATGCGCTCATCCCATAACAGCTGCCACACGGGACGGCCGGTGAGTGCCTGGAATGTGGCGGCACCAATAAATTCACTCCCCGCCTTGGTTAACACGACGTCCACCTGAACCCCGGCCTTGACCAGCAAACGGACCAGTTCAGCCGCCTTATACGCCGCCACACCACCCGTGACACCCAGCACAATGCGTTTACCCGCAAAAGCATCCATAACATTACAATCCCGCAGCCTAGCATTGGAAGGAAGATTCTAAACCATGGCTATCCGTGATTGGCCTGTCGCCGAACGCCCACGCGAACGACTACTGCAAAAAGGCGCGGCGGCACTTTCCGATGCCGAACTGCTGGCCATTTTTCTCCGCGTTGGTATCCGGGGGAAAAGTGCGATAGACCTCGCCCGCGACTTGCTCGACCAGTTCGATGGCGACTTGGCGCAACTCGTTTCCGCCAGCGGCAAGACGCTATCCAAACTGTCTGGCATTGGCCCGGCCAAAGCGGCGCTGCTCCACGCGTCGTTGGAATTAGCCCGCCGTGCCCTCATCAATCCCATGAAAGAGCGCAACGCCCTCTCTTCACCACAGGCGGTCCGCGATTGGCTTCGCTTGTCTTTGGGTGGCCTGCAGCATGAAGTGTTCGTAGCCTTGTGGCTTGATTCACAAAATCGCCTCATTGCAACTGAAGAGCTTTTTCACGGCACGCTCACCCAGACCAGCGTGTACCCGCGTGAAGTAGTCAAACGCGCACTGGCCTGCAATGCCGGCTCAGTCATTCTTGCGCATAATCACCCATCAGGCCTTGCCGAACCTTCAACCGCCGACCAAATGTTGACATCAACCCTAAAACAGACGCTAGCCCTGATTGACGTCAAGGTGCTCGACCATTTCATCATCACCAGCGGCGCAGAGCCACTTTCGTTTGCGGAACGTGGGTTAATCTAAAAATAGTTGGGTTCTACAGTGATTCTTGATATAATTACCGGCTATTGAAATTTCCCTTTGGGAGTACCTATATTATGTCTCGCGTATGTCAAGTGACGGGCAAGGCCCCGATGGTGGGGAACAATGTCTCCCACGCCAACAATAAAACCAAACGTCGTTTTCTACCCAACCTGCACAACCGCCGCTTCTGGGTTGAGGCCGAAAACCGCTTTGTCAGCCTGCGTGTTTCCAATGCCGGCCTGCGCACCATCGAAAAGCGCGGCATTGACACCATTCTTGCTGAATTGCGTGATCGCGGCGAGCGCATCTAACCAGAATATTTAGGAGAACATCATGGCCAAAGGCGGACGCGAAAAAATCAAGCTGGAATCGACAGCAGGTACCGGGCACTTTTATACGACATCGAAGAACAAGAAAACAACCCCACAAAAACTGGAGTTCTTGAAGTACGACCCTAAAGCACGTAAACACGTTGCCTACAAGGAAGTAAAGCTGAAATAGATAGCGGGTGCATCTGCCCCACGCAATAAAAAAGCCCGCAACTGCGGGCTTTTTTATTGCGCTGAAAACTCAGTCAGACAGTATAGCTACGCAACCGCAGCGAAAACGCCTCCATCTGGTGAATACCGCTCTGCTCTGCACGAGTAATCCAGTTTTCAAGCTGTTTGGCCAGTTGCTCATGCGACGCCATTGATCGAGCCCATAACGCCTCCAGATCTTTTCGCATCTCATAAACCCGCGCCAAGCGGTCACTTTTATCCAGCAATGCAGCAAGCCGCTTTTGCTGCGCCACAGGCACCATCCCCATTTCCTTACCCAATAAGGCCTTTATTGCCCGACCCTCCCTGGCATCGACTCTGAGATGAACAAACTCCTCACTGGCAACGTGCTGCATGTGCTTGAGATATCTGGCTAAAACATCGTATCGATGCGTAACCACCGCCTGCAGCATGGCAACGTCGATGATTTGCCTTACGCCAGCAAGACGTGGCGTTGGCGCGACTTTTTTGACACGGGCCCAACCCATCATTTCGAGCAAGCGGATATAAAACCACCCAATATCAAACTCATACCATTTGTTCGAAAGTTTTGCTGATGAAGGAAATGTGTGATGGTTATTGTGTAGCTCTTCGCCACCGATAAGAATACCAATAGGGAAAATGTTGGTTGAAGCATCGGCGCAGGCAAAGTTACGGTAGCCCCAAAAATGTCCAATCCCGTTAATGACTCCCGCTGCCCAGAACGGAATCCAGATCATCTGCACAACCCAAATCAAGATGCCAGGCCATACGCCAAAAATGGAAATATTTATAAGGAATGCGAAAACGATACCTAACTTGTTAAATGGCGTATAGATTTTCCGTTCCATCCAGTCGTCCGGCGTGCCATGCCCATAATGCTGGATGGTCTCTTTGTTACGTGATTCCTTTACATACAGCAGGACGCCTGTCCATAGCACACGCTTAATCCCCAGAACCTGCGGGCTATGCGGGTCTTCTGCCGTCTCGCACTTAGCATGATGCTTACGGTGAATCGCAGCCCACTCTTTTGTCACCATGCCTGTAGTCAACCAGAGCCAGAAACGGAAAAAATGGCTGGGAACTGATCCCAGATCAAGCGCCCGGTGCGCCTGATGCCGATGGAGAAAAATGGTCACACTGGCAATACTGATGTGTGTGAGTACAAGCGTGGTCAGGACGTATCCCCACCAGGGCAAATCAAGGATTCCAGAATACATTCAAGTTATTTCCCAAAAAACATTGTTTAACTGCTGGGTGCTGCTTAGCCCATATGGGGGCCGATAATGCGGCGGTAAAACGCATGAAAATGCTGCAAACCATCCTCCATGGGTAATTGATACGGTCCTACCTCACAACGCCCCTGCCTGAGCAATGCGTGACGACCACGATCCATGCGCTCAGCAATATCATCATCCTCAAGAGCCGTCTCCATATAAGCAGCCTGCTGAGCCTTGATAAAGTCAGGTTCAAACAGCGCAATGTTTTCCGGATAGTAAAACTCGACCACATTCAGTGTCTTATCCACATCCTGTGGAATCACCGTGGATACCACCAGCACCTGCGGGTACCACTCCACCATGACGTTTGGATAATATGTCAACCAGATTGCACCATGTTTCGGCAACTGCCCATTGTGATAGTTGAGCACCGCCTTGTGCCAATGTTGATATGCCGCCGAACCTGGCCTGGTCAACGAACGAATGCCAACCCGTTGCACTGAATACCATTCACCAACCTGCCAACTTAAATCATCACAGCTGACGAAGCCCCCCAATCCAGGGTGGTAGGATGCCACGTGGTAGTCTTCAAGATAAACCTCGATGAAGGTTTTCCAGTTGTAATCACACTCACGCAACTCAATCCGATCCAGCTTGTACCGTGTAAAGTCAAGCTCTTGTGAAAAGCGCACCCCCGATAGATCAGCATTGGCAGATCGTGGTCCGTTAAATAACAAACCGCGCCAATCCTCGAGTTTCTTTTTTTCCAAATTCAGCGACGGGTTGGCAGGAAAATAGGGGGCTCCAATAAGTTTTCCGCCACAATCGTAAGTCCAATGATGGATCGGGCAAACGATATTTTTCGCGTTGCCGGAGCCTTCCAGCATGATCGCCTGGCGATGCCGGCAAACATTTGACATCTCATAGAGGCCATCTGCCTGCCGCACAATCAGTTGTGCATGGTCACGCCATTCTTGTGAGCGATAGTCATTTACACTTGGCACCATCAACTCATGACCAACATAGCCGGCGCTCGCTCCAAAAATCAACTTCTTTTCGAGCTCGAAAATCTTTTTATCAAAATACCACGCCACCGGCAGCTGTTGCTCACCGAAAGATAGTAGCGGGAGGGAAAGATTATCAGACATTATTTCCAACCTCCAAGAAGGATCTACCCGGAAACCGGAAACAAATGAGAGATTGTATTAACACAAGAAAAACCACTTCAGCACCAATTGTCGTATTGTAGCGAATTTGGCCAAAAGCGATACCTCATACCCAAGCTACTTCTCGAGTTCAAAATCGAAGTGCAAAGCTGATCAACGGGTTGGGATGGCGGGATGTAATAGCAACCGAGCTCCCGACCGCCAAGTCAAAGTTGCCTAGAATGCACTACACACTTCTTACCCGACACGAACGATGCCCAATTGTCCTACGAGGTATTCATGAAGCAGCTACACTTGCGTCATTACGCCGTTGCACTTCAGGCTTGAGTCAGCCGTTTATAATTTCCACTTGCAGCGTTCTTTTATCAGGCTTTTGGACTACCCGTTTATGGCCACCACAATGAAAACCAAAGCAACAGTGCCACATCCACAGTCTTTCGAAGATGCCCTCAGCGAACTGGAAGGCATTATCACCCGCATGGAGGCAGGTCAAATGCCGCTGGAGGAATCCCTGGCCGCTTATAAGCAGGGCATTTTGCTTTTGCGCGAATGTCAGGCGACGCTGAATACCGCCGAGCAACAGGTCCGTGTTCTTCAAAGCGAGAATTTACAGCCTTTATCACCTGCACCATTTGACGAATCAAAAGACGACTGAAACACATGAAATTTTCTGACTGGATGTCCAATATTCAGCAGCGGACAGAGTTCGCCCTGGAATCTGCCCTGCCACCATCCAATCCTTCGCCATCGCACGTACACAATGCCATGCGGTACGTCGCACTTGGTGGGGGCAAGCGCATCAGGCCGCTACTTTGCCATGCAACAGGGGCTATCTTTGGTGTTCATCAAGAACTTCTGGATATCCCTGCCACTGCAACCGAGATGATCCACATCTACTCTCTCGTGCACGACGACCTGCCCTGTATGGATGACGACATCCTGAGGCGCGGCAAGCCCACCTGCCACGTCGCCTTTGATGAGGCGACGGCTTTACTGGTAGGTGATGCATTGCAAGCCCTGGCATTTCAAATACTTTCTGCACGAATGAATGAAATTGATGCCGCCCGTCAGCTTGACATGATGCATGTACTAGCGACTGCTGCCGGTTCTCGTGGCATGGTCGGCGGACAAGCGCTTGACCTTGCTGTCGTCGGGCAAAAATTAACTATTGCTGAACTTGAATTCATGCACATCCAGAAAACCGGGGCACTTATCCGCGCGGCCGTACTGCTGGGTGCCCATTGTGGTCAAGCATCAGCTGAAGCCATCGACCAACTGGGCCACTTTGCCAACCGGATAGGACTTCTTTTTCAGATTATTGACGATATTCTTGATACCGAGGGCAGCACGGCCGTCCTGGGCAAGACAGCGGGGAAAGATGCCCTGCAAAACAAACCGACCTATGTCAGTTTGCTTGGCACGATAAAGGCGAAAGAACTGGCCCAGGATATGTTGCGGGAAGCACATGAGGCGCTCACTCCTTTTGGTAGCCGGGCATCCCGTTTGCATGAACTGGCCGACTTCATTGTTGAACGGAAGTCCTGATGACCACTCCCCTGCTGGACACAATCAATTCACCAAGCGACCTGCGCTCACTGTTGCCGACCCAGCTTCCCGAACTGGCAGATGAATTGCGCGATTTTTTGCTTTCATCCGTATCGAAAACCGGAGGCCATTTATCGTCGAACCTTGGCACAATTGAGCTCACCATCGCCTTGCACTATGTATTTGACACGCCGGAAGACAGGCTGGTGTGGGATGTAGGTCATCAGACCTATGCCCACAAGATACTCACCGGACGGCGTGAAGGCATGGCGCACTTGCGCATGCAACATGGCATCTCCGGATTCCCGAGGCGCGCGGAAAGCATTTATGACACGTTTGGCGTAGGCCACTCTTCCACGTCGATTTCCGCCGCGCTCGGGATGGCAGTTGCCGCCCGAAACAAAAATGAAGAACGGCGAGTGGTCGCCATTATCGGTGACGGCGCCATGTCTGCTGGCCAGGCTTTCGAGGCACTGAATAATGCGGGGGCGCTTGACGCCAATCTGCTGGTGATCCTCAATGACAACGATATGTCGATATCGCCTCCGGTTGGCGGCCTGAATAAATACCTGGCACGTTTGCTTTCCGGCCGCACTTTCAATGCGGCACGTCGTGCAGGTGGCAAGGTTCTGTCCAACATACCCAGCGTACTGGAATTTGCCAGCCGTGTTGAAGAACATATCAAGGGAATGATTGTACCCAGTACCTTCTTCGAGGAACTCGGCTTCAACTACATCGGCCCTATTGATGGCCACGACCTGGATTCCTTGATTCCGACACTGCAAAACCTGCGCCAACTCGAAGGCCCGCAATTTTTACACATTATCACAAAAAAAGGACAAGGCTACAAGCTCGCGGAAGCGGATCCTGTGCTTTACCACGGTGTGGGCAAGTTCAATACCGAGTCGGGCATCACACAAACCAAAGGAAGCGGGAAACCCACTTATACCCAGGTGTTTAGCGACTGGCTATGTGACCAGGCGGCTATCGAGCCGCGTTTGATCGGCATCACCCCTGCCATGCGTGAGGGCTCAGGATTGTTGCGCTTTTCCCAGGAATTTCCTGACCGGTATTTTGACGTCGGCATTGCCGAACAGCATGCGCTGACATTCGCGGCGGGGCTCGCCTGCGAAGGCATGAAGCCCGTAGTCGCGATTTACTCCACATTCCTTCAACGTGCCTACGACCAGTTAATCCATGACATTGCCCTGCAGAACCTGCCCGTGGTTTTTGCGATTGACCGTGGCGGGTTGGTCGGTGCCGATGGGGCCACACACAATGGCGCCTTTGACCTTTCCTACCTGACCTGCATTCCCAATATGGTCGTCATGACCCCAAGTGATGAGGATGAATGCCGCAAAATGCTCAGTACAGCGCTCTCCATCAATGGACCTAGCGCAGTGCGCTACCCGCGCGGCAGCGGCCCTGGCAGGGTCGTTCACCCTGAACTGAGTACCATGCCAATTGGTAAAGGGCAAATACGGCGCTGCGGAAAACGCGTCGCATTGCTGGCATTTGGCGCCATGCTGACACCTGCACTGGCGGCAGCTGAATCGCTCGACGCGACAGTCGCCAATATGCGCTTCGTGAAACCCCTGGATCATGAACTGGTTTACGCTTTAGCCGCGGAGCACGAACTCTTGGTCACTATTGAAGAAAACTCAGTCATTGGTGGCGCAGGCTCCGAGGTCGCCCACGCACTGGAGCAAGCCGGCATAAATATCCCGCTGCTTCGGCTTGGCCTGCCTGACCATTTCATTGATCATGGCGATAGCACTGTGCTGCTCGCTGAAATCGGGCTCGATTCCGCTGGTATCATTCACAACGTAATGAAAAAACTAAACGTGCCGAATAGTTGATAAATTTTGTCGGGAATGATAGATTTAAACCGTCTTATCCTACCGGCCTCCCAGTGGAGGCTTATCCATCATGAACTCTAGAGATTCTATGTCCGTCCAGAAGGCTGCCATAGCCGATGTTCAGGCGAGCGAAGATTTGCGCCATCTGCCAATCAATAAAGTTGGCATCAAGGCGATTCGCCATCCTTTTAAGGTATTGGACAAGAGTGGTGGCATTCGCCATACCATCGCAACCTTCAACATGTATGTCGGGTTGCCCCATAACTTCAAGGGCACGCACATGTCGCGCTTTGTTGAGATACTCAACGCCCACGATGATGAAATATCGGTCGAAAGCTTTGAAACCATGTTGCGCGAAATGGTGCTTCGGCTTGAAGCGCAGACCGGGCATCTGGAGATGAGTTTCCCTTATTTCGTCAATAAAACCGCACCCATCTCTGGCGTCAAGAGCCTGATGGATTACGATGTGACTTTCATCGGTGAAATTCTTGCCGACGGGGCCTACCGGCAAACCATCAAGGTGCTAGTACCCGTCACCAGCCTGTGTCCATGTTCCAAGAAGATTTCTGACCGTGGTGCGCACAACCAGCGTTCTCATGTCACCATCACCGCAAGCACTAATGATCTGGTGTGGATTGAAGACCTGATCAACATTGCGGAAACCCAGGCATCTTGCGAACTTTATGGCCTTCTGAAGCGGCCGGATGAAAAATACGTCACAGAACGGGCTTACGATAATCCAAAGTTTGTCGAGGATCTGGTGCGTGATGTCGCTGGCATGCTGGATAGAGATCCGCGGATTGACGCCTATGTGGTCGAGAGCGAGAACTTCGAGTCCATCCATAACCATTCCGCATATGCGCTGATCGAAAAAACAAAAAAATAAAGCCCCTCTACGTATAACAAAAAACGGACTGCCCATTTTTGATGGGCAGCCCGTTTTTGCAGGAACATCTGACAGAGCCTATGACAAAACCTATTGCATAGATTTATACGCGGTTGGTTCTGACCAGTTTTTCCTTGATACGTGCCGACTTGCCGGAACGCTGACGCAGATAATAAAGTTTGGCGCGACGGACGTCGCCACGGCGCTTGATCTCAATGCTGGCGATAGACGGGGAATAGGTCTGGAACGTCCGCTCAACACCTTCGCCGGAAGAAATCTTGCGCACGATGAAGTTGGAGTTTAGGCCACGGTTGCGTTTTGAAATCACCACGCCCTCGAATGCCTGGGTACGCTTGCGATCGCCCTCAAAGACATTGACATTGACGATTACCAGGTCGCCCGGCGAAAACTCCGGAATGACCTTGCCCAGGCGGGCGATTTCTTCTTGTTCCAACTGATCAATCAAGTTCATTTTTTACTCCATCAAGTTATGGTTGCGGATAAAACCCACCAACCTTGCACATAGAGCAGGGCATCCCCTGATGTGTGCAGTTTTTAATGACTGTCCTGCTGAAATTCCGCCAGCAAATCAGCCTCTTCCTGGCTCAGCACCCGTCTTTCCAAAAGATCGGGACGCCTTTGCCATGTCCGCCCCAGCGCCTGTTTCAGGCGCCAGCGCCGGATTTTTTCGTGGTTTCCCGACAATAACACCTCCGGAACCTCACGTCCTGCATATATTTCTGGCCGCGTGTAATGCGGACAATCCAGCAATCCATCGGCAAATGAGTCATGCGTTGCCGAAGACGCATCGTTCAATGCGCCGGGTAACTGCCGAATACACGCATCCATTAAAGCCATGGCGGCAATTTCACCGCCTGAAAGCACAAAATCACCCAGCGACAATTCTTCATCGACACACTGCATGATCAAACGCTCATCAATCCCTTCGTAACGGCCACACAGGAGAATCGCCCCTGTACTTGCTGCCATATCCATCACCCGCCGCTGGTTGATTGGCACGCCTTGTGGCGACAGGTAAATCACTTTCGCCGTCTCGCCAGCGCCGACTTTTGTGGCATTTTTTGCGGCGTTGATCGCCTGCGCCAATGGTTCCGCCAACATCACCATGCCCGGCCCGCCCCCGTAAGGACGGTCATCTACCGTGTGATGTGCATCTGTCGTCCACGACCGCGGGTTCCAGCACGCCAGCTGCCACAATCCCAAATCAAGTGCGCGACGGGTAATGCCCGACGCGGTAATCGCCGAAAACATTTCCGGGAACAGTGTAACGACATCAAACCGCAAAGTCACCAGTCATTACCCCAATCCACGCGAACCACCCCGCCCTGCCGATCAACGCCCTTGATCACATGATCAACGAACGGCAATAACCTTTCCTGCTCTGCATCAGCCACCACCAGCACATGATGCGCGCCGGTTTCAAGCAAAGACTTGACTTGTCCCAATGGCTGATCCTGCAAATTCACCACTTTCAAACCAATCAGATCGTCCCAGTAATACTCATCTGGACCAACCGGCGGCAAACTATCGCGCATTACGCCGATAAAACGCCCATCCAAACACTCTGCTGCGGTACGGCTGTCAACACCCGACAGTTTGGCAATCACACTATCCGCATGCAGCTTGATGGCTTCAGGCACATAAGCCTGCCAGGCATCATCAGGCGCATCCGCTACCGTTGCCAGCCACCACTGCGGGATTTGACCCCAAGCCAATGGATCATCCGCAAACGGATGTATACGCAACCAACCACGCACGCCGAATGGGGCGACAATTCGCCCCAGCACGACCATCAGGATCAGGCGGCTTTTTGCACGCCAGACTGCTTGACCAGACGCGCAGCCGTAGGCGACAACTGGGCACCATGCTGCTGCCAGTAAGCCAGACGCTCGGCATTGATCACCAGGCCCTGCTCATTCGCAGTAGCCGCCGGGTTATAAAAGCCGATGCGCTCAATAAAACGGCCGTCGCGGCGATTGCGTGAATCCGCTACAACCATGCTGAAAAAAGGGCGCTTCTTGGCGCCGCCGCGAGCCAGACGAATAACAACCATGATATTTTTTAAGATACAGAAAGCCAAGAATTATAGTTGGAACAAGCAGATAAAACAAGATGCATAGATACTCCCCGACAAGGCGCCCGACTTATCGTATCCTTCAATCAAGAGGGGTTGGCAAAGACATCCTGAATCGTTTGCTGAATTTTCTCTGCCGCAGCACGCGGATTTTCAGCCTGGCGGATGGGGCGCCCTACGACGATGTAATCAGCACCATTATGAAACGCTTGCGCGACATCAACAGTCCGCTTTTGGTCATCTACCGGTTTGTTCTCAACAGGGCGGATGCCCGGCGTCACCACCAGTAGCTTATCACCCAACTCAGCGCGGATTGTCGCGGCTTCCAGACCTGATGAAACGATACCATCCACCCCCGCCTCCAAAGCACGGCGCGCCCGGGATAGCACAAGGGCATCCACATCACAGGCAAATCCCAGATCATCAAGATCCCCACGATCAAGACTCGTCAGCGCTGTTACCGCAAGCACTTTCAAGTTGCCTTTTTCTTTTACCGCCGCTTCCATGATCGCCTGATTGCCATGAATGGTGGCAAAAGTTGCGCCACTGGTGGACAGCGCACGGATCGCCGAACGCACCGTTTCCGGCACATCGAAAAATTTGAGGTCGACAAACACTTTTTTCCCTTGCGTCACCAGCCATCTCAATAAATCGAAATAACCCTCTGTCATGAATAGCTCAAGCCCGATTTTGTAGAAACTGACCGCATCGCCAAGCTCGGTTACCAACGCCCGCGCAGCGACAGTATCAGGGAAATCCAGCGCAACGATCAAACGGTCACGCGGCTCGATGGACTTGACAGAAAGAGGGTTAACCATGGAGTATCCAAATCATGTGATGGCAATAGATATTGCATTCTACTAAGGATTTTTTTGGTCTCCGCCGGCTGGTTGGCGCCGGCCGATGAATACTTGAACGCCAACCGCACAGATGGATGACAGATTAAAAATGCTGAAGAAAGAAATACTGGTTCTGTATTACAGCCATCATGGCTCCGTTCGGGAGCTAGCAAGGCATATCGCACAAGGTATTGAACAGGTACCTGGCACCGCGGCTCGGTTGCGTACCGTACCCAAAGTCTCGGCAGTCTGCGAGACAACAGAAGATGCAATCCCCGCCAATGGAGCACCCTACGTCGAGCAACGCGACCTGGAAGAATGCATTGGCCTGGCGCTTGGCAGCCCTACCCGATTTGGCAACATGGCCGCCCCAATGAAATACTTTCTTGATTCAACCAGCGGGACATGGCTCAAGGGTGCGCTTGCCGGGAAACCAGGCTCCGTATTCACCTCATCATCGTCTTATCACGGCGGGCAGGAATCGACATTGCTTTCAATAATGCTGCCGCTGCTACATCATGGCATGCTCATCGTCGGTATTCCTTACACTGAACCGGCACTCTCACTAACCACCACGGGCGGTAGTCCTTATGGCGCAAGCCATATCAGCGGCAGCGATGGGCTGACAACGTGTAGCGAACATGAGCGCCAATTGGCTATTGCCCTTGGACACCGCCTGGCCGAAGTTGCCCGCAAGCTGGCGTCATGAAAATCTGGTCCAATCGCCTGGCTATCATCAGTCTGGTCTGTCTGCTTGTCCTGTGCCTGGCATGGGAACTCTGGCTGGCGCCACTACGGCCTGGCGGCTCAACACTGTCCCTCAAGGCGCTTCCCCTGCTATTCCCCTTGTTCGGCCTGTTGCATGGCAACCGTTATACCCATCAATGGACATCCATGCTAACGCTGGCTTATTTCATTGAAGGTACGGTGCGCGCGGCAACGGAAACCGGAACCGGTATGCTGCTTGCAGCAATCGAGACACTACTGGCATGCCTGCTTTTCGCGAGTTGTGTCATTTATGCGCGCATCACCGCACCTTCAAGATTGGTCAAACCTGCGGATTGAGTTTTTCCTGCCTTGAATACAGCGTGTTCAAGGCATGGATATACGCCTTGGCGGAGGCAACCACGATATCGGTATCTGCGCCCTGCCCATTGACGATGCGGCCATCCTTTGCCAGCCGGACCGTTACCTCGCCCTGAGCATCTGTACCGGTGGTAATCGCCGTCACCGAATACAGCAAAAGCTCAGAACCACTGGCGGCGACACTTTCAATTGCCTTGAATGCCGCATCCACTGGCCCGCTGCCCGTCGCTTGCACTTCCTGTTCTCCACCATCAACGGAGATGGTCAGCCGTGCCACAGGCGCTTCACCCGTTTCAGAATGGAACATTGACGACACGAGTTGGTAGTGTTCGGACTCGGGTGTGATCATCTCGTCACTCATCAAGGCATGCAGGTCCTCATCAAATATTTCGTGCTTTTTGTCCGCCAATTCCTTGAAGCGCATGAAAGCATTATTCAGCACCTGCTCACTCTCAACTTCGATGCCCAGATCTTTCAAGCGTGCCTTGAATGCCGTGCGGCCTGAGTGCTTGCCGAGAACCAATTTGTTGGCATTCCAGCCGACGTCTTCAGCGCGCATGATTTCGTAGGTCTCACGGTGTTTCAAGACGCCATCCTGATGGATGCCGGATTCATGGGCAAAGGCATTCGCGCCGACAATCGCCTTGTTTGGCTGTACCGGAAAGCCCGTGATACTCGATACCATTTTCGACGCTGGAACAATCTGCGTCGCATCAATCCTGGTTTCACAAGTAAAAATGTCCTGCCGAGTACGCACCGCCATGACGATTTCCTCAAGTGATGCGTTACCGGCGCGCTCACCCAGACCGTTGATGGTGCACTCGACCTGGCGTGCCCCAGCCATCACCGCCGCCAAGCTGTTGGCCACAGCCAAACCGAGGTCATTGTGGCAATGCACTGACCAGACGACCTTGTCCGAATTCGGGATGCGCTCACGCAAGAGCCGGATACGTTCGGCAAACTGTTCCGGCACGTTGTAGCCGACAGTATCCGGGATATTGATCGTCGTCGCACCTTCTTTGATCACTACTTCGATAATCCGGCACAAAAAATCCAGCTCGGAACGACCAGCGTCTTCACATGAGAACTCGACATTATCAATGCCATTTCGCGCAAAACGTACAGCGTTCTTCGCCGCCACAATGACTTCATCCGGCGACATGCGCAACTTCTTTTCCATATGGATCGGACTGGTGGCAAGAAAGGTGTGGATACGGCCTGATTTTGCTGGCTTGATAGCTTCCAGCGCGCGGGAAATATCCTTGTCAAAAGCACGGCAAAGCGCGGCAACCGTGGAATCCTTGATCACCTCGGATACCGCGAGAACTGCCGCAAAATCGCCATTGGACGCCGCAGGGAAACCCGCTTCAATGATATCAACGCGCATGCGCTCCAGTTGCCGTGCGATACGCAATTTTTCTTCCTTGGTCATCGAAGCACCAGGACTCTGTTCCCCGTCCCGCAAGGTGGTATCGAATATGATTAACTGTTCTTTGGACATACTGATCTCCTAATGCAAAAAGCAAAGCGTAAAAGAGCCACTCCCGAAGGGAGGTGCTGCAAAACCGGAATTACGAGGGGGGGGTGGATTTAGCGCGCGCGGCGCAGCAGCGGCAACGGCTTGGCGCGCAACGACCGACGCACCATCAGCGCGCCGAACAAGGCAAGAAACGAGATTGAGAAGACAGTCGTCGTAAACATGACGCCACTATAGAGCCTTTATTCTTTTGTTGCAAGATGCCTGTTTTACTTCTTGCTGCGCCAATGCCAAACCGCCATGATGTAACCTGATAGCGCATATCCCAGAAACAGGGCAAACAATACCCCGGGAGGATAAGAAGACACCAGGGCAAAACCCAAAGCGATAGCGGCCACAACGATGAATGGCACGCTTTTTTTCAGGTTGATCTCTTTGCCTGACCAATACGGGATATTGCTGACCATGGTTAGTCCTGCGAAAGCTGTCAGCAGGCTGGCTACCCAACGCGCATCTTCTCCGGAGATACCCAGGTCAAGCAGGACCCAGACCAGACCGGCAATCAACGCCGCAGCTGCCGGACTTGGCAGTCCCTGAAAATACCGTTTATCTGTCACACCAACATTGGCATTGAACCGTGCCAGGCGCAACGCTGCACCGACGCAGTAAATAAAGGCGGCTATCCAGCCGAGCTTGCCCATGCCTTTCAACGCCCACTCATAGACTACCAGGGCTGGCGCCACGCCAAAGGAAACCATGTCCGACAGCGAGTCATACTCGGCACCGAATGCACTTTGCGTATTGGTCATTCGCGCAACACGTCCATCCAGCCCGTCCAGCACCATGGCAATGAAGATCGCCACTGCCGAATGTTCAAAGCGGCCATTCATGGCTTGCACGGTGGCATAAAACCCGGCAAACAAGGCGGCTGTCGTCAGCAGGTTGGGGAGAACATAAATGCCCCGACGGCGCAATTCAGGAGACATGAATGCCTTGCCGGAACGTACAGGTAAATTAGGCCGGTGCGGTCTCATAAGGTTCAGTATGTAAAGCGGCAGCACATTTTAGCCGCGTACCATGATCATGGTCATCAAGGCAGTTCGGCCAGGATGGTGGCAGTCGCTTTCACCGTCTCGCCAACGCCGACTTTTACGCGTGATTGCGGTGGCAGGTACAAATCCACGCGTGACCCAAAGCGGATAAATCCATAGCGTTGCCCACGTGACAACTGCGCCCCGGCATCAACATAGCAAAGTATGCGCCGCGCAATCAATCCCGCCACCTGTACGCAAGTCACATCATGTCCATCACGGGTGCGGATATGCAAGGCATTGCGCTCATTCTTTATGGACGCCTTGTCCAGGGCAGCATTCACAAACGTCCCCTGATGATACCAACGCTGGATGACTTCACCATCCACCGGGCTACGGTTCGAATGGACATTGAATACGTTCATGAAAACGCTCACCTTGAGGCTTTCCCTATCCAGCCAGGGGTCGCGTGCAGGCTCAATGGCTACGATACGGCCATCTGCCGGTGCCAGAACATTCTTCTCCCCCGGCGGGATTAACCGTGGTGGATCACGAAAAAACTGGACACAGAAAATGAAAAATATCCAGACCGGCACACTCCATCCCCAGCCTGCGAAAAACACCACGCCAAGCGCCACCAATAATGCCAGTGCAATAAAAGGCCAGCCTTCACGGGCAAGCAGGGGATGTGGGTAATCATTCATGGAGCGCCCTTTCCATAATTACAAAAATCCATCATTTCAATCTACCAGCCATAGAAGAAAAAATGGCGCAGCACGCTGCGCCATTTTTTCGGGAACGAAAAACTCAATTCTTCGTTTGATCAACCAACTTGTTTTTCTTGATCCACGGCATCATTGAACGCAACTGCTCACCCACTTTCTCGATTGGATGATCAGCCGTCAAACGGCGGCGTGCAGTCATTTCCGGATAATTGGTACGCCCTTCCAGGATGAACTGCTTGGCATACTCACCCTGCTGAATGGCCTTCAGCGCTTCTTTCATCGCCGCACGCGCTTCAGCGCCAATCACTTTCGGTCCGGTCACATACTCGCCATATTCGGCATTGTTGGAGATGGAGTAGTTCATGTTGGCGATACCCCCTTCAAAAATCAAATCGACGATCAATTTGACCTCGTGCAAACATTCAAAGTAGGCCATTTCAGGTGCATAGCCAGCTTCAGTCAGCGTCTCGTACCCCGCCTTGATCAGCTCGACCAAGCCGCCACACAACACAGCCTGCTCGCCGAACAGATCGGTTTCAGTTTCCTCGCGGAAATTGGTCTCGATCACGCCCCCCTTGGTGCCACCAATTGCCGCCGCATAGGAAAGCGCAATATCTTTCGCCTTGCCTGAGTTGTCCTGATACATCGCGATCAACGAAGGCACGCCACCACCACGCACATACTCGGAACGCACCGTATGGCCCGGGCCTTTCGGGGCGATCATGACCACATCCAGGTCAGCACGCGGTACAACCTGGTTGTAATGCACATTGAACCCATGGGCAAACGCAAGCGTCGCGCTCTTTTTGATGTTCGGCTCGACATCGGCGTAATACACCTCAGGAATATTTTCATCAGGCAACAACATCATCACCAGATCGGCATCCTTGACGGCCTTGGCGACTTCCTCAACCTTGAGCCCTGCCTTTTTAGCCTTGTTCCATGAAGCGCCGTTCTTGCGCAAACCAACAACCACCGTCACACCAGAATCATTGAGATTCTGCGCATGGGCATGGCCTTGCGAACCATAGCCAATAATGGCAACTTTCTTTTTCTTGATCAGCGAGAGATCGGCATCCTTGTCGTAATAAACCTTCATATTTGCTTTCCTTTGTTTCAAAACTTAAATTTTAAGAATCCGGTCACCACGACCAATACCACAAACTCCAGTACGGACTGTTTCCAGAATGAGCGCATGTTCGATGGCATCGAGAAATGCATCCAGCTTGGAACAGTTTCCCGTCAGCTCGATCACATATGTCGACTCAGTCACATCGACAATCCGTCCACGGAAAATATCTGCAATACGCTTCATTTCCTCGCGGTCTTTACCCGTAGCGCGCACCTTGACCAGCATCAGCTCACGCTCAATATGCGGCGCCTCGGACAGATCAACCACCTTGACGACATCAATCAGCTTGTTAAGCTGCTTGGTAATCTGCTCGATAACATTGTCCGAGCCACTGCTGACTATGGTCATCCGCGACAACGAAGAATCTTCGGTGGCGGCCACTGTCAATGACTCGATATTGTAGGCACGTGCGGAAAAAAGCCCTGAAACACGCGACAAGGCACCAGCTTCATTTTCAATAAGAATGGAAATTATGTGTCGCATTTTCACAAATCCTCAGCCAGCACCATCTCGGACAATCCACCACCCGCAGCGATCATCGGGTAAACATTGGCCGTCTGGTCTGTCAGGATATCGAGGAACACCAGATCGTTCTTGTGTTTTGTAAAAGCCTCGCGCAACGCAGGCTCAACATCTGCCGGATGTTCAACACGCATGCCCACATGACCATAAGACTCTGCCAGCTTGACGAAATCAGGCAGCGCATCCACGTAGGATTCAGCATGGCGGTTTCCATGGAACATCTCTTGCCATTGGCGCACCATGCCAAGATAACGATTATTCAGGTTGATGATCTTGATCGGCAACCTGAATTGCTTGGCGGTCGACAATTCCTGGATGTTCATCTGGATGGAAGCTTCGCCAGTGACGCAAGCCACGGTCGCCTTGGGATTCGCAAACCGGACGCCCATCGCATAGGGTAAACCAACACCCATCGTGCCCAGACCACCCGAGTTGATCCAGCGTCGGGGCTTGTCGAACTTGTAATACTGTGCGGCCCACATCTGATGCTGCCCAACATCGGATGTAATAAACGCGTCCCCACCCGTAACCTCATACAGTTTCTCAATGACGTACTGAGGCATGATGACACTTTTACCTTGCTTGTACGCGAGCGAATTCTTGCCTCGCCATTCATCGATTTGCTTCCACCAAGCGGTCAACGCTTTTGCATCCGGCTTGCCTCCGGAAGTATCCAGCAGTGCCTGCATCTCTCCAAGCACGTCCGGCAAATGTCCCACAATGGGCACATCAACATTCACGCGCTTGGCGATGGAAGATGGGTCAATATCAATATGAATAATCTTGCGCTTGACCGATGCAAAATCGGCCGTATTGCCGATCACCCGGTCATCAAAACGTGCTCCAATGGCAATCAGCACATCACAATGATGCATGGCCATATTGGCTTCGTACGTCCCATGCATTCCCAGCATGCCAACAAATTGCTTGTCGGTTGCAGGATAGCCGCCCAGCCCCATCAAGGTATTGGTGATCGGGAAACCTAAGGATTTGACAAGCTTGACCAATTTCGATGACGCATCGGAAAGGATGACCCCACCACCGGTGTAAACCATGGGCCGTTTTGCTTCCAGCAGCAATTGCAGCGCCTTTTTGACCTGCCCGCTATGGCATTTCACCACCGGGTTATAAGATCGCATCGCAATCGTTTTCGGGTACTCAAACTCGCATTTGTGCGTCGTCACATCCTTCGGGATATCTACCAGCACGGGCCCGGGTCGCCCCGTTTGCGCGATATAGAACGCCTTTTTAATCGTACTCGCCAGGTCTTTGACATCCTTGACCAGGAAGTTGTGTTTTACGCAGGGGCGAGTAATCCCGACAGTGTCGCACTCCTGAAAAGCGTCCTGTCCGATGTAATGCGTCGGGACTTGCCCACTGAGGATTACCAGCGGGATCGAGTCCATATACGCCGTGGCAATCCCTGTCACGGCATTGGTGACACCTGGGCCGGATGTCACCATGCAAACACCTATCTTGTTGGACGAACGTGAGTAGGCATCCGCTGCGTGAACAGCGGCTTGCTCATGCCGCACCAAGACGTGCTTAAATTTATCCTGCTTGAAGAATTCGTCATAAATATAAAGTACGGATCCGCCAGGGTATCCGAACACATATTCAACTTTTTCTTCCTGGAGACACTTGACTACAATTTCAGCACCAGTTAGCTGCATTGATCACACCTATTGTTACTTTTCTGAAGAACCCGTAACCTTACTGTTTTACTGGCAAATGGTCAAGGTTCAAAGTTTTGGTATTACCCCTATTTGGATGAAGTCAGCAGCCCTACCATCTCGGACAGAACTTTCCGATTTTCTAGCCAGCGTTGAACGACGTGCATTTAAGCAGGCCATGTTTGCGGTACAAAATCGAGAGACAGCACTGGATATCGTGCAGGATGCGATGATGAAGCTCGCCGAAAAATACGCCACACGTCCGCCCGGCGAATGGCCCATGCTCTTCCAGCGAATCCTGCAAAACACGATCCGGGACGGTTTTCGACGTGCCAAAGTGCGTGCGCTCTGGACAACACTGCTATCATCCTTCGCAAAGGATGATGTAGAAACCGACCCTTTGGAAACCCTTGCAGCCAGTAGCGAATCTATGGAGTTTGCCTCTCCGCAGTTGCAGCTTGAACAATCGCAACTTCTTGGAGCCATCGAAGGGGAAATTGAAAAACTACCCTTACGTCAACGCCAAGCCTTCCTGATGCGTTATTGGGAGGAAATGGACATTGCCGATACCGCCTTGGCCATGGGTTGCTCGGAGGGAAGTGTAAAAACGCATTGCTCACGCGCGACACATGCCTTGGCTAATGCGTTGAAAAGAAAAGGCATATCACTATGAATGAAGACATCGGGTTCATATACAAAATTCGCCAGATCCTGAACCAGGGAACTGTGTCACTTGATACGGATGTACAGGCGCGCTTGCATCAAGCGCGCCAAATCGCCCTTGCGCATCGGGAAGCCACAACCACGAACACTGGCTTTGTGCTTGCTGGCTTCTCCAGTTGGATAGCCCATCAGCTTTACGGCCATGCACGTAGTCTGGCAATCGTTATTGCCATCAGTGTTGGTACGGCCGGCATCTACTATTGGAATAGCATCGAACAGGCACAGGAACGCGACGAAATTGACAGTGCCCTGCTGACCGATGAGTTACCCCCATCCGCATATCTTGACCCCGGCTTTCAGGCATGGCTCGACCCCACATCCTCATCTTCCTCACAATAATCCTGTTTCTCACTTCGGTGCCGGGGTATGCGTTTACCTCGCAGCAAGTGCAGCCAGCGTGGTCGGAACTAGACGCCAACCAGCAGAAAATCCTTGCCCCGCTTGCCGCGAGATGGGATGGCATGGACAATTTTCGTCGAAAAAAATGGCTAGCGATTGCCCAACGATACCCCTCCATGGGACCGGAAGAACAAATACGCACCCAGCACCACATGGCCGAATGGGTAAAGCTCACCCCTGAAGAACGCAAACTTGCCAGGGAAAAGTACAAGTCGATACAGCGCACATCCCCGGAAAAAAAGGCCGGAATAAAACAAAAATGGCAGGAATATCAGGGGCTTCCTGAAAATGAAAAGCTGCGTCTGAAAGCCGAGGCGGCACGCAAGAAAAATGCGTCCAAAACTCGGTTGAAGCCCATCTCGTCGGCGAAAAGAAATTCAAGCCCATCGCCAGCAACACCACTGGGCAATACCTCAAGTCCGGACGCTACCCACTAACCGGCACGTCTTTATCCAACATGTCTGTACCAGTACCCAAACTACCCAGCTTGCGGCGGCGGCTTGCGAGCATGGCTTACGAAGGATTGCTTCTCCTCGGAGTGCTCTCAGTCACATTTATGCTGCCCCACTTGGTCTTGGGCATGCTTGGACACATCGTATTACCCGGCTGGCTTCTGTTCTGCCATGTTTTTCTGGTGCTGGGCATTTACTTCATCTGGTACTGGCATCATGGAGGACAAACACTTGCCATGCAGACATGGCAACTTCAATTGGTCTCCGCTCACCATACTGAACCCTCGTTTTTGAGGTTGGTTCTGCGCTATGTACTGGCTTGGCCGAGCGTTATCTATTTCTTCGCCGGACTCATCTGGGCGCTATTTGACCGTGATCGTCAGTTTCTGCATGATCGGCTGGCAGGAACACAAATAGTGTTCAAGGCCAAGCATTCTTAATTCAACGCCGCTCAACCCACCAAAGCATTCCCCCTGCAACAAGCATGAAGAAGGTGCTCGGTGTGATAGCAGAAAGAAATGGTGTCCAATTATTGATTATCCCAAGGCTGGAAAATAATCCATTCAGCATATGAAACCCAATGCCCAGCATGACGCCAGCAAAAATCCGCAGGCTGGTTACCCCCATGCGATCCTGCATATAGGCAAACGGCAAGGCCAGCACCATCATGACCAGCGCGGCCAGCGGGTAAATCAATTTTTTCCAAATCGCGATTTCATAGCGCTCGGTCTTCTGCTGATTACCACGCAGATGATGCACATAATTGACCAAATTAAGCAGAGACATGCGTCCCGGGTCCACCATCAATACCGACAAAATATTAGGATTGAGCGCAGTCTTCCAAGGAGACTCATCAAGATGCTCCACTTGTGCCACATCCCCAAGAAAATTGGTACGTGTCACATCACTTAACAGCCACTGACCTTCGGCAAGGTAACGACCCTGTTTTGCCTCGCTGATGGAGCGTAGCTGGAAGCCCTCATTGAATTCGAATATCCGCAAACGCTTCAAGGATGAGTCCGGAAAAACTTCGCCCACATTCACAAATGACCGGTCATCTTTCACCCATAACCCGGAGCGGAATTCCTGCGCAACCAAAGTCCCCCGCGCTTTAAGTCTCAATTGTTGTGCAGTCTGTTCGGAGAATGGCACCAAAAACTCCCCGACCAGCAATGTTGCCACAGTAAAAACCAGTCCGATTCGCCCCAAAGAAATCAAAAAATCCCCAGTCGATAAGCCGGCTGTCCTGAGCACCGTAATCTCTGAATGCCGAGCGAGCATGGTCAAAGCATACAAGGTGCCAATCAATACACCCACCGGAAACAATTCATACAAACGCCCCGGCATGGTCAAGGCAACATATCCCAAGGCATGCTGCAGCTGGTAGCCACCTTTACCTATGCTTTCCAGTTCGTGTATCAAATCAAAAAACGCAAACAGCATCAGGAAAGCCAGCAGAACCAGCGCAGTTGATGCGTAGATTTCCCGTGCCAGATGGCGTTCGTAAAGCTTTAGCGCCATCGTATTTTTGCCCAGACCAGTGGATTCTGCCGGTAATAAAACAGCAGGGTCAATAACAGGAACATCACGAAGTGTATTATCCAGACACCCAGTTCAAAACGAATCTTCTCCTGTGCCACCCAGGCTTGGCTGACACTCAACAGATTGCTGTAGATCATGTAGGTCAGCAATGCAAAAACAAGGTTATTCGTGCGTCCTGCCCGCGCATTGACAAATGAAAATGGTACAGCAAAAAAAGCCAGGTTTAATGCGGCAAGGGGGATGCCCAACCGCCATAACAGCTCGGCCTTCGCCTCTGGCCGGGAGTCCTTCACCAGATCAAGCAGCGGCTTGGTGCGTGGCGAATCGGCAAAGCCACGCGCCTCTTTTGTTTCAATCCGCAAGGCATAACGGTCAAACTCCATGACGCGGTATTCTGGTGTCCCCGCAGCACCTTCATAACGGCGTCCGCGGTCAAGTATCAGGAACTTGTCTCCATTCGGCATCGTTTCAGTATGCCCTTGCGCAGTGGCCATGACGCCCAGACGTCCTTGCTGTACCGAACTGACAAACACATTTTTGACAATACCTTCCTGATCGGTGGCACTCTCAACAAAAAATATCCGGTCACCCGATGCTGACTCATTGAATGCACCAGGCAAAATACGTGCAACATCCCCCCGGCTATCCAGCTTTTGACGATAGGCCTCACTCTGGCGCATCGCCCACGGTGCGAGCAGCAAAGACAGCAAAGCAATACCCAGTACGAGCGGAAAGGAATATTTGAATACCGGTTTTATCCATGCGGTTAATGGCAAGCCGGAACTCAGCCAGATCACCATTTCAGAGTCGCGATACCAACGTGATAAAGTCATCAGTATCGAAACGAACAGGGTCAGGGAAAGAAGTACTGGCAGATAACCAATCGCCGTGAAACCGAGCAATGCAGTAACCGCTCCTGGGTCCAGCTTGCCACCTGCGGCCTGCCCCAGAAGGCGGATCAGCATGCTCGTCACAAGGATGGCCAGCAATGCGGTGAACGTCGCCACCGCTGTATGGGTAAACTCCCGGATGGCGGCACGTTGGAAAATCATCGGTATGCAGAGACCTGCTTTTGACTTCTCGAGCGAACTTGAGGAGAATCAGCACCGACACAAGGAAACTGAACGGCTGGAAACTTGACGGCTTGGTGATTTTCCATATTCCCTGTTATTTTCATCTTGTTATTTATATCAGTAATCCCCAAGGAGAAGCTTTTGGAATTTAGCATAAAAAATGAAGTGCCAGAAAAGCTGCGCAGCACTTGCGCGATTGTTGGTGTCTATGAAAATCAAACACTATCGACCACCGCCAAAATCCTTGACCAGTCTATCAACGCCTATCTCAGTGACACCTTGCGCCGGGGAGACATGGATGGAAAACTTGGCTCGACGCTGTTATTGCAAAAGCAGCCGGGTGCAAAAGCGGAACGCATCCTGTTGGTCGGGCTGGGCAAAGAGAAAGAATTTGGCGATAAAGCTTATCGCACGGCGATTGCTGCGGCAACCCGGCAACTGGGCAAGACTGGCGCCACTGATGGCGCGAACTACCTGACTGACCTTGAAGTCAAGAACCGCGATGTCACATGGAAAATTCGCCAGGCCGTGCTGGCCACACAAGAAGCCTTGTATCGTTGCGACCAGCTTAAATCCAAACCGGAAGCGGCTAACAAGACACTCAAGGCATTGTCCTTCTGCATCAGCCAGCACGCTGATTTAGCTGCCGCCAAAACTGCTTTGGCCGAAGGCTTGGCGATAGCCGAAGGCATGAAGCTGGCAAAGGATCTGGGCAACCTGCCGGGCAATATCTGTACGCCGACTTACCTGGCTGCCGAAGCGAAAAAGCTGGCCAAGAGCCATCGGCTGGCTGTCGAAGTCCTTGACCGCAGCGCCATGGAAAAACTGGGCATGAACACCCTGCTCTCCGTTTCGCGCGGTTCGCGTGAACCACCGAAATTCATCATCATGCACCACCGTGGCGGTGCCACAGGCAGCAAGCCCATCGTCCTGGTCGGCAAAGGCATCACCTTTGACAGCGGCGGCATTTCACTCAAGCCCGGTGCCGAGATGGATGAAATGAAATATGACATGAGTGGCGCCGCCAGTGTCATGGGCACGCTCAAGGCGGCGGCAACGATGAAACTGCCGCTCAACATCATCGGCGTCATTCCGGCCAGCGAAAACCTGCCGGATGGCGCCGCATCGAAACCCGGCGACATCGTCACTTCGATGTCCGGCCAGACCGTCGAAATTCTCAATACCGATGCCGAAGGCCGGCTGGTGCTGTGCGATGCACTGACCTATGTGGAACGCTTCGATCCTGCGTGTGTGGTTGATGTGGCAACCTTGACGGGTGCCTGCGTGATTTCCCTCGGCCATGTGGCCTCGGGGCTGCTCGCCAACAATGACGGGTTGGCAAATGAATTGCTCGATGCCGGACAGCAGGCCTGCGACCGCGCCTGGCAACTGCCCTTGTGGG
>Ga0209066_10001700_pt1 | contig 28461 bp, 25 predicted proteins | sample All_14_2_FD_187198 | JGI IMG/M metagenome (GOLD analysis project Ga0209066, IMG submission 187198) | Freshwater microbial communities in response to fracking from Pennsylvania, USA - Allegheny Zone_MetaG_DW_15 (SPAdes) (version 2) ...
TCTGTTCACCCATCCCGATGTCATGCTGGCGCTCAACGTATCCAGCCTGACGGTTACCGACCAGTCCTGGCTGCGCGGTCTGGTGGGGGCGGTGCATGGGCGGCCGGAAATCGCCCATAGGCTGATCGTGGAGATCACCGAGACGGCGGCGATGGAGGATTTCGATGTCTCCGCCCGCTTCGTTTCGGCGGTGCGCGATCTGGGCTGCAAGGTGGCACTCGACGATTTTGGTGCCGGCTACACCTCCTTCCGGCATATGAAATCGCTGCCGGTCGACGTGGTGAAGATCGACGGGTCCTTTGTGCAGAATCTGCACCAGAACACCGAAAACCAGCTCTTCATCAAGACCCTGCGGGGCCTTGCGCAGGGCTTCGGCTTCGATACGGTTGCCGAATGCGTGGAGGTGGAGGAAGAGGCCGTGCTGCTGCGCGAAGCCGGCATCGACTATCTGCAAGGGTATTACTTCGGCCGGCCCGATATCGATCCGGAATGGCGCCGCGTCCGCCCGGTCGCGCGTGACCCGGCTCCGGGCGACGAGGCCGTGGACAGTCCGGACGTGGACAGCAAGGCCAGGACCGCTACCTCAGGCTAGGGCTAGGGCCAGCCTATATTATCGGATCGGCAGGCGGTTGGCGGAGTGGATTTCCTCCATCACCGTATAGGTGCGGGTCTCCTTGACCCCCGGCATGGTCCAGAGCCGGTCGCCCAGGAAGCGGCGATAGGCCGACATGTCTTCCGCCCGGATCTTGATCAGGAAGTCGAAGCCGCCTGCCACCATGTGGCATTCCAGCACTTCCGGTACGCGCCGGATGGCGGCGGCGAACTGGTCCATCACCTCCGGCGTCGTCTTGTCCAGCAGCACCTCGACGAAGACCAGCAGATCCAGGCCAAGCGCCGCCGGGTCGATCTCCGCCCGGAAGCCGGTGATCACCCTGTCGCGCTGCAGGCGTTTCAGCCGTTCGCCTGCCGTCGTGGCGGGAATGCCCAGCCGTTCCGCCAATTCCACCACGGCAATGCGCCCGTCGCGCTGCACTTCGCGCAGAATGCGGCGGTCGATCTCGGTCAGTTCCATGGAATCCACCATTTTTCTGCGTATATCCGTGAAAATATCGGGATTAGATCAAACAATCCAGATGTAGCACGGATAGGTGGGCGGCACACTGCCGATATGACACCATCCTGCCAGAGGTGATGCGATGCCGCCTGTGCCTTCCGCCGTGGAATCCCTGTTTGCCGCCCGTGCGGCTATGCGCGTTGGACTGTTCGCGCCGGAGGCGGAGCTGGTCGAAACCCTGGCGGCAGGGGCCGAGCTGTCCCCCGATACCCGGCGGGACATTGCAGCCCAGGGGGCGGCGCTGGTGCGGGCCGTACGCGCGGCCGGCTCGCCCAGCCTGATGGAAAATTTCCTGACCGAATACGGGCTGTCGACCCGCGAAGGTGTGGCGCTGATGTGCCTGGCCGAAGCTCTGCTGCGCGTGCCCGATTCCTTGACCATGGACGATCTGATCGCCGACAAGATCGTGCCGGGCGAATGGGGCCGGCATCTGGGACAATCCAGCTCCTCCCTGGTCAACGCGTCGAGCTGGGCCCTGATGCTGACCGGCCGGGTGATGGAGGAGGATGCGAGCGACCCCGCCTTGGCCCGTGTGCTGCGCGATGCGATCCGCCGCCTCGGCGAACCGGTGATCCGCCGCGCCATGGCGGCGGCGATGCGCGAGCTGGGCGAACAATTCGTGCTCGGACGGTCCATGCCCGAAGCGCTGAACCGCGCCCGCAGGCTGGAGGGGGAGGGCTATACCCATTCCTATGACATGCTGGGGGAGGCGGCACGCACGGAAGCCGATGCGCTGCGCTATCTGGCGGCCTATGCCGATGCCATCGTTGCTGCGGGCGGGGCGGCCCGAAGCAGGGATATCCGCGCCAATCCCGGTGTCTCGGTCAAGCTGTCGGCGCTGTTCCCGCGCTATGAATGGGCGCAGCGCGACCGGGTGCTGGCCGTGCTGGCGCCCCGGCTGCTGCAGCTTGCCCGGCTGGCGGCCGAGCTGGGCATCGGCCTGAACATCGATGCGGAGGAGGCGGACCGGCTGGAACTGTCGCTGGAGGTGATCGAGGCGGTGCTGCCCGATCCGGCCCTGGCCGGCTGGGATGGGTTCGGCGTGGTGGTCCAGGCCTATGGAAGGCGCGCGCTGCCCGTGATCGACTGGCTGCAGGCGCTGGCCGAAGCCCATGACCGGCGCATCATGCTGCGGCTGGTCAAGGGTGCCTATTGGGATAGCGAGATCAAGCGCGCCCAGGCGCTGGGCCTGCCCGGCTATCCGGTGTTCACGCGCAAGGCGCATACCGACATTTCTTATCTGGCCTGCGCGCGCCGGCTGATGGCGGCGCGCGGCCGCATCTATCCGCAATTCGCCACCCATAATGCCCATACGCTGGCGGCGATCCTGGCCATGGCCGGGCCTGACCGGGATGGGTTCGAGGTGCAGCGCCTGCACGGCATGGGCGACCGGCTGCATGAGATTCTGGTGCGGCGCGAAGGGCTGCGCTGCCGCATCTATGCCCCCGTAGGCGAACATCGCGATCTGTTGGCCTATCTGGTGCGCCGCCTGCTGGAGAACGGGGCCAATTCCAGCTTCGTGCATCGAATCGTCGACCCGGCAGTCCCCGCCGAAGCGGTGGCGGCGGACCCCTTTGCGGTGCTTGCTGATGGCGCATCGCCCAACCCGGCCATCCCGACCCCGGATGCTCTGTTCCGGCCCTCGCGGCGCAACTCCCAAGGCTGGGACCCCAGCGACCGGCAGGATTTCGCGACACTGGACCAGGCGCGCGAGGCCTTCCGCCGGGTGCAATGGGTTGCGGGCGAAGACCGGGGCCTGGGGCAGGAAATCCGCAACCCCGCCGATCCGGATGATCTGGTGGGCTGGATGCACCCGGCCGATGCGGCGGGCTGCCAGGCTGCCCATCGTCGGGCGCTGGCTGCCTTTCCCGCCTGGAACGGGCTGGGGGCGGAGGGGCGCGCGACCCTGCTGGAGCGGATCGCCGACGCCTATGAAGCCCATGCGCCCGAGCTGTTCGCCCTGCTGGCGCGCGAAGCGGGCAAGACCTGGCCCGATGCCATCGCGGAGCTGCGCGAAGCGGTCGATTTCTGCCGCTATTATGCGGCCGAGGCGCGCCGGCTGGCGGCGGCGGAGGGGCCAAGGGCCGGGCGCGGCGTGTTCGCCTGCATCTCCCCCTGGAATTTCCCTTTGGCCATCTTCACCGGCCAGATCGTGGCAGCCCTGGTCGCGGGCAATGCCGTGCTGGCCAAGCCTGCGGAGCAGACGCCCCTGATCGCCGCCCGCGCGGTGGCGCTGATGCATGCGGCGGGCATTCCACAGGATGTGCTGCAGCTTCTGCCCGGCGACGGGCCGGGCGTGGGTGCGGCGCTGACCGCCCTGCCGGGGCTGGACGGGGTATGCTTCACCGGTTCGACCGACACCGCACAGCGGATCGGCCGGGCGCTGGCCGCCCATGGCGCGCCCGATGCCGCCTTCATCGCGGAGACGGGCGGGCTCAACGCCATGATCGTGGATTCCTCCGCCCTGCCGGAACAGGCGGTGCGCGATATCCTGGCCTCCGCCTTCCAATCGGCCGGGCAGCGCTGCTCGGCCCTGCGCATCGTCTATGTGCAGGAGGAGGTGGCGGATCACCTGCTGCAGATGCTGACGGGTGCGATGGATGCCCTGGTCCTGGGCGATCCCTGGGCCTTGCGCTGCGATATCGGCCCGCTGATCGATGCGCCGGCGCGCGCCGCCATCGCCGCCTATATCGACCGCGCGGCTGGCGAAGGCCGTCTGCTGAAGCGGCTGGATGCCCCCGCCGAAGGATATTTCCTCGGCCCCTGCATCATCGCGGTGGACGGGATCGAAAGCCTGGAGGGGGAGGTGTTCGGCCCCGTGCTGCATCTGGCGCGCTTCCGGGCCGAGGCGCTGGACGGGGTGGTGGATCGCATCAACGCCGCCGGCTACGGCCTGACGCTGGGCCTGCACAGCCGGATTGATCGGCGCGTCGCCCGTGTGGTGGGGCGGGCGCGGATCGGCAATATCTATGTCAACCGCAACCAGATCGGCGCGGTGGTGGGCAGCCAGCCCTTCGGTGGGGAGGGGCTGTCGGGCACCGGACCCAAGGCGGGCGGGCCGTTCTATCTGCATCGCTTCCTGGCCGCGCGCGGGGCGGTGCAGCCTCCACAGGCAGCAGTCTCCCCCGCCGGCCCGGCCCTGTCGGGCGACCGGATGGAGACGGCCCTGCACCAGCTTGGCCAAGTACAGCCGGGCTGGGCCGCCACGCCGGACAGATTGGCGCGTCTCAACGCCTGGCTGGCTGGCCTGCCGTCGGACATGGCACGGGAAGCGATCCAGGCGCTGGAGCAGGCCGGGCGGGTAGCGATGGAGCCGCGCGACCTGCCGGGGCCGACCGGGGAAAGCAACCGGCTGCTGCTGCAGCCGCGCGGCACGGCGCTCTGCCTGGGCAGGCTGGCAGCGGATGGACGCCCGCTGGCCGATCCGGCCACGGCCCTGGCCCAGGCGGTGCAGGCCCTGGCCCTGGGCAATGCGGCCCTGGTCGTCGGGCCAAACCCCGCCCGCTTGGCCGAGGCGGCCGGCCTGCCCTTGCTGTGGCTGGAGGGTACCATATCGCCCGATCGGTTGGCGGTGCTTGCCGGGTTCGATGCGCTGGCGCTGCAAGGTGCGGCCGAAGGGGTCAGGCTGCTGCGTCAGGCCCTGGCCGGGCGGGACGGGCCGATCCTGCCGCTGGTGTTTTCCACGCGCGATCCCGAACGGCTGCTCGTGGAACGGGCGGTCAGCATCGACACCACGGCGGCGGGCGGCAATGCGGCTTTGCTGGCGGCAGCGGGATGAGTGAAGCATGCTCTTGCCTCGGGCCGTGAGGCACCTTATAAAGCCACCCGGTTGCCCATCTGGGGCGGCCCTGCGCACCCGTAGCTCAGCTGGATAGAGCGTTGCCCTCCGAAGGCAAAGGTCACACGTTCGAATCGTGTCGGGTGCACCAATTTTTCAAGAGCTTAGTTTTTGAACGCCCCCCCCCCTGGGGGGATGGGACTTTTGTCTCATAACAATGCGCAGTGACCTTGCCACAGTGCGCCCCGGTCACACCCACACGCGCGGTCTTCGACCGATCACGTGTGGGCTTTGCTCAGCCGCCGCCCGAGCTTTGGTATCAGCCGGCTTCCCGTGCGGTTTGCTGCGCACGCATATAGCTTTCGATGACAGCCGCATAGTTTGGCGCGACCAGTGCATAGAGCTGCGCCAGATCGGCAGCCTCGGGCCGAGCCCAACTGCGATGCAGTTCCGACAGCAATGCGTTGGTCGTGGTTGGTTTCACCCCGCCCTGCACGAAACGGGCGAGCGAGACGCGGGACGCCATCTCGCTTGGATCACCCGACGCATCGATGACAGCATAGACATCGAAGCCCGCAGCCTTTGCGTCCAATGCAGGAAACATCACGCAGACGCTGGTCCAGACGCCCGCCATGACGAGGGTTTTCCGTTCCGTTGACCGGACGGTGGCCACGAAATCGTCATTGTCCCAGGCATTCACTTCACCCTTGCGCGGTACATAAATGGCATGCGGCGCATGGTGATGGATTTCCGGCATTAACGGCCCGTTGGACCCGGCAGGCTCGGATGCGGTGGTGATCACCGGGATCTTCAACAAGGTGCAGAGCCTGGCGATCATTTCCACATTTCGGCGCAGATCTGCCACCGCAATGTCCTTGACCGTCTGGAACAGGCCGGATTGATGATCGAGCAGCAGCACAACGGTATCGGCGGGGTCCATGAGCATCGCACCGCCACCCGATGCAAGGACACTGGTTTTTCCGCGAGGCAAATCGTCCATTTCGGCGCTCCTGTTGCTGTTTGGCATGGTCGGTCGTGGCGGGGGGCAGGATGCCCGCCGCTTTTCAGAGCTTCCGATCAAGGAAATCGCGGATCAGCGGGGCCATCACGTCCAACTTTTCTTCCAGTGCGAAATGCCCCGTATCGAGAATGTGCATCTCGGTCTCTGGCAGATCGCGTAAATACGGATGGGCCCCTGCTTCGGGAAATATCTTGTCGTTCTTGCCCCAGACGATCAATGTCGGGGGTTTGCGCTGGCGAAAGAACGCCTGAAAATCGGGGTATAGTGGTACGTTTGTGCCATAGTCCAAAAACAGATCGAGCTGAATTTCGCGGTTTCCGGGCCGGTCCAGCAGGGCCTGGTCGATCATCCAGTTGTCCGGGCTGATCCGGGTCACATCGCCTGTTCCATCGGTATACTGGAATTTGGTCATCTCCAATGTGACCATGCCGGAGAGGGCATCCCGATTGGATTGCGAGCGATCAGCCCAGTAGACCTTCACCGGGTCCCAGAATTCCTTCAGCCCCTCCTCATAGGCGTTGCCGTTCTGGATAATGAGCGCGCGGACGCGTTCCGGATGCCTGAGCGCGAGGCGATAGCCAACCGGCGCGCCATAATCCATGACATACATGGCATAGCTCTTGGCGCCGACCTGACCCAGAAGCGTGTCCATCATCTCGGCATAGCGGCCGAATGAGTAGGGGAAGCTCCCGGCGTCCGGGGCGTCGCTCTGGCCGAAACCGGGATAGTCCGGCGCGATGACCCGATATTTGTCGGCCAGCAAGGGAATCAGGTTGCGGAACATGTGCGAGGAGGTCGGGAAACCATGCAGCAGCAGAACAACCGGGCCATCCGCAGGGCCGGCCTCGCGATAGAATACCTTCAGGCCATCGACCATCGCGTAACGATAGAAGATCGGGGCGGGAGCTTGGCGCAGGACAGGCGCATTCTCCGGCGCGGCGGCGAATGCGGGCGGCACGGCAGTGAGGCTGACACAGGCCAACATGACTGAAACCAGCAGTCGGTTCATGGCGATCTCCATTTGGTTGGGGGCGCGAGGACCGCCCGTTATCTGGTTGAAAGGGGTGGAACCGCTGTGTTCCATCTGGCCGGTCACAGCAATTCGCCGGCTGCCTTCACGATGAAGTCAGCGACCTCCCTGGGATGGGACAGCATCAGGGCATGGCTGCTTTCGATCTCTTGCAGCTTGGCCTGCGCCCTCTGCGCCATGGCACGCTGCGCACTGGGGGGAACCATGCGATCCTGCTGCGCCAGCAGGTAATGGGCGGGCTTTTGCTTCCACGCCGCCGTGGTTAGGCTGGCCTGGACGGCGCCAAGGCCCCAGGGCAATTGCGCGGCGGCCATGAACCGCGTCGTGGCCAGGTCCATGTCGGCTGCGAAGGCGGCGGGAAACTTCTCCGGGTCGACGATCAGAAACCCGTCGCTGGGCGGCAACAGAGGCGCGCCTTCCTCGCCAGGTGTCGGGGCGGTTGCCAGCAGGAATACCGACTCCCCGACCTCCGGAACAAAGGCGGCGAGATAGACAAGGCAGCTGACGCGGGGATCGTCGCCCGCCTGGGTGATGACCGCACCGCCATAGGAATGGCCGACCAGGATGACCGGATGGCTGGCCCTGGCGATTGCCCGCCGTGTAGCCTCCACATCCCCCTCCAGGGTGATCGTCGAATTCTGGACAACCAGCACCTCATAGCCGTCCTGCGACAGGAAGGTGTAGACAGCCTGCCAGCCTGAGGCGTCCACAAAGGCGCCATGGACGAGGATGATGGAGATCTTCTTCTTCTGAGAGTCAATGGCGGCGGTGGCAACTGTGGTCATGGTTGCAGGTGATCCCCGATTTTGCGCGCTTCATCATGGGCCGTCATTCACCATGTCGGCAGGATACGACCCGATTTGTCTCGAACCCGTAGGACAGCGCGTCGGAAATCCCGGGCGCGGTTGCAAAAAAATGCCGTCATCGTGACGCCGATGGCCTGCACTTGCCATTCAGCCGCGCTGGTGGTTTCATCCCGTGTGCATTCACGATGAAGCCTGGGCGAAGGTTCGACAATTCGCCCATTTCAAGAATTGGTTCTCACAAATCGGGAAGTCTTCGGCAGATGGATCGCCTTGACGCGATGTCCGTTTTCATGGCGATCGTCGAGGCGGGAAGTTTCTCGGAGGCTTCCCGCCGTCTCGGCATGCCGGTTGCGACGGTGAGCCGAAAGCTCGCAGAGCTTGAAACGCATCTGAAAACACAGCTGCTGAAAAGGTCCGCGCGGAGATTGGTCCTGACCGAGGCGGGACGTTCCTACATAGTCGCTTGCAAGCGGATCATGGAGCAGGTGGACGAGGCGGAAAGAGATGCGTCGGGGGAGTACTGCGCGCCGACCGGCGAACTGGCGGTGACCGCGCCAAGTCCCCTCGGCCATCTGCATCTGATGCCATTGGCACTCGAATTCATGGCCGCCTATCCCGATATTCATTTACGGATGGTGTTAACTGACCGTGTCGTCAATTTGCATGAGGAAAACATCGATGTCGCGATCCGCATTGGGGAGTTGCGCGACAGCAGCATGATCGCAACCCGTGTCGGGTCCATCCGCCATGTCGTCTGTGCAAGTCCGGGTTATTTCGCTGACCATGGGCGACCTCAAAAGCCGCAGGATCTATCGACGCATGATTGCATCACGATCGACAGGGCCGCGTCCCCGCGCGGTTGGAAATTCGCGGATGGCGCGGCGGAAGTTGTTGTGCCGGTGCATTCCAGAATCGACGTGAGTTCGTCCGAGGCCGCGATCATTGCTGCCATTGCCGGAGCAGGCGTTGCGCGCGTCATGTCCTACAAAATGCAGGACGCGTTCCAGACCGCCCAACTCGAAATAGTATTGGTCGAGTTTGAACCGGCACCTTGGCCGGTAAATATCGTGCACACCGCGCGCCGGCTTGTTCCCCTCAAACTCAGAACTTTCATCGATTGGACTGTACCGAGGCTACGCGCACGACTTGCCCAACCCCGTATGCATCTGTCGTAACCTTTTGTCTCGCGGTCGGTCGGATAGCTGAACGGCATGGTGCCGGCACGTTGGCCCTGCCTCCCCACCCCCCCCTTCACGTTCCCGTGCGCGACAGTGTGCCCACTTGTCCTGGTGGTGTTCAGCACCCAGGCTTCTTCCGGTCGGCTTGCCCCGCATGGCTGCCGCATCGCCATGAAACCGCCTGGAGGAAGAGGGTGATATGCTTGTCCAAGACAGACGATTGACTGCCGAGGATTTCAGCCCCCAGCTGCTGGAGCTGTATGACTTCTACGTGCATGGCCGGATCACGAAGCGGGAATTTCTGGATCGTGCCGGCAAGTTCACGGTGGGCGGGCTGACGGCGGCCGCGGTCCTGGGCCTGCTCAGCCCGAACTACGCGCTGGCCGAACAGGTCAGCTTCAATGATCCGGAGATCAAGGCGCGCTGGATCACCTATCCCTCGCCCAACGGCCATGGCGAAATCCGGGCCTATATGGTGCGTCCGGCGGCCGCCACCACCGCGCCCGGCGTGGTCGTGGTACATGAAAATCGTGGCCTGAACCCCTATATCGCCGATGTGGCGCGCCGCGTGGCGAAGGCGGGTTTCATCGCGCTTGCCCCCGACGGGCTTACCCCCAAGGGTGGCTATCCCGGCAATGACGAGGAAGGCCGCGCCCTGCAGCAGCAGGTCGACCCGGCCAAGCTGATGAATGATTTCTTCGCCGCGGTTGAATTCCTGACGAAGCACCAGGATGTCAGCGGCAAGGTCGGCATCACCGGCTTCTGCTATGGTGGCGGGGTGTCGAATGCGGCATCGGTCGCCTATCCGGAGCTGGCGGCGGCCGTTCCCTTCTATGGCCGTCAGGCCAACCCGGCCGATGTCGGGCGGATCAAGGCGCCCGTGCAGTTCCATTTCGCCCAGACCGACGACAATGTGAATGGCACCTGGCCCGCCTATAAGGCGGCGCTGGATGCGGCGGGCACGAACTATGAGGCCCACACTTACGAGGGAACCTTCCACGGGTTCCACAATGATTCCACGCCACGCTACAACGAGGCGGCGGCCCAGCTGGCCTGGGACCGCACCATCGGCTGGTTCAACAAGTATCTGCGCCAGGGGTGATCGCAAGGCGGCCGTCGGGTTGCGGAAATCCGGCCGCCGCCGTCCCCCGCTGAGCGCATAGACAGACCCAAGGACAAGGATGAACGGATGCGAGTGATTCTGGCGATCATGATCGCACTGCCCCTGCTGGCCGGTTTCGAGGCGCCGGCCCTGGCGCAGGCCCAGACCCAAGCCCAGACCCAAGCTCAGGCCGACTGCCCGGCGACCGAAACCATGCGCGGCGGCCGCAACAACTACCGGATCGATGTGCCGCTGGTGGAGAATCTGGGAATCGGCTGGACCGCCTCGGGCACGGTGCGCGAAGCGGGAAGCTGCGCACCCCTGGCCGGGGTGACGGTCAAGCTGTGGTCCGCCACGGATCGGGGCGGCGAGCGTGACCCGTCCAACCACGGCGCCACGCTGACCGATGCCGAAGGGCGCTATCGGATGCCTTTTTCCGAAATCCGGCCGATGGGCGGCCAGCTGCATATTCATGTCGCCGTCGATCAGCCGGAATATGAGCCACTATTCCTGCGCCCGGTACTGGCGCCCGGCGACACCGAAGGGATGGTTGTCGATTTCGTGCTGAAGCCGACCGGCCGCAATGCTTCATAGGAATCCCTGGCTTCTCCGGGTTCCGGTCATCCTTGCCGTTCTGCTGGCGGTGGCATCTTTCGCCACCGCCGCCCTGTCGCCGCTGCAACAGGGTCGCGAGGCGATCTGGGTATTCGGCGCGTTGAGCGGTGTTCTGGCGCTGTGCCTGTTCCCCATCCAACCCCTGCTTGCGCTGCCCGGCCTGCGCAGGGGTCTGGGCAATTGGGTGCATCCCGCGCTCGGCGGGACGATCATTGGCCTGTCGGTTGCCCATATCACCGGGCTGTGGATTTATAGCCCGGAAGACATCACCGATGCGCTGCTGCTGCAGGCGCCCACGCCGTTTTCGGCCTGGGGGCTTTCGGGTCTGGCCGGTCTGATCGGGGCGGCGCTGATCGCTGTGCTGCGGCGCAGGGTGCGGCCCGCGATCCGGATTGCCCTGCATCTGGTCCTGGCGGGGCTGGGCGCTTTCGCTGCCATGATGCATGCCTGGCTGATCCTGGGGGCGATGTCGACTGCCAGCAAGGCCCTGCTGGCCCTGGCCATGCTGCTGTCGCTTGGCATCGCCATTCAGGCGGCCCGATCGACGATCCGTGCCTATGGGGATCGCGATGGCATGAAAAGAAGTTGACTAGGAAACCATAATCAGATAGTTTCCTAGTCAACCAGAGAGAATCAGATGTCGCCCATTTCCGAACTGACCGCCCATCTTGGCTATTGGATGCGCATGGTATCCAACGCCGTATCGCAGGACTTCGCCCGCAAGGTTACGCAGGAAGGCGTGACGGTGGCCGAATGGGTGTTCCTGCGGGCGCTGCATGACGGCGATGGCATGGCGCCATCCGCCCTGGCCGACCGGATGGGCATGACACGCGGCGCGATCAGCAAGCTGGCGGACAGGTTGCTGGCCAAGGGGCTGATCCGGCGCAGCGGCAGCGTGGCGGACAGGCGCGGCCACAGCCTGTCGCTGACGCCCCTGGGGCATGCCAAATTGCCTGTTCTTGCAGCCCTGGCCGATGCCAATGACGCCGAGTATTTCGGCGTGCTGGACGGGGAGGAGCGTGCGGCGCTCGACCGGATTCTGAAGGCCCTCGTCGATCGACGGGGATTGACCACAGCACCGGTGGATTGATCCACCGCGACTGCCAACAACCCGGATGACCTGGAAGGAAACCGCCATGGATGCGGAACGGATCACTGTTGCTAAGGCCTGCCTGCAGGCCGCGCATGATGGCAGCCTGAGTTTCCCCGAGATCGTGGGCAGGCTGATCACTGCGGGCTTTGAAGGCTATGCGGTGGATTATCGCCGTAACGGCCAGACCTATTATCTGCCGGATGGGGACAGCCTGGCCTGCGAGATGCCCCCATCCCCGGGAAGTGTGGCAGAGGCGTTTGATGCCGCTGAGGTGGAACGTCTGGTGCGCTGGGCGCAGGCTAATCCCGCCGATTACAGCTATGCGGCCTTTTCGCAGCGGGTGAAGGCGGCCGGCTGCGCGGGCTATCTCGTCTCCTTCCTGGGGCGCCGGGTGGTCTATTTCGGCCGCACCGCCGAAACCCATGTCGAGCTTTTTCCGAAATAGCAGTGCGTGCAAAAGAAAGGGCGGTTCCGAAGAACCGCCCAGAGGCACGTCGACAGGGTCTTGATTTACTTTCCGGCCTTGGCGGCGACCAGCTTCTGCAGGCTCTCGTATTCCGCCTTCAGGGCTGCATCGCCATCGACCAGGGACTTGGCCAGGGTGGCGAAATCGCTCTCCATCTTGGCCTGTTCGGCCGGTGCCAGCTTCAGGATCTGGCCGCCATTATCGGTCCAGATCTTGTAGGTCTTCTCGACATTGGCGACGCCCCAGGGGTAGACGGTCGTCTCGGCTGCGCGGCCGGCTTCGATGATTGCCTTCTGCACCGCCGGGGACTGGGATTTGAACCAATCCTCGTTCATCACCGTCACCGACACGATTTCGGCGAAACGCAGATCGGTGATGTATTTACCGATGTCGTAATATTTGAACGCGGTCAGGATCGGCATGCCGACCAGCATGCCGTCCAGGCTGCCGGCCTGCAGCTGCGGCACCACTTCCGACAGGGCCAGCGGCAGCGGAATCACGCCCAGCTGTTCCATCGGCTTGATCTGGAAGGGCGAGGCGAAGGTGCGGACCTTCAACCCCTTGAATGCTTCCAGTTTGTCGGCGGGTTTGGTGGTGAAGATCACGGTCGGGGCGTTGTAGATCGCCCCGATCACGCGGATGCCCTTGTCCAGGAACATCTCTTCCAGATGCTGGCGATAGGCCGGATCGTGGATGGCGTTGTCGACATCCTTGGGCGTCCTGAACAGGCCGGGCACGTCGAAGGCCTGGAAGCGGCTGTCGACATTGCTCATGAAGGAGGTGGGCGTGGTGAAGGCTTCGATCACGCCCAGCAGCACGCCTTCGGCCATGCGTGGAATGGGACCGAGCTGGCTGGCGGGGTAGATTTCGGTCTTGACCTGATCGCCAATGCGCGCGGCCAGTTCCTTGGCGAATTCCTTCTGCCATTCATGCTGCACGTCATTGATGGTGGCGGAGGCCAGCTTCATCGTAGCCTGGGCGCTGGCTGACTGTCCCATGGCCGCCAGCAGCGGCAATACGGACAGCGCGGTCAGGACGCTACGGCCGAATTTCGTGAACATAGATTTTAGGCTCCCTGTTGTTTTAGACGGAATGCCCCAGCGTCAGCGACAATGCCGGTACATAGGTGATGATCAGCAAGGCGATGAGCTGGACGACGATGGCCGGCAATACCCCCCGGAACACGATATGGGCGGGCAGGCCGGTGACGGCTTGGGCGACGAAGATGTTCATGCCGAAGGGCGGCGTGAACATGCCGATGGCCAGATTGACGGTCATCACCACCCCGAAATGGATCGGGTCGATGCCCAGCGAGGTGGCGATCGGAACCAGCAGCGGCGTGAAGACCAGGATCGCCGAGGTGGGATCCAGGAATGCGCCGACGATCAGAAGGAAGATGTTGACCACCAGCAGGAACAGCAGCGGGGTCATGTTCAGCGCCTGCATCCAGCCGATGATGCCCTGGGGCACGCCCTGGGTGGTCAGAACCCAGGTCATGACGCCGGCCGTCGCCACCAGGATCAAGAGCTGCGCCGACAGCATGGCGGAGCTGGCGGCGGTGCGCAGGATCTCCGTCCAGCTCATGCTGCCATAGATGTAGCGCGCGACGATGATGGAATACAGGCAGGCAAACCCCCCGGCCTCGGTCGGTGAAAAGACCCCGCCATAAATGCCGCCCAGCACGAGCACGGGAATCATCAGGGCGGCGGCGGCGTCCTTGCTGGCCTTCCAGACCAGGCGCGCATCGAAGCGTTCGGTGCGCGGGATATCCAGGCGCATCGCGACCGCGACCATCAGGGCGCACATCATGATCGCGATCAGGATGCCCGGCAGCACGCCGGCCAGGAACAGCTTCGGCACCGATTGTTCGGCGGCAAAGCCATACAGGATCATGGCGATGGAAGGCGGGATGATGATGTCGATGGCGCCGGAGGAGGCGAGCAACCCCGCCGACCGTCCCTCGCCATAGCCGGCCTTGACCAGCCGGGGATAGAGCGTCTTGCCCAGCGTCGCCACGGCCGCGACGGAGGAGCCGGAGATTACCCCCATCACCGCGGCGCCGCCGACGGTGGCAACGCCCAGGCTGCCGGGAATGCGCCCGGTCAGCGCCAGAACCCAGTTGACCAGCCGCCGCGCAATGCCGCTGCCGCCCATCAATTCGCCGGCGAAGATGAAGAAGGGCACGGCCAGCAGGGCGTAATTGTCCAGCCCGCCGAACACCGTCTGATGCAGCGCGATGGGCGGAATGGGCAGGACCAGCGCGAAGGTGACCGTCACCGCGCACAGAAAGATCAGGAAGATCGGCGTGCCGAGCACCAGCAGGGCGAGCGGCAGCAGCAGGAGCGTATAGACCATGGTTAGCGCGCTCCCATGCCGATATGGCCGTCATTGCGGATGAAGGCCAGCAGGTCGCGCAGCAGCAGCCAGGCACAGACCAGCACCAGCGCGCCGAATCCCAGCAAAAGGGCTGCGTGCGGCACGATCATCGGCACGCCCAGCCCCATGCTGGTCACCCCCAGCCGGGCCAGACGGGTGGTGTAGAGCCAGGCCGCATGGGTGGCATAGGCACAGGCCACCAGGCCGATCAGCTCGTGACCCGCGAACAGAAGTGTGCGCCAGCGCGGCGCCAGATAGCCGGGCACCAGATTCAGGCTGATATGGCTGCGCCTGGCCATGGACAGGACGGTTCCGGCCATCACGATCCACACCACGGTATAGACCATCAGCTCATCCGCGCCGGTAAAGGACATGCCAAAGAAATAGCGCCCCGTGGCATTGACCACGTTGACGCCGACCACGAACAGCACGGCCGCCCCCAGGATCAGGCTGGGCGCTTCCTTCCACTGCAGGGGCCTTGGGGGCCGTGGCCGGTCCTCGGCATCCGCGTCCTGATCCATCACACCCCCTCTTTCCCTTCCAGAATTTTGCGAATGGCGATCAGCTTGGCAGCGCGTTCGGCCTGCAGCGCCGGGATTTCCTCAGGGCTGTAGTCGAACATGCCTTTGCAGGACTTCATGCCGAATTCACCGCGCGCCGCCTTGTCGCGGGTCAGGGCCGACATGTCCTTGCGGTCGCACAGATCCTGGTTCAGGAAGGAAGCGACCGAGGTGTAGATATCCAGCCCCGCCATATCCAGCAGGCGCATCGGGCCGATCACGGCCAGCTTATAGCCGATGCCCCAGGAGACGCAGGTGTCCAGATCCTCCGGCTCGATCACGCCGGTTTCGACCAGATCGACCGCTTCGCGCAGCAGGGCATAGAGCACGCGGTTTTCCACGAAGCCCGGCACGTCCTTCTTCACCGTCACCGGCAGCAGGCCAAGCCTGCGGATCAGGGCGCGCACCGCCTCGGCCGTTTCAGGGGCGGTGTGTTCCCCCGCGATCACCTCGATCATGGGAATGATATGCGGCGGGTTCGACCAATGCATGCCCGCCATGTGCTCCGGCCTGGACAGGAAAGCCTGCAGCTTCGTGATCGGAATGCCCGATGTGTCCGACACGACAATTGTGTCGGGCCCCAGCATGGGATCGATGGCGCGGTAGACCTGTTCCTTGATCTCGATCTTTTCCGGCACATTCTCGATCACCAGATCGGCGCCCGTGACCGCGTCTTCCAGCGAGGCGGTGAAGGTGATCCGGCCCGGACCCGTGGGCGGGGCTGCGATGCCCAGCCGGTCGAGCGCGCTGTCTGCCACGCCCACCATGGCCGGCGCACGATCCAGCGCGGCAGGGGCCGTGTCATAGGCGGTAACGTGGAGGCCGCCGCGCGCCAGGCGCGCGGCGATACCAGGACCCATGGTGCCAAGCCCGATCAGGGCCGCGCTGCGCATGGTCGTCACTTCTTGGTCTTATAGGCGGCCTGGAATGCCGGAAGGGCTTCCATGGCGGCGACCCAGCGTTCCAGATTGGGCATGGCCGGACGGCCGATGTCGAACGCGGCGCAGCGCTGCAGGATGGAGGCGCAGGCGATATCGGCGATGGTCAGCTTGCCCAGCGCCAGGAAGTCCTTGCCCTCCAGATGCTTGTCAATGATCGCCAGCTGGGCCGCCAGATCCTTGACCTGGGCGTCATATTCCGGCGCGCGTTCTGCCGGGGTCTGCTTGGCGCCCTTGAAAGCGGCCAGATAGCCCGGATTGACGGCGGCCAGCAGGAAATCCATCCAGCGCTCGACCTCGGTCTTCTCCGCCGGACTGGCGCCGGTCAGCGCCGCGCCGCCGGGGGCGGTGGCCGCCAGATAGCGCAGGATGGTGTTGGATTCCCAGATCACCACATCGCCGTCAATCAGCGTCGGCACCTTCGATGTCGGGTTCATCGCCTTGTATTCGGCCGTCGTGGTATTCTCGAACTGGCGGCCGTAATCCTCGCGCGTGTAGTCCGCGCCCAGCTGTTCCAGCATGAAGATGATTTTCTGGACATTGCCGGAAGTCTGGCGGCCCAACAGCTTGTACATATCGTTAGATCCCTTTGTTTCGACGTGATGTTTCAAGCGCGCTTCACTTCGGAAGCGGCTTGTAGACGATGGCGTCCATCTCGATCTTGGTATTGATGACGGCGCGGGCCTCCACCGTGGTGCGGGCCATGATCGCGTTGCCGATCATCGACTGGAACGCCTTGTTGTAGCGCCCGAAGTCGCGCGTATCCTGCAGATAGGTCGTGATGCGGACCACGTCTTCCAGGCTGGCGCCATCCTGGGCGATGATGCGTTCGATGGTCTTCAGCGTGGCGATCGTCTCTTCCTCGATCGTGCCGTCTATCATGTCGTTGTTTTCATCCTTCGGCACCTGGCCGGAGACGAAGATGAAATCCCCCGCGCGCACCGCCGGATGGAAGGGCAGGTTCGGGTTCTTGTTGCCGATTGCATAATGCGTCGGCGATTTTTCGATACGGTCCGCCATGGCTGGGCTCCTCAGAACAGATCGGTTTCGATGATGTCGACGCCGCGCACGCGGTCGACCAGATAGATCAGGCCGCGATCATCCAGCGTCACGTCGTTGGAACAGGCGCGCTCGACCCCGGCTGCGGCATCGGGCATGAAATGGCCGACTTCCTTCGGCGCGAAGGGATCGGCGATATCCACCAGCCGCAGCCCCTGGGCGAACCAGGCGAAGGGCACCACGGTATTGCCGGTGAAGCGTTCCGACGGCTGGTGGCAGCCCGTCATCGGCGGCTGGGGCGAGCCATCCACATCCAGCCCCGGCACCTGGAAGGTCGAGATCGGGATCGGCGTATGCTCGTCCGTGATGTCATAGATCCAGGCGAAGGACGGTGCGGAGGGGTAGAGCTTGCCCACATCCTCATCCGCCACGATCATGATGTCGCGACCCTTCAGCCTGGCCGGCCAGGGCAGGCAGGTATGGGTCGGATGCGGGAAAGCCATCTTCGTGTTCACATGGCTGATCAGCCTGGGCTTCGACATGTCGGAAATGTCGAGGATGAACAGCCCGTGATGCCAATAGCTGACATAGAGCCGGTTGCCGCGCCGGATCGGATGATGGCAGCGCGGTTCGACATAGCCGTCCCAGGGATAGGTCTCGCCGCCGCCGACGAACTGGCCCGGAATCCACCAGCGGCCGACCTCCACCGGGTTGGCGGGGTCGATCAGATCCAGGATCATCACGATATTGCCGACATAGCCTTCCGCCGTCGGCGACAGATAGGCATAGCGGCCATCATAGTCATAGCGGTGTACGCCCTTGCCCGGCGTCATCCATTTGGAAATCAGGCGCGGTTCGGCGGGTTTGGAGGTGTCATAGATCGCGATGCCGCCCCCGAAGCCGGCCGGGCCATTGCCGCCGAAGCGTTCATGGTTGACCACCATGATCCCGTCCTTGGCGCGCACCTTGTGCGAATGCCAGCCAAGCGGCACCTGCAAATCCAGCAGGACGCGGGGATTCCGCGGGTCGGAAATATCCACGATCGTGGTGCCCGATGGCGGGCGCTGATGGCCGATATACAGAATATTGCCGTCGACCCAGACCTGACCGCCACCGTCGCAGTCGATATGGGCGATATGCTTGGTGTTCAACGCGGAAGGCAAAACGGATGTCCTTTCGGTAACGGGGCACGAGCGCGCAGAGCCAGGGAGAGGGGCGGCAGCGAAACGCGCCGCCTGGGCCCCGCGCGCCCGTAACGGATCAGGTGAACTCGATCAGATCGCCAGCCTGGTTGCGGCCCTGGCGGCGATAGAGCAGCAGGGCGCGCTGCATCGGGGCGTCGGTCGCACCGAAGAAGATCACCGGCTCGGTGGAGGAGGGGTTCACATGCTCGACCCAGGACCCGCCCGGAACCGCGATCGTGTCGAACTGGTTCCAGTCATAGCGCTTGCCGTCGATGATCGAATATCCCTTGCCCTTGAACGGGGCGAGCAGCAGGCTGGCGGTTTCGCGCTGCGGCAGGGTCTTTTCGCCCGGGCGCAGCATCTGGATGTAGAAATTGATGGTCTTGAACACCGGGCCGCCGCGCAGCGGATCGGTATAGTCGATCACGATGCCTTCATGCGGATCGCCGTCGTAATCCTTGAAACGGTCGAGCAGGGCTTCCATCCGCTCCCAGCGATAGACCCACATCGGCGAGGATTTGCCGCCGCCACGTCGATGATCGGCAAAGCGCGGCAGCATGCCGCCCTCGCCATAGGCCATCAGGGAATGGTCGGCGTCATAGCGCGCGGTCTGGACCTTCTTGACCACTTCCTTGCCATTTTCCATTTCGGTGTAACGATGGTCGAAATGGATGGCGCCCAGCAGTTCGACCAGCGGGAAGTCCAGCACCGACAGGTTGGTGGCCTGTTCGCCGCCAACCGTGCCGTGGTTGTGCCAGGCATCATTCGGGGTCAGCACCATATCGCCCGGGCCGAAGACGATGTTTTCGCCTTCCACGCCGGTGAAATTGTTGCGGCCGGTCAGACCGAAGCGCACCGCGCTGGCCGAATGCTTGTGCGGCGGCATGATCTCATTGGCGTCGTTCAGCCGGTAGGCGGTGTACATGGTCGAGACCGAGGCGCGCTTGGGTGCCAGACCCGGATTGACCAGGACGAGCGAGCGCCGCTCGCTGTCTTCCATGGTCACCAGCTCGACGGCTCGCTTCAGGATCGGTTCGATATCGGTATAGGACCAGACATAGGGTACGGCGCGCGCGGTCGCCATCAGCTGCTCGATCTCGTCATGCGCCACTTCTCCCTTCTGGGCCCAGAACGGGAAGAAGCTCTTGGCGGCGATCTCGTCATAGAGCGCCTTGAGGGCTGCAACCTTGTTGCTGCCATGGGTGGTGTCCGGTTGCGCGACGGTCATCGCAGCTGGCCTCCTTGTCCGGGTTTTATTCAACCAAGGCAACCATATCATCATGATTTGGTCACACAATAGAGAAAAGCATGTCCTATCGGGAAATTTTGATGGCACGGCCGGGTGTGCTCCGGAAATCAGCGAAAAAGAGTTAAGAAATTGAAAATACTGACGATATTGGAAAAGAAACCCCCGGCGCGACCGGGCTTGCCGGCTGCCGGGGGCTGTCAACCAATTGAAAACTGGTCGTTTTTAGCAGTCAGGCGGCGATGCGCTGCTTCGCCTCGGCCCGGATCAGCTCCGCCGCGCGTTCCGCGATCATCAGCACCACGGCGTTGATGTTGCCGCTGGTCAGCTTCGGCATGACCGAAGCGTCAACCACGCGCAACCCTTCCACACCGCGCAGGCGCAGTTCGGGATCGGTGACGGCATCGTCATCCACGCCCATGCGGCAGGTTCCGGCCGGGTGATGCACGGTGATGGCGGTCTTGCGGATATGCTCGCGGATCGCCTCCTCGCTGTCGCAGCCCGGCCCCGGGAAGGTTTCCGCCTCCACATAAGGCGCAAGCGCGGGCTGCGTCACCATATTGCGGGCGACCTGGACGCCGGCCACCAGCGAAGCCCAATCCTGTTCGGTGGCCAGGAAGTTCTGCTTGATCAACGGAGCGGCAAAGGGATCGCCGGAGGCAAGCTCGACCCGGCCCCGGCTTTCCGGCTGTACGGCCACGATCCGCATGGCGAAGCTGTCGACGAAGGGGGCCTTGAAGGGCTGGAAATACGGCCAGGCCGGCAGGGCGGCGGCGGTGAACAGGATCTGCACATCCGGCACCGCGAAGTCCGGACGGCTTTTCAGAAAGGCCACCACGCCGCCGGGCACGTCGGCGGAAAAACCTTTGCCGGTCAGATAGGTGCGCGCGAAATCCAGCGCGATCCGGTCGGCCCGCATCATGCGCAGGAACGGGCTGGGCGCCTTGCGGCGGAACATCAGGATGACCGACGGATGGTCCTGCAGATTCTTGCCGACGCCCGGCAGGGCGACCCTGGTTTCGATGCCATGGGCCGCCAATTCCTGCGGCGCGCCGATGCCTGACAGCATCAGAAGCTGGGGCGTGTTGATCACCCCGCCAGCCAGCAGCAGTTCCCGCCCGGCCTTCACGCTATGCGCTTGGCCCTGGTGGGAATAGACCAGGCCCGTCGCGCGACTGCCGGTCAATTCCACCTTCGTGGCCATGGCGCCGGTCAGGATGGTCAGATTCTTTCGGTTGCGGATCGGGTGCAGATAGGCTTCCGCCGCCGAGCTGCGCCGCCCCTTGCGGATGGTCATCTGCAGGCGGCTGAACCCTTCCTGTTCCGGGCCGTTATAGTCTTCCACCTGCGGATATCCCGCCTCCCGGCTGGCGTCCAGCATGGCGCCCAGGATGGGGTCCTGATAGCGGCAGGCCTGGGTATTGACCGGGCCGCCGGCCCCGCGAAACGCCGTCTCGCCACCCTCCCAGTTCTCCTGGCGCTTGAAATAGGGCAGCACCTTGTCGAAGGACCAGTCCGTCAGGCCCATCGCCGCCCATTCGTTGAAATTGCCACGATGGCCGCGCACATAGGCCATGGCATTGGTGGAGGAACAGCCGCCGATCACCTTGCCGCGGGCGCATTCCACGCGGCGATTGCCCACATTTTCCTCCGGCTCGCAGAAATACATCCAGTCATGCCGCCGTTCGGTCAGGATTTTGCCCCAGCCGAGCGGGATGTGGATCATCGGGTCCTTGTCCCAGCCGCCGGCTTCCAGCAGCAGCACGGATACGGACGGGTCCTCGCTCAGCCGGTTGGCCAGCACGCAGCCCGCCGAACCGGCCCCGACGATGACATAGTCATAGGTTTTCGCTGCGCTCATGCGGCCAGACTCTCCATGGAAAGGGCAGGGATGCCAGCATGGCATCCGCGTGACGGGTGAAGAATGGGTGCCGGCCGTCCTTGGGAATGGAGACCGATCCCGCCAGCCAACCATTCTTCAACCAGGGTTGTCAACCAATCTGCTGTTGGCTACAGTGCGCTACCGCTCCGCCGCGCGGATCTGATGCCGCCGGGCCGGTGCGGTGTGGACGCGATCCCGCTTCGCCAGACCACGGGAATGCCGATGGCGTGATGCACGCATCGCGAAATCCCGGGATGGAAAAGCAGGCGAGTCCCGGTACAGTGCGGGTTGCGCGCGAATACTGGCCGTCATTCAGAAAGAGAGCAGCGCTGGGGAGAGGTCCTTGAGGACGGGTAACGCAAGAGGCGGGCCGGTGGATGTGCAGGAGATCATCGAGGCGATCTCGGATATCCGCAATCGGGAGGACAGGCTTCCGCCGGAGCGCGAGCTTGCCGAGCGGCTGAACATCAAGCGCCACCAGCTGCGCAAGGCCCTGTCCAGCATGCGGGAAACGGGTTCCCTGCTGCCGCCCGCCCGCGGCCGGCCTGCCACCAGCCCCAGCCGGGTGGATGAACAGCTGGTGCATCTGACCAATCCGATGGAAGTCCTGGAACTGCGCATGATCCTGGAGCCGGGCTTGGCGCGGGTCGCCTCCATCCGGGCTTCCGCGTTGGAGATCGCGCGCATCCGTGACGCCGCCACCACCGCGCCCGGCGCATCCTATGGCGCCGCCGATCTGGCCTTTCATCTGGCGATTGCGACCGCGTCCCGGAACTATCTGGCCATCGAGTTCTACAAGCTGTTGCGCCAGGTGGGCGTGGATGCGCGGGTGCGCATTCCCTCGCAATCCGAGCCGAACTGCCCCAAGCGCACGGCCCAGCGCGACAGCGAACACCGCGCGATTGCCGAGGCGATCGCGGCGCGCGACCCGGAAGCGGCGGAAGCCGCCATGCGGTCCCATCTGCAGATGGTGCAGCAGCGCATTCTCGAACGCATCAACGCTTCATCCTTCGCCGCCTGATCCCAGCCGACAGGCCATCGCGACCAGCTTCCTGAAGCCGAAATGCAGCGCCCGGCCAGGCGTCGCCGCAGATCTGTCTGTGTCTGCGCGGCTGGGCGCGCGGCGATAAAACCGTTTGCCCAGCGAAAATTCTGAAACTATGGTTGAACCATAAATAAGGTTTGGTTCGACCGGTTATTCCCATTTCCGATCAGAAACCAACCAATCAGACGTCCGTCCGATCCGTACTCCGGTGCGGGAATGCCTGCGGGATGCATCAGGGGCGGACCATCTCGAACGCCTTCGGGCTGTTGAACAGAACAGGGGATGCACAATGTTCAAATCCGTTTTCACCATGGCTGTTGCCGCAATCGGTCTACTCTCGATTGCAACAGGAACGGCAGAAGCCCAGACCCTGCGTTTCGGCGCGGGCCAGCAGGGTTCCCAGAACTACGGCGTCAATGCCGCCCTGGCCCAGGCCATCAAGTCGGAACTCGGGATCGAAGCGACGGTGCAGTCCTTCGGCGGCCCGTCCACCTATCTGCCCCTGTTCGGGGCGGGCGAGCTGGATATGGCAGCCCTGGTCACGCCCGATATCGGGGATGCCATTCGTGGCAAAGGTCCGTTCGAAGGCATGGCGCAGACCTCGCTGAAGCTGGTGGCTCCGCTGCTGCCCAGCCCCGTCGGGCTGATGGTGCGGGCCGATTCCGGCATCAAGACCATCGCCGATCTGAAGGGCAAGCGCATGGCCTGGGGGATTCCCGCGCAGGCCAGCCTGCTGCCCTATTTCGAAGGGGCGCTGGCCAATGGCGGGGTGACGCCCAAGGATGTGGAGCTGGTGCCGGTGGCCAGCGTGCGCAATGGCGTGACGGCCCTGACCGCCGGCCAGGTGGATGCGACGCTGTTCGCGCTGCGCGGTGGCGCGGTGGTGGAAGCCGATGCGGCGGTGGGCGGCATCCGCTGGCTGCCATTCGATACCTCCGCCGAGGCGGTGGCGCGCATGCAGGCCGTGGCCCCGGAAGCCTATATCATGACCATTCCGGGCACGGCCGGGGTTGTCGGCATGAAGGAAACAACGGCCACCATGGCTTATGACTATGTGCTGATGGTGCGCGAGGGGGTCGATGCGAAGATCGTGGCCGATGTCGCCACGCTGCTGCGTGACAAGGCGTCCGAGATCGCGGCATCCAACCCGGTGCTGAAGGAATTGACCGCAGCGACGGTGACGCGCCCCTATCCCTCCCTTCCCTCCCACCCGGCTGCAGCAGCGATGCTGGGCAAGTAGGCGCCGGTCGGCGACGTGCTCCCGGGCATGGTTCGGCCTGTCCGATCCGCGCCCGGGTTTCTGCGGATATCAGGGATGGGGGAATTGCGATGCAGCCGGAGATGGGCGAGGCATCTGATAGCGGCTATCTGACCTCTGTCGCGGCGGCCCTGCTGGGCGCGCTGCTGGTGGCGGTGTCGTTGGGCTGGATTCTGGACATGGCCCGCTTTGTCGGGGTGACACCGTTTGACGAGCAGGTTCTGGCCATTGCCATGGGGCTTGCCCTTGCCATGGTCTGTCTGACCCTGCCGGGGACGAAGAGCTGGACCCGTCAGGGCCTTGCACTGGTGGCGGCCGGATTGCTGCTGGTGCTGATGGGGGTGGTGGCGCAGCGCTATCCTCAACTGATGGTGCTGTCGGCCCTGCGGCCAGCCTGGCTGACGGGGTTGAGTGCGGGCGTGTTGGCAGGGCTGCTTTTCCTGGTCTGGCGGTCGGTCGGAATGCCGATCGTGCTGATCGTGGCGCTGTTCAGCCTGGCCGCGCTCTTCGGTTCTGCCCTAGGCATCCCGGAAACCCCCTGGGATCGCGGGGCGATCTATCTGGTGACCGATCCGAACGCGCTGTTGGGCCTGCCGCTGCGCGTCGCGGTGGAGATCGTCATTCCCTATGTGCTGTTCGGCGAATTGCTGCTGGTAACGGGTGGAAGCACCTATCTGACCGATCTCAGCCTTGCGGTATTCGGGCGGTTCCGGGGCGGCAGCGCCAAGGCCGCCGTGGGGGCGTCGGCTGCGTTCGGGACGATCTCGGGCAATGCCGTTTCCAATGTGGCCGGAACCGGCATCGTCACCATTCCCCTGATGAAGCGCACCGGCATGACCCCGGCTGTGGCGGGCGCGGTAGAAGCGGCTGCATCCACCGGCGGCCAGCTTCTGCCCCCGGTCATGGGGGCGGCCGCTTTCGTGATGGCCGATTATCTGCAGGTGCCCTATCTGGATGTCGCGGTGGCGGCCACATTGCCGGCCATTCTGTACTTCGCCGCCATCCTGTTCCAGGTCGACCGGATCGCGGCGCGCGACGATGTCGGGGCCATCGCGCGGGAGGACCGGCCAAGCCTGCGCAAGGTCGCGCGCGAGGGCATGCATTTCGTCCTGCCTTTCCTGGCGCTGTTCGCCGTGCTTGCCCTGTTCCAGGCGCGTCCGCAGATGGCCGCGCTGGCGGCGGTGGGCAGCCTGATCCTCGTCTGCGCGGTAATTCCTTATAAAGGGCAGAGGCTTACCCCGTTGCGGCTGTGGCACGCGGTTGCCCGCACGGGGCTGGCCAGCGGACCCCTGTTGCTGATCACCGCGGCGGCCGGCCTGGTGATCGGGTTGATCAGCATGACGGGGCTGGGCTTTTCCATCGCGGCGGATGCCATTGCCTATAGCAACGGGGAACTGTTCATCCTGCTGCCGCTGGTCGCCGTGATCGCGATCATCTTCGGCATGGGCATGCCGACGGTGGCGGTCTATGTGGTGCTGGCGACCGTGCTGGCGCCGGCCCTGGTGAAGGCCGGGCTGGCACCGATGCAGGCGCATCTGTTCATTCTGTATTTCGGCATGCTGTCCATGCTGACGCCGCCGGTGGCGCTTGCCTCGATCACGGCGGCGCGCATTGCGGGGGCGGGCATGTGGAAGACCAGCATGGAAGGGGTGAAGCTGGCCTGGGTCGCTTATATCATCCCCTTCCTGTTCGCCCTGTCGCCGGAATTGCTGCTGGGGGGAACGGCGCTGGGTGCCGTTGGGGCGGCGGTCACGGCCTTTCTGGGAACCTCGGCCATTTCCATCGCGGCGGTGGGCTTTGCCCGCGCGCCGATGACCGGGGCCATGCGGCTGGTCTATGGCCTGCTGGGCGCGATCCTGCTGCTGCCGCCAAGCTGGGGTGGCTGGATTCTGCTGGCGAATATCGCAGCCGGTGCCGGCTTTGCCGCCCTGTTCATCCTGTCGGGACGAAAGGCCCCGCTGCAATAGCGTTGCGGGTCGGGCCGGGCCGGGGGCATCAGTCCCCCGGCCTTCCTTCCTCCCGCGCGGCCTGCCCCGGCTGTTCGGAGGAAGGGCCGTCTTCCACAGGCAGCGTTGTGGGCGCGCGTGCACGGGTGATCTCCTCCAGCATGCCGCGGGCGATTTCCCGCTCGCCCATGATCACGATGGTGGCGCCCAGGCCGGTCAGATGCTCGACCTCCGCATCGGAATGGGCGCGCGCGATGATGTGCAGGCCGGGATTGGCGGCTCTGGCCTGGCTCACGACCTGACCCGCTTCGAAGGCGTTGGGAATGGCCACCACCAATTCGCGCGCGCCTGCCAGATTGGCGGCGGACAGGATTTCCGGCCGGGCGGCATTGCCGATGATCGTTTCAATCCCCTGCTCGCGCAGGATGGCGATGCGCTTGTCCGCATCCTCCACTACCAGGAAGGGCCTGCCGGCGGCCGATAGTGCCTCGCCCACCAGACCGCCCACCCGGCCATAGCCGATCAGCACCACATGATCCTGCTGCGTGGTCAGGGTCGGCAGGTCGGGTTCCTCTGCAGGCGGCGCTTCCGGTGCGGCGGCGGTTTCGGCGACGCTGGCGGATGATACCGACGGGCGGAAGGGTCCAAGCTTTTCCAGATGCGGGCGCAGCCAGTCCGCTAACCGGAAACATACGGGATTCAGCACGATGGATAGCAGCGCCCCGGCCAGGATCAGGTCGCGCCCCTGTTCCGGCAGCAGGCCCAGCTGCACGCCCAGCTCCGCCAGGATGAAGGAGAATTCGCCGATCTGGGCCAGGCTGGCGGAAATCGTCAGCGCGGTTGCCACGGGATGCTTGAAGACAATCACGATCAGGAAAGCCGCCGCCGATTTGCCGATCAGGATGATGAACAGCACCGCCAGGATCGGCAGCGGGTCCTCGATCAGGATCATCGGGTTGAACAGCATGCCGACGGCGACGAAGAACAGCACCGAAAAGGCATCGCGCAGGGGCAGGGTTTCCTCTGCCGCGCGATGGCTGAGCTCGGATTCGCTCATGATCATGCCGGCGAAAAAGGCACCCAGCGCCAGCGAAACGCCAAACAGCTTGGCCGCGCCGAAGGCTACCCCCAACGCAATCGCCAGCACCGACAGCCGGAACAGCTCGCGCGATCCGGTATGGGCGATGAAATGCAGCAGCCAGGGAATGATGCGCCGGCCGACGATCAGCATCAGCGCCACGAAGGCGGCCACTTTGGCGAAGGTGACGCCCAGCACACCCCATAGGCCCAGGCCGAGCCGCGCCGCCAGAGGGTCGGCATGGGCGGCGGTGGCATTGCCGCCCAGAAGCCCGGCCAGCGCCGGCAGCAGGACCAGCGTCAGCACCATGGCCAGATCCTCCACGATCAGCCAGCCGACGGCGATCCGTCCGCGTTCCGTCTCGATCAGGCGGCGTTCCTGCAGGGCGCGCAGCAGCACCACCGTGCTGGCGACCGACAGCGCAAGACCGAAGACCAGGCCGGCCCCTGTGGTCCAGCCCATCAGCATCGCCAGCCCGGCTCCGAGCGCGGTGGCGACCGCGATCTGCACCACCGCGCCGGGGATGGCGATGGACTTCACCGACATCAGATCCTTGACGGAGAAATGCAGGCCGACGCCGAACATCAGCAGGATGACGCCAAGCTCGGCCAGCTCCGGCGCCAGCGCCTGATCGGCGATGAAACCTGGCGTATGCGGGCCGACCAGGATGCCGGCGAACAGATAGCCTACGATCGGGGGCATGCGCAGCCGCTGCGCCAGGGTGCCGAACACGAAAGCAAGTCCAAGACCCGCAACAATGGTGGTGATCAGCGGGGTCTCATGCGGCATGGTCCCGGAATTCTCCCAGTCGGATGTATGTTGTTGGCGGATCGGGATTATTTTCCCGGCCTTGCTAGCCGCATCATGTCGGAAAGCCATGCAGCCATGCAAGCATACCCCACGGAATAATTGTCACGGGGTTGGTTCGGCGCGGCCGGCCATCAAGCATGACGCGAGCGAACCATCTGATTCTCCCGGACAATATTATGGAGACCTTATCAAAACTCGCTGCCGGGCAGGCCGGGATCGGGCTGGGGGTGGCATTGGCTAGTCCCGTTTCAGGCGGGCGGTGAAGACCCGGTCCGTCAGGCGGCGCAACATGGCCAGCTCCGCATCCTCCAGGCAGGCGAAGGCGCTTTCTTCCACGTCGTCATTCAGGCTTTCGCAGGTGGCCAGGGTTTCCGCGCCGTGGCTGGTCAGGCGGATGATCCGGCTGCGGGCATTGGATGGGTCCTTGTGCCGCTTCAGCAGATTCTGGCGCTCCATCGCGATGATCGTCTCGTTCATCGTCTGGGGCGTCACGAAGAAGCGCCGGGCGACTTCCGTGGAGGACATGCCGCCATTCGATTCGATCATCGCCAGGATGGAATAATGCACGCCGGTAATGCCCAGCGGCCGCAGCTTCTGCTCCAGCTCGGTACGCAGGGCATGGGCGGCGATGTACAGCAGATACAGGCTGCGGGGGCGAAGGGCCTTGCGGTCCAGCCGGAGTTCACCCTCAATTGACATTATCAGGAATCCTTATTATTAACGCAGGAACGGTATTCGTGGGGGATCAGATACGAAATGGGCAACGAACGCAATTCCATGCAGTTGGCTTATGGCGAAAACGCGCTGCTGGAGATCAAGGACGGCATCGCCTGGGTGACCCTGAACCGCCCGGACAAGCGCAATGCCGTCAGCCCGGGCCTGGTCCGGGAAATGAATGCGATCCTGGATGTGGTGGAAGAAAGCGACGAGGCGAAG
>Ga0209066_10001701_pt1 | contig 28451 bp, 18 predicted proteins | sample All_14_2_FD_187198 | JGI IMG/M metagenome (GOLD analysis project Ga0209066, IMG submission 187198) | Freshwater microbial communities in response to fracking from Pennsylvania, USA - Allegheny Zone_MetaG_DW_15 (SPAdes) (version 2) ...
TTCTTTTTTTCGCCGACTCAGTTGCTCGAGGACGTTTTGACGCTGTGTTCAATTTTGACAATGGGGAAAAAGAGGAGATTCGTGGCAGTAAAATACTCCATCTTCCAAAAGAACGAACGATTAGCGTTCTCACCTACAGTATCGCGGGAACCCTTGGCTATATTGATGCAGAGCGCCATGCAGAAAATCTTCGCCACGCTCTACATAACCCTGAAGTAAAAAATATTATCGTTCGTCTTAGAAATCTATTTTCTCTCGACCATGAGGGAGTGACTATGCTTGCTGAAATCGCAGAAGAGAGTCGCCGGGTCGGGAAACCATTGAGATTTTCATCAGCTTCAAAAACAATTACAGACCAACTTAGGGCACTGCCAAACTTCTCTGAGAATGAAGGGGACCTCTTCTCAGAAAAAACTGAAGAGGCACTTGCGAAACTTCTTGCGTAGGTACAAAAACTGGCCCCGAGAAATTCTCAGGGTCTGTCTCTTTATCTTTAGTAACTTTTAAGGTGTTTCGCTTTGGAGTGTGCGACATTGTTTACTTACGAACGAAGTGAGTTAGTAAACAAGAAGTACTGACAAAGCAAAACTAGTAACTTTTAAGGTGTTTCGCTTTGTCATGTGTCCGAATCTTTTCGAGTGCTTTCGCTTCAATCTGGCGAATGCGCTCACGCGTGACGCCAAACTCACGCCCTACTTCTTCGAGTGTGTGGTAGATACCGTCCATGAGTCCATGACGCATTTCAAGAATCTTGCGTTCTTTTGGTGAAAGGTCACTTAGAATTGCGCGAACCTGCTCGCCCAGGATGCGCTCTGAAGACTCCTGGACCGGGGAAGGGATTTTATCATCAGCGATAAAATCGCCAAGCGTTGATTTCTCATCATCGTCAGATCCGACAGGATTTTCAAGTGATAGAGTCTCCTGATTGATCTTTTCAATCTGGTATACCTTTTCTGGCTCAAGCCCCATTTCAACAGCGATTTCTTCAGCTTGCGGATCACGACCGAGTGTCTGTGCAAGACGACGTGAGACCTGTTTGTACTTTGCGATGGTTTCTACCATGTGCACGGGAATACGAATGGTACGGGACTGATCAGCAAGCGCACGCGTGATTGCCTGACGAATCCACCACGTAGCATAGGTCGAGAACTTGTATCCTTTCTTCCAGTCAAATTTATCAACGGCACGGAAAAGACCGATGTTTCCTTCCTGGATAAGGTCAAGCAAAGTGAGATCGGGCGAGCGTCCAACGTACTTTTTTGCAATCGACACCACAAGACGAAGGTTACTGCGCGCGAGAATATTACGCGCTTCCGCATCGCCCTTTTCAATACGCTGCGCAAGACTACGCTCTTCGGCAGCCGTCAACAGCGGGTACTGTCCAATTTCGCGAAGATAAATCTGGATAGAGTCATACCCGGTTGAATGACGGTCTTTAATGTTGCGCGTTGCGAGATACTCGTCAGCATTATCTTCGAGCATGCCACCTTCAAGCACGTCCACGCCGGCGATTGCAAAACGCTCGTAAAGTGACTCGAGAAAATCAACATCCTCTTCAATTTGAGGAAATGACTTAAGGATTTCATTGTAGGTGACATAACCGCGCTCCTTACCCTTTTCGATAAGCTGTTCTGCGGTCAGTGTCTTTTGTGCTGCAGCTTTTGCTTTTGCACCCTTCACGGCCTTGCGGACAACTTTCTTTACTCCCACAGATACTTTCTTCTTTGCGGGTGCAGCTTTTTTCTTGGCCGGTTTCTTCTTTGCGGGTGCAGCTTTTTTAGGAGTCTTTTTTACCGGCTTTTTAGCTGGCTTCTTTTTAGAAACAGTTTTCGTAGCCATAATGAATGGAAAATATATGAGTAAAAATGTGGAAACTATTTCCCAAGTGCCGCAAGTCTTGATTGAAGCACTTGGCATGCTTTCGACGCCACGGTCATTGCCTCTATGTCATTAGCCGCTTCAGCGCGGCGCAGTTCAGTGACTCTCTCCTGATACGCCTCGCGGATAACCGCTTCTTCAAAGGCGTGGAGAAGCTCGTCCGCAGCATGGAGGGATGGTTCTTCACCGAACATCCTCTCCGCTTCGAAGAGGATGGCGTCCGACAAATCCCCCACAGGGAGCGGTGCTTCAGTAATACGACTGTACTCTGTTATAACGTGGGTGGCAAGAGGCATATCGGAGTAAACCTTGGTAACGGCCAAAAGGAGTTCTAGACGAGAAATTCGAGGCGCCACAAAGCCCCCTCGCGCCAGGTCTCCCTCATTTTTTACCTCTTCTATTCGACCCATAGCCTCACGAACCGCTTCTGTAGAAAGACCAAGTGCACGGGCGGTAATTTGCGTAAAATGATCCCGCTCAAGCGGACTTTGAAGTGCTCGAATGAGCGGCATGACCACACGCTCTGCTGCCATAACCAAACGATGTGAATCGCGTTCGCGCGCGGCAAGCTCCACAAGGAAAAATTCAATAACTGGCTTCGCCTCTTTCACGCGCATTGAGAACTCTTTAGCATCCTCCAAAATGAGGTCAGCAGGGTCTTTACCTGAAGGAAGTCGCGCCGCTTTCACGCGCAGTCCAGCGCGCAGTGCCAGCTGCGCGCTTTTTGCAGTTGCCGCAAGGCCAGCAGTATCAGCATCAAGCACGAGCATAAGGTTATCGCTATACCGCTTCATAAGCGCGAGGTGCTTCTCAGTGAGTGCCGTCCCTGAAAGAGCGACCGTATTCCCGAACCCTGCCTGGTGCGCATGCAATAAATCCATCTGCCCTTCTACCAACAAGGTGAAGCCGCGCGTACGGATGGCGTCCTTTGCCCTGTCCATACCAAAAAGCACGTCCGACTTGTGGTACAGCTCCGTTTCCGGACTGTTCAAATATTTTGCAAGATCATCATTGGCGAGTGCACGACCAGTAAATGCAACTATGCGACCAGCAACATCGCGAATTGGAAACATTAAACGATTGCGAAAACGATCATAGTACGTACCGTTCTTCCCCTCTGCTTCTTTTATGAGTCCCGCCGCAAGAAGTTCTACCGTAGAAAACCCTTCACTCACCAGAGTCTCAAGAAGCATTCGCCATGCATCAGGAGCAACACCGAGTGCAAATGATTTTATGGTCTCGTCCGTGAGCCCGCGTTTCTTTGCATACGCATATGCCGGTGAGTCGGTCGTAAGCGCCACCGCATAAATTTGCGCGGCGCGTGCCAACGCCTGGCGAAGACGCTCTTGATGTCCGTGATGTTCACGAGACTCCCCACGGTATTCGATTTCTACCCCGGCCTTATCTGCAAGCAGCTTGAGCGCACCTTTAAAATCAACCCCTTCAATTTTTTCAATAAACGAAAACATGTCGCCCCCGACTCCGCAACCAAAGCAATGGAACGTACCGCGCTCACTTGAGACATGAAAACTTGGTGTTTTTTCTTTATGGAAAGGACACAGGCCAATCAGACTTCGGCCAGCGCGGTGGAGTTTTACGTACGGTGCCACGACGTCCTGAATAGTGAGTCGCTCTTTTATTTCTGAGACCGTGTCTTTCCCTGCCATAACGATATTCTACCGCGAATTGTTAAAATTTGACTAAATCGTAGCGGATGGTAATTTTCGTCTTAGAGCGAAACCGTGAGGAGAACTACCATGATCCGAACACGAGGAATCTTAGGGGCAAACGACTTCCGCTATGCTCTTATTCCACCACCAGCGGAACATGAATATGACGGTGAATTCGTATTCATGTTCCTCCCCGATTCACTTGCCTCCGAAACTACCGGTGCCTACTTAGTAATTAGCGCGCTGCGCAAAATCAGCACCTGGAACGGCTCTGAGGTAAGCGCACAAGGAGAAGCGAGAGCGTGGGGTTTTACCATGGAGCAGGCGCATGATGCACTCGAAGCTATCGGGATGAGCGAGGAGGAGGCAACGTGGTTTCTCACCATGCTTCAGATAAAAGTACCTATGGTTCCCCTGTATAACGAAAAACCGCCCGCATTTTAGCGAGCGGTTTTTACTTTTTACACATAACACACTGAGTGAGAATTGGTGACCTTGGATAGTAGCGAAGCTGTTCGCGCATGGTGTTTTGGCATTGCGTAGCGAAACGGCACCCGTACTCGGGTGCCGTTTCTATGTCAAAACGCGAACGCGTAGCTTAGGAAATTCCTCGCTGGGAAATTTCCGCTATCCAATGTTACCAATGCGAGCGAACCACTAGCGGACCGAACGCGTTGGGCGAACCTCAAATGCAGGGCGTTCACTCTCCTCGGGTGCCGGACGATCGGCTTGAAGTTTTGCAATGTGTGCAAACTTCTTACTCTTGGCAAAGCCTGTACCGGCAGGAATGAGACGACCGAGAATGACGTTCTCCTTGAGGCCGCGAAGTCGATCAATCGAGCCCTTAAGTGAGGCATTGATGAGAATCTTCGTTGTTTGCTCAAAGGATGCAGCTGAGAGGAATGAACGGCGTGAAAGCGCGGACTCCTTGATACCAAGAACGATTTCCTCGCTTTTTGGTGCCATCTTCCCTTCTTCCTCGGCCTGTTTAACCGCAGCGGCAAATTCCCAATCTTCAACGACATCGCCAACCGAGTAATCCGTGTCTCCGGCGTCAGTAATCTTCACCCGTGAGAACATCTGCTTCACGACCACCTCAAGATGCTTACGCGAAACCGGCGAACCCTGAAGCTCATAAATTTTCGACGCTTCCGCGATGATATATTCCTGCACCGCAGTGCGGCCCGAATACTTGAAAAGTTCATCGAGGTCGGACGAACCGTCAGTCAAGATTTGACCACGCACCACCGTGTCCCCCTCTTTTACGAGCGGCACACGAGGATATGGTGCAAGATATTCTATCATCATGCCCTCCTTAGACTTCTTAAGTCCCTGTCCTGCAGCGGGCGCAACCACGATAATTTTTTCTTTACCAGCTTCTTTGATTTCAGATACGATACCATCGGTTTTCGAAACCACAGCTGGGTTCTTTGGAGAACGCTTCTCAAACACTTCTTCCACACGAGGAAGACCCGAAGTAATGTCTCCCCCAACTGCAGCCACACCACCGGAGTGGAAGGTACGCATCGTGAGCTGTGTACCTGGTTCGCCGATGGCTTGCGCCGCAACCGTACCGACCGCTTCGCCAAGGTCAACTATTTCCTGCGTCGTGAGGTCCATGCCGTAACACTTCTGGCAGATACCGTAACGAGTCTCACAGCTCATTGCCGAACGAACCGTGACCATAGTTACTGACTCTGTTGTCGCGATAGCACGCGCATCATCAGCAGTGAGGTACTGCCCTTTCTTGAAGAGAACTACGTCATCTGCGTCCTTTACATCCGCAGCAAGAACGCGGCCGCGAAGTGAATCTGCATAGTCAGTCTGAATACCTGAAGCCGAAACACGATTGATGGTAATACCGCGCTTCGTACCACAATCCTCTTCCGTGACAATAGAATCTTGTGCAACGTCAAAGAGACGACGCGTCAGATATCCCGCCTTTGCTGTACCGAGCGCTGTGTCAGTGAGGCCTTTACGTGCACCGTGAGTCGACATGAAGTACTCAATCGGGTTCAAACCTTCCGACATCGAGGAGGTGATTGGCACATCCATAGTGATGCCGGCAGTGTTCTGAATGAGGCCCTTCATGCCGGCCATCTGGTTCAGCTGCCCAAGCGAACCGCGAGCACCCGAGGTCACCATGTCAGACACGGAACCCATAGGATCAAGCTCAGCAGCCACAAGACCTTCAATTTCGCCTTTCACACCCTGCCAAAGCTCAATGGCCATACGGCGCTTCTCATCTTCTGAGAGGAGGCCGTCACGATAATTGGCTTCAATGGTTGCCACCTTTGCAGCGGTTTCTTTAATAAGTATATGCTTGCCAGCAGGAACCTTAACATCGCCAATAGACCAGGTCACCCCTGACTTTGTGGCATACTCAAAACCGAAACGCTTCACTTTGTTTACGATTCCCGGAACCGCATCGATACCATAGCGAACAATACAATCAGTTAAAATGCGTGAAAGCACTTTCTTGGTGATTGTTTCGTTGATATATGGATAGTCTGTTGGAAGCACGGTATTGAAGAGGAGACGTCCAACCGTTGTTTCGAACGGCTTTCCTTCAAACTGTACGTACTTTACCTTTCCTTCTACCGGAAGCACCATGACTTTTGCCCGCTTGTCGATTGCATTGTATTCACTCGCGAGAATTGCAGCATTGGGCGACTGGAAGTACTTCCCTTCGCCAAGCGCTCCTGCTACTGGCTTCGTAAGCCAGTAGACACCAAGCACGATATCAAGCGGCTTGCCGGTAAGCACAATCATTTCGCCAGAACCTGGCTTAAGGATGTTCTTGTTGGCACTCATGATGTTTGCAGCTTCCCACTGTGCTTCTTCAGAAAGCGGCACATGTACGGCCATCTGATCGCCGTCGAAGTCCGCGTTGAAGGCGGCGCATACGAGTGGATGCAACTGAATAGCGTCTCCTTCAATAAGCTTCGGACGGAATGCCTGGATACCCTGACGGTGAAGCGTCGGAGCACGGTTTAAAAGAACATGCTTGCCCTCAATTGCTTCTTCAAGAATCTCCCACACTTCGGATACACCGTCTTCAATGAGGCGGCCGGCGCCGCGAATATTGAAGGCAAGCTCACGCTGCAAGAGTCCCGCAATAACAAATGGGCGGAAGAGTTCAAGCGCCATATGTTTTGGAAGACCACACTCGTCAAGCTCGAGGTGCGGACCGACAACAATTACTGAGCGGCCCGAGTAGTCAACACGCTTGCCAAGAAGGTTCTGGCGGAAGTAACCCTGCTTACCTTTAAGATAATCAGCGAGTGACTTGAGCGGGCGACGCTGGGAAGGCGTAAGCGCACCACCTGATGCGCCACCCTTACGGATGGAGTTGTCGAGGAGTGCATCGACAGCTTCCTGCAAGATGCGCTTCTCGTTGCGGAGAATCACCTCCGGCGCGTGGATGTCGATAAGCTTCTTCAAACGATTGTTGCGGTTGATCACGCGACGATAAAGGTCGTTGACATCTGACGTTGCGTGACGACCACCCTCAAGAGCCACCATCGGACGAAGTGCTGGTGGGATAACCGGAATCTTCGTAAGAAACATCCACTCAGGACGTACTCCTGCGGCCATGAGTCCTGCAATGAGTGAGAGGCGTTTGGCAAGCTTCTCACGTTCAGCAGCACCGGCAGTCTGATAACGAGTATGAAGTTGTGCTTCAAGCGCCTTCAAATCAAGTGCACGGAAGATATCGTAAATAGCCTCGGCACCGATGCGCGCCTCAAAAAGACCGCCGTACTTCACCGAGTAGCGGTGATACTCAAGCTCATCGAGCACTTTTCCAACGACGACACCATCGATTTCTGCTTTTGTAGCAGTCATCTTTTCTTTAAGCTCATCACGAGCTTTGTCGTTATCGGTCGATTTGTACTTACTCTTGTACTCGCTTTCGAGTTCTGCGAGTACGCGTTTCTTCGCTTCCTCATCAACTTTCGTAATGATATAGCCGGCGAAGTAAACCACTTTTTCAATCTCAGCAGCTGACGCGCCGAGCAAAAGTGCCATGCGTCCTGGCACCGAGCGAAGATACCAAATATGCGCTACCGGCGTGCAGAGCTCAATGTGGCCCATACGTTCACGACGAACGATGGAGCGGGTTATTTCAACACCACACTTGTCACAGACGATACCCTTGTAGCGGATGCCTTTGTACTTGCCACAGTAACACTCGTAGTCCTTTTCAGGACCAAATATTTTCTCGTCGAAAAGACCGTGCTTTTCCGAGCGCTGAGTACGATAGTTGATGGTCTCTGGTTTGGTGATTTCACCGTGTGACCACTCGAGAATACGTTCAGGAGAAGCAAGACGAAGCGAAAGGCCATTCCAAAGGTCGCGTTGGGATCCTGGAGCCGATTTGCGGGGAGTGAATGCCATAGTCGTAGAGTAAAGGTTAGTAAAATTACTCAGCTTCCGGTGGAAGGTTCAACGGCTCAACATCGAGCGCAAGTCCACGGATCTGATTAGTAAGCACTGCAAACGACGCCGGTGTTCCCGTGTGGGAAATCGGCTCACCTTTTACAATTGCATCGAAGGCTGCTGAGCGACCCTGAATATCGTCTGATTTAATCGTAAGCATTTCGCGAAGCGTGTACGCTGCGCCATACCCAAGAAGTGCCCAGACTTCCATTTCACCAAAGCGCTGACCACCGTTCTGGGCTTTACCGCCAAGTGGCTGCTGAGTAATGAGTGAGTATGGACCAATCGAGCGCATGTGAATCTTGTCTTCCACCATGTGGTGCAGCTTCAAGATATACATGTACCCAACCGCAATTTTCTGAGCGAACTTTTCGCCGGTAAGACCGTCGAAGAGGTCCATTTTTCCAGAGCGATCAAATCCCGCTTTCTCGAGCTCATCACAAATTTCATCAGCGGTCGCACCGGCAAATGGCGGAACGATGGCTTGATAATTGAGCGTGTGTGCAGCAAGACCAAGGTGAAGCTCCATAATCTGACCGAGGTTCATACGGCTTGGCACGCCAAGCGGCGTAAGAATGATGTCAACAGGATTTCCGTCTTTGTCGTATGGCATGTCTTCGACAGGAAGCACGCGAGAGATAACACCTTTGTTACCGTGGCGTCCGGCGAGCTTGTCACCAACCGAGACGTTACGAACCTGAGCGACCGTCACGACAATTTTCTTGATGATACCGGTCTCAAGCTGGTCACCGCGCTCACGTGAGAACACGCGGACGCCGATAACGCGGCCGCGCTTGCCACCCTCCATACGGAGTGAGGTGTCCTTCACATCCTTGGCTTTATCGCCAAAGATAGAACGAAGAAGACGCTCTTCCGGAGTAAGCTGCGTCTCACCTTTTGGTGTTACTTTACCGACGAGAATGTCACCGGGGCGAACTTCAGCACCGATACGAATCACGCCTTCCTCGTCAAGATTCTTAAGACGCATTTCACCAACGTTTGGAATGTCGTGAGTCGTAACCTCAGCGCCGAGCTTGGTGTCGCGGACGACACAGTCGAAGTCTTCAATGTGCACAGTGGTAAATTTTGCTTCTTCCACGAGACGCTCGGAAATAATGATTGCGTCCTCGTAGTTCGCACCGTTCCAGCTCATGAAGGCAACACGGGCATTTTGACCCAGTGCGAGCTGACCGTTATCAGTCGACGAGCAGTCGGCAAGAACATCATCTTTCTTTATCTTGTCACCAAGGCGCACCGAGGGGCGCTGCATGAACGCCGAGTTCTGATTGGTCTGAGTGAGACCTTGAAGTTTGTAGTCCTTCTTCTTGCCGTCCTTTCCTTCGACAGTCACTTTGCGCGCATCTACGTAGGTAACCTCACCCGCCTCGGAAGCCAAAACGAGACGTCCGGTGTTCTTTGCGGCATGGGTCTCAATACCAGTCGCAACTACCGGTGCCTCAGGAATAAGAACCGGGGTTGCCTGCTTCTGCATATTTGAACCCATGAGTGCGCGGTTTGCGTCGTCGTGATCAACGAATGGAATAATCGAGGTCGCAATCGAGAACATCTGATATGTCGAAGCATCCATAAGCGTAACTTCGTCGCGCGAGACAATGACTGGGTCGCCCTTGCGGCGCGCCTCAATCATATCTTCTATAATGCGACCTTTGTCGTCGAGCTTCGTTGCTGCGTGAATGATGGTCTCCATTTCCTCGTCGAGTGCGTTGAAGTAGACCACTTCGTCGGTGATCTTTCCATTTTTCACCCGTACGTATGGTGTCTCGATAACACCAAAGTCGTTGGTGCGAGCGTGGGTTGCAAGACGCAGAATGAGACCGATGTTCTGACCTTCCGGCGTGTGGATTGGACAGAGACGTCCATAGTGGCTAGGGTGCACGTCGCGGACTTCAAAGCCAGCACGCTCACGGGTAAGACCTCCTGGACCAAGCGCTGAGAGTGTACGCATGTTTTCAAGCTCAGCAAGAATATTCTGCTGATCCATGAATTGCGAAAGCTGGTTGGCGGTGAAGAACTCACGCACTGCCGCCTGAAACGGACGGGGATTTACGAGTGCCATAGGGAGCGTCGTCTCACTTTCAATCGTGGACATACGATCCTGAATGTTGCGCTTCATGCGGCTCATGCCGACACGCATGCGTGCCTGAAGAAGCTCCCCGACGAAACGAACGCGACGGAAACCGAGATGATCAATGTCATCCGGCTTTGCGTTTGGATCGGCATTAAGACGTGCGATTTCCGAAACGATGTTAATGAAATCTTGGAGCGCAAGCGTGCGTTTTTCAAGCGCCTTTGGTGTCACAGGGAGACCGAAGCGTGCATTGAGGCGGTGGCGACCGACTTTCGAAAGGTCATAACGGTCTGCACCAAAAAGTGATTGCACAAAGTTCTTTGCGTTCTCGGGGGTGGCAAGATCACCATCGCGCATGCGGCGGTGGATTTCTACGTAGGCCTCCTCGACACTCTTTGCGTCGTCGTGCGCAAGTGTTGCCTGCATTGCAGCAAATCCACGTTCATCTTTTGCGAAATGCTTAAGAAGAGCATCGCCCTGTCCTGCACCAAAAACCGTGAGGAGCTGAGTGACAGGGAACTTTCGCTTGCGGTCAATCTTCACAAAGATTGCACCGTCAGCTTCAGAATCGATTTCAATCCACACACCGCGCATTGGGAGAATCTTTGCATTGAAGAACTGCTTACCACGAAGAAGCTCAACACCGAAGAACGCGCCAAATGAACGCGCAATTTGTGGGACGATAGCCCGCTCAACACCGGAAACAATGAACGAGCCATGTGGCGTCATGATTGGCATATCTGCAAGAAAGATGTCCTGTGACTTCTCACTGCCAAATGTTTTGTTGATGAGCTTTACCGTCACTTTGAGCGGTGCCTCATAAGTGCGTGCATTTTCGCGCGCAAATTCCTCGTCATACTTTGGTTCGCCGAGTTCGAAGCTTTCAAAACGAAGTTCAAACTTCTTGTTTGAATAGTCACCAATTGGAGAAAATTCTTTAAACAATTCTTTGAATCCATCCTTGAGGAGCCATTCAAATGATTCGCGTTGATGGCCTACAAGGTCTGGAAACGGTACCGATGGTGCCCGATACGCACCGAAAGTCTTTTGGACGAGGGTTTTAAGCATGGTATGGATCTCGTGAAGAGTAATAAAAAGCCCTGATATATAAATGTGAACGCACGGACAACATCCGCTTACGCTTCTTTGGTCTTCGCCCGTATGAATCTTTCGCTATCTCCCCCCGCACTCCGAAACTCATTCGTATCTAGTCACTCATAAGATACCTTTTCTTGCCTGCTTCCGTCAACCCCTCTGGGGATAAGCTATTTCCCTTCACGCCATGCATCAATTTTTGCATGGTTTCCGGTTTGGAGGACTTTAGGCACTGTATAGTTTTTCTTTTTGAAAGTAATAGTCTCAGGGCGTGTGTAGACTGCGCTCGAAGCAATGCGTCGTTCCTCTACGGAAGCATCTTTGCCGAGTACTCCGGGAAGGCGACGCGTGACGGCGTCTACGATTGCCATCGCTGGCACTTCGCCTCCGGTGTATACCGCCTCTCCTACTGCGTACTCTTTGAGTGAAGTCAATGCTTTAATCATTTTCTTTGCGCGCTCATCAATTCCCTCATAGCGGCCACAGACAAGTACGACGTCATCATATTTTGCAAGCTTGTCTGCTTCTTTGTTATCAAACGGTTTTCCTGAGGGTGAAAACCAAATTGCCACCGTCTTCCCTTTCTTTCCTTTTAAAATCTTCTCGGTTGCTTTCACTACCGGCATGGCCTGCATCACCATGCCAGGGCCCCCGCCATAAGGACGCTCGTCTACCTTGCCCCACTTGTTATCTACAAAGTTGCGCGGGTTTTGGTACGAAACAGAAATCTTCTTTTCTTTGCGTGCGCGGCCGAGAATAGATGCTTGTAAATACGGGTCACAAGCCTCTTCAAAAAGCGTGACGAGGTGAAAGCGAAGCATTATGAAGGAAGTTCGTCGATAACCTCGTCTACCGAGCGAAACTCTTGTTCGCGCTTGCCACCTACCGGCTCAGCAATCTTAAAGTTTACGCGCGCGTTGTTTTTCATTCCGACAATACGTAAAAGAATCCGGATTGCCTCCGCAGTCTTTCCATTCTTGCCGATAATCTTTCCCATATCTTCCGGATGAGTAGTGAGCGTGAGCAAAATGCCGAGATTATCGAGGCGACGCTCCACTACCACATCATCAGGATGATCCACGAGTGCTTTAACGACATATTCAAGAAATGCTTGGTCTTGTTCCATAGAGAAATTGTAGCAGTGCACAGCCCCGAAGGCGTGGCTACGTTATGCAGCGAGAGCAACCTCCTCTCTCGGAGCAGCAGCAACTTCAGAAGCAGCCGGGACTTCTTCGGCTATAGGAGCAGATTCAACAGGAGCCTCAGCAGCGGTAGGTGCTTCAGGAGCGGCGGCAGCTATTGGCTCTTCTTTCTTTGGAACGGTCTTTTTTGGAAGAACGTTTACTTTTTTCCCTTCAATAACCTTCTCAGAAATGAGGAGGTTATGCACGCGGCCAGTTGCCTGTGCACCCTTAGAGAGCCAGCCCTTTATGGCCTCAGCATTGAGAGTTACTGCCTTGGTTTTTGGATTATAGGTACCAACCTGCTCAACAATACGGCCAGTCTTTGCAGCACGTGCGTGCTCAAGAACAACCACGCGAAAAGCCGGATCATTTGCGCGCCCTATTCTCTGAAATCGAATCATCAACATGTGTTCCGCACTATACCAGAAGGCAACTTATATTGCTAGCCCCGTTCCAAATCTCAGAAACCCGCCCGCCAGGGAAAAGTTAGCGTTCTGGGAAGTGCTAGCCAAAGTACTACTAACTTTTCCCTGGCGGGCGGGTTTCTCAAATTTTTGCCAACACACGCATAATCAAGCCATTACGGTCAAAGTGCCATTTACTTTGATTTGTAACGGGGCTAAAGTGGGGGCAAATGGATGAACAGCTATTTGAAGGACCCATTACGATGACCCGCAAGGGCATCGGCTTTTTTACGATTGAGGGTCAGGATGAAGACCTCCTCATTCCCCCCGAAAAAAGTCTCCGCGCACTCCACGGCGACATTGTAAAAGTACGCCCTGCCGGCATGTACCAGGACCCTATAGGACGCATGCCCCCCAGGGCATCCGGAGAGGTTGTAGAAATAGTTTCGCGGGCACGCGAGACGTTTGTCGGAAAACTGGTCGAAGAAAAAGGCAAAAACTACATCATTGCCGACTACAAGAAAATGATTGTCCCCGTTGAAGTACGAGGTGAATTAAAAGCACCACTTGGCTACAAAGTATTGGTACGCGTAAAAGGCTGGGGACCGACAGATGAATACCCATGGGGCGAAGTGGAGGAAGTCATCGGTCTTGCGGGCGTCCACGAAACCGAAATGCGGGCACTCGCGCTTGACCAGGGCTTCAGAAGCAGCTTTCCTCCTGGAGTGATCGCCGCCGCAGACAAACTTAAAGAAACAGGGCGAAAGATGATTGCAGAGGAATCAAAAAATCCAAACCGCCGTGACTTCCGCGATGCGCCAACCTCAACCATCGACCCCTACGACGCAAAAGACTTCGACGACGCGCTTTCTATACGAACGCTCCCTGACGGAAACTTTGAGGTAGGTGTCCATATTGCTGACGTCTCGTTTTTCGTAACGCCCGGTACGCCCATTGACGACGAGGCACGCGAACGCGCCACGTCGGTATACCTCGTCGACCGCACGATCCCCATGCTTCCTGAGGTGCTTTCAAACGACCTCTGTTCACTCAACCCAAACGAGGATCGTCTCGCCGTTTCAGCAGTCTTTGTGCTCGATACAGAAGCCACCATCATCAGCGAGTGGTTTGGTGAAACCATCATCCACTCCGACAAGCGTTTCGCCTACGAAGAAGCCCAGGAGGTTCTCGATAAAGGCGAGGGTCCCTTGCTTGCCGAGCTCCAGAACCTCCGTATGCTCTCGAAGAAAATTCGCGCACGCCGCCAAGCGAATGGTGCCATTGAGTTTGACACTCCTGAAGTCAAAGTCATTCTCGACAACGAAGGAAAACCGATTGACGTGGTACTGAAAGAACGCAAAGACACGAACCTCATGATTGAGGACTTTATGCTCCTTGCAAACAAATCGGTAGCCAAACACTTGTTTGACCTGACCACAAAGGGCAAGGCAAACGCTGCATCTATCTACCGCGTACACGACAAGCCAGACGCAGACCGCATCGAAAACCTTGCTCTCTTCTTGCGCGTGATGGGCTACGATCTCAAAACGTCGGCAGGCGGAAACGTCACTGGCGCCGAGCTCAATCGCCTACTTGAGAGCGTAAAAGGAAAACCGGAAGAGTATCTGATAAAGACTGCCGCGCTTCGCTCTATGAGCAAGGCAATCTACACAACCAAAAACATCGGGCACTTTGGTTTGGCGTTTGAGTACTATACACACTTCACTTCACCGATTCGCCGCTACCCAGACCTCCTCGTACATCGCCTTATCAAAACCTACGCAAACGGCAAACCATTTACCGATGCCCAGATGAATGAGCTTGCTTCCCTTTCAGTCCATTGCTCCGAGCGCGAAGTTGGCGCCGCCGATGCCGAGCGCGACAGCGTAAAAATGAAGCAGGTTGAATTCTTGGCTAATCGCGTTGGTGAAGAATTCGACGCGGTTATCTCTGGTGTCACCGAGCGCGGACTCTACGTGACCGAAAAAACGACAAATGCCGATGGCATGATTCGTATCAAAGACATTGGCGATGATTACTTTGAACACGACGAAAAACACTATGCCCTCGTCGGTCGTCGCACCAAAAAGACCTACCAGCTTGGCGACCCTATCCGTGTGAAGCTCACGGCGGCGCGCGTCGCGGAAAAAGAACTCGATTTTGCGCCCGTCTAGTATGTGGCAAGATTATATTCTCACCATAGTACAAGTGTTCTTTTGTCTCACACTCGTTCCAATGCTTCTTACTAAAGAGAAGCCGCCCCTTACTTCGAGCATTTCCACCGGCATCGCACTCCTTGCAAGCGCAGCGATTTTCGCAACGCTCTCTTTATGGCTTGCCGCGGCCTCTCAAGCAATCGTCGGGCTTCAGTGGCTTACACTCGCTATTCAGAAACTTCGTACGAGGTAGTATGTTACTTGGCCACGGCTACCGCTTCTTCAAATTTGACCGAGAGCATCTTGCTGATGCCGTCGCCGCCCATAGTGACGCCATAGAGGATGCCCGCACGACTCATCGTTTCGCGGTTGTGAGTGATGACAATGAGCTGTGACTTCTGCGCAAGATTTTCAATCATATCGCCATAGCGACGTGAATTAGCTTCGTCGAGTGCTGCATCTGTTTCATCAAGTATCAAGAATGGCGGTGGATTCACCTGACTCATTGCAAAGATAAGCGCGATAGACGTGAGTGCACGCTCACCGCCAGAAAGCTGCATCAAAGACTGCACTTTCTTCTTTGGTAAATGCACCGTAATTTCAATACCCGGGCGAGATTCTACTTTCGGCACGTCATCAAGCATTTCCCCTTCTTCGTCTTCATCCCTTGTGTTTATTTCTTCAAGGGTGAGGCGGGCGGAGCCGCCACCAAACATAAGCGCAAAGTATTCTCCAAACGATGCATTTACTTTCGAGAGACCGTCGGCAAAATTCTTCGCAAGTTCTGTATCCAAATCTTCTATCAGCGTGCGCAGTCCTGCCGCAGACTGCGCCAAATCGCCAAGCTCGCGCGCTAAAAACTCCTCACGCTCACGTGCTTCTTTAAACTCATGGCGCGTTTCTTCACCGGTGCCTCCCGCCTCTTCGAGACGAATTTTAAGTCGGTCGAGTGAGCGGCGACGATCCTCTTGCGCATAGCGGTCTTCTTCTTGAAGCAATGCGAGTGGCTCATATGAAACAGCCCCGCTACCGGCAATCGCAAGAGCCTCAGCTTTGTCTTGGTCAAGCTCTTGAGCGAGCACCGAGAGCTCCCGCGTGCGAGCTGCCAGACGAATTATCTCACCCTCTTCATGTGCTTTGGTCTGCGCCAAATCAAGAATACGGTGACGAAGCTCACGCCCTGTTTCGTCATGCGCGGTAAGTGACTCACGTGCACGTGCAAGCGCTGATTTTGCTGATTCTTGCTCCTCAGAAATCTTTGTATCCTTTGCCATGAGCTCTGCACGCTCTTGTTCAAGCGTGTATACAGCACGCTCCTCATCCGCGAGCAGGTCATCATGAGGGCCCGCAAAACGGTCCACGAAATGACGTATCAATTTACGCACTCCCGCAAGCGCCGCTGCAAGAGCTTCTGGAGTCGTTGCGTTTTCTGTCTGCTTTTCTATCTCCTGGGCAAGCATAGTGAGGTCCTCACGCGGCACTTTTGCGTAGGGTTCGCGCGCCACCTCTGCACTACGGCGCTTTGCCGAAGATAGAGCACCTTCAATACGCCCGAGCTCGCGTGCAACCGCTGCACGCTCAGTGGCCACTGACTCTACTTTTTGTTCGCACTCGCGGACAGCAGCAAGACGCTTGCTGCCCTCGGCATCGGTCGTTGCGCGTTCTTCAATTTTTATGAGCTCTGCCGTAGCTACCGCGAGGCGTTCCTTTGCAAGCACATGCGCTTGTGCAGTCACCTGCTTTTCTTTTTCAAGATAAGCATCTTCGATCGCAAAGTATGTTTGTGCTTGCGTGACGAGTTCATTGCGCAGCTCATCAGCACGCTCAAGTTTTTCAACTTGTTTCTCCAGAAAACGCAGATGTGGCGAGAGTTCACGGCGGAGCGAATTCACCTGTGCAATGTTTTCTTCCGTTTTTATAAGTTTCCGTTCCGCCTCCTGTTTTTTAAACTCGAACATTTTAAGCCCGAGCGCATCCTCAAGAAGTGAACGACGATCTTTGGATGAAGCCACGAGAATACGGTCAGCTTCTCCCTGAGAAATGATGTGGTGACCAGTTTCGCCAATGTTTGCACTTGCGAGCAATTCGACAACATCGCGCAAACGCGCGCGCGAACCATTTATAGAATACTCACTCGTACCATCACGAAAGACGGCACGCTCAATAGAAACCTCATCAAAATCAATCTTAAACTGTCGACGAGAGTTATCAAACACAATGGAAACCGCTGCGCGATTTGCGCGAGGTGCTGAATGTGAACCGTTGAAAATAAGGTCTTCATTGCGCTTACCACGCATGCTTTTCATCGACTGTTCCCCAAGAGCAAAACGAAACGCTTCAGCGATATTTGATTTACCAGAGCCGTTCGGCCCCACAACCGCAGTAGTCGCTGTCGAAAAATCCAAGACGGTTTTCTTGGCAAAGGACTTAAATCCGGCAATTTCGAGCCGCTTCAGCATGTCTCTGCAGTATACCGCGAGCATACCTGAAATCACGCACCGAACGGGTATAGAAAAACGGGTGCCTAAGCATCCGTTTTAAATGAAACCGCATTCCTTCAGGATGCCACAAGTACGCGGGGACCACTTTCTTTGTAGTAGGCTCCGTAACTTTGCCATCTGGGTTTAAGCGCTGGAAAGGTCCAGAACTCTTTGAGATGCGGCGCTCTTGAAACCGCTTCACACAGAAGCGCCGCCACATTTCCGGTCTTTTTATCAACCAAGACAGGAACATCCTGTAGTACGGTAAAGGCTACGTGCGCACCAAACGCGCAGACTGTTTTTTCTGCCAGGCTTCCGCAATTTCCTGCGCTTCCGCATCGGTTTGCGCATAGCCCTGGACCTGCATCTCGTCGTCATTCGCTGAGCAGAAGACTGCCAGGCGTTCTCCGACAACGCAGGCAGAAAGATCAATATTTTGCTTCTTCATGACATCCTCCAAGTGAAGCGAAAAGTTCCTTGATGATCATACCGGACCAGCAAGTGAAAATAAAATTACCAGTTAAACTTGTCAAGCGCGGCTTGTGCAGCTGCTTGCTCAGCCTCTTGTTTGCTGCGACCTTCACCTCGAGCAGCTTCCTGCTCACCGAGAAACACGCCTACGGTAAAAGTCTTCTCGTGATCCGGCCCTACCTCTGCGAGCGTCTGGTAGGCAGGAGTCACGCCACGTTTGTCTTGCGCAGCTTCTTGGAAACGACTCTTCGCGTCTTGATAGGAGCGCTTCTCAATAACGTTATCAATTTTTCCGTACAGCGTACGCGCAATAAATGCCTCTGCCACAGCGTACCCCTGATCGAGATATAGAGCGCCAATGATTGCCTCAAAAGCATCGGCAAGAATCACATCGCGAGCACGGCCCGTATCGCGCGCCTCACCTTTGGAAAGGAGGAGATAGTCGCCTACACCAAGCAATGCGGCACTCTCAGCAAGCGAGACCGTGTTCACTAGCGCGGCACGATACGCCGTGAGTTCCCCTTCAGGCTTTGCAGGAAATTTTTTGTACAGAAAATCTGTAACGGCAAGTTCTAGGACTGCATCACCAAGAAACTCAAGACGCTCGTTATGTGATTCGCGCGCCGCACGATTCTCGTTGAGGTACGAGCGATGCGTCAGAGCCTCGATAAGGAGATCGGGGGTTTTAAACTGCACTCCCAGTATGGTCGCAAAAGCGATAAAATCAGGCATGTAAAATAAGTATGTGGCAGATACCAGAAAAAGCAACTGCCCCATACAGGCTTAAGAGAGCCAGTAAGGGAAAGCCCGCTATTCTTTCGCAAAAACCTTTTCCGAATCTAGGACTTCCCTCCCGGTCGCCCACCTGAAATGTGTCGGGCGTGCGCTTGGTCGAGAAGTTTTTGTACGGCAGCTGTCACAATCGGCAACATGTCGTCATAGAAGTTAAGATCAAGGATATCCTGAAGACGAAACCATTTCGCATCGTCGAGTCCTCCGCTCTTTTTGAGCTCGAGCGGTTCAAAATCACTTTGCGCAAGGAAAAACCACACGTGCTTCCGTACTTTTCCTTTTTCAGGATGCGATGCCACGTACTCGTTTTCTCCGACCTGCATTTCGACTTTTGCGTCTAATCCGAGTTCTTCTTTCACTACACGCACCACGCCCTCCTCAGGCGTTGGATCGGTTTCAATGTGCCCCTTTGAAAGAGTCCAACGACCAAACACGTCGTGTACCAGCGCAAGGTAATACTGATTATCGTGAAGTGCGTACACGATAGCGCCACCCATTTTTTCAAGAGGAAGTTCCTCGCGCTTTAATTTTTTCTTGCCTTGTTCGTCTTTCCCAGGCTCGCCGATTTCTTTGTACACCGCGCCAAGGACGCCATTAATGAATCGTCCTGAGGAGTCGCCCCCAAAGGTCTTGGCCAATTCAATAGCCTCGTTGATAGCGACTTTTGCGGGCACCTGCGCGCGATCTGCAAACAGCAGCTCGTAAAGTCCCAAGCGAAGAATATTGCGATCAATAGGCGCAATGCGTTCGAGCGGCCACTCGGGTGCCGCCTTTTCTATGATGAGATCGATGTCAGATTTCTTTGCAATGACTCCCGAGAGTAGTTGATCCATAAAGGGCGTGTCTGCATCGCCTCCGCCAAATTCCTCAGCGTTACGCGCGAGCATTGCATCTACCTCTCCGTCAGGCACGTTCGTCGTATCCCACTCAAAGAGTGTTTGCAAAACAACAGAACGTGCAAGGTGTCGGTTAGCCATATCGCAAGGAACTCATTACTGTTTGAGTATACCTTAAAAGAAAAATCCGCCAGTGGCGGATTTTTATTTCTGTGGATTCAAAAAATTATTTCTTTTCTTTTACGGGAAGCTTCTCAATTTTCTTTTCGTCACTCTTCACCGTTTTCTTTGTCTTTGAAACTTTTGCCGGCTTCTCTTCGGCTACCATTTCGTGAACTGTGCCATCGGTGTGAACGTGTGTGTGCGTATCTTTTTCCTTCTTAACCTTTACGGCCTTTGCAGGGGCAATCTGCTTCCCTCGGTACATGCCGGTCGTCTCATCAATACGATGCGGAAGGCGCAATGCACCCGACTCCTTGTCGGTGACGATATTGGTATTTTTGAGCGCATGATGCGATCGACGGTTCTTTGTGTGTGCACTAGTGTGGCGCATTCGTACTGACATATAGAGCGACTCTACCTGAAAGGGTCCGAAAAAGCAACGCCGCCTCATGTGAGGCGGCGTAGATGACCCTGGTTGCGCTAAAATCTTCTTTTGGAACAATCCCTTGTTTCTTCAAGAGTCAAAATCCCCACACCCTCACAAGTCGAGTGAGAATTGCACCTGATGGCCGGTTGGCCATTTTTAGTCGCAAAATCATTTGCGAAACCGAGGCATGCCGTCCCTTTGACGGGACACACGCATCGGACAAACTTCGCATCCTGAAGGCGTTTCCCCTCCAGGGTGAACCGCATTTTTTCTGTCGGATTTGGTTTCTTCTTTGCGGATACTCCCCGCAATCTTTTACTTGTAGTCAAGTTGGCCTCCAAAAAACTAAAGGACACTGCGTCCCAATCAAATTATATTATACATGAATTTTAGACATTAGCAATATGTATAAATGTTTTCCGGTGTATGTCACAAAGACCTCGTTCTGCAAGCGCTTCATAGTGCGCTTTGGTGCCATAACCTTTATGCTTCTCAAATCCGTACCCTGGATACTTTTCTGCCATCTGGACCATGAGTCGGTCGCGAGTCACTTTTGCAGCAATAGACGCAAGCGAAATAATTGGCTCAGTGGCATCACCGCCAATGATGGTTTTTTGAGCGTATTCGCGCGGCGCGCAGAGCGCGCCGTCAAGCAACACGTGTACCTCTGCAGCGTCCCTCGCAAGCTGATTTACTGCGCGCGAAACGCCCTCGCGTATGACGACCGCAATTCCCTCTCGGTCTATAGCTTCGGCACTTGGAAGCTCCACTACAAACTGCACGTCGCCGCGCGCCGCGCGCTCTTCAAGTAGGGCGTAAATAGCCTCTCTTTTTTTCTCAGAAAGAGCTTTGGAATCCGCCACACCGGGAAACTCAAGAGCCACCGCAAAGCCCTCCGGCACCATGACTACCCCCACCGATGCCGGCCCCGCAAGCGGTCCTCTTCCTGCCTCGTCCACACCAAGCACAAATTTCATGATGAAAGTATACCCTGTCAGGCACGTACCCCATCACGCGGCGTATGGCGCCGAAAATGAAGCAAATTATCTAACGGGGTATACTACTACGCATGGCCTCACGTTTTGTACATCTGCACACGCACTCGCATTACAGTTTCCTCCAAGCGCTTCCCAAAGTCGATGAACTCGTACAGAAAGCAAAAAAAGAAGGCATGGACGCTATCGCACTCACCGATGCCGGCAATATGCACGGTGCCATCGACTTCTACCAAGCCGCGGAAAAAGAAAGTATCAAACCCATCATAGGACTCGATGCGTATCTCGCACCGCGCTCGCGTTTTGAGCAAGATCCAAACATCGACACGAAACGCTCGCGCATTGTTCTGCTCGCTGAAAACAATGACGGATACAAAAATCTTCTCGCCCTGACGACAAAGTCTTGGACTGAAGGTTTTTTCGAGAAACCGCGTATCGACAAAGAACTTCTACGTACGTATCACCAGAACCTTATCGCCATCATTCCCTCTTTTGCCGGAAGCGTTGCACAGCACCTTCACACAAACGATACCGATGGCGCCGCAGCAGCAGTCTCTGAATTTGTAAGCATATTCGGTAAGGAAAACGTATTCTTAGAAATAACCCACCACCCAAAAGTAGATGGGCACGAAGATCGTATGCAGAAAATAATCGCACTCGCGAAGAAAATCGGTATCGAACTCGTTGCTCAACACGACGTTTACTACCTCAACCGCGATGACCAGGCGGCAACCCAAACCCTCCGCCGCATCCAGCAAGGCGAACGCGGAAGAAATGAGGAGGAGGACTTTTCGTTCGTTACTGAAAAAGAAATTCTTACGTGGTTTAAAGACACCCCCGAAGCCGTCGATAATTCGCGCGCCATTGCAGACCGGTGCAACGTTAATTTTGTTCTCGGTAAATTTACGTTCCCACATTTCGAACTTCCTCCCGGAGTTACCGCCGATGAACAACTACGCAAATTGTGTATGAAGGGCATACGATCGCGCGGCCTTGACGGTCGCGAAGACGTACTTGAACGACTTACCTATGAACTCGGCATCATCGCGTTTAAGGGCTACGCTGCTTACTTTCTCGTCGTAGAAGACCTTATACGTTTTTCTCGCGAAAATAACATCTACACCAACATTCGCGGTTCAGTGGCTGGCTCAATGACCACCTACCTTTTGCAAATCACCAAAATCGATCCTCTTGAGTACAAAATCCCGTTTGAACGATTCCTCAACCCTGAGCGGCCATCGGCACCAGACATCGACATGGACTTCGCCGATAACCGCCGCGACGAGGTGATTGAGTACGCCCGACAAAAATACGGCCAGGACCACGTCGCGCAAATCGGTACCTTCGGCACCATGATGGCTCGCGCGGCCGTGCGCGACGTAGCACGAGCACTTGGACACTCCTATGGAACCGGTGATCGCATCGCAAAACTTATCCCTATGGGATCCCAAGGATTCCCGATGACCATCGACAAGGCACTTGAGCTTGAGCCGGATTTGAAATCAGTCTACGAAGAAGACGAGGACGCGCGCGAAGTAATCGACATGGCCAAGCGCATTGAGGGCTGTGTGCGACATGTCGGCGTACATGCTGCGGGCGTAGTGATTTCTCCTACCCCAATAATTGAATGGACGCCAATCCAGCCCGATCCGAAAGGTACCGGAAAACTTATCACTCAGTACGATATGTACTCCGTGGGTGAAGACGGCGTCGGTCTCACCAAGTTCGACTTTCTTGGCATTAAAAATCTCACCATCCTTGCAGACGCTATTGCGCGCGTGAAAGAGGCACGTGGCATTGATATCGACATCGAAGCCATCCCCCTCGACGATAAAAAAACGTACGAGATGCTCGCCCGAGGCGAAACCGAAGGAACCTTTCAGCTTAACGGCTCTGGTATGACGAGATGGCTCAAAGAGCTTCAGCCGACATCGATTCACGACATCAACGCCATGGTGGCGCTCTACCGACCAGGTCCGATGCAATTCATCCCGGATTACATTGAACGGAAAAAAAATCCGCACCTTATCACCTATCTTGATCCGGGCATGGAGGCTATTTTGAAACCGACGTATGGCATCTTGGTGTACCAAGACGACCTGCTTATTATGGCCAATCAGTTTGCCGGATACTCGTGGGGCGAAGTCGACAAATTCCGCAAAGCGGTCGGTAAAAAGATTCCTGCAGTTATGCAAGAACAAAAAGAAAAGTTTATCCAAGGCTGTGTTGAGCACTCGAAGTGGCCTCTTAAAAAAGCGCAGCAAGTGTGGGAATGGATTGAACCGTTTGCAGCCTACGGTTTTAACAAAGCACACTCCGCTTCATACGGACGCGTGGCGTACCAAACTGCGTACCTCAAGGCAAATTATCCCGTTGAATACCTTGCGGCGCTTTTAACCGCTGACTCAGGCGATACCGAACAAATCTCAATTTTTATTGCCGAAGCAAAACGCATGGGCGTACCCGTACTTCCACCAGACGTAAACGAGAGTAGCGCCGTCTTTACGGTTACTGGAGAAAACAAAAACGCCATTCGCTTCGGACTTTCCTCTATCAAGAACTTTGGCGACGGTATTGCAAAGACCATTCTTGAGGAGCGTATACAACGCGGCCACTACGTCTCAATTACTGACTTCCTCACCCGTGTCGGATCAAAGAACTTAAATCGTCGCGCACTCGAGTCGCTTGTCAAATGTGGCGCACTTGACTCACTTGAATCACGCGGGACACTGCTTGCCAACATTGAGACCATGCTCGCATTTCATCGTGACGCAACCGCTGAGGCTCCGCAAGAATCCCTCTTTGCCGCAGTACTCGACGCGCCCACCCTTACACTACCCGAGGCACCTGCCGTGTCTCTCACCGATAAACTCGATTGGGAAAAAGAGCTTCTTGGCATTTACATCTCCGGCCATCCGCTTGATGCTCACAAAGAACTAACCGCAAAATCGCATGTAACGATTGCAAAAATTAAAGAGAATCCCCGAAACAACCAAGCCATCATTCTTCCGGTGCTTCTTTCCGGCGTACGCACCCTGCTTACCAAGAGCGGAGAAAAAATGGCGTTTATAAAATGTGAGGATAAAACTGAGTCTATCGAAGCGGTTATGTTCCCGAAAATATTTAAGGAACATGGCGCCGCGCTTACCGTAGGAAGTTGCGTGCTCATTAAAGGAACCGTGAGCACTAGAAATGGCGAGCTCAGTATATCAGTCGATAATCTGAAGCCGATGTAGCGTATTTCTTCTCCACAGAGTATTCTCTTCTCAGGATTACAAAAAGTGGAGATACCGAATGTCAGAAAACCTTCGCAAAGACATTGCAAACATTCTCAAGACTGACCCCAAAAATGGTGTCGAGCGCGCATTCTCTATGCTGATTGACAAGATCCAAACGCTTCAATCCAGCACGAAGGAACTGGATAGAAAGATCTACCGTTTACAACTCGGAGTCAATGAAAATCGCGACTAAACAATCCTCTCGGGGCGGCACGCAGGTGTCGCCCTTTTTTATGGTAAAATCACCCGCATCATGACGTCACTTGAAGCAAAACGCCACACCCTTGCCCACCTCCTTGCCGCTGTCGTGCTTGATCGTTATCCACACGCAAAGCCAACCATTGGCCCGGCGATAGATAACGGCTTCTATTATGACTTTGACTTTTCAGGCGGCGAAAAACCAAGCGAAACCGATCTCCAAAAGCTTTCAGCTGCCATGCGCAAACTTCTTCCCTCATGGAAAGAAATGGTGGGCGAAGAAGTCTCTGCTTCCGCTGCGACTGAGCGTTTTTCCGATAATGCGTTTAAGCAAGAGCTTATTTCCGAAATTTATGAGAAAGGAGAGAAAATAATGTTCTACACAGCAGGAAAATTTACCGACCTCTGCCGAGGCGGTCATAGCGAAAACCCGGCAAAGGAAATTGCCCCGGACTCGTTTACGCTTGATCGTATTGCCGGTGCCTACTGGCGCGGCGACGAAAGCAATCCCATGCTTACACGCATTTACGGTCTTGCCTTTGATACCAAAGAGGAACTTGAGGCGTACCAATTGCAACAAGAAGAGGCGCGCAAGCGCGACCACAAAGTACTTGGTCCTGCACTTAAGCTCTTCACCATCTCCCCACTAGTTGGTCCCGGTCTTCCCCTTATGCAGCCGCGCGGCATGATTATTCGTCAGGAAATCGAAAAATATCTTTGGGAATTACATGAAGGAAAAGGCTACTCGCGCGTATGGACTCCGCACCTCGCAAAAAATGCACTCTACGAGACTTCAGGTCACGCTGCAAAGTTTGGCGACGAACTCTTCCGCGTAAAAGGGAAAGATGAGGATTTCATTTTGAAGCCAATGAACTGCCCGCACCACATGCAGATTTTCGCGGACAACCAGTTTTCCTATCGCGACATGCCGGTTCGTTACTTTGAACCTGCCACCGTCTATCGCGATGAAAAGAGCGGGCAGCTCGGCGGTCTCACTCGCGTACGCTCGATTACTCAAGACGATGGGCATCTCTTCTGTCGCGTTACGCAAATCAGTGAGGAGGTGTCTGTCATTACAGAAATAATCAAGAGTTTTTACAAAACAATGCACCTGCTCGATGGCTACTGGGTTCGCCTTTCGGTACGAGGAGAGGGTGGTCAGTATCTCGGTAGTGACGAGGTGTGGCATCGAGCCGAAGAAGCACTTGAAGACGCCGCAAAGAAAAACGACCTTCCGTACACACGCATTGAAGGTGAAGCGGCGTTCTACGGACCAAAGCTGGACTTTATGTTTAACGATGCAATTGGACGTGAGTGGCAGCTTGCAACCATCCAGTGCGACTTCAATCTTCCTGAACGTTTCGAGCTTTCATTCATAAATGAAAATGGCGATAAAGAGCGCCCGGTAGTTATTCATCGAGCCATTGCCGGCTCACTTGAGCGCTTTATGGGTGTCGCTATCGAACATTTTGCGGGCGCCTTTCCCACCTGGATGGCTCCCGTGCAGGTGAAGGTTCTTCCTGTTTCTGAACATCACAATGCGTATGGCGCTGAGGTGATAGCGGCGCTTCGCGCCGCGGGCGTCCGTTCCGACCTTGATGACACAAATGAATCTCTCGGGAAGAAAATCCGTGCCGGGAAGACTGAGAAAGTTCCCTATCTTCTTGTTGTTGGTGATAAAGAAATTGAAGACAAAACTGTTTCCGTGGAAAGTCATCATCATGGCAAGCAAGGTGCCACGAACAGTACTGACTTTATAGTTCGCATCACGGAAGAAATTCGTACACGCGCGTAGTACAATTAAAAAACACCCGGCAGCTACGCTGCCGGGTGTTTTTTAATTCTCTAGAACTTTTTTACGCACCGAGCACGGCAAGCGCGCGAGTAAGCGCAACTTTTGCGCCGGTGATACCCACTGAGTAACTTGAGTCCACAGCAGTTGAAAGTGCCGTCACGATACGCTCAAGCACCGGCGTTGCAATACCCGCCGTGAGCTTTTCAATGTCCTTATGTACCGGCGTGCCCTCAAGACGCGCGCGATACGCGTCGTCGAGTGCACAGGTTGCCTGAGCAAGAAACGCCTCGGCGCTCCCGCCACTTCGTACCACCTCACGAGTCATCCCGAACACTTCTTCACGATTTCCGCAAAGAAGCGCCTCAAGAAAAGCGGGGACTTCCGCCGGCACTGTGGCAGCGGCCTGCGGTGCGCGGGAAATGCGTACGGGTGTAGGAGCCTCCTCGATTTCCTCTACGTTGCTGTAAATCGGCTCAACGTTTTCTACAACCGGCTCTACATGCTCGTAAATAGGCTCGGTGTTGTGTGTAGGTGCCGAATCTGCGATCTGCGGCTCGTGATGCATTGCTTGCGCCGTGCTGCGCGCAAGCCCCTTCACAATGTCTTCAATGGAAAGCACTTCGTTTGTAGCAAACGACTTGAAGCCATCGAATGTGGAGTAGCTATGGGGTGCTTCAGGAGCTTCTTTAGGTACCGCAAACGCTTCACGCTTTTGCGCCGTCAGTGATACGTTCGGTACTGCCTGAGGAATCTCTATTGCATTTACCATTTCAAAAACACGTTCACCAAAGGCACGGCCTGCACGTGTAAGATACGGAAGCGCACCAAAGAGTACCAAATAGGCAAGAGCAATACTCCACACCACCAGAAGTACCCAGTAGAGAATTGTTCCCCAGAATCCAAGATCAAGACCGGTATAGGGTACCTGAGAAAGGTAGAGATACGATACGAATGACTGACTACCCACATGAGGAAGCGACGTGAGCACAATGTTTGGAGGAGGAGATCCACCACCGCCACCACCACCACCACCGCAATTGCTCGTACAGCCACCAGAACCGCCCGTCACCTGGAGCGTTGCCGTGCAAGTAAGCGTTTGGCCATTGTTGGCATGGAACGTACCGGTATAAGTATAGCTGCCAACTGCGCTTGGACTCACGGTCGCTGAACCGGGAGAAGTCGTTGCAGTTGCAATGCCATTATCGATATCGACACTCGTGATCTCGCTACCTCCCCAGGTGATTGCAGCAGAACCCCCGCGAGAGATACTTGAAGGACTTGCCGTCATCGTACAAGTAGGACCGCCACCGCCACCGCCACCGTGCGTAACAGTAACTACGGTCGTACAGGTAACTGATTGCCCCGAAGGACTCACAGCCGTGCCGGTAAACGTGGTGTCCCCGTTTATCGCTCTAGAACTCACAGTACCGCCTGTGGTTGGCGTAACCTGTCCTACATTCTGGTCAATACTAAAGGTGTCCGCTCCGGTCGTGGTCCAGGTGAGCGTCGTATGATCACCAACAGTAAGTGAGGAGCTTGGAGAAGCAGAAAGCGTACAGGTTGGGCCGCTGGGAGGCGAGCTCGTAACCGTCACGGTTGCGGTGCAGTGCACCGTCTGCCCATTCCCCACTGCTGTACCCGTATAGGTGGTTGTAATCGTTGGGGACACAGGTTTCGATCCTGTGACAACCGGCGTCACCGAACCGACCGAGTGATCGATAGAAAATGAAGTGGCATTGGTCGTTGTCCAGGAAAGTGTTGAGGAGTTTCCTGACGTAATACTCGTTGGAGAAGCAGAAAGCGTACAAGTAGGCGCAGGTGGTGGCGTGACGACAATACTCACACGGCATTCAGTGGTACCACCAGGACCAGAAACGGTCATGGTATAGGTTGTGCTTGTGGTCAGCGTGATATTCTCTGAGCCACCATCGGTAGAAACACTTCCAACTCCATGGTCGATTGTTGCAGACGTCGCCGCAACAGTACTCCACGAGAGTGTGCTTGCCCCACCGCCAAGTGGAAGTGTGGTAGGCGACGCCGAAAGCGTACAAGTGGGCGGCACCGCAGGTATTACAATCGGTGGAGGAGGTGGAGGTGGTGG
>Ga0209066_10001702_pt1 | contig 28450 bp, 20 predicted proteins | sample All_14_2_FD_187198 | JGI IMG/M metagenome (GOLD analysis project Ga0209066, IMG submission 187198) | Freshwater microbial communities in response to fracking from Pennsylvania, USA - Allegheny Zone_MetaG_DW_15 (SPAdes) (version 2) ...
GAGAAGAATGGGCGACTGTGGCTCGACGCGAATCGCGAGTGGCGCACGGGCGTGACGGCAAACCGGTTTCTGGCGCTGGCGCAGGCGAACGGATCGGACTTGCGCGCCATGATCCGGCGGACATTGCCCCGCGATTATTTTGACGGAACGCTGCTGGACCGGGTTCAACCGGACGACACGCCCATCTATCAGGCGTACCAGGAGCCGGACGGAACGCTGGTCGCCGAACTCGACGGTCGCGGCGGCGCGGTCACGCTGGCCTTCCGGAATGCGGGCTCGTCGCCATCGGTCCAATTGCCCTCGGGCACGAGCGGCACGTGGGATGCCTCGAACGGGAACCTGTCGTTGCCCTCTTGCGGACGCACGCTTGTGCGGCTTAAGGCCATCAAATGAATCGAGAACACAGCCTTGGAGGCATCCATGCGCATACTCGCCATTCTGCCGGGCTCGGGAGGCTCATTTTATTGCCAGAACTGCCTGCGTGACATGGCGGTGGCGGCGGCCTTGCGCCAGCGCGGCCACGCGGTCACCCTGATGCCGCTCTACCTTCCCGCCACGGCGAGCATGCCTGCCCCGGAAGATGTCCCGGTCTTCTATGGAGCCGTCACGCTCTACCTGCGCCACCGATACGCCCTTCTCCGTCACCTGCCGCGCGCGTGGTTCAAACCGCTGGACAGCTGGCCCGTCCTGCGCCTCGCTGCCCGGTTTGCCGGATCGACCTCGGCCTCCGGCTTGGAAGACCTGACCCTCTCCATGCTGCGCGGGACGGACGGACGTCAGGCGGACGAGCTGCAGCGCGTGGCCGAGTGGATCGAGGCGTTGCCCGCTGATGAAAAGCCCGAGGTCATCGTGCTCTCCAACGCGCTGCTCGCAGGCTTGGCAACGGCGCTCAAACAGGCGGCTCAGTGTCCCGTCCTCTGTTGGCTGCAGGACGAGCACGTCTGGACAGACGCCTTGACCCCAGGCCTGCGCGACACCGTCCTGCGTGTCATGTCCGCCGACGCACGCGTGATCGACGGTTTCATCGCCGTCAGCGCGGCCTACGCGGAACGCATGTCGAAGCTTCTGTCGCTGGACCCCGCGCGCATTCGGGTCGTCTTTCCGGGACTTGACCCGACCGCCTACCGTTTAAGCGATGTGTCGCGACAGCCCGCGACCGTCGGGTTCCTCTCCCGTCTGTCGTCCGAAGAAGGGTTTGACCGTTTCATCGACGCCTTCCTGCTCCTGCGCCGTGACGCTCGTTTCAAAGGTGTGCGTCTCGCGGCAACCGGCGGGCCTTCCTCAGACAAACGCTTTCTGAAGCGTCAGCTCAAGAAATTGTCGTCGGCCGGCCTTTTGGCCGAGGCCGACATCTCCCCCCAGCGTTTCGCGAATGACCGCTTCGGTTTCCTCGCCGGGCTGACGCTGCTCTGCGTGCCGGGCAGCGCGTCGCCCGAAGCCTTCGGCTATTACGTGATCGAGGCGATGGCAGCCGGCGTTCCGGTCGTGTTGCCCGCGCAAGGCGCCTTCCCTGAACTCGTCGCGGCTGCGGGATGCGGCACGCTGGTCAAAGACGCAATGCCCGAAACCCTGGCGCAGGCATGGTCGGCGTTGCTGTCCGACCCAGCCCGTCTAAGCCGCGAGTCCGAACTCGGCAGGACCGCAGCCGCAACCGTCTTCGCCCAAGAGGCCTCCGCCGTCGCGCTGGAAGACGCGTTGAACCGCGCGCTCGCCCGCGCCTAAAACAGGCGCATTCCTAAAAAATCCCGTTGCGCTGTCCGTCCGCGCAAAGATCAGCACCGCGCTTTGCCCGTTTCCGCAGGAGGATCTTGCTTGGCCTTTTCATATGCATTCATTTTATCCACCTCGCTCTTGAAGCAGTCCGGGCAGAAACCGTGGGAAAAGTCGAGGTCCCAACTGCTCTTGAAATAAGCTTCGACTCGCATCCAGGACTCCTTGTCGTCTCGCACCTTTCCGCAGACGGCACAAATGGGGACCATGCGGTAAAGCTCCGCCATCTCACGGATGTCCTCGATCACGAGCAACGCGTGTGTCTCCCCTTGGAAGGAAAAGGGAGAGGCGGTGATGAGCGCGTAGATCTCTGTCTTGTTCCCGTCGCGGACGAGTTCAATTCTTGAGCGACGGCGGACGACCTGATTTCCCCGAAAGGCTTCTTTTACGGCATTCCGGATCATGCAGTCTTCACAGAACGGAGCCCTGCCGCAGCCCTCCGCCACATCATGCGCATGCAAACAGTGCAAGATTTCACCGGCTCGCCGTTTAAGGACGCTCTTCCTCTCGACTGCCATAAGAACGGAAGCGGCCGCATTGTACTCTTGGATCCGCACATCGTGGTCGACCACAAAGACGAGCGACGGCAACGCATCAAACATCGCCCTGAGCATTTCTCTTTCCCTGTTTTCATCCATAGCCATCTGATCCTTATGCGAGGAACCCAACGTCCGGAACCAGCTGAGTGAAGTCGCGCCAGAAGAATTTTCTCGCCCGCCTTGCTCTCGGCGCCAAGCATGGGCCGCACTACGGCACACAACCGCTCTTATTCGGCCTTCGCTCTGAACACTTCCACAACCTCGGGCACCGCCCTCTCTTTCTGAGAAGGCTACAGCAGATTAGGTCAACCCCAACCGGAACAGGTCCAATTTGGTCGTAATTGTAATGGTCTGACGGCCGCCTCACAAACCAAATATCTCATGAACACTGGCGTTCCTGTCAACGTGTTACAAAAAACGACCATGCCTCTCGGCGCCAAAACGAAACAAGGGCAAGCCCGTTTCCGGGCAAGCCCTTGTTTCAGACATCGAAGCCTTCCCGCTTACAACTCGCGGATATAGATATTCTTGAACTCCAGCGGATCGCCGTGGCATTGAAGCTCGATCTGCTCTTTCGGGAAAATGGGCTGCTTGCGGTCCCAATAGTTTTCCAGCACCGTGTTGTCAACGACCAACACACCGTTGAGTTTAACCGTCACCTTATCGCCGACCATCTTGATGTAGAAGGTGTTCCATTCGCCGGGCCAACGGTCCGCGATCGCCAACGCCTTGCTGGGGTTGTCCTTGTTGTTATAGAGGCCTCCCGAGCCGATGTTCCACTGGTTGTGCGCGTCCCAGATCTGCACCTGCGGCGAGCCGCGCAAGTAGAGGCCGCTGTCGCCACGGACGGTCAACAGGCGCCAGTCGACCCACATCTCGAAGTCGCCGTAATCCTTGGCCGTGGCGAGGCTGTAGCCTTTGCCGTCGAAATAGAACGCATTGTCGCGGACCAGCCAGTGCTGGGCCGCCTCTTCATTTGCGATCTTCTGGATCGCGGCACGCTTCTCCGGCGTCGCCGCCTGCCGCACGAGGGGATTGTCGAACTTCTCCGTGCGCGTCACGCCCTTCCAGTTTGTCAAGTCCTTGCCGTTGAACAGCGCCGTGAAGCCTTCCGGCGCCTTGTTGTCGGCAGCACACGACACCGAATAATCCGCCGGAACCTCTTTGATGCGGATGTGGCGCCAATCCACACGGCACCCGTGACCCAGCCAACCGATATGCCCTTTCGCATTATGCAGCCCCGGATGCTGCTTGCCGTCCATCGTCTCTTTGATCCCGGCGAGATCGGCGTCCACGATCACCTCGCCGTTCAGAAGAACCGTAATCTTGGAGCCGATCGCGCGCACCTCCTGTAAATTCCACATGCCAACTTTTTTCTGGGAGCCGCGCTTGGCCGGCACCACGCCGTAGATCGAGCCGTGATACTGGTAAGGCTTCAGCGACGTGTACTGCGAGCCGGAGTCGTCCAGGATCTGGAGCTCCATCCCGTTGTAGGCCGCATCTCCCCCCGCCGGACAGCGGATGCCCAGTCCGTTGTTGGAGTTCGTGTAGACCAGAAACTCGAACCTCAGGATGAAATTGTCGTACTGCTTTTCCGTCAGAAGCTTGCCGCCCACCTTCGGATTGCAGTAAAGAATGCCGTTCTCAACCGAGTACCCGTTCGTCGCGCCAATCCACCCCGAAAGGTCTTTGCCGTTGAACAGCGAGACGAAGCCCTCCTCCAAGTCGGTCCCGGCCGCCACAGCCCCCCCCGCCATCGCGCAAGCCAACACCGCGCCCATCAAAACACTTCTCATACGCTCCCTTTCTTTACTAATCGGGCCAGAAGATGATGTATGTCCACCTGACCCGTACTGTCTATAATGTAGCCTGATTCCGCGCCTGAATGCAACCCCTAGATTGCCCTGTCCCGGAAAACGTGTTATATATCGGAGCAGTGATTTTCACCGGAAACGGTGTGTCTTAAACGCTAACGGTTCGATGGGCCCATCCTATGCTCTCCCCTCTTCAACTTCAGGCGATCGCCACCCTCGCCGCCCGCCGCGCGGGCGAACACGTGCTGGCCAACCTTCACCGCCGCGGCGACGTGAACTCCCTTTTGCGTTCCGATGTGAAGCACAAGCTCGACGTCGAGGCGCAAGAGACCGCCACGGCCGTCATCCTCTCGGCCTTTCCGTCTCACGCCATCCTGGGCGAAGAGACCTGTGACGCGCCCCTGCCCGAGAGCGACACCGTCTGGATCATCGACCCCATCGACGGGACGATCAACTTCTTCCATGGCCTCCCCTGGTGGTGCTGCTCGGTGGCGGTGCGCTTCAAGGGAAAAACGATCGCGGGCGCGGTCTTCATTCCCGAGATGGACCAGATGTTCGAGGCGACCTTCGACGGCCCGGCCCTGTGCAACGGCGAACCGATCCACGTCTCACAGACCGACCGGATCGACCTCGCCATGCTGGCGACCGGCGCGGACAAGTGGGACCTTGGCGAGCACGCCTTCAAATTCATGCGCAAAGTCGCGGAGATCGCGCAGCGGCCGCGAATCCTCGGCGCAGCGGCCGTGGACATGTGCATGGTGGCGGCCGGCAAGCTCGACGGTTACTTCGAGTCCGGCATTTATGTATGGGACATGGCCGCGGCCAGCCTGATCGTCGAGCGTGCGGGCGGAACCTGCGAAATCCTCAAGTCCTATCCCAAGCACCGCCTCGCTTTCCTCGCGACCAATGGCCCGCTCCACACCGCCTGCCGTGACGCGCTCCTGCCTCTAATCACCCCCCAGTAAGCATCAGAAAGGCAAAGGCCCCATGATGGTGCCGTTTTCTGACCTGACCTCTTATTACGTAGAACTCAACCTCCCCGACCTTCCACCCGCTTATCAGACGCGCATCCGCAAAGTGATCGACTGGGCCAATCGCATTCCCACGCGGACGGACAAGGGAACTGAATCCCGTCATCGAAGGAACCCGACATGAACAAACCCCAACGCGTCACGCTCACCTACCGCGTTCCCTATGCCGACACCGACCAGATGCAGGTCGTCTATTACGCCAACTACCTGACCTTTTTCGAGCGCGCGCGCAACGAGCTCATGCGTGCCTGCGGGTTCACGTACCGCGAGCTGGAAGCTGGCGGCTTCGCCCTGCCGGTACTGGAGGCGCACGTCCAGTATCACGCGCCCGCGACCTATGACGACCTCCTGGAGATCACCGCCTGGTGCAGCGAGTTCAAAGGCGTTCGCCTGAAAATCTGCTGCGAGGTGCGGCGCGACGGCAAACTGCTTGCCGAGGGCTTCACCGTCCACGCGCACGTCAACATCGGAACCCTGCGCCCATCACGCCCTGCCCCCGCCTTTCTGCAGGCACTCGGACTCGTGACGCCTCCTTCTCCTTGAAGTCGTGAGCCGATACCGTTAAACTCACCCGTAAACCTCAAAAAACGGATGTGCCTATGTCCCTACGCTACCTAACCGCCTGTGAATCCCACGGCCCTGCCCTCACGGCCATTCTCGAAGGCATGCCCGCAGGACTGCCGCTCAGCGAGGAGCTGATCGCCCGCGATCTCGCGCGCCGGCAGACCGGCACCGGCGCGGGCGACCGCATGGCCATCGAGAAAGACCGCGCCCAGATCCTCGCGGGCGTCATGGAAGGCGTCACCACCGGCGCGCCGATCGCGCTTCAGCTTCTCAACAAGGATCACGCCAACTGGAAGGGCAAGGCCGTGCCCGCCTACGTCACCCCGCGCCCCGGCCATGCCGACCTCGCCGCCGCGGTGAAGTATGGCTACGACGATATCCGGCCCTCCCTTGAACGCGCCTCGGCACGCGAGACCGCCGCACGCGTCGCTGTCGGCGCCGTCTGCCGCGCCTTCCTCCAAAGTTTCGGCATCACCGTCGGCGGTTACGTCGCCAGCATCGGCGAAAGCGCCGCCGCCTTGGAAGGGCTCTCCTTCGAAGAGCGACTGCTCCGAGCCCGGACCTCCGACGTGCAGTGCCCGGACCCCACCGCCGCCTCGCACATCAACGCCGCGATCGCCAAAGCCCATGATGCCGGCGAAACGCTGGGCGGCGTCATCGAGATCGTCGCCCTGCATCTCCCCGTAGGGCTTGGCTCACATGTCAACTGGGACCGCCGCCTCGACGCCCGCCTGGCCCACGCGGTGTTGGGCGTGCCCGCCATCAAAGGCGTGGCGTTCGGCGACGCGTTCGCCAACACGCTCAACCCCGGCACCCATGCCAACGACGCGATCGTCCCCGCCGCCGACGGCACGCTGGAGCGGCGCTCCAACGCCTGTGGCGGAATAGAAGGCGGCATCTCCAACGGCCAGCCCGTCTGGCTGCGCGTCGCCATGAAATCGATCCCCACAACGCGCAAAGGCCAGGACACCGTTGACCTCGCGACGGGACAACCCTGCCTCACCTACTATGAACGCTCTGACGTCTGTCCCGTTCCGCGCGCCGTGGTGGTGCTCGAAGCCGTTGTCGCCATCGCCCTGGCCGACGCCCTGATAGAGAAACTCGGCGGCGACAGCCTCGCGGAGATGAAGCCCCGGTTTGACACGCTCCGCCGCGCGACGCTCAAGGACCTCCGCATGAACGGCCAGCCTCACCTGTTCTGGCCCTGAGCGTCTCCGGACACTGACAGCCAACACCTAACCGCCAACCCCCCATCCTCTCATGCACCTCTTCCTCTACGGCCCCCCCGGCAGCGGCAAATCGACCATCGGGCGCATTCTCGCCCGCAGGCTTGACCTGCCGTTCATTGACCTTGACGCGGTTATCGAGGCCTCTGCCAAGCAAAGCATCCGCGACGTCTTCGCCTGCGAGGGCGAGTCCGGATTCCGAGCCCGCGAGCGCGCCGCGCTCAAGCATGTGACCGCCGGCGCGCCCGCCGTCATCGGCCTCGGGGGCGGCGCGCTGCTGAACCCCGAAAACCGCGCGCTGGCAGAAAGCGCCGGCGAGATCCTCTGCTTCGAGGCCGATGCCGCCACGCTCGAACGTCGAGTCGCGCGCGCACCCGGCGTGCGCCCTCTGCTCTGCAGCGCCCCGTCCGACTGCGTCCAGCCACCGCAGGCGGGACAGGCGAAACCCATCACCCAACTGCTCGCCGAACGCGCCAGCCACTACGACTCCTTCCCCCGCCGCGTCACGGTTTCCGACCGGCCGCCCGAAGAGACGGCCGACACCGCGCAGACAGCCCTCGGGCTCTACCGCGTCTCGGGCATGGGCTCCGCCTACAATGTCCGCGTGGGGGACGGCCTGCTCGACACCGTGGGCACGTGCTTCCGTGAGCTCGGCTGCGGAGACCGCACCGTAATCGTTGGCGACACCCACACGTTGCCGCTCTACGGCGAACGCGTCGCCGCCTCGCTCCGCGCGCAAGGCATCGCCGTCTCGCTCGTCGCGATCCCGGCCGGAGAGGCCACCAAGACCATCGACACCGTCGCCTCGCTCTGGTCCGCTTTTCTGAAAGCCGGCATCGAGCGAAGCCATGCCGTCATCGCGCTCGGCGGCGGGATTGTCGGAGACCTCACCGGATTCGCGGCCGCAACGTGGCTGCGCGGAGTGCGCTGGATCGGGCTGCCCACCACCCTCCTCGCCATGGTCGACTCCGGCCTCGGCGGCAAGACCGGCGCCGACTTGCCTGAAGGCAAAAACCTGATCGGCGCGTTTCACCCGCCCGCGCTGGTGCTGGCCGACACCGCCACGCTTGCCACCTTGCCCGTGCGCGAGTTGCGCTGCGGCTTGGCCGAAGCGATCAAGCACGCGGTCATCGCGGACCCCGGGCTGCTCGACACCCTGCCGCGCTTCGCCTTCTGCCAAGGCAGCAGCGAATCCGCGCCCTGCGACATCCTGGCGGGCACCGATTGGCTCGCTCCGTTCGTCGCGCGCGCCATGGCCGTCAAGATCCGCGTCATCCAGCAGGACCCCTTTGAAAAAGGCTTCCGCGCCGCGCTCAATCTCGGCCACACCATCGGCCACGGCATCGAGACGTCCACACACTTCGCGGTCCAACACGGCGAGGCCGTCGCCATCGGAACCGTACTCGAAGCCCGGCTCGCGGAGGAGCTCGGCCTTGCACAAACCGGGCTGGCCGCGCAGCTCGCAGGCCTCTTCTCCGGCGTCGGATTACCCATCGCCCCTCCGTCCGGCATCGATCTTTCGGAGGTGCAGGCCGCCATCTCCCTAGACAAGAAAAAGGCCGGAGGCAAAGTGCGCTTCGCCCTGCCGGTCCACCTGGGCGAAGTCCGGACCGGCATCACCGTCGACGACGCGCTCCTCGCGCGCGTGTTGACGCGCATGTGAGTCGTGCGGCCCTTGAGGAAAACCATGAGCCTGAAAAAGCGTTCGAAGTCCCTGTTCAGCTGGGGCCTCGTTTCCGCCTCGCTCTTGCTCGGCGGATGCAGCACGCGCGAGATGAAGGGCACTCCCTTCTACACCGGCGAGTACGCCGTCAACGTGCCCGGCGCCGAAACGCGTCGCGTGAACCTGTGGCCGCTCGCCTATTACCGCGAGCCCGCCCTTTCCGTCGCGTGGCCCGTCTTCGAGCACACCGAAGAGCACGTCGCCCTTCGCCCTCTCTTTTCAGCCTACGGCGACACCAAGGAGTATTGGGAATACAACGTCCTCTGGCCCTTCTGCCAAGCCGACATGAGGGGTCGCGACTATCGGATCTTTCCCTTCTTCTGGGGTGAGGGCACCCGCGACCGGAACATCAAACAGGATTACCGGATCCTCTGGCCTCTCCTGTGGCATTACGAGGACGAGACCCATGCGCTCTTCCCCCTGTGGATCAGCGACCGCGACAACTGGCGTGACGATCACTTCACCGAGCAGGACCGTTGGCTGGCCTGGCCCCTGTTTCATCTTCACACGGGGCTCAGCGAAAAGGCATGGCACGCCACGCTCTTCGGCCGTTACCGCTATCTTGACCAAGGCGAGACTTACACCGGTTTCCCCTGGCCCCTGCTCTTCTCTTGGCGCACGCGACAGAACCATGGTCTCTTCACGCCGCTCTATGCGTACGAAAAGGGCAACTCCCCAGAGATTCAAGATGGCTGGGCGGCCCTTCCGCTCTTGCTCGCCTGGCACCGCTGGCACAAGGACGCCAACACGTTCAACGCCCTGCTCGGACTCTTCAACCGGCGCTGGAGCGACAGCACCAGCAGCAGCTACCTCTTCCCGCTCTGCGCATACGACCGAAAGGACCGCCTCTTCCTCACCCCCCTTGTCGGCTGGGACAAACCCGACGCGCACGACCCTGCCGGCTATTGGTATCCGCTCACCCCGCTGACCGGCGTCCACACCGGATCCGAACGAGGAGGATGGCTCATCCCGCTCTTCAGCCACACCGCCAACACCACGAACGACACCTTCTCCACACGTTACCTCCTACTCGGACACAACGCACGCACGAGACACTCGTGGAAGCAGGGCAGTTCCTTCCGTCAAAGCTGCGGCCTCTTCCCGCTGTTCAGCCATTCGTCGGAGACCTCGGTTTACACGAACCGGAACCTCGGCGTCATCCAAGAGAGTTGCGACGAAGCCGACCAGCAGCTCCTGCTCCGCTACTCGAACAGGAGCGCTACCACCAGCCGCAAGCTCAAGGGGAGCGCTCCGGAAAACGAGGCCCAGCCGACGAACGATGTCACATCCGCCAAGCTCCGCACCGATTACTGCGAGACGATCTCCCGCAGCGGCCTCTTCCCGCTCTATTCAACCCGATCCAGCCAAGAGACCCGCCTGGACGGCTCGCGGGTACGGGAAACTTACGACTCCTCCCTGTTGCTCGCGCTCTATGACACGCGACGGGAGTCGGCGCCGAAAAGCGACACGGACCAGCCCCTCGACTATGAACGCCGACGGATCCTGTGGCGCCTGTGGCACTATGAAAAGCGCAACGGCGACGTGAGCGTAGACCTCTTTCCGGCCATCACCTACGACACTCACATCGACGGGTTCAGCAAGACCTCCTTCCTGTGGAGGTTCTTCCGCTACGAGAAGCATCCCGGCGGCGGCACGGATGTCGACCTGCTCTTTCTTCCCCTGAAACGCGACCGCTGAGTCCGTGACATCCCTGGGAGCAAGGCACATCCTCATGCCTGGTCGAGGCGCAGGGCCGGGGCGAGCAGGTCACGCAAGGCGTCCGCCCGACAGATGGTTGAAGACCGGCACAAGACGAAGACCGCTGGCGCCATCATTCCAGAATGACGGCCGAAGTATGCTCAGGCGCGTCAAAAAACCGATACTTACCTGAGGCCGACACGTAGTTTTGCGCGTTGAAAGGAACCTCGATTCCTTTTTTCGGTTCCAGGCCAATCTCCCGCCACAGGATGTCCGCAGCGATGTCGTAATTCGGCCGCCCGTCCATCTTTTCACCTTTCGCAAAATAGTCGAACGTCTTGCCGTTCACCGTAAACCGCACGCCGTCGGCCGCGCCCCAAGAGGTCCCCACCGTTATCGGCTCGTCGGACATGTGGACGATTTTGAGATGAACATGCAGAGCCTCATCATCCCACCACACGTCGCCGTTCATCGGGCTACCGCCGTGATGGCGGCCATCCGCGCAGCGGTCAAGACCGATCCGTGCGCCCGGCTTTCCCCGCCCAACCGCCACCGCCTTCCGTTTCTGCACCGGAACATCCGGTTTCGGCTCCGCCTGAAGACCATACGGGCCAAAGAAAACGTTGTCCTTCCAGACCACAATCGCCTCCGGAGAACTGATGCGGCACTTCCCGCCATAGTAGACCCGGTTGCCCTCAAAGACCGTGTCGATGCTGTTCTGGAACGACAGGGTGGCGTCGCCGTGGATGATGAACGTGTTGTTCCTCAGCACATTCCCCCGTGACATGTGCATGTGGAACGGGATCGGCACGTCGACCGTCACGTTTCCTTCGAAGAGATTCCCGAAACCGCCTTCGTCATTGTAGAGGCCATTGCCGCCATACCCTCCATCCACCGTCTTGATATCCTCGATGAGATTGTTGCGGAACGTGCAGCGGTTGTAACCGCCGTAGAACGCCGCTCCGTCGGAAAGGAGGCGCATCACGCGGGCGATGCGGTTCTCCTCATAGACGGCGCCCACGCCGCCGGCGAGAATGCCGCTGTAGGGACCGTCCGTCACCGTGTTACGCCACACGTGCGCCTGATCGCCGCCCACGGACGCGCCGCACGCGCTAGGATACTGCACGCCCACGCGCTCGATCCGGTTCGAGACGAACTCGAGTCTGTCGCCGCGCACACGCGCGCCCACGCCTCCGATGTCCGTGAACCGGCACGCCGCCACGCGCGAGCCCGGCGCACCGTTCACCTGCAGCGCCGTTCCGCCCGTAAAGAAGAACGAGAGGTTCTCAAGCCGCAGGCCGTCGCTGGAGCCGGAGAACTGCACGGCACCCGGCAGGTCGAGTCCCGCGAACCCCGCCCGCATCAGAGGCGGCGTCGTCCCCGTAAAGGCAAGGCCCTCTAGCGTCACATTCTTCACGTCTTTCGCGGTGAGCAATAGCTCCAGAACGGGCACGGAAATGGACAGCTTCTTCATGTCCTCGCCCGGTTTCGGACGGTATACCACCTTGCCGCGTGTGCGGTCCAAGTACCACTGCCCCGGCTCCTTCACGCCCTCGCGCGTGTTGTAGACGATGTAGTCGCGGCGGTTCCAGATGCCGAGCGGCGGGATATTCTTCGTGAGCCAGATGCGGTTTTCGGAGACCACATTGGATGCGATGCCGACCAACGATTCGCTCCAGACATGAAAGACCCGCACTTCCGCATTCGAGATGTCCAATCCCTGCGGCAGGTCTTCCGGCTTATAGCCGAACGACCGCGTTTCGCGATCGGTCGGGGGACGGTCCCAGAAACCCTCCATGGCGCTACGCATCTTGAGCGTGCATTTGTCCGTGAGCTGGAAGCGCTTTCCGCCGCCAGGCAGCTCCGCACGCGGAGCGAACGCGCCATTCACGACGAGCGTGCGCGTATCGTGCTTGCCTTCCCTCACGCCCGGCACGTCGGCGGCGTAGAGCCCGTCTCCATCCGGCTCCCAGCTCGTTAGCTTCACATCGCCGCGCAGACACGCCGTTCCCGGTTTCTCGGCGCGGAGCGTCAGCCCCGAGTCCTCCGCCGCGAGCACGAGCGGCGAATCGAGAACATAGTCACCCGGCGCGAAAAGCACGACCTTCTCCTTCCGGATTCGGGCCGTCTTCACCGCCGCCATCAGATCGCCGCCCGGCGTCACCTGCACGGGACCACACGCCCACTTTTCGACGGCCTCCCGGTGCAACTTTTCGAGCGCTCGCTGGTACTCGGGCACCTTCACGCGGTTTTCGCGATAATCGACGCGCACTTTCCGGAGGCGTTCGCAGCGCGCCGCGTCCTTGCAGCGCGAAAGCTCGCCGTCCACCCACTTCTCGACCGCCGTTGCCGCCGGAGCGATGTCCGCAAGATCAACGGTTGCGCCGAGCCCTTTCACAAAGCGGTCGCAGTAGACCAGCGCGCGGAGGCGCTCCATCTCCTTGCGCACCGGATCGAGCGCCGTCCACAACTTCTCCGCGGCCGACCCTTTCGGCACCGCGAAGAGCCTCTCCGCACCGGCAGGCGTCACGTCCGCAGCAGGGATCTCGCCCGCCGCCGCGAGAATCGCCGCGGCCATGAACTGGTTGCCCGGCAGATTCGGATGGATGCGGTCCTCTCCGGAGTAGTGGAGTTCGGGATGCGCTTTCTCCACAGCCGTCATCGTCGCGTGGAGTTCCACGAGGCCGAGCTGCTTCTCGGCGGCGAGCTGGCGCACGAGCTCCGCGCACCGCGAGAGTCCGGGCTCGTTGCAGAAAGCGTTGTTCTCGCGTTTCAGATCCTTCGAATACTGGTCGTACGGCGAGGGCGTCATCAGGTCGACCTTCAACCCCTTTGCGAGGAGCTTGTCGACAAGCGCACGCAGGTTCTTCCCGAAGCTCGCCACCGCGTTCTCGCGGAACTTCACCTCGTCGGGATCGGGGTTCGCGTTGCGCCAGCGGTCGTAACCCACATCGTTCATGCCGAGCATCACGATCACGCGGTCCGGACTCATCGTCATCAGGTCGCAGTCGATCCGATCCTGCGCCGGACCGGCGGAGTCACCCGCGGTTCCGCAGTTCATGAAATACGGCGCCTTCACGCCGCGCCGAAGGTCCATCGCGAGCTGCACGTTCGCCACATAGTGGTTGAACGCGGTAACCGAGTCGCCGAGAAATGCTACGCGTTCGTTTTCCTTGAACGGCGCGATGTCCGCAAAAAGAGCGCGCGCCGCAAACGTTGCAGCCACGAAGGCACAAGCATATTGAATCGTTCTCACTTCATTTCCTTTCAGTCTTCGCGCCGTCCAACCCGAAACTCATATGCCGAGGCCGGGAAGCAGGGTCTTCTCGTCAGGCCGGCCAGGTTCCGTGACGAGGCGGAACGCCTCGCTCGCCTTCACCCATCCGAAATCGACCGGACCTTCCGGCGCAAAGAGCCGTGGCCAGAGGTGCTCGTCTTCCTGCACGAACGGGGTGAAAACCTTCTTTCCGACGCTCAAGCGCCCGAGATGATAGCGTTTGAAAAAGCTCGGCGTGCCGAGCAGTTTCATTCGTTGCGTTTCATCGAAGTTCGACTCCTGCGCAACCCCCGTCGGCTTCACCGAAACGAAAACGTCGTATTCGCCGACCGACTTCGGCGGAAGCGGCAAATCGAACACGGTAGGATGAAGGTTCAACGGCGAATCGAACGTGCCGAGCAGGTGATCCGGCAATGTGTTGTTGTTCTCCGTGTTCTTGGGCCGAACCAGCCAGAAGGAGAGCGTATACGGGACTTGAGGAGCATGAGAAGCGTGCGGGAGGTATGGCGCGAAGGCGAGGGAAACGGAGATCTTCCCCTCTGCGGCGAATGAGACGTCCGCCTTCGGCGTGTAGGGCAGCAGCTTTGCCGTGCCGAAGGAACGCGGGTTGACGTATCGGACGAGCTTCCTGCCGTCGCGGTACGAGGAACATTCGGCGACCTGCTTGCCGAAGCGAGCGATCATTGCCTCAGCGCCTGTTTTTTCGTTCCGTGCGAGGAACCCGTACTGTGGAAGGACCACTCCGTCTATGAGCCAATCTTCCTTGCCGCGGTTCACACAGATCCGCATACCGCCCTTCCAAACGATGCTCTGCCGTCCGGGGTCACCGCCCACGAACTCGACAGACGCGATGTCGTCCAACGCGATCTCGCGCACGATGTGCTGTGCGAGCCAGTAGCTGCGGACCACCTGCCGCATCACGCGGGGCGTGTCGAAATCGCGCACAGTCTGGGACAGAACGTCCTTCACGTCCCGCGAATACGCGTCCGTCATGAGCGCGTGCCCCGTCAGCATCTCCACGCTGAAGTAGTCATCGGAGTCGATGCCGTGACAATCCTCGCCGCGTCCGCCTTCAAAGCGGATCGAATACCCCGCCCCGTGCAGAGAAAAGCGGCTGTGCCACACGGCATCGAACCACGGCACCTTCACGATCTTCTCCGCTTCGGCGATCCGCATCCAGCGGTATTCGCCTGCTTGGGTTCCGAGCACCATGAACTGACAGTCGCCACCGTCGAGGTGGCCGACCATGAAGTCCGCAGCGGCCTCGGAGGACGTGTACGCCTGCCGACCGGTGGTCTCCGTCTGCCCGTCCCGGATCACGTCGAACACTTGGCAAAGGTGTTTAACCGCCGTAGAGGACGGATAGCGTTTGCCGTCCTTGTTCCAGTAGGGAGCTGCCGGAAAACTTCCGATCACATCGACGAACATCGTGTCGGGTTTGAAACCGTCGTCGTTCAACTGCTTCATCACGCTTCGCATCGAGACGGGCGCGTAATCCGGCAGCATCCGGTAACTCTGCGCTTTCATAAACGCGTTGTACCACGCCTTCTGCGGTTTTCCGTTCGCGTCCCTGGCGACGTTGTCGAACGTGAACACCTCGGAGTCGTCGTAGAAATCGCTGGTGTTCAGATGGAGCCCGAACCCCCACCCGTACTTTTCTGCGGTCTTCAGACAACGGTACATATCCGCCTTCGTCCCGAAATTCGGATTCGGCGGCCAGACGTCGGGGAGCTTGTAATCGTATCCCCATCGCTGCCAGTTATGGGAATAGAAAAGCAGATCGTCCTTCAACCCGTACTTCGTCGCCGCCTCTTCAATAAAGTCCGCGTGCTGACCGTATTTGCCATTCCACGCATCGATGCAGAATCTTCCCGCCTTCGCCTTCACCCCGGCGGCGGCCTTCTCCGTGAGGTACTTGTCTCGGAAACGTATGGCGCACTCGAACGCCCCTTTCTTGCCGGCAACCACGGTGAACGTCGTCGGCTCCACTGTCCGAATCCCGTAACACCCCTCTTCCGGCTTCACGTAGAGCTCGTCGATCGGAAGCTTCGAAGCCATCACCAGCGAAGACCCGTCCGAGAGATCGAACCCGTCGAACCGCGTACCGTTCCGATGCCCGTTACTGTCGACGGAGAAGCGTCCCGGCTTCTTCACATACCATCCGTTACCGAAATACAGGCCATCCGGCCGCCCCCCACGCACTTCGCAGACGCAGTTCGTCGCATCACCCTTCACCTCGGCTACCCACCCGTCTGAGGTCGTCCTCACCGCCACCTCCGCGTGCGGCCCATCGGCCCGGAAAACGAGTTCCCCCCCGCCCGGAAGTTGGACCGCCGTACTGGCGATGATCGCTAACAGAACACTCATTTAAAACCTTTCTTCATCAAGTTGTCCGGGAGGTGTCTGCGTTCTCGACCACACGACACCGCGTGCCGTTCCGGAAACAACGGCACGCGCACCAAGTGCCCTGACCAGCACGCCTCTCAAGTTCATGCGGTTAATCGTCCGCCGTTATCTTACACACACCATGGTGCCCCTGCTGATGACGTGAACATGGCCCGAGCCCGAATCGGCCGCGAAAAGTGACGGCCACGTCGCTTTCGTGAAGTCCCCCGACTTATACGTCTGGCCGCCGAACGTGAACTTGTCCACGGCAAGCGAGACACCGTCCGCAAGCGAAAGCTTGCCTCCGCCTGTTACCGTTAAAGCAACCTTTTTATCGAACGGCGACCCCGCCCGCGCCTGCACGACGAGTTGGCCTGTTCCGGCCACGCTCACCTCCGCCGCGTTTTTCCAACTGCCGGTCGAGGCGAAGACCAACTTCCCTTCGGTCACTTCAACCAGGCCGGTGGAGGACATCGCCTTCGCGATTGCCGTGTCTTGGACACCGCTCTTCGAGAATCCGGCACAACCCGTGAAATCGCCGAGCATCTCGTAGGTGACGGTGCTCCCCGCCGTCAGGGACTGCACGGCGTAGAGCGTGGCGGGCACCTCCGAATGCACGACCGCCGTCGCGCTTTTCATCGAGAGCGACGCGACCCGTGCCGGGTGTCCGTTCAGCACAAACCAGTCCCCTGCATTCAGGCATGTGTACCGGGTGTTGTCGGTGCCGTTGTATCCCCAGTCCGCGCGAATGTCGAACAGCGAAGAGCTGCCGTTCAGGTTGCCGAGCGAATTGCCCTCGCTTTCGAAGATGACGGTCCCCCCGATAAAGTTGAGATATTGGGAGATCGCCGCGGCCGCTCCCCGAAGAATCAGCGTGGCGTAGTTCGGTGCGGAATTGAACGTGAAGTTAGACACCGGATCGAGTCCCTTATCAAAGATGAAACAGGTGCCGCTTGCCACATTTCCGCCGATACGCTGATAGTCGACAATCGGGCGTTCTTTGAAAACGTTGGTCGCCGCAACGGTGGAGTACCAATAGCCATTGCCGGCACCGCCCGCTGAATTGAACAGGGCTCTTTTCGCGAATGAAACCCCGTTCAGGTAGAGCGTGACCCTGTTGAACGTCACGCGGTCAGACAGATCGGCGGCCGCCGTGCCGAAAATGTTCGTGCCTTCAAGATATACCTTGAAGGCCGACGACGAGCCGAGCGTGATGTTGCCCTTGTAGTCGCCGCGCCCATAACCTCTGGCGCGGAACGTATTCGTACCCGCGACCGTGACGGTTTGGCCGCCGTTGCCGAAGAGATCACCCGTCAATACGACGGTCGAAGCGTCGAACGCCCACGTCTGCGTTCCTTTAATCGCGATGTCCACGCTGTTCGAGTAGATGCCGCCTCCGGTGATCGCCACGCCGCCCGTGCCGACACCCAGGCAGGCGTTCGCGTCAGCACGCGTGAATGTGAAGCCATTACCCGCGAGCGTGACGCCGTTGACCGTCTGCGTGCCGGACACGATCGCCGTCCGCCCGAGCGCCGTTACCGGCACGTCCACTTGGACAAGCCCAAAACCGAGATTCGGTGCGACGCCGCCCTGCCAGTTGCCGCCCGTCGCGAAGTTCGCGTCCGCGCCCGCGCCCGTCCAAGTCGCCGATGTCACGAACCCACCCCCCGCCGTCTGACTCGTCCACAGCGCGCCCTCGCAGAACCGACGTCCCGAAACACCTGTCACGCGGTAACTGTACATCACGCCGTTGGTGATGCCCGTCGTGTTCGTTAACGTGAGCGTGTCGGCAGAAAGCCCCGAAGCGATCGCGGAGAAGGCGCCGCCATTCTCACTGCGCTCCACATTGAAGGAGGTGGCATCGAGATCCTGAGGATTCGTCCACACGAGAATGAATCCGTTCTGAGTCGCGTTCGCCTGCGCGGTCAGCACGGGACGCGCGGCCTCAGGCTGGTCCGCGTCGGCGAATTCAAGGCCCAGCACGTCGAGCCATTCCGCCGTATCGCGGAAAATCCGGATGTTCTGCGTTTCAACCGGCGTCTCGAAGACAATTTCATTCACCCCTGTGGACGACGGCGTCCCGAACGTCGCGACCGTCATCGGGCTCGTGAACGCGGCATCCGAGGCGACTTGCACTTTCACGCCTGCCAACCTCGCGGGAAAGTTGAAACGCGCCACGGCACGGACCGCCTTGATTCGTTTCGGGGCCGAGAACGACTGCCCAATCCATCCCACACCCGTGTTGACACTCTCGCCCAGCCCGTTCAACCTGCCCTCGAAGCACATGGACCCCGTGTAGGAGGCGTTCATGTCGCCATTCACGAAGGTTTCTCTGAGCGAATACGTCTTGTACAGCTCGGACGTGTAGGTCCAACCGGACGGGCCATCTGTATTCACCGCACGGACGCGCACGGTCGCCGCGCCGGAGAACCAGGCCTTCGGGATCGTGAAGCACTTGTAAGCCAAGCCGTTCCAAGGATAACTGAACGTCGCCCCTCCCGAATAAAGCGCGACATAGTCGGCGTCGGCCGCAGTTTTAATCTCGAACTCCCACCCCGTCACCGTGTCGGTCGAGTTCGACAGGGCGAAATCGAAATTGTTGTTGATGTATCCGGCAAACATGAGCTGCGGGTTCGAGGGCACAGCCGCGTACAAACCACCCGCCGTGAGCAGCAGCGCGATCACGAAAACCATCTTTTTCATTGAGAATCTCCTGATATTCCATCTTTTCAAGATTAACCGTTAGAAAAGTAACACATTTCATTTAACAAGAAGTAACTGATTTCTATGAAAAAACATAGTCGATCCAGCAACAAGAGAGATGCTATACTCCTTGACGTTATGACCCCAGTCATCCTGTTTTTCTTCGACATTTCGAGAAGTACGCCGTGGCGGAACAAACTCGCGGGCGTGTATCGATATGCCCGCGAAGCGGGTTGGCAGATACAGAGCATCGATGCCAAAACAAAGGATATGCCGGTGAGACGCCTGCTGGAACAATGGCAGCCTGTTGGCTGTATCGTGGACCGCGCCGCCACGCCAGGACGCCCACCGCGGAATCTTTTCGGCGGAACGCCCGTCGTCTACATCGACCAGGATCCCGCGAACGGGGGGCGCGACATCACCGGCGTCCTGCACGACTGCGCCGCGACGGCACAGCCTGCCATTGACGAGCTCCTTTCCTCCGGCGTTGCCGACTTTGCCTACGTTCCACACGAGAAGCCCCACCACTGGTGCGACGAGCGGCGTAACGCGCTGGCCTCGGCCGTCCGAAGCGCTGGCCGAAAGTTCCACCTGATACGCCGGGACAGGGATATCGCCGCCCAGCTTGCAGGTCTTCCGAAACCCTGCGGCATTCTTGCCGCAAACGACGCCACCGCCCTGCGCGTAGAGCAGGCCTGTCACCGATGCGGGTTAGCCATCCCCGAAGACATCCTGCTCGTGGGAATCGACAACGACGAATTCATCTGTGAGAACATGAATCCGCCTCTATCCAGCGTATTGCCCGATTTCGAGCGTGCAGGCTACCAGGTGGCCGAGCTTCTTGACGAACGCATGCGTGCGCCCGATACGCCGCCCAAACAACTCCGTTACGGCCCAGCGCTTTTCGTCCGGCGACGTTCGAGCCGGCGTTTCGCCCAATCGGATCCTCGCGTCTCTCGAGCGCTCATCTATCTGGCGGAGAAAATGCGTGACCCCTCGTTCAAGGTGGACAATGTCGCGGCGGTCATGATGTGTTCGCGTCGGCTGGCCGACCTCCGTTTCCGCGAGGTCACCGGACACTCCATCCTGGAGGAACTTCACGAACTCCGGTTCGAGATGGCGTGTCGGCTTTTGAAAAGTTCCTCCATCGCGATCGACGCCATCCCCTCCCAGTGCGGCTACACGTCGTCGCCGTTCCTGAAAAAGCTGTTCAAGAAGCGCACCGGCCTCACCATGCGCGCCTGGCGCAAGGCAAACACCACACGCTGAGCGCTAAACGTCGGACGCTCATTGCCGAATTGTTTCGTCCGCCGTTCGACGTTGGGCGTTCAGCGTTCGGCGGCACCATCACACCTGTTCCGTGCGCAGGGCAGGATCGAGCAGATCGCGCAGCGCGTCGGCCAAGTGGTTGAAGGCCAACACCAGCGCGAAGATCGCCAGCGTCACAAAGGTCATCTCCCACCACACGCCCTGCCACAGGCGCAACCGCGCGTTGTTGATCATGATACCCCACGAAGGCTCGCCCTGCACGCCGATCCCGAGAAAGCTGATGAACACCTCGGTCGCGACCGACGCGGGGAAGCGGATCGAGAAAGCGATGAGGATGATGTGCGTCACGTTCGGCAGGATGTGGCGGAACATGATCCGGGCGTGGCTGTAGCCCAAGACCTGCGCGGCTTGCACATAGGCCCGCCCGCGGTGTTTGATCACCTCGCCGCGCACATTGCGGCAGACGCTCACCCACGTCGTCAACCCGATGCCGAGATAGACGCCCAACAAGCCCTGTCCCACCACCATCGCGATGGCGAGGATAAACAGAAGCCCCGGCATCGAGGCCACCGTCGCACAGAGCCACACCACCAAGCTGTCCACGCGGCCGCCGAAGTAGCCGCCCAGACACCCAAGGATCACGCCAAGCGGAATCGCGATCAGGGAAGTGATGATGCCCACATGAAAGGCGATGCGCGTCCCCTGCACCAGCCGCTGAAACACATCGCGTCCAAGATTGTCGCTCCCCAACGGATAGAGCGAACAACCGGCAACGGCCGGCGTTCCCGTCAGCACGCGGACGAACGCCGGCGGGACATACCGGCAGGACTCGTGCACCGCGTTGTAGGGGGCCGTCTGATCCGCGGCACGGTAATACTGGTACACGCCTTCGCCGTAGGTCGCCGCAAGGCAATAGATCCCAACGGTCAACAGGCAGAGGCGCGTATCCCATCGTCTCCACAGTTTTTTCCAGACAGTCCGTTCGCCTTTCAACGCCCCATTCCTCTTCTCATCTATCAAAGCACTCATCCTTGACCCCTCATCCCAGCCTCACACGCGGGTCGAGCCAAGCATAGCAGAGGTCGGTGACCAAATTCACGCCCTGATACAGCAGGGCGCCGAGAATCACCACCGCACGCACGACCGCCATGTCCGACGAGTGGATCGCGTTCAGGCTCACGTTCCCCAGCCCGGGGATGCCGAAGAAACTTTCAAGCATCAGGCTGCCCGTGAAAAGGAAGGGGATCGAGAGGCTGATGTAGGTGACGATCGGAATCAGGCTGTTGCGCAAAACGTGGCGCACCATGATGCGGCCGCCGCTCAGGCCTTTGGCCTGAGCCGTGCGCACATAGGGCTTATACACCTCGTCCAGAATCGCCGCGCGGAAGAACCGGACATCGCGGCCCAACCCGCTGACGATGCCGATCAGCACCGGCAGCACCAAGTACGCGAAGGACTCAAACCCCCAGATCGGAAAGAGCCGCAACTTGAACGCCAGCAGGAACTGCCCCGCCAGTACCCACACCACATAGTTCACGCTCATTAGCACCGTCGACAGGACCAACACCACCTTGTCCGCCGCGCCGCCGCGCCACGCCGCGCACATCAGCCCCAGCATCACGCCCACCAGCGTGCCCCCCACGAGAATCGGCACGGTCAGCGAGAGCGACGGGCCCACGCCTGCTTTCAAAACACGCGTCACCGGCAGGTTGTGCTCGGTGGACACTCCGAAATCACCCGTGAGCAAGGCCCGTCCGTAGCGGATGAACTGCGAGTCGAGGAACCCGTCGGTCTTTTTCTGCAGACGGAGCGTTGCTGGCAGCGGGCCTCCCACGTCCAGCGTCGAAACCTTCCAGCCCTCGCGCACGGCGAACGTCAGCGGCGCGGGTCCGTCCACCATGGCCTCATCTGCGGCACCGGTGGCGCTCTCCCGCAGTCCGAGCAGCACACGGCCCGCATTGATCCGGTAAGTGCCTGCGGGCAGCGCATAGGCGATCGGCACGTGGCTGAGTCCGGTCTCGCCGCGCCGCTCCAGCCGGCCGCCCGGAAAGGCGCCCAAGGCGCGGATCGCGGTCCAGTTCCCGCAGAGCAGCGGCTTATCGTAGCCGTATCTCGCATCGAACGTGGCGAGCGCCTCCGCCGTCGCGTTCTTGCCGAGCACCACCTCGGCCGGAGAGCCGCCCACGACGTGGAAAAGCAGGAACGTGAGCACCAGCACCCCGAGGGTGGTCGGCACCATCTCCAAAAGCCGCCGTATGACGTAGCGTTTCATGGTCCCGGATCAGGCCCCGGCGATCACAGCTCCTCGTGCGCGCTGCTGACGACCAAGTCATCGTCGGTGAAAAGGTTAACGTAGTACACGGTCGCAGCCTCGGGGATATCCAGCGTCACCTCACCGACACAGGCGTTCAGCTCGACCGGCACGGCCTCCCACTTCCGCTCCTTCCATGACCCCTTGTCCGCCGTGTAGTTCAGCTCAGCCCGGACGACCACACGCTGGTTGCTGTTGAACACCACCTTGACCTTGCGCCCCTCGCGGCTCACGCCCTTGATTTCCGGCAGGGCAAGCGCGCCCCGCGTGAAGTGTTCCGCAAAGGCGAGAATCTCCTTGGGATTTTCGCCCGGAGCGCCGTGACCGTGCGGCATGCGCAGGCGCACACAGAGCGTGTGGGGCACCTTGAGCGCGCGATAGCTCTTCTGCAGCGAGTCCATCGGATACGCGAAGTCGTTGCTGCCCGTCACCCAGAGAAACGGCATTTTCGCAAACGGCAGGTAGGACGAGGGATCCCACAGCTCGAGCCACTTCCGCGCGTTCTCGCGCCCCATGCCCTGGAAACTCGTGAGCCACGCCGAGTTGTCTCCCAAAAAACCGCAGCCATAGACCGGCACAGCGAACGCGAAGCGGTCGTCCACACCGGCGACGATGCAGGTGAGATATCCGCCCCACGAGATCCCCGTGACGCCCACACGGCCGACATCGACCTGCGGAAAGGAGCGCAGCAGCGAATGGCCACGCACCGCAGCGGCCACCGCGTGGTAGGTCCACTGGTCCCGGACGGGATCCGCATACTTGTCGAACCCGCCCCATCCAGCAGGGCCGGACCACGCATGACGCTGATGCCCTTTCTGCTCATCGCCGAAAGCATTCCCGCTCACCGCCCCGCAGGTGTCCATCGAGATCGCCGCATAGCCGCGGCTGTTCCACAATTTCACCCATCTGATAAAGGCAGACCCGCCGCCACCGTGGATCAGCACGATGCCAGGCACTTTCGTCCCCGGCTCCACCTTGGGCAAGGCATAATAGGCAAACACGCGCGTCGGCTTTCCTTGGTAAGGCTCGCCCTCGTAAAAGACCGCCTTCACATCATTCGTGGAGTACTCCGGCGCAGCGAACACCTGCGGTGCCCGATACAGCGCCTCGCGATCCCACGGCCCTACGGGCTGCGCAAGCGACCGCACGGCCATCAGCACACAAAACCCGACTCCCGTCCAACAAAGCCTTCCCCGATCACGCATCGCATCCCTCTTTCTTCGAAACGGTTTCCCACCGCAGCACTTGTCCCACAGCGAGGCCCGAAAGATCCGCGCACCCCGCTTCCGACTCCAACACGCTCGCCGCATGCCAGCCGCCCCACACCATCAGCCGCCCGGGCCGGACGTCCCTCACAACGCGCACCACGTGCCACGCGCGGTCAAGAAAAACCAGATCCAGCGCGAAACGCATGCCCACCGTGTGGACCGATCCACAGCGCTCAATCAACAGCGCGGCCCCTGGCCCCAGAGCCTTCCGGCCCAACAAACCACGCAGCCGATCCCAAAGCGAAGCGGCACGTCCGACCCGCTCTGCCCACACCGCCTCCCCGCGCATGACCCTGCCGTAACGCATGGCATCCCGTTTCCGTGACGTCCTCAGACCGTTCTATTTCCGCTCCATCGAGCTGCCCTTCGGAGGCAGAAGCGCTGGCCAGGGCGGGTGCCCTTGAAGCACCCGGTTCAGATCCGCCAGAACCTTTTTCCAGTCGCGGTGCCGGTGGCTCGGGTCTTTCGCCAGCATCTTCTCCAGCAACAAGACGAACTCGTTGCTCGCATGCGAAACGAACTCCCGCACGTCGGGGGCCTGCGACTCATCCACATGGCAGCGGATCATCTCGTCATCCGTCTTGCCCGGAAAGAGCATCCGCCCCGTCACCATGTGATACAAGGTTGCGCCCAGCGCATAGATATCGGAACGGCAGTCGAGCTTCTCGCTGCCATAGACCTGCTCGGGCGACATATAGGCCGGCGTGCCGAGAACCTCATCCGCCTTCCCCTCATCACCCCCTTTGGCCAAAGTGAGCGACCGGCAAAGCCCCAGGTCGGTGACTTTCACTGTGCCGTCGGCGTCCACCATGATGTTGTCGGGCTTGATGTCGCAGTGGATCATCTGCTCATGCGTCCAGGCATAATCCAGCGCCACCGCCACACTTTCTGCAACGATCAGCGCGTCCTCCACCGTAACACGCCCCTTGCGCCTCAAGAGGTCGCCTAAGGTGTATCCGTCCACCAGCTCCATCACGAAGTAATATACGCCGTCTGAAAAGTTCGCGTCATAGACCTGAACGATGCCCGGGTGCTTCAAACTTGCAGCCGCATGCGCCTCGCGCCGGAAACGCTGAATGTCCTCGGGGTCCGTGGCAAAGGAAGGCGACAGGATTTTGACTGCCACATGACGGTCGAGCGAGATTTGGCGAGCCTTCCACACCGAAGCCATGCCGCCGCGCCCGAGCAGTCCGAGCACCTCAAAGTTTGGCAATTTAAAAGCAGGCAGATCACTCATCGCGCCAGAGCCCCTTCCCCGTGACATGTCGGACACAAAATCATTGTTTCTCCTCTGCATTCTGGACAACGGAGCCCTTTGACCTCGCCCGTTCCCTTGCATTTCGCACACGCGGCCAGTCCTGATCCGGTGCACCGCAAGCAGCGCGGCGCCAGCCCGCTTCCGTCACATTTGCTGCAGGCCACGCCGCAGCTCCCTTTGCACTTTTCGCACGGCACCTCGGCCAACCCTTCACAGCGCGGACACTTCTTGGGCACGTCCTCATTCATCCGTTTGGCCTGCCGGGAGCCGGAGGTGCGGGTCTCTTTGATCACACCCTTCGAACACTCCGCAAAATCGCATTTCATCCAGCCTGAGCCCCGACAGGACGAACACACCTGCCGCGCCGTGAGCTGGCACTCGGAGCATGGGATCGGCACGCCTGTCATCACCAGCGCCCTCTGCCGGTTGGCCAACAGCTTCTCCAACGCGGCCGGCACGAGCGCGCGCCCGACCTTCACGTCCCCGGCGGCCATCTGCCGCCGCTCAAACTCCTGCCGCCCCTGCAAGATCGTCATCTTCACTTTCGACACTTCCCGATAGCCGGCGAAGCAACCCTGCCCCTTGCACGCCGGACACGCCACACCGCTGACGGCCTTGACCCCCTTGGCGCGATCGACTTTTCCCATGTCGAGCTGGTATTTGCCGCTCCCGTTGCATCGCTTGCACAACACGCTTCCGCGCCGCAAGATCTGCATGACGCGACCGTCACCGGCCAGCACCGACTCGCCGACGCTCGCCGGATAGGTGCCCGCAGGGACCAGCCGCATCAGCGCCAGCGCGTTCTGGTAATAGGCGAGCGCCACTTCCGGCTGCTTCTCCTCCACCTCGCGCGCCTGCCGCACGCACGCCTCGACGACCGCCGCCGAGGCGCGCGCGACCTCGGACTCTTTGTCCTCGGGCTGTGCCGCAGGCTTATCCGCCTTGGAGCTGTCCTGCCTGGGTTTGGGCAATGCCGCTGAACAATGCGCGCACGCCGTCGCTTCAGGCTTCTTCGACTCACGCCCGCACGCCGGACACACCACCACGCCCTGTGCCCACACCGCGACAGCCAAACTCACCGCCGCCGCAAACACCAATAAAATCCGTTTGTTCATGTCCGCTGCCCCTCGTCTGACGACGCGCCGTCCTGCTGCAGCTCTTTGTATTCGCGCAATTTCCGGTGCAACGTGCGCCGGCTGATCCCCAACTCGTCGGCCGCACGCGTACGGTTGCCGCCGTTCTTCTCGAGAACCGCCATGATCTTGTGCCGCTCCGTGTCCGCGAGCGAGCCGTTCATCAGGGCCGGCGCGCGGGTGATCACACCCGCATGGCCCCGCAAAGCATCGCGGATGTTGGCCGGCACATCCCGCGCCGACAGCCGGTCCGAACGCGACAACACCACCATCTTCTCGAGGGTGTTGCGCAATTCGCGCACGTTGCCCGGCCAGGAGTACGCGGACAGCAGGTTCACCGCATCCGGCGTAAGGCCTTCGATCCGTTTGCCGTTCTTCTCGCAGTACTCTTTCAGGAAACGGTCGGCCAGCAACGGGATGTCCCCCGTGCGCTCGCTCAGCGGCGGCAGGAGGATGTCCACCACGTTAAGCCGGAAAAAGAGGTCCTCGCGGAACCTGCCCTGCTCCACATACGCGCGCAGATCGCGGTTCGTCGCGGCGATCACGCGGATGTCGGTCTCGATCGTCTCCTCGCCGCCCACCCGCTCAAAGGTGCGCTCCTCAAGAACGCGCAGCAGCTTGACCTGGATCGATGGGTCGACCTCCGAGACCTCGTCGAGGAACAGCGTGCCGCCGTCCGCCATCTCGAACCGGCCCTTCCGCTGCACCGTCGCGCCCGTGAAGGCGCCCTTCTCGTGACCGAACAGCTCGCTCTCCAACAGCGTCGGCGAGAGCGCCGCACAGTGCACCGCCACGAACGGGCCTTTGGCCCGCGTGCTCAAGCGGTGGATCGCCTGGGCCACGAGTTCCTTGCCCGTGCCGCTCGGGCCCTGGATCAGCACCGAGGCCTGCGTCGGAGCCGTCTGCTGGATGATCTCGAACACCTGCTGCATCGCCGGCGATTCTCCGATGATGTTCTCCATGCCGAACTTCTCGTTGAGCTGACTCTCCAGCGTCTCGACTTTCTTCTCGAGGTCGCGCGATTTGAGCGCGCGCGCCACCAGCATGTCGAGGTGGTCGAGGTTGATGGGCTTGGTCAGAAAATCATACGCGCCCTGCTTCATCGCCTCCACCGCCGTCTCCACGGACCCATACGCCGTCAGCAGGATAAACACGGTCTGGGGGTGCTGCGCGTTGACGCGCCGCAGCAGCGCGAGGCCGTCCGTGCCCGGCATCCGCAAGTCCGAGAGCATCACGTCCACCGCCGTGCCTTTTGCCATCAGCTCCAGAGCGGTGTCTGCGCTTTCAGCGGTTTTCACGTCGTAATGGCGCTGCAGCGCGCGCTGCAGCCCGTCGCGCGTGTTTTTGTCGTCGTCCACCACCAAAATGACCGGCCTGTCTGACATATCACGTCCCCGTTTTGAGCATTCGCACCCGCCGCTCGGAACGCGGCAGTCTGATTTTGAAACAGGTCCCCTCGCCCGGCTTGCTCGCCAATTCGATCTCCCCGCCGTGTTCCTCGATGATCCGCTGCACGATCATCAGCCCCAACCCGTTTCCATTCGGCTTGGTGGTGTGATAAGGCTCGAAGACCCGCCCCAACTCGTCGGGCGCGATCCCCTTGCCCGTGTCAGTGAACGCGATATCCACATACGCGTCCTCCACGGAGAAGACCACTTTCAGCGCGCCGCCATCCGGCATCGCCTCCAGCGCGTTCTTGATGATGTTGAAAAACACCTGCTTGATCTGCGACCGGTCAAGATGGGCCATGGGCACCGAAGCCGGGATGTCCACCGACACCGCGATGCGCCGGTTCTCGAACTCGCTCTTCAACACCCGCAGCGTTTCCTGCAACACCTCGGTCGGGCACTCCGGAACCAGCACCGGCTTGGTGGGACGGATGGCCCGCAGGAACTGCGTGATGATGGCGTCCAGCCGCCCGACCTCGGTGCGCGCCACCTCGACAAGGTCCGCCAGCGGTTCGCGCGTGCCGTCGGGCAAGTCACACAGTTCGCGCGCCAGCAACTGCAAATGGATATTCAGCGCGTTGAGCGGGTTCCCGATCTCGTGTGCCACCCCGGCCGCCAAGAGCTTGACCGCGTTGGAGCGCTCGCTCTCGAGCACCGAGGCCTCCTGCTTGCGGTCGCGCGTCACGTCGCGCAGGATCACCAGCACGCCTTTGTCCACGAGCCCCTGCTCGTCCAGCGGCACGGCGTAGACACTGATGAACCGGTGCTCGGGATAGGAGATCTCGATCTCGCGCGTCACCATGCGCGACCACCCGCTGTCCGTGGCCGGCGCCTCCAACAGATGCTCCCAGTCCCACTCGCGCAGAAACCGCAAGATCGACTTCCCCTTGGTGCGCGCGAAATCGAAGCCCGCCAGCTTCTCTGCGGCGCGGTTCGCATAGAGCAGCCGACCCGAGTTGTCGATGACCAGCACACCCTCCTGGATGGTCTGGAAAATGGTCTCCAGGAAACCACGCTCCTGCGCCAGCCGCAA
>Ga0209066_10001703_pt1 | contig 28447 bp, 27 predicted proteins | sample All_14_2_FD_187198 | JGI IMG/M metagenome (GOLD analysis project Ga0209066, IMG submission 187198) | Freshwater microbial communities in response to fracking from Pennsylvania, USA - Allegheny Zone_MetaG_DW_15 (SPAdes) (version 2) ...
TCGCGTTGGGCGCCCCGACATTGCAGTGGAGCGTGCTGAATTTTGGTCGTGTGCAAGGGCAGATCAGGCAGCGCGAATCGGCGCGAGACGAAGCCGAAGCCCTGTATGACGCGGCGGTCCTCGGGGCGTTACGAGACACGGAAGATGCCTTGGCGCGGTTCCGAGCCAGTCGTGCAACCGTCGCGATTCTCGCGCGGGCGAAGGCGTCGGCCGACCGATCAGCCAATTTGACGCAGCAGAATTACCGAGCCGGCAAGGTGTCGCGCATCGATGCGCTCGGCGCAGAGCGGCAGCGGATCGATGCTGAGGACGGTCTCTCCGCGGCCACGGCCGGTTTGACCGCAGACTATGTTGCGCTTCAGAAGGCGCTGGGCCTCGGATGGCTCGGCTGAAGCGAATCGACCACTTGAGATGGGCGAAGCTGATCATGGCGAAGCCTCGAGCCGAGAGCCGAGGATGACCTGAGAACGGGCCGGAGCCGATTCACGGACCAATGATCGTCCACATCACTGAGACCCTGTGTGTGGGTCCCGACGCCGATCCACACGCGCAGGGTGTCGGGCGCCTCCATGTCGCGGCAGTAGCGCCAGAAGGCCGAGTCGTCCCGCGCCGTGGCTTGTAGTGCAGGATGAAGTCGCGGACCCGCTCGTACTCGAAGTCGGTCTGGCCGTTAAACTCGGCGATGGTGGCGGGGTCGAAACCGGCGTCGGGCAGCAGCCGGACCATGCGGATGATGGCCGACTGGATCAGGTGAATGCTGACTCGAACGGCTCTAGGAAGCCGGCGGCGAGGCCGATGGCCACGCAGTTCCTGTTCCAGCCCTGCTTGCGCTTACCGGGCCGGAAGCGGAGCCGGTTCGGCTCGGCCAGCTGCTCGCCCTCGAGGTTCGCGAGCAGGACCCGTTCTGCCTCGTCATCCTCGATATGGGCGCTGGAATAGACGTGGCCTTTGCCGGTGCGGTGTTGCAGCGGAATGCGCCACGGCCATCCCGTCTCGCGGGCGGTCGCGCGAGTCGCGTCTGTTGCCGAGGTCAATATCCTGGCCAAGAGCAACGACCTTCCGATCAGCACCGCATACGGCCGTTGAGACCGATCCCGGACCGAAGTCGAGACCAGCGCGTGGACCGAGACAGATCGTCCGCCGCCTGGTGCCGGCCTGGCCGGCATCGTGCACCGGTCCAGCGGTCGGGTGATCAATCGCTGGACGATGGAGTGAACCGGATTCGACCCGTGGCTCGGCTCCAACGATGCTGGATGTGTCCGCCCCGCTGCGCCGCGGGATCTTCGCCAGCAGAGTTGAGCCCGATCGGGCAACAACGTGAAGATCGGAACTCAGCCATCCGGATCGCACCGGGGAGCCTTGACCTCGGCGTGCGCGACGTCGGCCACACTCCGGGGCAGCTCGCACAGGGCGTTCTGAGCATCGACGTCGCCCAACAAATGCGCGCGCCAGAACATCAAGGACTCGCGCACGATCGCCCCGGTCTGCGCCGTCTGGGTCGACGTCATCCCTCGCCTCGCCTGCACCCTTCCGCCAAAGATCTGATGATCACCGCCGGTCAGGACAACCAGGTACTGATCGGCGCCCGTGATGGTGCGGAACGGAAGCGTTCGCCCTTCCGGGGTGTCCTCCAGATCGAACGGCGTCCGATCCTCCGTGCCGGTGAAATGCAGGATCGGCGTCCGGATTCCGGCCAGGGCCGTACCGGGATCCTGGTTCCGCGGGGCGTTGGGGCTGTAAACAATCCCGGCGTCGATCCGGGGATCCCGGAACGGGCCTGGTGCGCCGTCGGATGAGCCCTGACCCAGCACGACCAGCGTGGTCAGGGCCCCGTATGAATGACCGGACATGCCCAGCCGCATGAGATCGAACCGGCCGGCGAAGCGTCCGCTGGCGTTCTCGGCCTCAAGCCGGTCGATCACGAAGCGGACGTCGCCGAAGCGCGCCACGGCGCCGGCGCGGGCGCCGGGACCGCGCGTGAGCCGCGCCAACGCCTGGCGGCCTTCGCCGGGTCGGAGGTCCGCGAGAATGGATTCATCGGTTCCGGGGTGCTGGATCGAGACCGCCGCAAAGCCGGCCTCGGCCAGGGCCTCCAGAAGGAAGCCGGCGGCCTCTCGCGAACCGCCGAGGCCATGAGAGAACAGCACCACCGGCGCCGGCCCGGACCCTGAAGGCAGGTAGAGCTTGTAGGGAACGGTCCGGTCCCGCGCGTCGTCGCGCCATTCGCCATCGATCACCTCGACGGACGCGGGGTCCGGGAGCCGCCCGGCCTCGACGACCACGGAGCCGGCGCCGACCGGCGACGCCATCGCCAGGGCCAGGCCGGCGGCGAGCGCCACGCCAATTCCGCGAAGGCTGTTTGCATCGGTCATACGTCGGTCTCCCTATCAGACATGATGATGCCCCTCCGGACGCTTCCCGGGATAGCCCAGCGCCACGCGAACGGCGGACACGGGTCCGCCCGCCCGCGTCATGTCGCCCAGCAGCCGGCCCCATTCGTGGAAGGCGATGCGGACCGGATTGTTGCTGCCGACCGGTTCGGTCAGGCCGTAGCGGCACGGCTCCTCGGGCCGCTCGCGCGCATAGGTGCCGAACAGTCGATCGAAGACGATGAGCACCCCGCCGTAGTTCCGGTCGAGATAGCTGGCGTTTGAGGAGTGGTGGACGCGGTGCGCCGACGGGGTGTTGAAGATCCACTCCAGGGGCCCCAGTCGAGGCGGCAACTCGCTGTGCAGGAAGAACTGGAAGCGCAGGTTGAAGGCCAGCACCGCCGCGACAGCGGCGGGGTGCCAGCCGAGCGCCGGCAGCGGCAGGAAGAACAGCCAGAGCCCGGAGATCGAGCCGGTCCATCCGAGACGGAAGGCGGCCGGCAGGGTCAGTTCCTCGGCCGAATGATGCACGCTGTGGCTGGCCCAGAGCCAGCGCACCTCGTGGCTGAGGCGATGCTGCCAATAGTAGAGAAACTCGAAAAGCAGGAAGAGCGCGGCCCAAGACCAGGCCGAGTCCAGCGGCTGGCGCAGCGGCGTGGCCGACCAGACGGCCATATAGACCGCCCCGATCCCGATCCCCGCCAGCCCGTTGAACAGGATCTGTCCGCCCGCGACTCCCAGTGTTCCCAGCGCGGCCGACCGGTCATACCCACGACCGGACCGGCGCCGCAGCCAAGCTTCGAGCACGGCGAAGGCCAGCGCCACGCCGAGGAACCACAGGGCGTACTCTCCGCGCATCGTCAGTCGCCCATGCCCATGGAGCGGCCAAAGGCGGCGATTTCGCCCCGCGCGATGTAACCGTCACGGTCGATGTCGGCCGCGGCGAAGCGCTGGCTCCCCAGGACGCGGAACTCGCCGATGTCGATCGCCCGATCGTTGTTGCGATCGATGCTCCGCAGGGCCTGGATCGCCTCGCGGCTCGGCCGCCGGCGTTCGCGCGATCCACCCTCGGGTCGTAGCGCGCGCGCTTCCGACATCGTCAGCCGGCCGTCGTCATTCGCATCTGCCCGGGCGAACAGGGTCTCGCGGGCGGCGTGGAACTCGGCCGGCGACAGCAGGCCGTCGTTGTTGAGGTCGGCGCGCCCGAACAGGGCCTCGACCATGGCGGGCGCGGACTGGGCGGCGGCGGGCGAACCGGCCAAGAGTAGGGCGAGCGCGGCGAACGGAACAAGGGTCTGCATCGGTTTTCTCTCTGAAAAGGCGCCCCGGTCGCCAGGGCGACCGGGGCATCGGGCGGACGTCGCGGCGGGTGAAGCGCCGCCCGAAACGGGAAAGGTCAATCCGGGCGGGTGCGGACGACAGTGCTGGAGGAGGAGGCGCCGCTGTTGGTCGTGACGCCGCGGGTGATCACGGCGCCGTTCTCGTCGCGGTAGACATCGACGTCGCGCTCGTAGCCGTAGCCGCCCGAGGTCTGGACCTCGGAGGAGCGGCTGTAGCCATTCTCGTCCACGGTCACCTGACCGGTGCGGGTCTGGGTGTTCCCGGCCGGGCCGGTGCGGGTCGCGCTGGTGGCATAGCCGTCCTCGGTCGCCACGGTGGTGCGGCTGCGGGAGCTGGACCAGTGCTGGCCATCGACCGTGCCGGACCGCGACACCGAAGTGGAGCCCGGGCTGCGATAGATTTCGGCGCTTCGGCTGGCGCTATGGTTGGGGCCGCTGACGGTGGCCGAGCGGCTTCGCGAGCGGGACTGGGCGTCGGCGCTCTCGGCCGTGACGGCGACGCCGGCGAGGGCGAGAACGGCCGCTGAAGTGGCGACCATCGCGCGTCGGGGCAGGCGGGAGGTTCGTTCGAGGGAGGTCATGGGAGATGCCTTCGGTTGGGACCGGTCTGAACCGGACGCCCTCACCATGCACCCGCCGCCCGCCACGGGTTTTTCACGCCGGCGCCAGTGCGTAACAGCATGTATCCGGCGCTGGTCGCCGTTCCCGTCCTGCGCCAAGCTTCGCGCATGGCCCGGGGCGCGCTCATCTATCTCGTCGAGGACGACCCGGAGATCCGGCGGCTGGTCTGCGACCTGCTGGCGCGGGAGGACTTCCGCTGCGAGGCCGCGCCCGACGCCGCTGCCTTCTGGGCCCTGTACGAGCGGCGGACGCCGGATCTCATCATTCTCGACATCATGATGCCCGGCGAGGACGGCCTGTCGATCTGCCGGCGTCTCCAGAGCCGGAGCCCCGTGCCGGTCCTGATCGCCTCGGCCCGGGGCGAGGCGATGGATCGGGTCGTGGGGCTGGAGGTCGGCGCCGACGACTATCTGGGCAAGCCGTTCGAACCGCGCGAGTTGGTCGCCCGCGTCCGCGCCCTGCTGCGCCGTCGCGAGCGGCCCACAGCGGCGGGATCGCCCCGGATGTACGCTTTCGCGGGGTGGCGTCTCGACCTGGCGACCCGGGCCCTGACCAACCCGGCCGGCGAACCGCTGGAACTGACCGCCGGGGAGTTCGACCTGCTGGCGGCCTTGCTGGGGCGACCCCGGACGATCCTGTCCCGCGACGACCTGATGGACATGCTGAAGGGGCGCGCCGCCGACGTCTTCGACCGGTCGATCGACATCCAGGTTTCGCGCCTGCGCCGAAAGCTCGGCGACGATCCGCGGGAGCCGCGCCTGATCCGCACCGTGCGCAACGCAGGCTATCTGTTCACCCCCGAGGTGGAGGCTCTCCCGTGAAGCAGCGTCTCCCCCTCCCGCTTTCGACGCGGCTCACGCTGGTTGTCGTGATCGTCCTGGCCACCGTCCAGGTCATGGGCCTGATCGGCTTCCTCAATCTTCAGCGCGAGACCGGCGGCGGCTGGCGATTGCCGCTGCCGTCCCGGGTCGCCGCCGCGGCCGATCTGCTCGATCGCACCCCGTCGCGGGAGCGCGACCTGCTGCTGATCGCCATGAACGGCGATCAGACCCGGTTCTTCCTGAGCTCCGGCGTCCCCTCCGGCTACGTGGAACGCCGGGGCATCCGACCGATGGCCTATTCGGCTTATGGCTCGGCGCTCGAGCGACGCACGGTCCGGATCCTCGTTCCCCAAAAGCGGCAAGACCGCTGGCGACCGCTCAGGGATCGGCGCGCACCCGCCTACCCCTTCTCGGTTCAACTGGCCGACGGTCAACGGCTGATCGTGGCCCCAGGACCGCAGCAGCGGCGGCGTGGCCGGATCGCGGTCCTGCTGATCCTCAACTTCACGGTGGGTCTGATCGCATCCCTTCTGGTCTGGCGAACCATCCGCCGCGCCACTCGCCCGTTACAGGTCATCGCCGACGCAGCGGACAGCTTCGCCGCGGACCTGAACGCACCGCCGATGGACGAAGGCGGTTCGGCCGAGGCCCGGCAGGTGGCGCTGGCCTTCAATCGCATGCGCGCCGAAATCCGCCGGCTGATGGCCGAACGGATGCGGATGCTGGCCGCCGCCGCCCACGACGTGAAGACCCTTCTCACCCGTCTGAGGCTGCGCGTCGCCCTGATCGACGACGACGAGCAGCGGGCGCGCGCCGATCGCGACATCGCCCTGATGGCGACCCTCGTGGACGATGTGCTGCTGGTGGCCAAGGGCGAGGAAAAGCCGGCGGTGGTCGCCCCGATGGATATCGTGCCCTTGCTCGCGGACACGGCGCGCGAACGGCGCACCCTCGGGCAGCCGGTGACGCTCGGCGCCATGCCGGACTCCGCCTTGGTGCTGGCTGATCCCCCCGGCTTGCGGAGAGTTCTCGAGAACCTCCTCGAGAATGCGGTGCTGTATGGCGGGGGCGCGGATCTGGAGCTGCATAATGCCGGAACCGTCTGGCGCATCGCGATCGTCGACTATGGGCCAGGCCTTGGGGACGCCTTCGAGCCTGACGCTTTCGAACCCTTCGCCCGGGGCGAGGCGTCGCGGAGTCGGGAGACCGGCGGAGCTGGCCTCGGACTGTCCATCGCCCGCTCTCTGATCAGGCAAATGGGCGGGGAGATTTCTCTGGAGAAGACCCCCGGCGGAGGTTTGACTGTCATCGTCGCGCTGCCGGTTGCGCCCCGCCCGCAGGGTTGAGCTAATGAACGGCGTAGGGGACGTCTGGGGCATGACGGGTGGCCGGGCTATCTGCATCTATGCTGCAGCGTTGTTTTTGACCGCGGCCCGTGGACGGCAAGGACCGAACGTACAGAGGTTCCTACGCGCGCTGTTGACAGTTCGCTGTCATATGGACAGTATGCTGCCATGATGAATGATGCGACGGTTCTCAGCCGCCTGATCTTGACTGCGTTCCGGGCCAACGGGGCCCTGGTTGAGGCAGGCGACGCGTTGGTGCGGGACATCGGCCTAACCAGTGCGCGCTGGCAGGTGCTGGGGGCGCTGGCGGAGCAAGCCGCGCCACGGACGGTTTCACAGATCGCGCGGACCATGGGCCTGACCCGCCAGTCGGTGCAGCGGGTCGCCGACGACCTACGCCTGGCGGGACTGATCGACTTCCTGCCCAATCCCGACCACGCACGGTCGAAACTCATGTCCATGACCCTAGCAGGGCAGAGCGCTTATGCGGAGGCCCTGCGCAGACAGGCTCCTTGGGTCACGGGTCTGGCGGCCGGCCTTTCCCTCGAGGACGTGGCCGCGGCGATCCGCGTCCTGTCGGTCATCGCGGATCGGCTTGACGCCAACCTTCAACCTCCTCTGGAGCTGTGACATGATTGCCTTGACCCTGCTGCTGCCCATCATCCTCAGTTCCCTCTTCGCGGGCGCAGCCCTGTATATCAACGTGGCCGAACAGCCAGCCCGGCTGAGGCTCGACGATCGGGCCCTGCTCGAGCAATGGGTCCCAAGCTACAAGCGCGGCACGCTCATGCAGAGCAATCTGGCCTTGGCATCGGGCGCTGCGGGCGTGCTGGCCTTCTGGCTGAATCCGAACGCGCTGTGGTTGGTGGGCGCGTTCCTTATCGTCGCCAACTGGCCCTTCACGTTCGTTGTCATCATGCCGATCACCCGCCGCCTCGAAGCCGCCGCCATCGATCAGGCCGGGAGCGACACTCGCGCGGCCATCCGCCGGTGGGGCGGCCTCCACGCCGTCCGCACCGGTCTCGGCTTCGCAAGCCTCGCCGTCTACGTTTTGGCCAGCGCCTGGACCTTAATCTCCGACCACTGAACGGCTCAGATGCGGCGATCGACTGTTGCGCAAGATGAAGGCCGAGTTCATCGCCCCCCGCGCCAGCGTCATCGGGCATGCCAGCGCCCGTGGGACACGCCGAACACAACTGGAACTGTCGGCGGTGTTCTGAAGTCAGATGGCACCGCCTCGATCCTCGGCCCGCTCCGTGTCGGAGTGATATCTGGCGGCGTCCAGTCGGACGAAGTGCACGGTTTCGGCTCGCGCTTGCGGTTCGGCGACAAATCCGGCGTCGGCGAAAGCAATGTGTTGGGGCATCAACTGCCCGGATGGATCCGCTCGCCACCATCCGTCCACGGCCGCCGCTTTGGGCAGGATGCCGCCTACGATGCGTTCGATGTCCCGGAACGTCAGGTCCACTTCGGCGCGTTTCTGCCGGCGGAGAAAGGATGTGAGGGGCGCATATTTGGCCATCGATGTGTTTTCCGCCTTCTCCGTGGTGGGTCAAGCCCGACTGGCGAGACCAGTGATAGGCGGTGTAGGATCGTTTGCGGCGGGTTCCGGGAACGATAGGCGCCGATCTTGAGCCAGGGGACGTGAGAACGTCGGCGGCGATCGGCGCCGAAACGCCGGGCTTCCTCACAGAAGTTCCTGGCCCGCCCCCTCCCCTAGCCGGGATCGATGAGTCCCTGCCGGACCGCGGCGGCCACCGCCTCGATGCGGGTCCGGACGCGGAATTTGGCGCAGACCTTCTCGATGTAGCTATCCACCGTGCGTGGCGACAGCGAGAGAATCGTCCCGATGTCGGCGGAGCTCTTTCCCAGGCTCGCCCATTGCAGACATTCCTGTTCCCGCGGGCTGAGAGTGACTTCGGGCTTCGCCGGATCCGGTTCGGTTGACAGCGCGTCCATACTCACACCGCAGGTTGTCAAGCCTCCTTGCGTAGCCGCGGCCGCCCGACTTCGGCAACGTCGATGTTTTGCGGGCTGGCCGCAGATTTATTGCGGCGGGCCTCGCCGCCGGGTGGGTTGAACCGCTGCGATGCGGCCCCTACAGGCGTCCGGTCGGGCGCCGTGAGACAGGCGCGCAGCCGGAGCCGGGGTTCGCCCCAGGGCGGAGGCGGCGCTGCGCGCTGAAGTAGCGGGCCTCGTTTCGCAGAGGATTCCAACGCCCGACCCCTCCGCCTTGCGTCGCGATTCCGTTTGATTCATGGTGGGGCGTCGGCGCTTGCGCCGGCAGGGGCCTGGAATCCCCTGTGCGAAGTCAAACACAACGACGCGCGCCCACGCGCCTGTCGCCAGCGGCGGTCCGATCCTGCGCACGCCCGCGCCGGGTCGGCGCCGACCCCTCGCGCCTGAGGATTCCGGTTCTGCCCCTCGGACGGAGAGGCGTGTTGACCGACACCAGGCAGCTGGACCCGGAAGCGGCGGAGGGGCTGAACAGCCTCTATCGCCGCTATGCGGGCTGGCTCGACGGCCGGCTCAGGGCCCACGTCGATGCGGACCGCGCCGCCGATGTGGTCCAGGACACCTATCTGCGCGCCGCGCCCTACCGGATCGGCGACATCCGCCACCCGCGGGCCTTCCTGCTGCGAATCGCCATGAACCTCGTGCGGGACGAAAGCCGCCGCGCTAGGCGACAGGCCCCGGCGGCCGAGCCCCCGGCTCTGGCCGAGGCCGCGTCCCAGGCAGACCAGTTGCTACTGAAGCAGATCGTGCTGACCATGCCGCCCCTTTACCGGGACGTCTTCGTCCTGAGCCGCTTTGGCGGTATGACCTATGCGGAGATCGCCGCCGCGCGCGGGCTCAACGTCAAGACCGTCGAATGGCGGATGTCGAAGGCGCTCGAGCACTGCGTGGCGCGACTGGACGATTAGGCAGGGTATGATGACGGTCGACGACGACCTCGACATCCGGCGGCGGGAAGCCGCCGCCTGGTTCACGCGGCTGAGCCAGCGCCGGGTGTCGACGAACGACGTCAAGGCATTCAGCGCCTGGCGGCGGGACCCCGACAACGCCCGGGCCTACGACCGGGTGGAATCCGTCTGGGAGTCGAGCCGCGAGCTTGCCGGCGACGCCGACATGACCGCGCTGACGACCGAGGCCCTGGGCCGGACGCGTCCCTCGCGGGCGCGGGTCTCCGCCGCGGGCCTGCTCAAACCCTTCGCCGGTCTCGCCGCCGCCCTCATCATCGTGGCCGCGGCGGGGATGTGGATGGTCAACCGTCCGCTCGCCTATGCGACGGAGGTCGGCGAATTGCGGACCATCCAGCTTGAAGACGGGTCAAGGCTGACCCTGGACACGGACACCCGCGTCCAGGTCCGGCTGGGCGCCGGCCTGCGGTCGGTCACCCTGGTGCGGGGGCAGGCCCTGTTTGACGTCAAGGGAGACCCGAACCGTCCCTTCGTCGTCGCGGCGGGCGACACCCGGGTCACGGCGATCGGCACCCGCTTCGAGGTGCGGCGGGTCGGCGACGGCGCCCGCGTGGTCCTTGTCGAGGGACGCGTCAAGGTCGGCGATCAGCGCGCGCCCCGCGGCGACTGGACCCTGAAGCCCGGCGAACAGGTCGTCACCACCGCCGACCGTCCCGAGGTCACGCCGGTCGACGCCACGCGCGCGACCAGCTGGACCACCGGCCGTCTCGTCTTCGACGGCGTGCCCATACGGACGGCCGTGGCGGAGGTCAATCGCTACAGCGCGCGCAAGGTGGAGCTCCAGGCGCCGAATATCGCCGACATAGCGGTTAGCGGCGCCTTCGACGCCGGCGATGTCGACGGCTTCGTCGCCGCCCTCGAGGATCTCTATCCGGTCGCCGCCGAACGTCGGGCGGACGGCACGGTGATCCTGTCGGGTTCGTCCCCGCCAAAATAATCCGCCTACCGACTTAGGGTCGCCCGACCGTCACAGCGTCTCTTCCCCGGCCCGCGCTTTCGCGGGTAACCAGAGGGGGACATGATGCACAGAGGATTGGGTTCAACGGCGCTTTCGGCGCTGATGCTGGCTTCGGCGTCGCCGGTCATGGCGCAGACCGCCGAACCGGTGCGGCGCTATGAGATCGCGGCCGGACCGCTCGACGTGGCCCTGACCGCCTTCGCCCGCCAGAGCGGCGTCCAGATCCTGTATCCCGCCGCCTTGGTCGCGGGTCGACGATCACCGGGGCTGAGCGGCGAGCACGCCCCGGACGGCGCCTTGGCGGCCCTGTTGCGCGAGACCGGTCTCGCCCACCGGCGTTCGCGTCCCAACGTCTTCGTCCTCTATGATCCCGCCGCCCGGGCGGCGATTCCGGAGGAGCCGGCCGAGCTGGACGACGTCGTGGTGACGGGCAGCCTGATCCGCGGCGTGGCCGACGGACCCTCGCCCGTGGTGATGATCCGCCGGGATGACATCGATCGGGCCGGCCACGCCACCGTCGCCCAGGCCCTCGCCGCCCTGCCCCAGAATTTCGGGGGCACGGCCAATGAGGGTGCGCTGCAGAACGGCGCGGATCGCACCGCGACCAACGGCAGCTTCGCCTCCGGCGTCAATCTGCGCGGTCTTGGCAGCGACGCGACCCTGGTGCTGATCAATGGCCGGCGCATGGCCGGAACCGGCGCCATGGGGGACTTCGCCGACGTCTCCACAATTCCCACGAGCGCCATCGCCCGTATCGACGTCCTGCTCGACGGGGCCTCGGCCCTGTATGGCGCCGACGCGGTGGGCGGCGTCGTCAACATCATCTTGCGCGACGACTATGACGGGGCGGAAACCCGTCTGCGGCTCGGTGGGACCGCCGACGGGGCCAGCGACGAAGTCCAGCTCGGTCAGACCCTCGGCCGGCGTTGGTCTTCCGGCAGTCTGATGGGGACCTATGAATATTACGACCGCGGGGCCTTGCCGGTCTCGGCGCGGCGGCTCGCGGGGGACGCAGACCTGCGATGGCGCGGCGGATCGGACCGCCGGCTCAACTACGCCGCGCCCGGTAATCTGGTGGTCTTCGACCCGGTGGCGGGCGGCTATGTCTCGACCCACGCCATTCCGCCCGGCCAGGACGGCACGGATCTGGACCCTGGCGACTTCCTCGCCGGCCAGACCAACCTCAGCAACCAACGGCGCGGGATGAACGTCCTGCCGCGCCAGACGCGCCACAGCCTGTTCACGGCGCTGCGTCAGGACCTGGGATCGCGCCTCGAACTCAGCGCCGACGCGCGCTACGGCCAGCGTCGCTACGAGACCGTCTCGGCGCCGACGGCCACCTTGCTCACCGTCAACGGCGGTCATCCGTATTTCGCCTCCCCCACCGGGGCCGCCTCCCACACCATCGCCTATTCGTTCGAGAACGACCTGCCCAATCCCGGGATCCGCGGCGAGGCCGAAAGCTTCGGCGCCTCTGTCGGCGCCCGGATCGACCTGTCGGACGAGTGGACCCTGGACGCCTATGTCGCCCATGCCTCCGAACGGACCGACAACGAAACCTTCGGCGCCCTCAACTCCACCTTCCTGCGCGAGGCCCTGGGCGCCATCGCCGACAATCCCGCGACGCCCTACAGCGCCGCGCGCGACGGCTTCTTCAACCCGTTCGGCGGCGGCGGCGTCAGCTCGCCCGCGGCTCTGGCCTTCATCAGTTCCGGCTGGACACACAGCCAGGCGGAGACCGGCGTCAGCTCGGCCAATCTGCAGCTCGACGGCCCGGTGTTCGGGCTGCCCGGCGGCGATGTCCGGCTCGCCGCCGGCCTCGCCTTTCGCGAGGAGACCTTCTGGCGGCGCAATGACAGCTTCAGCAGCGGGCTGAGCCCAACCACCGGCGTGGCGACCGACACCAGCCGCCAGGTCTCGGCCGTCTTCGGCGAACTGCGCGTGCCGCTGTTCGGCCGCGACAATCGCCGGCCCGGCTTCGAGCGGCTCGAACTGTCGCTGGCGGCCCGGTTCGAAAGCTATGAAGACATCGGCGAGACCACCAGCCCGAAGATCGGCCTCGTCTGGGAGCCCACGACGGAACTCGTCGTGCGGGGCAACTACGGCGCCTCCTTCCGGGCCCCGGCGCTGCGCGAGCTGAACGACGCGGCGCGGCAGAGCCCGACCTTCCTTCCGCGCGGCGCCCAGCAGATCCTCTCGATGATCCTGTATGGGGGCAATCCCGACCTGAAGCCGGAAGAGGCCGACACCTGGACGGTGGGCGCCGACTATGCGCCGCAGACCCTTCCCGGGCTCAAGCTCGGCTTCAACTGGTTTCGCACCGAGTTCGACAACCGGATCGGCCAGCCGACCTTCGAGAATATCCTGACGGCCCTGTCCGATCCCGCCCTTTCCTCCTTCGTCCGCATCGTCGATCCGCTCAACAACGCGGCGGACCGCGACGCCGTCCAGGCCATTCTCGACCTGCCGACCACCAATTTTCGCGACGCCTATCCGGCCTCCTCCTACGGGGCGATCGTCGACGCCCGCTACGTCAACGCCGCCCGCGTCGAGGTCGAGGGGATCGACGCCAATGCCCGCTACGCCTTCGATCTCGGTCCCGACGCCTTCGATCTGGGCCTGACGCTGTCGTATCTGGCGCGGTTCGACAGCTGGACGACCCCGGACGCCTCGCCGCAGTCGCTGCGCGATCGTCCCAACTATCCGGTCGGCCTGCGGGGCCGCGGCTCCCTGGGCTGGGCGCGCGGCCCCTGGAGCGCCTCGGCCTCGCTGCAGTACGTCGATTCCTACCGCGACCTCGCCGGGTCGCGCATCGGCTCCTGGACCACGGCCGACGCCCAGATCCGCTATGCGCCCGAGACCGGGCCGTTCCAGGGGTCGGCCGTCGCCCTGACGGTGCAGAATCTGTTCGATCACGATCCGCCCTTCTACGATGCGCCCGAAGGCATCGGCTATGATGCGGCCAACACCAGCGTCATCGGCCGCTTCATCGCCCTGCAGCTGACCCGGACCTGGTGATGCGTGGGGTCGGTCTGCTGCTGGCCGCCGTCCTCGGGACGGCGGCCAGCCCGGCCGTCGGCGAGACGCCGCAGCCGGTCACCATCGAGGCCGTGCTGGGCCAGGAAAGCCTCGGCCAGGTCCGGATCGGACCCGGCGGCCGTTGGATCGTCGTCGAGCGCCGCGCCGCCTGGTCGTCGGCGGCCAGCTACCGCTTCGGGCTGATGACGACACAGCTGTTGAGCGGTCTGGAGATACACGACGCGACATCCGACGCGCCGCCGCGGGTCATTTCCGACCCCGGCCACGCGACCGGCTATGTCTCCGGGCCCTTCTCCCCCGATGGCGAGCGGATGCTGGTCTTCCGGTTGACCGAGACGAGCTGGCGCCTCGGGGTCCTGACCCTGGCGACCGGCGAAGCCCGGTGGTTCGCCCTGACACCGGAGTACACGGGCCTCGGCCGCACGGTCGCCTGGCGCTCGCCGACGGAGGTGATCGTGATCGCGCGCGCGCCCGACGATCTTCCCCTGGTGTTCCGTCTCGGCGGCCAGACCCAGGCGCGCAAGGCGGCCCTGTGGCGACGGTTCGAGACCGGTCACGCGCCCTCCGCGGTCTCCATTCCCGGCGGCGCGCGTCGCGGCGACCGCGATCGCGCCGCACCGGCGCGCCTGGTCCGGCTCGATCTCGGCACGGGCGCCCAGACCGAACTCGCCGTCGGGGCGCTCTTCGACTTCGAGCTGTCCCCGGACGGAAACACGGTCGCGGTCCTCGCCGACGCCGAGGACCTGCAGGCGAGCGGCGACGCCCCGGTGCGCGTCGGGACGCCGGCGCGGCGGAGACGGTTGCTGCTGGTCGACGTCGCCGAACGCCGGGTGCACGAGCCCCTGCCCGATGAGGATTTCCTGTCGCATCTGCTGAGCTGGTCGCCGGACGGACGGGCCGTGCTGGCCTTCGGCCGGACTCCCGGCGGGTCGTGGGACGACGGCCGCTTCTGGCGTCTCCTCCGCACCGGGCCAGCCCGGGCCGCGCCGCTCGGGGACGCCCGGCCCTGGGTCGGCGAACAGGCCGACGGCATGCCCTTCGTGCGGGCCGGCTGGGACGGCGGAGCGCCCGTCGTCCAGGTCCGTACGACAGACGGCGCCCGGATGTGGCGCCGCGCGGCGCCGACCCCCCGGACCATCCCCGTGCGCGAACCGTCGGAACGCCTGCTTCAGGCCGGCGGTCATGCCTGGATCGAACGCGGAGACGGGCTGCATCGCCTCGACGCGTCCTCGGACGCTCCGGGTCTTCCCGGGGGCTTGCAGAGCCCCGAGCGCGCCGCCGACAGCGGCGGCCGGGCGCGAACCAACCCGGCCGACATCGGCCCCGCGCCGGGCATCCTGCTGCAGGCCGGCTGTCTCGCCCGCCTCGGCGCGTCGCGATCCGGCGCCTGCCTGCCGCCCCTGGGCCCGGACGAGAGCCTCGTCGCCGCCAGCCCGGACGCGCGCTTCGCGGTCGTCCAGAGCCTGTCGGCCACGGGATCGACCCGCCTGCTGCGCCGCGACCTGAACGGCGACCATCCGCTCGCCGTGCTTAACCTCGCGCTCGACCCGCTGGCCTGGGGCCGGATCGAAGCCGTCACCCACCCCGGGCCGGACGGCCAGGTCCTGACCAGCTGGCTGCTGCTTCCGCCGCCGGACCCGGGCGGCGGGACGGCGCCCGTGGCGGTGGTCCTCTACCCCGGCGCCGACTATGCCGCCCCGCCGTCCTGGCTCCGGCCGGGTGGGGAGCGGCGACATATCAATCCGGCTGTCCTGGCCGCCCACGGCTATGCCGTGCTCGTGCCCTCCCTGCCGCGCCCCGCCGGCGCCGGGACGGGGCTCGACGATCTGGGCGGACGGATCGGCGCCGTCGTCGACCAGGCGGCGCGCCAGGCGCCGGTCGACCCCTCCCGCGTGGCGCTGATCGGCCACAGCTATGGCGGTCACGCGGCCCTGCTGACGGCGGCCCGGAGCGAGCGCTTCCGCGCGGTGGTCGCCTCGGCCGGATACGCAGACCTCTCTCGGGTCTATGCCCTGACGCCGCATTTTCTGGTCTCCCCCGACGACGGGGTGCCGATCAACGCCCTGGCGGGCTGGGCCGAGAGCGGTCAAGGCGCGATCGGCGCCAGCCTGCCGGCGCGACCCGACGCCTATGTCGAAAACAGTCCGATCTACCTCGCCGATCGGATCCGCACACCCATTCTGCTGATCGAGGGCGACCTCGATCCGGCCGGCGGCGATGTCCTGTTCGGGGCCCTGTACCGGCTGGGACGCGAGGCCGATCTCGTGACCTATTCAGGCGAAGGCCATGTGTTTGTCAGCCCCGCCAATCTGCGCGACCTCCACGCGCGCATCCTCGCCTGGCTGGACCGCTATCTGGGCCCGGCGCAGCTCGGCGACGCCGCCCGGGCTCCGGGGCCGGCCGCTCAGATTCCCGGCTCGCCGCCCTGAACGCGCGTCGGCTTCCGGTCAGCGAGCATTCCCTCGAGCTGAGCCGCCCGCTCGGCGAGCGCTTCGCCAGGCCGGCAGACGATGGAACGCTTCGTCCGATGCGCCCGGCGAACGTCGGCGAGGCGATCCTCCCCGTGCAACGTCCATTCCTCCAGCGAGACCCCGACCAGCAACCGGTTGTAGTGGGACCGACGATCAGCCGCTCCTCCCCCAGATCGCGCTCCACGGTCTTGCCGCCCAACAGCCCCTGGTTGACCTGAAGGTCGCTCTGCAGCAGCGGCCTCGGGGTCGCGAGACTGCGCGGTGACACGGCCGGATCGGGAATCCCGAGCTGGAGGTCATGAAACGGCGGCGGGCGGACATCGAAACGGTGCGAAACGCGCGTAAAAGATGTCAAGCTAGGCGCAGGCCGCCGATGGAGGCGACGCGTCCAGGCGTTGTCAACGAAACCCCCGGGCCCATTGAAGGCTTTGGGGGCGGGTGTGACGAATGTAGTTTTCTCGAGGAGGCCAGCCATCCATGTTCAAGCCACTTCGCCGACTAATTTGCAGGCATAGCTTTTCCTGGTCGGAACGCCGTCAAATGGAGGTCTGCCGAAAGTGCGGGGCCACACGCCCGACGCTTCCCCCCCGGTAAATGGGGACGCGCCCCGGAGTCGCCGGACATCGGAAGGCGTTTCGCCGACCATGGTGCACGCGAACTTCCAGCCCACCGCGACCCGCCGGAGAGCGGAGGCCGGCCGAGATCAACCTTGATCCTCTCGCCAACCTCAAACTCACGCCGGGAACGCCGGGATCGGCGCCGGACCTACGGAGGACGCCGGGGGATCAAGACGGTGGCTTGCTGCCGTGGCGGCTCAATGCAGCGCCGGGGGCCGTCTGCGCATGGCGCCGCCATGCCTGAGGGAGATCGTTCCAGGCATGCGGCGCTGCTTCGGCGACGGCTCTGTTCGCCAACGCCAGGGTGGGTGGCCGCTCCCCATCGATGCTCGAGCAATCAACCCGGCGGCTACGGCTGGAGGTCAGGCCGACCCGGTGTGGGCCGCAGCCCCAAATGCCCCGGCCCCTTGCTCCGGGAGCGCGAGCACGCTAATAACCGACTGATCAGTTATTAGGACCCTCGATGTTGCCTCCTGGTGAACCCAAATGGCGCCGCCGCGCGGCTGACCGGCCGAAAGAGATCATCGCGGCCGCGCTTGAGGTCTTTTCCGAGCACGGCTTCACCCGCGCCCGGCTCGACGACATCGCCAAGGCGGCCGGTGTCTCGAAAGGCGCGCTCTACCTGTATTTCGAAACGAAACAGGATCTGTTCAAGGCCGTGGTGCAGGACGCCATCGAACCGAGACTGCTGAAGATTCGAACCGGAGCCGGGACCGAAATCCCCTTCGACGAAGCCGCGCGGCTGGGCGTCGGTGTTCTCGTCTCCGCGATCCAGTCGAATCCCCGCATTGGCGGAGTGTTGAAGCTGATTGTCGCGGAAAGCCGGAACCTGCCCGAACTGGCCCTGATCTGGCATCAAACCGTGATAACGCCGCTGCTTTCGCTGGTCTCAGACATCATCCGTCGCGGTCAACGGTCCGGCGAAGTCCGGTCGGGCGACCCCGAATTGTTCGCCATGGGGCTGTTGGGTCCACTGGTGCTGGGGCTGCTGTGGCGGGAAACCTTCGAACCCATCGGGGCCGACAGGTTGCCGCTTGAGGCGCTCGCATCCCAGCATCTGGACACGGTCCTCAAGGGGATGAAGGCGTGAGGCGCCGGCTCATCTACAGGATCGCCGCAGTTGTCGGTGTCGTCGCGACGGGGGCTGCGGTCTGGTCGTTTCTACCGACCGACCAGACGAACCGGCCCCTTTCCGGCTACGTCGAAGGCGAGTCGGTCTATCTCGCGGCGCCCGCCTCCGGCGCGCTCGAAGCCCTGTATGTACGGGAAGGCGACCGCGTCCTGGCCGGCGCGGTGACCTTTCAGATCGACGCCGGCGTACAAGAGGCCCAGGAGCGCGGCGCCAGCGCGTCCGTCGAGGCGGCCAGAGCCCGGGCGGACGACCTCCGCACGGGCCAGAGGGCGCAGGAGCTCGAGGTGTTCGACACCGAACTCGCCGCCGCCCAGGCGCAGCTCCGCGAAGCCGAAGCCAGCTATGCCCGGATCGAACCCCTGGTGCGCCGGGGTATCTACGCGCCGGCCAGGCTCGACCAGGAGCGAGCGAACCGGGACACGGCAAGGGCGCAGGTCGAGGCCGTCCGCCGTCGCCGAGAGGTGGCCACGCTTGGCGCACGGGAAGACGCGTTGCGGGCCGCCGAACAACAGATCCGCCAAGCCGAAGGCGGGCTGAACGAAGCCGAGGTTCGCCTTCGCACCCTCTCTCCCCGGGCGCCGGTGGAAGCCCGTGTCGAGGAAATCTTCTTCCGCCAGGGCGAATTCGTCCCCGCCAATCAACCCGTCCTTGCGCTGCTGCCCGACGCCGAGGTCAAGTTGCGGTTCTTCGTGCCGGAAGGCGAGTTGATCCACTATCGACCCGGGGGCGTGGTCAGGTTCAGCTGTGACGGCTGCGGTGCGCCGCGCAAGGCCCGGATCACCTGGATCAGCCCGCGACCCGAGTTCACCCCGCCTATCCTCTACAGCCAGGGCAGCCGGGATCGGCTGGTCTTCATGATCGAGGCGGCGCCGGAAAATCCACGCTCGCTCCAGCCGGGTTTGCCGGTCGATGTTCAGCGGTTGCGGGGCTCAAGATGACCGTTGCAAGTCCGGTTATCGATGTGCGGGGCCTTAACAAGTCGTTCGGAGCCCTCCACGCGGTTCAGGACTTCGGCATTACCGTCGAGCGGGGGAGAATATGCGGATTTCTCGGTCCGAACGGGGCCGGGAAGACGACCACGCTTCGTCTCCTTTGCGGCCTGCTGACTCCAGACAGCGGCGAGGGCGAGGTTCTTGGCTACAACGTCATGAGCCAGTCCGAGTTGATCAAACGTCGGGTCGGCTACATGACGCAGAAATTCTCGCTCTATGACGACCTGTCCATCGAGCAGAACCTGGTGTTCACCAGCCGGGTTCACGAACTGGACCGCCGCGCCGCCCGGGTCGAGGCCGCGCTCGAACGTCTGGGGCTGGTCAAGCGGCGCCGACAGCTGGCAGGCACCCTCTCCGGCGGCTGGAAGCAACGTCTGGCGCTGGCCGCCGCGACGCTGCACGAACCCGAGTTGCTCCTGCTCGACGAGCCGACCGCCGGCGTCGATCCCGAAGCCCGGCGGACCTTCTGGGACGAAATCCATGCTCTCTCCGACGAGGGCATGACCGTTCTGGTTTCCACGCATTACATGGACGAGGCGGAACGGTGTCACGAGATCGCCTATATCGCCGGAGGTCGAACGCTTGCCCGGGGTACGGCCGACCAGGTCATCGATGAGTCTGGCCTGACCACATTCCTCGCGGAAGGACCGAACGTCGGGCGGCTTATTGCACGCCTCCGGAACCAGGCCGGCGTCGAGATGGCGACGGTGTTCGGCACGACCTTGCACGTCTCCGGCCGGGATCGCCCGGCGCTCGAAGACGCCATCGCGCCCTTCCGCGGCCCGCAAGTCGTCTGGAAGGAGACGCGGCCCACCCTGGAGGACGTGTTCATCCAGTTGACGGCCGACCTTCAGCGAGAGTCGGACTGATGCTCTCTGCGACTCGCATCTGGGCTGTGATGGCCAAGGAATTCATCCAGCTCACGCGCGATCACCTCGCCTACGCCATGATCCTCATCATGCCGATCCTTCAGTTGGTCTTGTTCGGCTATGCGATCAACGACGATCCCCGGAATCTGCCGACCGCCGTCTACGTCCAGGATCATGGGAGCTTCTCTCGCTCGTTCCTGAGCGCCCTGACGAACAGCGGCTATTTTCGCATAACGCAGTCGGTGAACAGCCAGGCCGAGCTGGACAGGTCCCTGGCTCGCGGCGAGGTCCAGTTCGCCGTGGTGATCCCGCAGGATTTCACGCGTCGGGTTGTCCGCGGGGAAAATCCCACGATCCTGATCGAAGCCGACGCCGCGGATCCTTCGGCGACGGGCGGGGCTCTGGCCGCGCTCGCCGGCCTTCCGGGCCAAGCGCTGGCTCGCGACCTGACCGGTCCGCTGGTCCGGTCGACCCCGGGCGCCCCGTTCGAGGTCATCGTTCACAGGCGTTACAATCCGGAGGGCATAACCGCCTTCAACATCGTTCCCGGCCTGCTCGGGGTCATTCTGTCGATGACCCTGGTCATGATGACGTCGCTCGCCATGGCGCGCGAGCGGGAGCGCGGTACGCTGGAAAGCCTGCTGGCGACGCCCGTGCGGCCGCTCGAAGTCATGATCGGCAAGCTCGCCCCCTATGTCGGGGTGGGCGTTGTCCAGGTGACCCTCTTCCTGGTGATGGCTCGGCTCCTGTTCGACGTCCCCATGGTCGGCGGCTGGGACGCCCTTGTCGTCGGCGTCATGCTCTTCATCGTGGGATCGTTGGCCCTCGGCTTCTTCCTGTCCACCCTCGCCCAGACCCAGATGCAGGCCATGCAGATGTCCATCTTCTACATCCTGCCGTCCATGCTGCTCTCCGGATTCCTGTTCCCCTTCCGCGGCATGCCGGACTGGGCCCAGGCCCTGGGCTCATTGATCCCGGTCACCCATTTTCTGAGGATCGTCCGCGGCGCCCTGCTGAAGGGCGTCGGTCTGGCCGACGCCTGGCCAAGCGTGATGGCGCTGGCCGCCTTCGTCGTCGCGGTGACCGCCCTCGCCATCGTGCGCTACCGGACCACGCTCGACTGATCCCAATTCCGGGTGGCCGTCGAATTGTCCGGCCGTCCGGGTTGCGGGACCCCGTCTCACATCCCACCCCGACGAGAATCCTTTGGTGGCCTGGGCCGTTGGAGTTGGCTTCAGTCGCGCCGCCGAGTCTCAGGCATCACGCGAGCGGGCGGCGGAAACCAGCAGAATGTTTCGCTCGCCCGCGTCTTCTCCCGGAGCCTGCCGTCGTTGAAGCTCTCGTTGAATCGGTTCTGCTGCGGCCCGGCCCGGCGGGATACAATGCCGGCCCACGCTGGAGCGCGTCAGCTTTGCCATCACCAGGGCGTAGGAGTGGTCGATCAGGCGTTCCAGTTCGCCACGAGGCACGTCCCGGTCCAGCGCCACGCTGATCCAATGGCGCCGGTCGAGATGATAGCGATGCCCGATGCCTGAATATTGCTCGCGCAACAGGTCGGCCCGGTGGGGATCGCACTTCAGGCTGACGGCGGCATCGCCGCGCGCCGAGAGGATCGCGAACATCTTGCCCATCAGCTTGTAAGTGGTCACGCCGTGGACGCGCGCCGGTTCGGCCGCGGCGCCCGGCATCGCGTCCAGCAACGCCTTGGCGAGGGCGACCTGACCTGCGGCGTTCATGCACTCAAGCCCCGGACCCGGATCGCGCAATCAGGTATGCGGCTGCGTATCATACTGCATGGCGCCCATATCGTTGCCCTCTGTATCGAGGAAGCGGATCAGTGCGCCGACGGTCGGGATCACCGACCTGGGGAAGATGATCTTTCCCCGTTCGCTTCAACTGCGAGCGCGACCGCATCGACGTCGTCGACGGCGAAGGTCGCCTCGATCCCGTTCAGGCCGCCTTCGCCGCGAGGACTTCGCCGGACGTGCATCAGTCCCTGGATGCCCGGTGACGCCTCGTCTCCGGTATGGATCAGGTAGAAGCCGGGCGGCCCCCAGGGCTCGGACGCCCAACCAAACACGGCCTCGTAGAAGGCGCGGGCCCGATCAACGTCGTCGACGTGGATGGCGAAGGAGGCGAGGTTGCTTGGCATGGCGCGAACGCTATCAGCGATGGCCGAGCCGCCGCAATCCCGCTACACGCTCAAACGATGTCGCGAAAACGTCGCTCTGCCGCCGACGAGCCTTTCCTGCTCGTTCGTTCGTTCGCATCGGAGCAGGCGAGCGGCGCCGTGATCGCCCACCACCGTCACGGATGGAATCAACTCGTCCATATCGCTTCCCGCGTGATGGCGGTGGACACCGAAAGGGGGTCGTGGATCGCGCCGCCCGACTGGGCGGTCTGGGTGCCGGTCGATAGCAGGCATGCAATCCGCTTCATCAGCCGGAGCAGCCTGCGAACGATCTATCTCCGACCGGATCAGCGCCCTGAACTGCCCGAAAATAGCTGTTCGCTCGCCGTGTCACCGCTGCTTCGGGCGCTCATCCTGCGAACTGTGGAGCTGGGCATGCTGGATGAGCGCAATGAAACGGAGGCGGCGATGTCGAGACTTCTGGTCGCCGAACTTGGACTGGCGGGGCCGCCGCCCTTTACGCTGCCACAGCCGACCAGCGAGGTCACGGTGCGGGCGGCCCGGTTGATCACCTGCGCCGCGCCGGGCACAGGCAACCTGGCGTCGGTCGCCAGGATCGTCGGTATCGGCGCCCGGACGCTCGAGCGTCGCTTCCGCGCGGAGACCGGCCTCACGCCCGGGCGCTGGCAACAGCAAGCGAGGCTGCTCAAGGGGCTGGAGCTCATCGCGTCGGGCGCGCAGGTCAAGACCGCGGCGGCGGACGCGGGGTTCGCGTCCGCGAGCGCGTACATCGCCGCGTTCAGGCAGTCATTCGGTACGACACCCGCGCGCTACTTCAAAGTCCAAGCTTCCAGCCTCTGACGTTCATCAACGGTTCCTGCTCCGGCGCGATTGTTTTGATCTTCTTCTCCAAACGATTGTTTTGATCTTCTTCTCCAAAATTGAATCTCGACGGCTCCAATGCCGACCGGGCCGTCGCCCCATTGAGATGGCATTGTTCTGGAACGATAATCCTCGCATCTTGAAGTCCGCCCCTTCCGGTCACGCCGGTCGTCGGATCGACGATCTGGACCCGACCCACGCCGGCGGCCTGTGCGGACACGACCGTCGTCATGATGACGCTGACCGCCTTTGTCGTCGTGGTGGCGGCCCTCGCGATCGTGCCCTACCGGACCCCGCTCGACTGATGTCACCGCCCGCCGAGCCGTCCCATTCGGCCGCTTAAGCGGCGATGCTTCTCGATTCCGCGGGCTCTGACGACCACCAGCGATGCATCGCCCCAAGTGCGGCCTGGCATTCATTCAGGCCCGTTTGGGTCAAGGCGTATCCCGATTTTGACCGTGTGCGGATGGCGCCAGGATCAAGCGCGGTGCGCAGATCTGAAACGTAAACATAAGTGCTACGGCGACTGAGACCGAATGAGCCGGCGCTCACGATCTCGCCTTGGGCTCGCCAGAGCATGGAAAGGACCCGGGCGCGGCCTGCGGAAAGACCGAACCATTGCACGAATGCAAGGTCTTCGGCGACCAGGACATCGTTCGCAACGAACCCAAAATGCATGCGCACAATATGATTTGCCTGCTATTTATTTGCAACCTATATGGCGGGAATGACCACCACCACCAACATCCCGCTCGGCCGCGCGATCGCCTTGGCAAGCCGCAAATGGCGTCTGCGTCTGGATGAACGCCTCAGGCACCTCGACCTGACCCAGGCCCGTTGGCATGTGCTGCTTGAACTCAGAAAAGCGGACAAGATGTTGAGCCAAAAAGATCTGGCGGCGCGCATCGGCATCGAGCCTCCCACGCTCGTCCGTCAGCTGGACGACCTCGAACGGCGCGGACTTGTTCGCCGAGAGGCGATCGAAGGAGACCGCCGGGTCAACGCTGTCTACCTGACAGAGGCCGCCGGGCCCGTTCTGGATGCGATTCTGGAGATCGCCGAACAGGTCCGGCGCGAGATCACCGGGGGATTGTCCAGGGACGACCTGACCACCGCCACCCGGGTCATTGCGCACATCAACGAAAGACTAGACGACAAATGAGCGACGCTCCCTCGCCTCCCCCCGCCGCCCCGAAGGAAAAGTCCAAACGAGGGCGGCGCAGGCTGATCATCCTCGTCGGCGTCGTCGTAGCCGTCGTCGCACTCGTTTTCGGCTGGATGCACTTGCGGGCGGGAAAGGTGTCGGCCAACGACGCGCGCATCGCCGCTCACGTCGTCGCCGTCAGCAGCGAGGTCTCGGGACGGGTGGTTGATCTTCAGGTCCGCGCGGGCCAACGGGTCCGCGCCGGGCAGCTCCTGGCGCGAATTGATCCCGCGGACTCTCGACTGGCCCTCGAACGGATCGATGCGGAGATCGCGCGGATCGAGGCCCAGCAGAGCCAGCTCCGGGCGCAACAGGCGGCGGTGGTGAGACGCGTCGGAGAGCAGATGGGCGTGTCGGCGGCCGGAGTGTCAGCGGCCCAGGCGGAGGCTCTGGCCCGTCAGGCGGAAGTCGCTGCGGCGCGCAGCGCCTTCGAGCGGTCAAGGACCCTGTTCGAGCGAGGCTTGGTGGCCCAAAGCCGTTTTGACGAGGATCAGGCCCGGCTTCGCGCGGCCGAACAAAATGCGGCGCGGGCCCAGGCGCAGATTGCGGGGTCGCGGGCCCAGGTCGGCGTCACCCGCGAAGGCTCCAGCGAGGTCGAGGTGCTCGAGGCGCAGGTCGCCGCCCTCGAGGCTCAGAAGCAAGGGTTGCGGGCTCAACGCGGTCAGCAGAATCTGGATCTCGGCCGTCGGGAAATTCGCGCCGCGTTCGACGGCGTGATCGATCAGACGTTCGTCGATCCGGGAGAGTTCGTCGCCGCCGGCACGCGGCTGCTGATGTATCACAACCCGTCGGAGATCTGGATCGATGTTAACGTGAAGGAGACCGATGTCCGCAAGATCACCATCGGGGCCCCTGCGCGGGTGAAGATCGACGCCTATCCCGGCCAGACTTTCGAGGCTCGGGTCTCTCAGGTGGGCGGGGCCGCGACCAGTCAGTTCGCCCTGCTTCCCAACCCCAATCCCAGCGGGAATTTCACCAAGGTCACCCAGCGTATCCCGGTTCGCCTGGAGGTCGCCCAGCAGGAAGGGCGGTTGCGTCCTGGCATGATGGTCGAGGTGACGATAGATGTCGTCGACTGACGCCTTCTTCGTCCGCTTCGGCCCGGGCTACCGCTGGCTGGCCACCCTGACCGCGATGGTCGCCGCCGTCGCGGTCGTGCTGTCGTCGACGATCGTCAATGTCGCGATCCCCGCGATCATGGGCCAGTTCGGCATCGACTCGATCCAGGCCCAGTGGCTGTCGACCGGTTTTCTGGCGGCCATGACGGTGACCATGCTGATGACGGCATGGTGCGAACGCGCGTTCGGCCAGCGGATGACGATGATCGGCGCGCTGGCGCTGTTCCTGTTCGGCTCCGTTGTCGGCGGCGTCGCGCCGGATCAGACGGTGCTGGTCATTTCACGCATCCTTCAGGGTCTGGCCGCCGGCCTCGTCCAGCCGCTGGCCATGGTGGTGATGTTCCAGGTCTTCCCGCCGCAGCAGCGAGGGGCGGCGATGGGCATTTTCGGCATCGGGGTCGTGCTGGCGCCGGCCCTCGGTCCCTGGGTGGGCGGGGTGCTGATGGACAATTTCGATTGGCGCTTCCTCTTCTATCTGGGGATTCCGTTCGGGGTCGTCGGCATCGTTCTCGCCAACCTGTTCCTGCCGGGTCGGAATCCGGACCTCGAGCGGCGCCGGCTCGACTGGCCGGCCATCGTCTATCTCTCCGTGTTTCTGCTGTCGGTCCTCCAGGCCATCTCGAGCGGCCAGCGGCTGGGTTGGGATTCCAACATCGTGATCGGTGAGATCGCCCTGGCCGTCGCGGCCGGCTGCGCCTTCCTCTGGCATGAACACCGAACCCCGCACCCGATGCTCGATCTGCGACTGTTCTCCAACGGGCCGTTCGCCGCAGCGTGCGTCGTCAGCTTCGTCCTGGGGGCCGGACTGTTCGGCTCGACCTATCTCCTGCCCATCTTTGTCCAGCAGATCCAGAATCTGACGCCGACCCAGGCCGGGCTTCTGCTGATGCCGGCCGGGTTCGCCCTCGTCATCGTATTTCCCCTCGCCGGCAAGCTCAGCGACACGGCCCCGCCGGGCGTGCTCATCGGTCTCGGCATGGCCATTTTCGCCTATGCCTCGTGGTTGCTCTCGCATGTCAACGTCGATACCGCCTTCTGGACGTTGGCCTGGTGGACGGTGATCAGCCGGGTCGGCATGGGGTTCGTCTTTCCGTCGCTGAGCGCCGGTTCGCTGACCGTCCTGCCGCCACAGCTCCTCAGCCAGGGGTCAGGCGCGATGAATTTCACCCGACAACTCGGCGGCGCCCTCGGCACCGGCCTGCTTGCGGTCATCGTGGAACGGCGCACCTCCTTCCATGGCGATCTCATCGCCGCAACCCAGACGCCGGACAACGTCGCCACCTCGGCCTATGTTCAGGGCGCCGGCCGGGTGATCGGCGAACTCGGCGTCAGCGGGCTGGACCAGGCCGCCGCCTCCGGTTGGCTGTTGGGCCAGACGGTCGTCTATCAGGCCGCGGCCGCCGCCTATCGCGACGGGTTTCTGATCACGGCGGTCGTCTTCGCGGGAGCCCTCCTGCCCACTTACATTCTTCATCGCGCCCTGCAATCGAACCGCAAGCCTTCCGCCGCACCGCCGACGGCGCTGGAGGCCGAGGGCGACATCGAAGCCGGGTTCGCGCTCGAACCGGTCCTGGCGGATGATCCCGGTCCCCAGGGAAAGCGCGGCGCGGCATGACGACGTCGTAGAGCGCTTCAGTCGTTTTCCGGGCGAATGGATGAGGACTGAATGTCCACCAAGGTGCGCACGACGGCGGTGAACCGGGGGCCGCGCGCCCGGATTTGCTCGCGCGCGAAGTGCGGCTGCAAGGCGTTGAGTCGCGTGGCGAAGCCGATCATCAGATCGAGCACGGCGAGAGCGATGTCCTCGGCGAGCTCGGGCGGCAAGCCGGGGGTCCGCTGCGCCAGCAGCGCCGAAAATACGCCCACGCTTTGCCCGACCGACGTCGCGACCGTTTCCCGGACGGTGTGAAAGGTCTCGTCCTCGGTGAGCAGGAATCCCATGAGGGCACACCCTTCCGGCGCGACCAGGATCTCAAGACACCGACGCACGAACTCCTCCAACCAGTCTTCCCCTTGGCCCGCGTCCGTCAGGGATGCCCGAACATGCGAGCGCCAACGCTCCAGCGCGTCCCGGATGGCGGCCTCGATGAGCTGGTCCTTGGAGTTATACCGTTGATAGATCGTCCGTTTGCTCATGCGCGCATGACGCGCCACCGCTTCGATGGTGGTGCGGGAATACCCCTGGTCGACGAAGATCCGCCACGTCGCGGCCAGCAGGTCCGGCTCTATGAGCTCAGCCTTGTCGTGTGGCGGACGTCCGACCCTGGGAGCACGCGCGGTCGACTTGTCAAAAGCGGAGGCGTTCGGAGGCATTTCCACGTTGTAGGGAACTCGGCCTCAATGAGCGAGTTCCAAGGCGGTAACGGTACGGCGTATTACCCTTGTTGATGGACGAGCCCATGCAGAACCTTCGTGCCGCGCTGATTGCATTTCTTGGGTTGACCCTGAGCGCCTGCGCGACCGTGGATCGCGCGCCGGAAATGTCGCTTGCGGAGCTGGAGCGGGGCCTGATCGCCACCCAGGATCCGAGAATCGCCCCTGGCGATGAAGCCCGGCTGGAGCGAATCGCCGAGGACTTCCGGAGGCGGCTCGCGGGCAGCGATCATCGCCGATCCATCCTCGCCCTGTCGGGAGGGGGTGCAAACGGAGCGTACGGCGCAGGCCTTGTGGTCGGCTGGACCCAGCGGGGCGACCGGCCCGAGTTCGACATCGTGACGGGCGTGAGCACCGGCGCGCTTGCGGCGCCCTATGCCTTCCTCGGCCCGGACTGGGACGACGAGCTGGCGGCGGCCTATTCCGAAGGCAAGACGGAGGGGCTGCTGAGCTGGCGCAGCTTCGCCGCCTTTCTCTCCCCGGGGCTTTTCAGTCCCCGAACGCTGGAAGCCCTCGTCGAAGAGCACGTGACGCCAGCCTTGCTGGCGGAAATCGCTCGGGAGAACCGGGAGGGTCGAAGGCTCTTTGTCGCCACCACCAATCTGGATTCAGGCGAAACGGTCATCTGGGACATGGGACTCATGGCGGAGGCGGGCGACGAAAACGCTCTGCGCCTGTTCCGCCAGGTTCTGCTCGCGTCGGCGAGCATCCCGGGCGTCTTCCCTCCGGTGCTGATCGCGGGGGTGACCGAGGGCGGGACGGTGCGTCAGGAGATGCACGTCGACGGGGGCGTGAACACGCCCTTCCTGGGGGTTCCGGAAGGCATGATCCTGAGCGCGGAAACGCTGCCCGGCTGGCGTGGCAGCGAGCTGTTCATCATCGTCAACGGCAAGTTGGCACAGGAATCCCGCGAGACACGGGGAAGTCTGCCGGCGGTCCTTGCCCGTTCGTACAACAGCATGAGCCGGGCGTCGCTGCGCACCAGTCTCGCCGCCCAGGGAGCTTTCGCGCGCCGCAACGGCATGCGCGTGAGCGTGGCCGCCATTCCGCCGGAGGTCGAAGCGTCTGCGCTCGATTTCGATCAGAACGCCATGATGACCCTCTTCGAAGAGGGTCGCCGCCGCGCGGCGAGCGGCGCCGCCTGGGACCCGTTGGACATCGAACTGGTGGAGCCCCCCTCCCC
>Ga0209066_10001704_pt1 | contig 28427 bp, 27 predicted proteins | sample All_14_2_FD_187198 | JGI IMG/M metagenome (GOLD analysis project Ga0209066, IMG submission 187198) | Freshwater microbial communities in response to fracking from Pennsylvania, USA - Allegheny Zone_MetaG_DW_15 (SPAdes) (version 2) ...
GGGATCAAGCCAAAGGACGCAATTCACGTCGCTACAGCGATTGAAGCTAAAGTTTCGATCCTTGAAACATTTGACGATGGGTTGATTTCCAAAAATGGGAAAGTGGGGACGCCACCACTGCTTATCAGGAAGCCCTTGTTGCCGTCGGCACCGAGATTGTTCTGACCAAAGAGAATAAGTAGCCCTGGAAATTTGTGTTCGTCGCGCGGGCAGCTACCTGGAGGTTTGGGCTGCACCTGATTGCTGCGCACAAGCCAAGGCCGTCGAAGAGGGCGGGAGAGGCAACGGGCAAGCCTCGGAGTGATCCATCGGTTTCTGCTCCAGCCAACCAACCAGCGGATTTGGGAAGTATAGAAAACATACATCCTTCGTCTCCCCCCAAAGCAAAACCCCCTCCACCCGGCGGGGTGAAGGGGGCAGGTCGTGGTGGCGCGGTGGCTCCGGTTTACACCAGCTCCACCGTCACGGGATCGTAGGAGAACAGCCAGGCATTGCGTTCGCCGCTCATATTGCGTTTGGCGAAGGCGTCCTTCAGCGCCTCCGACGAGGGCAGATGGAACAGCGCGCGGTTGGCCGAGGATTCGTTGACGATGCGCGAGGTGCGCTCCAGCCGGTTGCGCTGATACAGCTGGATCGCGGCGGGCACATCGGCCTGTTGCGTCAGGGCGCGGGCGAAGATCATGCCGTCTTCAATCGCCATGGCGCCGCCCTGCGCCATATAGGGCAGGGTCGGATGGGCGGCATCGCCCATCAGGGTGACGCGATCCGTGCTCCAGTTCTGCACCGGCGGGCGGTTGTTCATGGCCCAGCGATAGCATTCGTCGCGGTCGGCGGAATCGATCAGCTCCTGCACCTCGTCATTCCAGCCGGCGAAGTCCTGCTTCAACTCGGTCCAGGGGCGCTTGGTGGTCCAGCTTTCCTCGTCCCAGTTCTCATATTCGACGCAGCCGACCAGATTGATGATCTCGCCATGGCGGATGGGATAGACCACGCCATGCTTGCCGGGGCCGACATAGATTTCGACCGTGTTGAAATCCTCCGGCTGGGCCAGCCGTTCGGCCGGAACCAGGATGCGCCAGGACTGGTCGCCGGTGTAATGCACCGGGGTGGCGCCCATGATCTGGGCACGGATCACCGATTTGATGCCGTCGGCACCCAGGATCGCATCGCCCGTAACCTGCCGCCCATCGGTCAGATGCAGGATGGCGCGGCCCCCGGTTTCCTCGAAGCGGGCCACGCGGGCATTCAGCGTCACGGCGTCCGGTTTCAGCGCCTGCACCTTGGCGATCAGCAGGTTCAGCAGATCGGCGCGGTGGATGCTGACATAAGGCACGCCGTGATGCGCCTTATAGGCATCGCCCAGCGGAATCTGCTGCAGGATCTCGCCCGTGTCATACAGGCGGAAATCATAGGAAACGGGGCAGGAGCCGATCCGGGCCGCTTCTTCCGCCAGGCCCAGATAGTTCAGTACCCGCATCGGGTTGGCGCTCATCTGGATGCCGGCGCCGACCTCGCCCAGAGCGGGGGCCTGCTCATAGACCTCCACATCGATGCCCGCCTTCAACAGGCAGGCCGCCGCAGTCAGGCCGCCGATACCGCCGCCTGCGATAATGATCTTTTTTTCAGGCATGGATTGCCAAGTCCTTCCTCGCTCGTTTCCATCCATCCGGCACAGGGCGCGTTGTCGTGCCCATTCCTTCCAGCGGCGCTATCTTATGGGGCCGGATCGCGCAAAGCAATTAGATAGGCAATCTAATAATAATTTCCGTTGCCAAGTGCTTTCATGGCATTATAGCCAGCTACCATCATTGAAGGATGCCGTGCTGCCATGAAGGGCGATCTTCCCACCGATGTGACCGTGCCGGGCCAGGATGTCAGCCTGGGCCGACTGCGCTATACGGTGGGTTTCCTGGTGCGGCGGCTGCATAATCTGCTGGTCGCCAATTGGGGGCAGGATATCGCGCCCGCCTCGGTGCGCATCACTCCGGTGCAGGCGGGGCTGCTGGTGCTGATTTCCGAAAATCCGGACATCACGCAAAGCCGCCTGATCCCGGTGCTGGACGTGGAATCGGCAACCCTGGTCAAATCCATCACGCGGCTGCAGGAGATGGGGCTGATCGACAAGATCCGCTCCGAAACCGACAAGCGCTCCTTCCATCTGCGCATGACGGAACGCGGCTGGGATGTGGTCAAGGCGATCCATACCAACATGGAAGCACGCGCCACGCGGCTGGCGCACGACATCGATCCGCAGGAATTCGCGATCTTCCTGAAGGTGCTGCACAAGCTGATCGCCAGGGAATCGCGCAGCTCTACCTGGCAGGCGGATTGATATCGACCATCATGGCCCGGCGAAAGGCGTCGGGCGTGGTGCCGAAACTGGCACGGAATTGCCGACCGAGATGGCTTTGATCGGCAAAGCCCGCCTCCGCCGCGGCTTGGGCGGCAGTTAGGCCCTGGGCCAGGACCGCGCGTGCCTGATTCAGCCGTGCCGCCAGCCGACAGGTCTGCGGCGTCATACCGGTCAGGCGCAGGAAGCGCCGGGCGAAGCCTTCGCGTGACCAGCCTTCGGCAATCGCGATCCGCGCCAGGGGGCTGGGATCGTACAGCACGCGGGCGATCAGCGCCTCGGCCGGGCCGGTTTGGCGCGGGGCCAGGGGGCGCAGCGCATCATCCACCCAGGCGGACAGACGGGCAGGGTCGGGCTCGCCGGCCGGTTTCAGCCAGATGGGCAGGTGCAGGGCGATGGCGGAACGCCAGCCCCAGCCCGGCAGATCGCTCGACAGGTAAAGATTGCGGCCATGGGCCAGCGCCCCTTCCGTTTCCAACGCGGCATGGGGCAGGCCGGGCGGCAGGATCAGCGCCATGCCCGGCTCCGCCAGGGCCAGCCCGCCCGGAACGCGGAAACGGCGGCGACCGGCCGTCATCAGGACCAGCTGGATTTCCCGGTGATAATGCGGGGCAAGGGCCGTGCTGCGCGGGCCGGGCCAGGTGGCAAGCATGGCGCCACCCAGGCTTTCATAGCGCCACTGATCCGGCCCCGCCCCCGCCATTCAATGCTCGACGACGGGCTGTGGCGCGCGCGGTGCGCCCAGCACGAACAACAGGGCAAAGGCCAGCAGGCCGCAGCTTGCAATACCGGTGACCATCGATACCGCACCGCCATCGCCGATGGCCGCCACCACGCCCATCATGATGGAGCCGGTGACCAGATGGAACGTCCCCATCAGGGCGGAGGCGGCGCCGGCAATCGGCCCATGCAGATCCATCGCCAGCACCGAACCCAGCGGCATCACCAGCCCAAGGCAGCCATAGGCCAGGAACAGCATGCCCGCCAGCACGGGCAGGCTGTCGAAACCGGCCAGGAACAGGCCGGCCAGAATGACGGAGAACAGCACGAAGCCCTGCACCGCGCGCCGCAGCACGGTTTCCATGCCGAAACGCGAAGCGAGCCAGCCTGCCGACTGCGCCACGCCGATGAAGGCCACCGCGTTCAAGGAGAACATCAGCGCGAACTGCATGGGCGTCAGCCCATAGCCTTCCTGCAGCACGAAGGTTGCGTTGGCGAGATAGAGGAAGAAGCCCGAGACGCCGAAGCCGCCGATCAGGCTCAGCGCCAGGAAGCGCCCGTCGCGCAGCAGCGTGCCATAGGCGGCGAAGGCCCGGCCCAGGCTGGCGCCGGCGCGCGCTTCCGGACCGCGCGTTTCTTCCAGCGCGAAGATGGCCAGCGCCAGACCCAGGAGGCCGATACCCGACACCGTCCAGAACACCAGCCGCCAGTCACCCACCAGCAAGAGCGCGCTGCCGGTCAGGGGCGCGAAGATCGGCGCCACGCTGAACACCAGCATCATGGTGGTCATCAGCCTGGTGGCATCGGTGCCGGTAAACCGGTCGCGCACCACCGCGCGCGGCAGCACCATGGAGGCACAGGCCCCCACGCCCTGTATGAATCGCGCTGCAATCAGCAGCTCGATGGTTGGCGCAACAGCGCAGAGGATGGAGCCCAGCACGAACAGGCAGAGCCCGAAATAAAGCGGGCGCTTGCGACCCAGAAGGTCGCTGACCGGGCCATAGATCAGCTGACAGATGCCGAAGGGCAGCAGAAAGGCCATCAGGCTGAACTGGACCGTCGCGGTATCGGCCGCCAGCGACTGCCCGATCATGGGCAGGGTCGGCAGATACATGTCGATCGCGAAAGGGCCGATGGCGGTCAACAGGCCAAGGATGAGCGCGGCCCGCGTTCTGGAGCTTTTCATAATCAACGATCCGAATAACGGAAGCACGGCAGGATGGCCGCTGGATCACCCTGGGCAGGTTCTCCATCCCTCCGCGCCCCGTTCGCGGGGAGGAAATGGTTCAATAACTTCGAACCATTACGAACTCAAGACGTTAGAGCATGCTGCCAATAAATTGAACCATTCTGACGGAGCAGTTCCGGCTGAGTTCCAGGCGCGAGGACGAAGGACATGCCGAAGCATATTCGAGGACGAGCAACGCAGAAATCGGGCGGAACTGCCCGTCCCCCCATTTTCCTGGTTCGGGGGTTTCCGATTGGCGGATGCCCTGTGGCAAACCGGTCTTGCGCGATGCCCCACATCGCTCTGCGCCCGGTTCACTCGCCGGCTCATCTCGCCAATCGAGAAACAGAATGGATTCAACTTAATGGCAACATGCTCTTAGCATTCCGCCTCGTCATAGGTGATTTGCGTCAGATAGAGGCCATCAGGCGGTGCCGTGGGGCCGGCCTTGGTCCGGTCGCGGGCTGCCAGCACCTCGCCCGCGAAGCCGATGGGCCGCTTGCCCCGCCCGATCATGGCCAGCGTGCCCATGATGTTGCGCACCTGGTGATGCAGGAAGGAGCGCGCGCCGATGGTCAGATGCACCTCCTCGCCCACCCTTGCGACCGCAACCCTGTCCAGCGTGCGGATGGGCGAATCGGCCTGGCATTCGGCCGCGCGGAAGCTGGAAAAATCATGCCGGCCGAGCAGGGCCTGGGCTGCTGCATGCATGGCCTCGGCATCCAGCCTGATGCCGGTATGCCAGACCTTGCCGCGCTCCAGGGTCGGCGGCGCCCGCCGGTCCAGCACCCGGTACAGATAGGCGCGGCCGGTGGCGGAAAACCTGGCATGGAAATCCTGGCTGACGGCTTCCACCGTCAGCACGGCCACCGGATCGGGCTTCAGATGATGGTTCAGCGCATCGCGCAGTTTCAGCGCGGAAACCGGCTTCTCGATATCGACATGGGCGACCTGCCCCAGGGCGTGCACCCCGGCATCGGTGCGCCCGGCGCATTGCACCAGCCGTTCTTCCTGGGCGAAGGCCTTGACCGCACGTTCCAGCGCGGCCTGCACCGACGGGCCGTTATCCTGGCGCTGCCAGCCCACGAAGGGGGTGCCGTCATATTCGATCAGAAGTTTCCAGCGCTGCACGCTCTACTCTTCATCGCTGTCCGGGGCTTTATAGGGGCTGGGCTCGGCATAGCGGGGCCAGGTGAAGGTCAGGCGCGACGGCTCATCATCCTCGATCTCCCCCTTCCGGTACAGGGTCAGGCAGATCTCGGCAAGCCTGGCGGCGAAGCTGTCCGCCTCTTCGGTGAAGGCGGTCGGGCCGGTCACCAGGAATTCTCCGCCGAACAGAATCCGCGACAGCGCGGTTCGCCGCTCGTCGATGAAATTCAGCAATTCGCCGATGAAGCGGCCTTCGGGCAGATAGATCGGGGCGGCTTCCATGCAGCAGGCCAGCATCAGATAGACCAGATTCAGGTCCGAACGCCCACCATGGTCGCGGCCAATGATATCGATCACCCGCGCGAAATAGGTCGATCTGTCCCCCGAAAGGCGCCCAAGCGCCCGGTCGGCGATACGGCGATGCATGTTCGTCTCCTTGCATCTGCGGTAGTGCCGTCTACGGGGGCGGAAGGCAAGGGCCAATCTACATTCAGGGTTTGGAGTGTGGTTTGAGCCTAAATCGCCCGGTTTCAGAAGCGGAAGCGCAGGAAGGGTGGCCCCCTTTCAAGCTTCCGCTTCCGAAACCTGAATGTCGACGGGCCCTAGGCCTTTCCATGCAATGCGGCCCGGCATAGGTTGGCGCGGTCTTGTCCGTTGGGGGGAGGTCCCTTATGCCGTCGATGCGGCCGGTGGTCTATGTCGTTGGTCTGATGCTGTGCGTGCTGGGCCTGGCCATGCTGATTCCCATGGCGGTCGACCTTGCGGCCGGTCATTCCGACTGGCCGAGCTTCCTGGGCGGGTCGCTGATCACCCTGTTCGCGGGCGGGCTGATGATCGCGGGGTCCGGGCGGCCGGATGCGGCGCTGCGCCGCCGCCAGGCCTTTCTGCTGACGGCCAGCGTCTGGTGCGCGCTGCCGGTGTTCGGGGCGCTGCCCTTCCTGTTCGCGCATGCCGATCTGGACCTGACCGACACGATATTCGAGGCGGTATCGGGCATCACCACCACGGGGGCGACCGTGATGGTGGGGTTGGACAGGGAAGCGCCGGGGATTCTGCTCTGGCGCTCCATCCTGCACTGGATCGGCGGGATCGGCGTGATCGTGATGGCGATTGCCATTCTGCCGCTGCTGCAGGTGGGTGGCATGCAGCTTTTCCACACGGAAAGTTCGGATCTGTCGGAAAAGGCCTTTCCGCGCGCAAGGCAGATCGCCGCCGGCATCACCCGGGTCTATCTGGTGCTGACCGTGCTGATCGGCGTGGCGTTGTGGCTGTGCGGCATGACACCGTTCGAGGCAATCAACCACGCGATGGCGACGATCTCGACGGGTGGATTCAGCACCAGGGACGCCTCCATCGGCGGCTTCAACTCGGCTGCCATCGAATGGGTGACCATAGCCGGCATGCTCGCCGGCGGGGTGACCTTCATGCTGTATCTGCGCCTCGTGGCCGGAGATTGGACCTGTTTCCTGCGCGACACCCAGACCAGGATGATGCTGGCGGTGATCCTGGCGGCGGTGTCGGCGACCGTGGTGATGCGTGTGGTCCAGACGGATGCCGATGCGCTGGGCAGCATCCGCCCGGCCCTGTTCAACGTGGTGTCCATCATCACCACCACGGGTTTCGTGACCCAGGATTACGGGCTATGGGGGGCCTTCGCGCCGACCATCTTCTTCATTCTGACCTTTCTGGGGGCCTGTGCCGGGTCGACCAGCGGTGGCTTCAAGATGTTCCGGCTGGCTATCCTGCTGCGCTTCGCGACCATCCTGCTCAATCGCGCGATTTCGCCGCATCGGGTCGTGGTGGTGCGCTATGCCGGCCGCACGCTGGAGGATTCCGTGGCTCTGGCCGTGCTGGGTTTCGTCGGGCTGTGGGTCGCGGTTTGGGCGGTGATGGCGCTGGGCCTTGGGCTGACCGGTATGGATTTCATCGCCGCCACCTCATCCGCCGCGACGGCGTTGGCCAATGTCGGGCCGGGGCTGGGGCCGCAGGTGGGGCCGGCCGGGAATTTCGCCGGGGTTGGTGATGCCGCGAAATGGATCATGATCGCGGGCATGCTGCTGGGCCGGCTGGAGCTGGTGACCATCCTGGTCCTGTTCATGCCGGCTTTCTGGCGGAATTGATGGCGGCATCTCGCCATGGCAGCGAGGTATCGTTAGAGTGCCGGCCTCACCCGGCAGAGGGCTGTCGAACCGCGCATGCTTGATTTCCGTCCGATCTTTCTTGTTACCGGCATCCTGCTGCTGACCCTGTCGGCGGCCATGGTGCTGCCGGCCCTGGTGGATCTGGCCGCCGGTCACGATGATTGGGGCGTCTTCCTGGCCTCCAGCGCTTTCACCATGTTCGTCGGTGGGGTCATGGTGTTGACCAATATGTCGGGCAGCCGCAGGCTGGTGGTGCGTCAGGCCTTTCTCCTCACCAGCATGGCCTGGGTGGCGATGCCGGCCTTCGCGGCGCTGCCTTTCCAGTTTTCCGAATTGCAGCTGTCCTATACCGATGCGTTCTTCGAAGCGATGTCGGGACTGACCACGACGGGGTCGACCGTGATCGTCGGGCTGGACACTGCCCCGCCGGGTATCCTGTTGTGGCGGTCCCTGCTGCAATGGCTGGGGGGTATCGGCATTCTGGTGATGGCGATTTCGATCCTGCCCATGCTGCAGATCGGCGGCATGCAGCTGTTCCGCATGGAATTCGCCGAGCGGATCGAAAAGGCCCTGCCGCGCGCGGCCCAGATCGCGGGTTCCATCCTGTTCGTCTATCTGCTGCTGACCCTGTTCTGTGCCATTGCCTATTGGGGACTGGGCATGGGACCGTTCGATGCGTTGAACCATGCCATGACGACCATGGCGACCGGCGGCTTTTCGACCAAGGATGCCTCCATCGGCTATTATGATCATGCCTGGATCGATGTCACCTCGACCCTGTTCATGATCCTGGGATCGCTGCCCTTCCTTCTCTATGTGCAGGCGCTGCGGGGCAGTTGGCGGCCGCTGCTGCGCGACAGCCAGGTCTACTGGTTCTTTGGCCTGCTGGGTGGCGGCGTGGCCATCCTGGTGGTCCAGCTGATGGTGGTGGAAGGCTGGGGCTTCCTGCTGGCGATGCGCCATGCGGCCTTCAATGCGACCTCCATCATGACCGGCACCGGCTATGCCACGGTGGATTTCAGCCTGTGGGGCAGTTTCGCCCTGCCGGTCTTTTTCTTTCTGATGTTCCTGGGCGGCTGCGCCGGGTCGACCACCTGCGGGCTGAAAGTGTTCCGGGTGCAGGTGCTGTTCGAAACCGCGCGCAACCAGTTGAAGCGGCTGTTGCAGCCGCATGGCGTCTTCCTGTCCTATTACAATGGCAGGCCCATCCCGGCCGGCGTGTCGGAATCGGTGATGAGCTTCTTTTTTCTGTTCATTTCCTGCTTCGGCCTGCTGGCCATCGGGCTGGCCGCGACGGGGCTGGACTTCCTGACCGCGACCTCGGCCGCGGCGACCGCCATTTCCAATGTCGGGCCGGGGCTGGGACCCATCGTCGGGCCGGCGGGCAATTTCTCCTCGCTCACGGATACGGCGAAATGGCTGCTGTCTTTCGGTATGCTGCTGGGCCGGCTGGAGCTGTTCACCATCCTGGTCCTGCTGGCGCCGAGCTTCTGGAGGCAATAGGCGATGACAGATACCCGGGCGATTCTGGAAAAGCTGGTCGGATTTGCCAGCATCTCCTCGCGCTCCAACCGCGATCTGATCGACTGGGTGCGCGACTATCTGGCGGGCCATGGGGTGGAAGCGGCCATTCTGCCCTCGCCCGATGGGGCGAAAGCCAATCTCTACGCCACGATCGGGCCGGATCTGGCGGGCGGGGTGGTGCTGTCGGGCCATAGCGATGTGGTGCCGGTGGAAGGCCAGGCCTGGTCCACCGATCCTTTCGTGCTGACGGAGCGCGACGGACGGCTCTACGGGCGCGGCAGCTGCGACATGAAGGGGTTCCTGGCCTGTGCCCTGGCGGCCGTGCCGGATATGCAGGCGGCTAACCTGTCCCGGCCGCTGCATATCGCGATTTCCTATGACGAGGAGGTGGGCTGTCTCGGCGCGCCGGGCATGATCGCCACCCTGGGGACCGACCGCCCCAAGCCCGCCATGGTGATCGTGGGCGAGCCCACGGATATGAAGATCGTATCGGCCCATAAGGGCATCACGGTGCTGAAGGTTACGGTCACCGGCTATGAAACCCATTCCAGCCAGACCCATCGCGGTGTCAGCGCCGTCATGGTGGCGGCACGGCTGGTGGCGAAGCTGGAGCAGATGGCACGCGCCCGTTCGGTGCGGCCGCAGCCGGGCAGCCTGTTCGACCCGCCCTATACCAGCATCCATGTCGGGCTGTTCCGGGGCGGCACGGCGGTGAACATCATCGCCGGCCATGCGGAATTCTTCTGCGACATCCGCAATCTGCCGGAAGAATCCGCCCTGGACTACATCACCGAGTTCGAGGAATGGTATCGCGCCGATGTGCTGCCGGGCATGCGCGCGCGTCATCCGGCCTGCGATATCGTGACGGAACTGGTGAGCCAGGCCCCCGGCCTGCGCCTGGATGTGGAATCGCAAGCCGAACATTTCGTGCGCGCCATCACGGGTGACAATGCGGTGCGCGTCGTGCCCTTCGCGACCGAGGCCGGGCAGTTCCAGCAGGCCGAGATGGCGGTGGTGGTGATCGGCCCCGGCTCCATCGATCAGGCGCATCAGCCCGATGAATTCGTGGAGATCGCGCAGCTGGATGCCTGCGACGCCTTCCTGCGCCAGGTCATCGAGCGCTGTCGATAAGGCCGGCCGTGTTCAGATCGATGGGATGATCCAGGCGGGGCGGATATCGGCCTCGGCCATGGCCTGATCGATATCGCAGCCTTTCAGCACGCCATGGCCGGTCACCAGCACCGGCACGATTCCCGCCGCCGCCGCGCCCAGAATATCGGTATGCAGCGTATCGCCCAACATGGCGATGCGGGATGTCGCGATGCCGGGCAGCCTGGCCAGCGCCGCATCAAAGGCATTGGCGAAAGGCTTGCCGAAGAATTGCGGCACCACGCCCGTGCGGTCCTGGATGTCATGGGCGTAGAGGCCCGGCTCCCTCGACATGGTGTCTTCATAGGGCGCGCCCAGATCGGGATTACCGACCAGAACCGGGCGCGGGTGCTGCTTCAGCGCCGCCACCAACGCGTCTTGCTTCGCGCCATCCCAGCCCGCGCTGGACAGGAACAGGAAGCCATCGGCGCGCGCCAGCGCTTCTGGCCCATGCGGCAGGGTGCGGGCGGGCAGCAGATCCAGCCTGCTTTCGGCCGGGCCGACGGCAGACCACAGCATGGTTTGGGGATAGTCCCGCAGATGATCTTCCAGCACGGAACGGGCGGAGATGATGTCGGCGGGTTCGAAATCAAACCCCCATTTCTGGTATTTACGCGCGAGATCCTCCAGCGTGGCCGAACCGGTATTGCTCAAGACCAGCAGGCGTTTGCCCATGCGCCGCAGCGCCTGGATGCGCTCCGGCGCACCGGGAATGGGGGAGGTGCCGACATTCAGCACCCCGAAGGCGTCGAACAGGACGGCATCGAACCGATCCGCCAGCGCGCCCAGGTCCGGCGCATGCCGGGGCTGTGCGGGGAAACTCGCGGGCGGCAGCCGGTGGCGGATGGCGCGATAGCGGGCCAGGATCACCTCCGCCCGCTCCGTCTCATGCCCGTCGCGCAGGGCGGTGGTCACGATGCCCGCGCCGGCATCTGCGCATCGAAATGCCCCTGGGCTTCCAACGCGATCAGCTGGTCGACGATGGCCGCCAGCTTGTGGTCGATCACGCCCAGATATTCCAGCCAGCCGCCGATATGGGTCAGCTCCTCGCTGCCGTCGGAAATGCCGCGCAGCCCGATCATGGGCAGGCCGAATTTCTGGCAGGCCCGCCAGACGGCGAAGGTTTCCATATCCACCATCTCGGCATCAATGGCCTGATAGGCCGGGCCGGAGATGATGTTGCCCCCGGTCGACAGGCTGGCGGCGGGCAGATCGGGCAGCAGTACCGGCAAGGGAATGACCGGTGGCAGGTCCAGGAAAGGCGTGGTGCCCTTGGCGAAGCCAAGGGGGGAGGCATCGATGTCGCGATAGGAAATCGCCGAGACCTGGAACACCTCGGCCTGCGGCAGGGTGCTGGACCCGGCCGATCCCAGGCTGACGACCAGTCGGGGCAGGGCGCCCCGATGCGCCCGCGCGCTCAGCTCCGCCGCCAAATTGATGCCGGCCTCCACCGGGCCGACGCCGATCATCACCGGCCGGATGCGGGCCTGAAGCTGGGGGCCATATTCGGCCGCAGCCGCCATGGCGAACAGGATGGAGGGGTGTTCGCCCGCCTGTGCAGTCATTCTTGCAAACCTTCATGCCATCATGAACCCAGACTAACCGCCGGGCGTTGGTTCCTGGCCAACATCATCCCATATAGCGATGAAAATGCTGCGGCGCGACAGCTTCGCTGCGTCGCTGTCGTCGGACATGCCGGAAGGAGAATGCCGCCCATGCTATCTCGCCGAAGCTTCACCACCACCCTGCTGGCTGGACTGGCGGCGCCGGTCATCATCGCATCGCGCGCGCAAGCCTTCGATGATCTGCGCGGCGCGATCCGCGGGCTGGATCAGCTGCATGCGGTGGTGATCCGGCGGGGTGGGGATGAGGTCTTCGCCGCGGCACCGCGCGGGCCGGGGCTGGACCGGGCCGCCAATATCAAATCCTGTTCGAAAAGCATCGTTGCCCTGCTGCTGGGCGCGGCCATTGATCGCGGTGAAATCCCGAATGTCGAAGCGCGATTGGGCGCGGTGGCGCCCGGGCTGATTCCGGCGCGCGCTACGGATGGTGTTTCGGATATCACGCTGGAGGATCTGGTGACCCTGCGTGCGGGGCTGGCGGGAACCTCGGGCCGGAACTATGGCAGCTGGGTCAGCTCGTCCAACTGGGTGGCCTATGCCCTGCGCGAACCGATGCTGGACGAGCCGGGGCGCCGCATGATCTATTCCACCGGAACCACGCATATCCTGGGCGCGGCCTTGGCGCGAGCCACGGGTGACAGCCTGCTGGCGCAGGCGCGCGACCGGCTGGGCCGGCCGCTGGGCATCGAAATCCCGGCCTGGACGCGCGACCCGCAGGGCTTCTATCTGGGCGGCAATGAAATGGCGATGACACCGCGCGCCATGCTGACGATCGCGCTCTTGATGCGCGATGGCGGGCGGTTCGACGGAAACCAGGTGATTGGCGAAGGCTGGATCAGGGATTCCCTGGTGGCGCGCACCCGATCACCCTATTCCGGGCTGGATTACGGCTATGGCTGGTTCCTGAGCCGCACGGGCTATGCCATCGCGCGTGGCTATGGCGGGCAGATCATCGCGGCCAACCCCGGGGCGGGGCTGGCGGTCGCCATCACCTCGGACCCCAACAGCCCGGCACGGTCGGCCGGTCACTTCGGCGATTTGATGGCGCTCTTGGACGGGCCGATCCTGGCGCTGGCCTGAATGGCTGCAAGCTGTTTGACCAGGGCCCTGTCAATCATCCCAGGGGCGATGGCCTGTATCAGGGCGAAGACGCTCTCCGCCAGGCCGGGGCGGACGCGGCTGCTGTCCTTGCGGATCGCCCGCAGGATCAGGGCGGCCACCCGTTCCGGGCTGTCGACCGTCATGCCAAAGCCCTTTTCCAGTGCCGCGAAACGTTCGGCGGCGGGCGTGCGGGTGGCGCGTGGGGCAACATGGGTGACGCCGATGCCATCGGGTGCCAGCTCCCGCCGCAGGGCGTCGGCCATGCCGCGCAGGGCGAATTTGCTGGCGCTGTAGCCGACAAACAGGGGAAAGGCGATTTCCCCGAACATGGAGCCCACCATGACGACCCGGCCCTTGCTCTGCCGCAGCGCGGGCAGGGCGGCACGGACCAGGCCATAGGGCGCCAGCACATTGACCAGGAAGGCCTCGGCGATCTCCAGCTCCGCCAGGGCTTCCAGGGAGCCGACGGGAACCTGACCGGCATTGTTGATCAGGATATCCAGCCCGCCCAGGGCCTGTATCGCGCCCGCCACCAGGGCCTGGCGCCGGTCGGGCAGGGCGATATCCGTGGCGATGATGTGCACGGCGTGATCCCCGCCGGCGGCGGCGATCAGCCCGGCTGTCTCCTGCAGCGCATCCTGCCGCCGCCCGGCCAGCACCAGCCTTGCCCCCTGCGCCGCCAGACCCAGCGCCAGCGCCCGGCCGATGCCGCTTCCCGCACCGGTCAGCAGTACCCGTGCGCCATCAAGCCGCATGATCGACCTCCATTCGCTGGGCCAGCCCCTGGAAGATCGCTCCGAACAGCCCATACACCACGGCGGCGGTATGGATGATGCGGTCCTGGTCTTCCCGGCGATCCACCTTGTCCAGCAGGTCGGCGAAAAAGCGGACATGCGCCTGATCGACCGCCCCGTGAGAGGTCAGATAGCGGAACCCGCCCCTGGATGGGTCGACCGCCAGCGTGCGGGCGATGCTGCCGGCCGCGATCTCGGCCAGATCGACCGAAAGCCCTTCCAGCACATGCACCATGCCCAGCATGGCATAGGGGCCGTGCCGGTCGATGGCATGGGCGACATAACCCACCAGGCTCTCGACCGCCGGGCTCGGCCCTGCGGCCAGGACTGTTGCGGAACTGCCGCCCAGCGCGTCGATATCGTCCAGAATCCAGGCCTCATGCCCGCGCTCCTCGGCGATGTAATCGATCAGCGCCTCGCGCAGTACCTTGTCGCCGTCACCGCAGCGCGACAGGGCGCGCCCCAGCAGCGGACAGGTTTCCTTCACATGGTGATAGGCCTCGGCCAGATAGGCCAGATAGAGCCCGCGCGACACGCCCTTGGCCGTCGCCTCCCGGATCAGGGGCAGGCGCAGGAAGGCATCCTTCTGCGGGCGGGTTTCGGCAAGCAGCCGGTCATAGAGGCGCATGGGGGGCATCCTTGAGGTCGATAGGGGAAGGGTAGGGTCAGGCCGCGCGGTCGAAGCGCCCCGGCCGGGTGGCTGCCAGGAAAAGCAGGGCCTGCCGTGCTGCCCGCCGGTCGGGATCATCCAGCCCGGCGGCCCGCGCTTCCTGCCGCGACAGCCGCAGCACGGATTGCGGCAGGGCATAGGCGGGCAGGCCGAGCGTCCGGCCGTCGGGCAGGGCTGCGGGGGCGCAGTCCTTGCCGATCACCGCAAGCAGCAGCCGGCCATCGGCTGCCAGTGCCGCCAGGGCGCGGGCGATTGCGGGCAGGGCCTCATAGGTGCCTTCCAGCCATTCCGGGGCGATGTTGCGACCGTCCGGGGTGACCAGAACGGTATCCCTGCGGCCCTGGACGATCAGGCGGCCATTGCTGTCGAAGGCCCCGAGATCGCCCGTGCGCCAGCAGGGGGCGGCCAGCGCCTCCTGCCCCAGATAACCGGACATCACACCGGGTCCGGTCACCACGATCTCGCCATCGCACAGATCGATCGACAGGCCTGGCAGGGCCTGGCCGACAGTGGTGGGGTCGTCCTCCACCCCGCCCAGGGCCACGACCGAACAGCATTCCGACAGCCCGTAGCCGACCGCGACCGGCAGCCCCAGCGCGCGGGCGCGGGTCACCAGGGCGGGAGCGACCGGCGCACCGCCCAACGCGACCAGCCGCAGCCGGTCGGGCAGGGGAACCAGCCCGGCTTCCAGCAGCGCGACCCAGGCCGCCAGCAGGCGCGGTACCAGGATCGTGGTCGTCGCATCCGCCGCGGCCAGGGCCGTGAACAGGGCCGCGGGGCTGCCCGCCAGCGCGTCCTGCAGGGCAGGGGGATCGGTCACGATCCGCGCGCCGGCCAGGATCGGCAGATGCAGCCCCGCCACCTGTTCCAACAACTGGGCCAGAGGTAGGCAGGCGAAATGGACATCCCCGGATGAAGCCCCGACCGCCTTCCCCAGCGCGGTCGCCATGAATTCCAACTGGCGGATGCCGTGACGCACGCCTTTCGGCCGGCCCGTGGTGCCGGAGGTGAAGATGATCCGCTCATGCGCCGCACCATCCGACGGCTGCCCGGACCAGCCGTCCAGGCAGGAGGACAGGGTCAGGACCGGGCCGGGGAAATCGGGTGTCAGGTCCCCGGCCAGTTCCGGCGGATCGACCAGCAGCATGGTCGCGCCGGAAACCGCCAGGGCGTGGGCGATCTGTTCGCGGCTGAAGAAGCCGGGCAGGGGGACAAGCCGGACCCCGGCCCAGATGGAAGCCAGATCGGCCACGATCAGACCGACGCCATGCAGCCCCAGCGTGGCCAGGGTGGCGCCCGGCTCAATGCGCCGGGCAAGGCCGCGCACCAACCCCTGCAGTGTGCCGGCGTCAAAGGCTATGCCCCCGACATCCACCAGTCGGTCGGATGCCGCGCGCGCCATCAGCGCGTCCAGTACGATGGAGGACATGGTGCCTTACCCCGCGGCCCTGGCCAGCCTGATGGCGTTGTCGGGGCTGTCGATCAGGGCACAGACATGCGGGCGCATCTCGTAATACCGCCCCCAGCACTCCGCTTCGGCACCCAGCCGTTCCGGCAGGGCCGGACCCAGATCGATCGGCGGACGGCCCGCGCGCGCCAGGCCGCGGCGCAGGATGTCGGTGGCGGTGAAGATGCCGATGGTCTTGCCATGGCCGCGCCCGAAGGCGATGGCGGCATCGACCAGGGCGAAGCCGTTGCCCGGCCTGGCGGCGGCCAGGCTGCCGATTTCCATGATATCCGCCGGGCGGAAGGATCGGCCCGTCGCGGACAGAAGCGCCTGTTCCAGGCTGGTATTCAGATAGACCGTGCTGAAAAAGCCATGCTCGGCGAAGCGGATGGAGCAGGCGGCGGCGGGCAGCCCGTCCGGGCTCAACAGCGTGGCCAGAAGGTCGGGCAATTGTCCCAGCCGGGCACCGTGGCGCAGGCGATAGGTGTCGCGGATCATTCGTTCCGTGCCATCGCGCAGCGGGTGGCGCCGATCGATTACCAAAGCCGTCATTCCGGGTTCGTCCTCTTGCCAGGTTGAAGGGAAGCGTCCTTCATGGTCCGGGACAATGCGGGCGGAAACTTACAGCGACCTTACCTGGAATGCCGCGCCGGGGATTCGGGAAATTCCATGCGGAAGGCTGCCCCGCCCAGCGCGGCCCGATCAATGCGAACCGCCGCGCCGTGCAACTCGGCGATGCGCGCGACGATCGACAGCCCCAGCCCGGCGCCTTCGCTGGCCGCCCGGTCCCTGCGTGCGAAGCGGGCAAAAATTCCCTTATGCTCGGCCTCCGGCACGCCGGGACCCGAATCTTCCACCAGCAGGCAGGGCGCCGGGTCGGACAGAACACGCAGGCGCACGCAACCACCCCGGCCGGCTGCCTTGATGGCGTTGTCCAGCAGATTGCGGCAGGCCATTTCCAACAGGGCCGGGCGACCATGCACCGGCAGCCTGCCCCCCGCCTCCAGGGACAGATCCACACCGCGACGGACTGCCTGCGGCGCCATCATTTCGGCGGTACTGCGCGCCACGGCCACCAAATCGGCATTCTCCTGCGCCGCGATGCGCTCTCCTTCCAACCGGGCCAGCCGCAGCAACTGGTCCACGATGCGTTCCAGCACGCCGACCTGGCGCGACAGGGTCGCTACCGTCCGGTCCTGCGGCAGGGTATCCAGATGGGCGCGCAGCACCGCGATGGGGGTGCGCAGCTCATGGGCGGCATTGTCGGTGAATTCCTTCTGCATCGCATAGGCGCGTTGCAGCCGGTCCACGCCACGGTTGATGGCCGATACCAGGGATTGCAGCTCGCCGGGCAGGTCATCGGTGGAGACCCGGGCATCCGGGGCGTCGGGACCCACCAGCGCGGCCTCGCGCGAGGCACGCTGAAGCGGGACCAGGGTGCGCCGCACTGTCCAATAGAGAATGCCCAGCACCAGGGCGAAGACGGTCAGGATCGCCCAGCCGGCCTCGTCGGCCAATTCATCGAACAGCCCATCGGCCAGGACGTCGCTATGGCCCATGCCTTGGGCCGCCTGGATCACGACGGTACTGCCCAGCACCTCAACGCAGATGGAAACGCCGATCAGTACCTGGCCGGTAACCGGATCGGTAAAGCGGAAATAGGCGGGCTGGTCACTGTCGCCCGGAAGAATGGGGTCGAGCGGCGTCGACACCCCTTTGGACGCGACGAAGAGATCGCCGGTCTCACTCAGCACCGCATAGCGCGCACTCTGCGGCGATTCCGCATATTGCCGGGCCAGGCCGGGCGGCAGGTTCAGGATCAGGCGGCCGGTATCGGCATCCGCGACCAGTGCGCGGCGCAGATCGTCGGCCTGGCCCAGCAGGCTGCGATCCTGCAGGCTGTCCAAATGCGACTGGAAAATCAGCATGACCACGACTGTCAGCACGGCCAGGGCGGCCAGCATGGTCAGCCCGACCCGCACCAGCAGGCGCAGGGCAAGCGTCAGTTCCCGTCTGCGGCCCGGGCGCTTCATGCCTCCTGCGCCTGCAGCAGATAGCCGATGCCGCGCAGGGTGTGGATCGCGACGCCCGCCTCGGCCTGGGCCAGGCGCTTGCGCAGCCGGTGCATCGACACTTCCAGCGCGTTCGGGCCGGCGACGTCGTCGAAGCTGAAAATGCCGTCCTCGATCAACTCGCGCGGCACCACCCGGCCGAAGCGGCGGATCAGGATTTCCAGGATATCGGTATCGCGGCGCGACAGGGTCAGGGTCTGTCCGGCAATGCTGGCTTGCCGGCTGATGGTGTCGAATTCCAGATGGCCGGCGATCAGCCGGCTGGGCTGCGGCTGGCCGCCGCGCCGCAGAACCGCACGCAGGCGCGCGGCGATTTCCGCCAGGGCGGCGGGCTTCACCACATAGTCATCGGCCCCGCCATCCAGCCCTTTGAGGCGATCATCCAGCGCGTCGCGTGCCGTCAGCACCACCACCGGCAGGCCCAGACCGGCGCGGCGCTGGCCGGCCAGCCAGGAAAGCCCGTCGCCGTCCGGCAGGCCCAGATCCAGCACCATGGCGTCGAAGCGGCCGGCCGCCAGGGCTGCTTCCGCCCCGGCCAGATCGGGTACCAGATCGGTGACGAAGCCGGATTGGCGTAGCCCTTCGGCCGTGTAGCCGCCAAGTTCGGGATGGTCCTCGACGATCAGAATACGCATGACGGAACACGCATGGCGGGCCTATTTCAACGCATAGCGGACATCCGACCCATCCGACGCCTTGAAGCGGACCTGGGTCAGAACCTGATGTGCATCATACCATATATCGCGGTCCAGATCGCCGCGAACGCTATAATGCCGGGCGGTCACCTTGCCATGACCGGTCTCCACCACCTCCTCGCCCAGATCGGTGACCGTGACGTCCATGCCCCGTCCATCCAGCGTGTTCAGGATATGATCCTGGGCGGTAATGGCGGGGTTCCACAGGCTGGCCGGAATGATGGCCAGATCGGATGCATGCGCCCCGGCATCGCCATCGACCGTCAACCCGCCATCCCTGGCCGCCACGGACAGGTGATGCGGCTTGCCGTCGTCATTGGTTGTGGAGGTCAGCGCCACCAGCTTTCCGTCCTGCCAGATCTCCCGACCCTGATGTTCGAAACGATAGAGTGCAATATCCACCAGCGGCAGCTTCACCGCGATGTCGGTTCGGATGTCGACGGTAAGCGCACCGCCCTGCTGGTCGAAGCGCAGGACATGGCTGCCGATGGAACTGCCGTCGCGCAGGACCTCAAACTCCAGCAGGCCATTGGCCGGGATGATATCCGCCCGCGCCGCAGCCATGCCGCAGGCCATGGCGATCAAAGCCGTTGCCAGTGTTTTTCCCAAACGCATACCCGTCTCCTTCATCGTCAAGCCTGTCTGTTGCGGCAAAGGGGTATGTCAGGAAGCTTACCGCCAGCTTACGGAGGGATTGCGCAGTTGCTTCGGCGGCAGGAAAGGTAGAGGTAAGCTTTCCGGCGCCCCTTTCCGTGCCCGGATCGCCCTGTTGAAAAGTGGTGCAATGTCCCAATCCCGAAGGAATGGCCTGCATGGGCGGGTCAAGGTTCTGCTGCTGGCCCTGATCGTCCTGCTTCTGATCTCCTCCATCACACGGTTTGCCCTGGCCAGCTATGAGGGCGAAGCGGTGCTGCTGCGCCCGGCCATGTTGGCCCGCATCATGCTGACCGGCACGCTTTATGATCTGGCTGCAGCCAGCTGGATTCTGATCCCCTTCGCGCTGTCGGCGCTGGCCTGGGGCAATGGGCGCATCGGGCGGCGCGGCCATGCGGTGACCGCGCTGCTGCTGTATGGCGCGATGGTATCGGCGCTGCTGTTCCAGTCGGTTGCCGAGGGGCTGTTCTGGAACGAGTTCGAAGCGCGCTTCAACTTCATCGCGGTGGATTATCTGGTCTATACGCGCGAAGTGGTGGGCAATATCTGGCAGTCCTATCCCATCGTGCCGATGCTGGTCGGCCTTGTCGTCGTGTCGCTGGCTGTACTGGCCATCCTGGCGCGTCCGGTCTGGCGCCTGGCGGGCAGCCCTGCCGAGCCGTTCCGGCGCCGCGCGGCCATCTTCGTGCCGGTTCTGCTGCTGCCGGCGCTGGTCTGGCTCGCGCTGGGGGACCGGCCGCAGGAAGCCCTGGGCGAGCCCGCCGCGAAGGAATTGGCGGGCAATGGCACCTATTCGCTGTTCCGCGCCTTCCGGAACAATGATCTGAGCTATGCCCGCTATTATCGCGTCCTGTCGACCGATGCGGCCAATGCGGAGCTGCAGGAGGAATGGATCGAAGCCGGGCTGAAAGGGCGCGCGCCGCAGGTTGATAACTATACCCCGCGCGAAACGGTGCCCGATGGCCCGGCCCAGCGTCGCAGTATCGTGCTGGTGTCGGTCGAAAGCCTGGGGGCGGATTATGTCGGGGCTTTCGGCTCCACCAAGGGTTTGACGCCGAATCTGGATGCGCTGGCCAGGGACAGCCTGATCTTCACCAATCTTTACGCCACGGGGCTGCGGACCGTGCGCGGGCTGGAGGCGCTGAGCCTGTCCATTCCGCCGACACCGGGCCATGCCGTGCCGGCGCGCACCCGCAACAAGGGGCTGGATACCCTGGGTTCGGTGTTGAAGGCGCAGGGCTATGACCCGCTATATCTGTATGGCGGCTATGCCTGGTTCGACAATATGCGCGACTTCTTCGAAGGCAATGGCTACACCGTGATCGATCGCAGCGCGATTGCCAGCGCCGATATCCACCATGAAACCATCTGGGGCGTGGCGGATGAGGATCTGTTCACCCTGGCCCTGCGCGAGATCGACAGCCGGGCCGCCAGCGGCAAACCCGTCTTTGCCCATATCATGACGACCAGCAATCACCGGCCCTATACCTATCCGGAAGGGCGGGTCAGCATCCCGTCCCATTCCGGCCGGGACGGGGCGGTGCAATATACCGATTGGGCGCTGGGCCATTTTATGGCCGAGGCGCGTGCGAAGCCCTGGTTCGACAACACCATCTTCGTGATCGTGGCCGATCACACCTCCCACGGCCGCGGGCGGATCGATTTGCCGCCGGAGAATTATCGCATTCCGCTGATCATCTACGCCCCCGGCCTGATCCAGCCGGGAAGCAATGATTTTGTCGCATCGCAGATCGACGTGGCGCCCACCGTGCTTGGCATGTTGAACCTGCCCTATCGGGCGAATTTCTACGGCCAGGATATCCTGCGCCATGGCGGGGGGCATCAGCGGGCCTTCTTCGCCAACTATCTGACGGTGGGCTATATGCAGGACGGCCTGATCGTGGAGCTTGCCCCGCAGCATCGGGCCCGGGTGGTGGAGGCCGCCAGCGGCAATGTGCTGCCGCCGGACGATCCGCGCAGCATCCAGCTGATCAAGGAAGCGGTGAGCCAGTATCAGGCCGCCGCCGCCTATCTGGAGGCCAAGGCCCAGCCCTGATCGGGGGAAAGCTTTTGCTTTGCAAAAAGCGGGGTCTGGGCTAACAAGCGCCCATTCGGTCGGGCCGGGGTGCGATTCCCCGGCGGCTCTTCCGGTCGCCGATCCACCGGACAACCCAATTCCATCCTGAACAGAGTTGAAGCTGTCCCCATCCGGGGCGGGATGGAACGGATTTGGATATTCCATGCTCTCTCCCCGCATCTACTGGCAGCAATGGATCTGCAACCCCAAGGGCGATGTGCTGGCCGGCCTTGTGGTGGCGCTGGCGCTCATCCCCGAGGCCATCGCCTTTTCCATCATCGCGGGGGTCGATCCCAAGATCGGCCTCTATGCGAGTTTTTCGATTGCCGTGCTCACCGCCTTTTTCGGCGGCCGCCCGGCGATGATCTCCGCCGCCACGGCGGCTACCGCCGTGCTGATGGTCTCGCTGGTGCGCGACCATGGCCTGCAATACCTGCTGGCCGCGACCATAGTGGCGGGGGCATTGCAGATGGGGGCCGGGGCGCTGCGCCTGGGCCGGGTGATGCGCTTCGTGTCCCGTTCCGTCATCACCGGCTTCGTCAATGCGTTGGCCATCCTGATCTTTCTGGCGCAACTGCCGGAACTGGACCCCTCCAAGGTGACCTGGCTGACCTATGTGCTGGTCGCGGCCGGGCTGTTCATCATCTATGGCCTGCCGCGCATCACCAAGGCGGTGCCGTCGCCCCTGGTCGCCATTCTGGTGCTGACGGCGGTGACCATCACCTTCGGCTTCGATGTGCGCACCGTGGGCGATATGGGCGAACTGCCCGACACACTGCCGGTCTTCCTGCTGCCCGATGTGCCGCTGACCCTGGAAACGCTGCAAATCATCTTTCCCTATTCCGTCGCGGTCGCCGTGGTCGGTCTGCTGGAAAGCATGATGACGCAGACCATTGTCGATGATCTGACCGATACGACCTCCAGCCGCACGCAGGAATGCTTCGGCCAGGGCATCGCCAATATGGCGACCGGTTTCATCGGCGGCATGGCCGGCTGCGCCATGATCGGCCAGTCCATGATCAATGTGAAATCCGGCGCACGCGGCCGCCTGTCGTCGCTTTGTGCCGGTGTCTTCCTGCTGTTTCTGGTGGTGGTGCTGGGCGATTGGGTCAGCCGCATTCCGATGCCGGCATTGGTGGCCGTGATGATCATGGTGTCGATCAGCACCTTTTCCTGGTCGTCGATCACCGCGCTGAAGACGCATCCGCGCTCCTCCTCCATCGTCATGCTGGCGACGGTGGTCTTCGTGGTTTGGACGCATAATCTGGCCATCGGCGTGCTGGTCGGCGTGCTGCTGTCGGGCATCTTCTTCGCGGCCAAGATCGCGCAGATCTTCCGCGTCCGCTCAGACTTGTCGGCCGATGGGCGCAGGCGTGTCTATTGGGTGGAAGGGCAGCTTTTCTTCGCCTCGACCGAGGATTTCATGAAGAGCTTCGATTTCCGCGAAGCGCTGAAGGAGGTGGTGATCGACGTGTCCGCCGCGCATATCTGGGACATTTCCTCGATATCGGCGTTGGACATGGTCGTGCTGAAATTCCGGCGGGAAGGTGCCGTGGTGACCATCGAAGGGCTGAACCGCGCTTCGGAAACCCTGGTCGACCGGCTGGCGATCCATGACAGGCCCGGCGCGATGGAAAAACTGCTGGGGCATTAGGGCCTGGGTCGTGTGTCGGATCGGTTCGCCTGTGGTATTGAATCAAGTCCATATGTCGTCTATAGTCGACATATGGACATAGAAACCGCGACCACTGCCTTTTCCGCCCTGGCCCAGCCGACAAGGCTGGCCGTGTTCCAGCTTTTGATGGCGCATGAGCCCGATGGCGTGCCGGCGGGGGAGATCGCGCGGGAACTGGCGGTGCCGCACAACACCATGTCCACTCATCTGGCGGTTCTGGCGCGTGCCGGGCTGATCGAAGCGGAACGCCAGAGCCGCACCATTCTGTATCGCGCCCGACCGAAGGCCATCCAGGCGCTGGCGTCCTTTCTGATGAAGGATTGCTGCGGTGGCCGGCCGGATGTCTGCGCGCCGTTGATCGCGGAACTGCAACCCTGTTGCCCGCCTGCACAATCCACCCTTGCGGAGAAGACCCATGTCTGAGCGCATCTACAATGTCCTGTTCCTGTGCACCGGCAATTCCGCCCGGTCCATCCTGGCCGAAAGCATCCTGACCAAGGATGGCAAAGGGCGGTTCCGCGCCTTTTCCGCCGGCAGCCAGCCGAAGGGCGAGGTCAATCCCTTCGCGCTGAAGGTGCTGAAGGCTCTCGACTATCCGCATCAGGGCTTCCGGTCGAAGAATTGGGAGGAGTTCGCCGCCCCCGGCGCGCCGGTGATGGATTTCGTCTTCACCGTCTGCGACAACGCGGCGGGCGAAGTCTGCCCGGTCTGGCCGGGCCAGCCGATGACGGCGCATTGGGGTATCGAGGACCCGGCCGCCGTGGAAGGCTCCGATCTGGAAAAGGAAGCGGCCTTCAACCGGGCCTTCCGCTATCTGAAGAACCGGATCTCGATCTTTTCCGTGCTTCCCATCGCCAGCCTGGATCGCATGACGCTGGGGGCGAAGCTGAAGGATATCGGGCGGGCCGAAGGCGCCACCAATCCCCATCCCAGCGCGGCCTGACCGGCCATGGATGTCGTCATCTATCACAACCCCGACTGCGGCACCTCGCGCAACACGCTGGGGCTGATCCGCAATTCCGGCCTGGAACCGCATGTCATCGAATATCTGAAGACACCTCCCAGCCGGGCGATGCTGCTGCAGCTGATAGCCCGCATGAGGATTTCGCCGCGCGATCTCTTGCGGCAGAAGGGAACGCCCTATGCCGAGCTGGGGCTGGACGACCCGTCATTGTCGTCCGATGCGCTGGTCGATGCCATGCTGGCCCATCCCATTCTGATCAACCGGCCGATTGTGGTCAGCCCGCTGGGCGTGCGGCTGTGCCGCCCGTCTGAAGCCGTGCTCGACCTTCTGCCGCCGCAACGCGGTGCCTTCGTCAAGGAAGACGGCGAAGCCGTGATCGACGCATCCGGCAAGCGCATCATCGGCGCATAGGAACGCATCATGTCCATTTTTGAACGCTATCTCACCCTCTGGGTCGCGCTGTGCATCGTCGTGGGCATTGCCTTCGGCCATCTGGCGCCCGGCCTGTTCCAGCTGATCGGCGCGGCGGAAATCGCCAAGGTCAATCTGCCGGTGGCAGCCCTGATCTGGCTGATGATCATCCCCATGCTGATCCGGATCGATTTCGCCGCGCTGGGCAAGGTGCGCGAACATTGGCGCGGCATCGGGGTGACGCTGTTCGTGAACTGGGCGGTGAAGCCCTTTTCCATGGCGGCGCTGGGTTGGCTGTTCATCGGCTGGCTGTTCCGCCCCTATCTGCCGGCGGACCAGATCGACAGCTACATCGCGGGCCTGATCATCCTGGCGGCCGCGCCCTGTACCGCCATGGTCTTCGTCTGGTCGAACCTGACCAAGGGCGAGCCACATTTCACGCTCAGCCAGGTCGCGCTCAACGACACGATCATGATCTTCGCCTTCGCGCCGATCGTGGGGCTGCTGCTGGGCCTGTCGGCCATCACCGTGCCCTGGGACACGCTGGTGCTGTCGGTGGCGCTGTATATCGTGGTGCCGGTGATCGCGGCCCAGCTGCTGCGTCGCAGCCTGCTGGCTTCCGGCGGTCCGGCGCGGCTGCAGGCCTTCCTGGGCCGGTTGCAGCCCCTGTCGCTGGTGGCGCTGCTGGTCACCCTGGTGCTGCTGTTCGGCTTCCAGGGCGAACAGATCCTGGCCCAGCCGCTGGTCATCGCGCTGCTGGCCGTGCCGATCCTGATCCAGGTTTATTTCAATTCCGGCCTGGCCTATCTCCTGAACCGCATGACGGGGGAACAGCATTGCGTCGCCGGCCCGTCGGCGCTGATCGGCGCCTCCAACTTCTTCGAACTGGCGGTGGCCGCGGCGATCAGCCTGTTCGGCTTCCATTCCGGGGCGGCGCTTGCCACCGTGGTGGGGGTGCTGATCGAGGTGCCGGTGATGCTGTCGGTGGTCTGGATCGTGAACCGCTCCAAGGGCTGGTACGAAGCCGGCCAGTCATAATTCGACGATGATGGAAATAGGGCTTGACGGGCAGAGTTCTGCCCGCTAGCCTTATTTCCATGAATATCGAACAAGCATCCCGCCAGCTGGAAGCCCTGGGCAGCCCGACCCGGCTGTCGGTCTACCGCACCCTGGTGCGGGCCGGTCAGGCGGGGCTGGCGGTCGGTCAGTTGCAGGATCGGTTGGGGATCGCGGCCTCTACCCTGTCGCACCATCTGCGCCGCCTGATTGACACCGGGCTGGTGACGCAGGAACGACAGGCGACGACCCTGATCTGCCGTGCCAACTATGCGGCCATGGATGGCCTGATCGGCTTTCTGGCGGATGAATGCTGTGCCGATGCGGCCTGCGATGCAGGCCGGGAGGGGGAGGCCGCCTGATAGGCCTCTCTTTTTTTGCCCAATAATTCTACAATGCTGGAAGGACGGAAATATGAGCGATAGCCGCCTGGAGCAGTACCCGATTGCGATCATCGGCGCGGGGCCGGTCGGGCTGTCCGCCGCCGTCCATCTTCTCGCGCGCGGATTGCCGGTCAAGGTCTACGAGGCCGGGCAGGGCGTGGGTGCCAATCTGAAGGATTGGGGCCATGTCCATGTCTTCACACCCTGGCGCTATTGCGTGGACCCGGCGGCGCGGGTGCTGCTGGAAAAGCATGGCTGGGTGATGCCCGACCCGGAAGCCTTCCCGACGGGGGCGGAGCTGGCGCGGGATTATCTGGAACCCCTGGCCGCCCTGCCGGAACTGGAGGGCGTGATCGAGACGGGTGCGCGGGTCAGCGCGATTGCCCGCCAGGGCATCGACAAGGTATCCAGCCGGGACCGGGGAGCGCATCCTTTCCTGCTGACCGTCGAGACGGGCAGCGGCCGGCGCAGCGATGCCGCCCGCGCGGTGATCGACGCTTCCGGCACCTGGACCTCGCCCAATCCGCTGGGCGCTTCGGGCCTTCCGGCGGAGGGGGAGGCGGACCATGCCGACCACATCGCCTATGGCATTCCCGATCTGCTGGGCCGTGACCGGTCCGATTTTTCCGGAAAGCGCGTGCTGGTGGTGGGGGCCGGTCATTCCGCCGCCAATGTGCTGCTGGATCTGGCGCGGCTGGCGGAGCAGGAACCGGCGACGCGCGCCATCTGGGTGACGCGCGGTCGTGATCTGTCGCGGGTGTTCGGTGGTGGCGCGGGTGATCAGCTGCCCGCGCGCGGTGCCCTGGGCGCCGATCTTCGCCAGTTGGTGGATAGCGGGCGCATCGAGCTTGTTTCCGGCTTCGCGCTGGAACGGATTGCGCAGGAAGAGAGTGGCCTCGTCATCCATGGCGCGACGGCGGACGGGGCGCGGCGCATCGGCCCGGTGGACCGGATCGTCGCCGCCACCGGCCAGCGCCCGGACTTGGTCCTGACGCGGGAGTTGCGGCTGGATCTCGATCCCTGGCTGGAAAGCGCGAAAGCACTGGGGCCATTGATCGATCCCAATCTGCATTCCTGCGGCTCCGTTCCGCCGCATGGGCATCGCGAGCTGTCCCATCCGGAACCCGGCTTCTACACCATCGGGGTGAAAAGCTATGGCCGCGCGCCGACTTTCCTGATGCTGACCGGCTATGAGCAGGCCCGTTCGGTGGCAGCCGCGCTGGCCGGGGATATGGTTGCGGCCGATGATGTCCGGCTGGTGCTGCCCGAGACGGGCGTCTGCCAGACCACAACGCAGCCCGATATTGCCGGCAGCGCTTCGGGCGGCTGCTGCGGCGGGCCTGCCCCGGCAAAGGTGGATGCCTGCTGCACTGCCGATGCGGTGGCGAAGCAGGAAGGGAAAGCCGGCTGCGGCTGCGGCGTGCCTGCGTGATGCGCGCGCTGATCATCGCGGCGCTGGGTTTCACCCAGATCGCAGGCTACGGCACGCTCTACTACGCCTTCAGCGTGCTGGCGCCGGAAATGACGGAGGATTTGGCCTGGTCGCGCGAATGGGTGTTCGGCGCGCTGTCGCTGGCCCTGATCTGCGGCGGGTTGGTGGCGCCGCATGCCGGGCGGCTGATCGATCGCCATGGCGGCGGGCGGGTGATGGCGGCAGGCTCCCTGGCGGCGGCGCTGGCCTTGATCGGCTGTGCCTTCGCCCCTGGCAAGACCAGTTTCGTGCTGGGGCTGGTCGCGATCGAAATGACCTCCAGCTTCGTGCAGTACAGCGCGGCCTTCGCCCTGCTGGTCCAGCTCGACCATCGCCGGGCGCCGCGCGACATCACCTATCTGACGCTGATCGCCGGATTTGCCTCGACCATTTTCTGGCCGCTGACGGCCTGGATGCAAACCCTTCTGTCCTGGCGGGAAATCTATCTGGCCTTCGCATTGATCCATCTGCTGGCCTGCCTGCCGATCCATATCTGGCTGTCGATCCTGCCGCGCGATGACGGCCGTGCCGGCGCGGTTGCGGGGGCGCCGCCATTGCCGTCAGCCGAAGGAGCACTGCCCCCGCAGGAACGCAAACGCGGTTTCCTGCTGGTCGCGGTGGGTTTTTCCCTCTTATCCTTCGTCAACGGGGCGATCCTGGTCCATATGCTGCCGACACTGGGCGCGCTCGGCCTGGGGGCCATGGCGGTACTGGTCGGGACGCTGTATGGACCGGCCCAGGTCGCCAGCCGTCTGGCCAATATGATCTTCGGGGCCGGGCTTTCGGCGGCGGGGCTGGCCGTGCTGGCGGCGGTTCTGCAGCCTTTGGGTCTGGCCGTGCTGCTGGCCAGCGCGCCCTGGCTGCCGGGGGCCATTGCCTTTGCCCTGCTATTCGGTTTCGGGGGTGGGCTGATGAGCATTCTACAGGGCACCCTGCCGCTGCACCTGTTCGGGCGGGACGGCTATGGCGAACGCACCGGCAGGCTGGCCTCGGTTCGCCTGATCGTGACCGCGCTGGCGCCCTTCATTTATGCCCTGCTGCTGGAGCGCTTCGGCATCGCGGTCGCCCTGGGGG
>Ga0209066_10001705_pt1 | contig 28423 bp, 18 predicted proteins | sample All_14_2_FD_187198 | JGI IMG/M metagenome (GOLD analysis project Ga0209066, IMG submission 187198) | Freshwater microbial communities in response to fracking from Pennsylvania, USA - Allegheny Zone_MetaG_DW_15 (SPAdes) (version 2) ...
ATTTACGACTTCCGCTCGGCCGTCATGGGCCGCATCACGCTGGAAACCCCGGAAGAATTCGCCCGGTGGTTGGCAGCCGGGCAGACGCTGGACGCACAGCGCCAGCTGAAAAAAGACGCCATCGAGCTGGATCGCAAAATCCGCTTCAAGCAGGTGCCACGGCCAGCTTCGCGCTGACCTGGGTGGCAGCGCCCAAGCGCGTGCGTCAATCCAGCCGACGCAGGGTCACATCTGAACACGGGTAAGCCACACAGGGCAGCAGGTAGCCCGCGGCTTTTTCCTCGGCGCTGACCCCGGGCCAGTCGGTCTCATAACGAATCTGACCGCTTTCGAGCTTGCCGATACAGGTACGGCAGGTGCCGTTGCGGCAGGAACTGGGCCAATCCAGGCCGCCCGCTTCCAGCGACATCAGCAGGGGCTGCTCGGTCCAGGCGTCAAAGGGCTGGCCGTCAGGCAGGGTGTGGCCGGTGAAAAATGGCGGGGCAGGGGGCGTGCTCATGGGGTGTGTCAGGTGTGAGTGGAAGCGCGATCCGTGGCGATTGATGCTGGGTAGCTAGCTACTCATAGAATAGCGCTGATATTTGTCGGATGTTTGAAAGAGTGATCACCATGCCTTTGAATTTATCGGTTTCCCCTGACAAAAAAGATCCCAGGCCCCTGGTGATCTACCACGGCCGCAGTTGTCCGGACGGTTTCGCCGCCGCATTGGCGGCCTGGTTGTACTACGACGGTCAGGCCGAGTTTTTGGCGCTGGACCATGGCGACGTGAAAACCCTGGCAGATTTGCCTGATGTGTCGGGGCGCGCGGTCTACATTCTGGATTTCTCTTTTGCCGAGCCACTGCTGCGCCAGGTCGAGGCGGTGGCCGCCAAGCTGGTGGTGCTGGACCACCATTTGAGTGCGGCCGAAAAGCTGACCGGTTTTCAGTGCCGCTGTGGTGTGGTGCACTTTGACATGGGCAAGTCGGGCTCGCGCCTGGCCTGGGAGTTTTTTCACCCGCAGCTGCCGGTGCCTGACCTGGTCAAGTACGTGGAAGACCGCGACATCTGGGTCTGGCAATACCCCGAGAGCGCTGGGTTCCTTGCGGCGCTGGACATGGAGGCGTTTGACTTTGCCCGCTGGCAGGTGATTGCCGGTCTGCAGGGTGCAGACTTGCAGCTGTTCATTGAGCGCGGTCGGGCCATGGACGAGAAGTTCGTCAAACTGGCGCAGGGTATGAGTGAGGCGGCGCAGCCGCTCACTTTTAATGGTGTGCCCGGCCTGATGGCCAATGTGCCCAGTGTGTTTCATAGCCTGGTGGGCGACATCCTGTGTGAGAAGTCGGGGACCTTTGCTTTGCTGTGGGCGGTGGACAAGTCAGGCCTGGTCAAGTGTGGTCTGCGGTCGCGCTCAGGCTTCAGTTGCATCCCGCTGGCTGAGAGCATGGGCGGTGGCGGTCACGCCCAAGCCTGTGGTTTCAAGATGACGCGTGAACGGCTGCCCGACTTGCTGGGCGGCACCCTCAACGCGTAAACCGCCCCAGCCGCGCTTATTCCACGCCCAGCAGCTGGGCCAGCGCCGCGGTGTCCATGGCGCCGCTGTGGCTCACAATTTCACCCGTGCGACGGTTTTTGGCCACCAAAAAAGGCACCGAATCCTGTCCCAGCGTGGTCAACAACTGGGTGTTGGCTTTGATGGCGGCCTCCAGATCGGGCGGGATGCTGCTGGAGGCTGAGATGCCGCCGGTGCCGCCGAGCAGCGATTTTTCATGCTCGGTCATGGTCTCCAACGGGTTGGTGGCTGACAACAGGGTGGCGGCCTGCGCCAAGCTCTTGCCCTGGTTGAAGGCCACTGGAATCCAGACAAACTTCACCTTGCTTTGCAGCTCTTTGGAGGCTTCCCACAAGCGACCGCAGTGCGGGCACTGGGGCTCGAACAACACGTAGACCGGCTGGGCGCTCATCATCGCGCCCACCGTGAAACCTTTGCCGGTGGCGGCGGTGTCATACAACGAGCCACTCATGGGGGCCGTGGCAGCGGCGGGTGCGGCTGTGGCGGTGGTGCTGGCAGGCGGTTCGCCCGTTTTGGAGCAGGCAGCCAGCGTCAAGGCCAGGGCAGTCATCAGGGGCAGGGTGAGCGGTCGGAAATGCATGGTGTGTCGGTGGGTGTTGAAAGTGGCGGGCAGTATAAATTGGCGACCCATTTCAACACGCTGACGCGGGGGAATGTCGCAGTGCAAGCTGTGTACGCTTCCCTCACCCAAGCCCTCTCCCAAAGGAGAGGGCGGATGCCCTAACCGGTGATCGCCGCCTGGGCCGCCGCCAGCCGGGCAATCGGCACGCGGTAGGGTGAACAGCTCACATAGTCCAGCCCGGCGCGGTGGAAAAAGGCCACCGAGGCCGGGTCACCACCGTGTTCACCACAGACGCCCACCTCGATGTCAGGCCGCGCACTGCGCCCTTTTTGCACGGCCATCTGCACCAGCGCGCCCACACCCACCTGGTCGATGCTGCGAAACGGGTCGTGCTCGTAAACGCCGTGTTTGATGTAGTCAGGCAAAAACTTGCCCGCATCGTCGCGTGAGAAACCCAGCGTCATTTGCGTCAGGTCGTTGGTGCCAAACGAGAAAAACTCGGCCTGCGCCCCAATGCTGTCGGCCACCAGCGCGGCGCGTGGTGTTTCGATCATGGTGCCCAGCAAGTAGGGCAGCGTTTCACCGCGCTCGGCAAACACCGTGGCCGCGGTGCGGCGGATCACTTCAGCCTGCAGGTTGAATTCGCGCACGGTGCCCACCAGCGGCACCATGATTTCAGCCTTCACATCGACGCCTTTGGCGCGCATGTTGAGACCGGCCTCAAACACGGCTCTCGCCTGCATTTCGGTGATTTCCGGGTAACTGATACCCAGTCGGCAACCCCGGTGACCCATCATCGGGTTGAACTCATGCAACTCTTCCACCCGCATCTTGATCTTGCCCAGTGAGACGTTCATGTCGGCGGCCATCAGGCGCTGGTTGCCATCGTCGTGCGGCAAAAATTCGTGCAAAGGCGGGTCCAGCAGGCGAATCGTCACCGGCAGGCCGCTCATGGCGGCAAACAGGCCCTCGAAGTCGCCGCGCTGCATGGGCAGCAGTTTGGTGAGTGCCTTGCGCCGCTCCACCTCGGTGTCGGCCAGGATCATTTCACGCACGGCGGTGATGCGCGCGCCTTCAAAAAACATGTGTTCGGTGCGGCACAGGCCAATGCCGGTGGCGCCAAAACTGCGCGCCATGCGGGCTTCGTCGGGTGTGTCGGCGTTGGTGCGCACTTCCATGTGTCTGTAGGTGTCGGTCAGCGCCATCAGCTTGCCAAAGTCGCCGCTCAGCTCGGCATCGCGGGTGGCAATCTTGCCCAGATAGACTTCCCCGGTGGTGCCGTTGAGGGAGATCCACTCGCCCTCCAGGTAATCGGTGGTGCCGATGCGCATGCAGCGTGCCTTCATGTCCACATGTACCGCGCCAGCGCCCGAGACACAACATTTGCCCATGCCACGCGCCACCACCGCCGCGTGCGAGGTCATGCCGCCGCGTGCGGTCAGGATGCCTTTGGCCACACTCATGCCGCGCAGGTCCTCGGGCGAGGTTTCCTGGCGCACCAGAATCACCGCCTTGCCTTTCTTGGCCCAGGCTTCGGCTTCATCGGCAAAAAACACGATCTGGCCCGTGGCCGCGCCGGGCGAGGCGGGCAGGCCGCGCGCAATGGGGGTGGCATCCAGCAGGGCCTGGCGGTCAAACACCGGGTGTAACAACTCGTTGAGCCGGTCTGGCGCCACCCGCAGGATGGCTGTTTTTTCGTCGATCAAACCTTGGTCCAGCATTTCCATGGCAATGCGCACCATGGCCGAGCCGGTGCGTTTGCCGTTGCGGGTTTGCAGCATCCAGAGCTTGCCCTCCTGGATGGTGAACTCGATGTCCTGCATGTCCTTGAAATGGTTCTCCAGCGTGGTCTCGAAGTGCAGCAACTGCGCATAAATGTTGGGCATGAGTTCTTCCAGCGACGGGAATCGGCTGGCGCGCTCGGCCTCGCTCACCTGCGCCAGTTCGGCCCAGCGGCGTGAGCCCACCAGCGAAATCTGTTGTGGTGTGCGGATGCCCGCCACCACGTCTTCACCCTGGGCGTTGACCAGAAACTCGCCATTGAACAGGTCCTCACCGGTGCCCGCATCACGCGTGAACGCCACGCCGGTGGCGCTGTGCTCACCCAGGTTGCCAAACACCATGGCCTGCACATTCACCGCGGTGCCCCACGACTGGGGAATGTCGTTGAGTTCGCGGTAGACCAGCGCGCGCGGGGTGTTCCAGCTCTCAAACACCGCCCAGATGGCGCCCCAGAGCTGGTCCCACGGGTCGGTCGGAAAGTCATGCCCGGTGCGGGCACGAATCAGCGCCTTGAAACGCTGCACCAGTTCTTGGAGGTCGGGCGCGGTCAGATCGGTGTCGAGCTTGACGCCCCGTTTTTCTTTCAGGGTTTCCAGGATGATCTCGAACGGGTCATGTTCTTCCTTGGACAGCGGTTTGAGCCCCATCACCACGTCGCCATACATCTGGATGAAACGGCGGTAGGAGTCCCAGGCAAAACGGTCGTTGCCCGAGCGTTCCGCCAGACCCAGCACGGCCTCATCATTGAGGCCCAGGTTCAGGATGGTGTCCATCATGCCTGGCATGGAAGCGCGGGCGCCCGAGCGCACCGACAGCAGCAGCGGGTCAGCCGCGTTGCCAAAACTGCGGCCCATCTCCAACTCGACACAGGCTACACCTTGCAACACCTCGGTCTGGATCATGCCCAACACGGTGCTTCGGCCCAGTTCAGTAAAAGCGGTGCAGGCCTCTGTGCTGATGGTGAAACCTGCGGGCACGGTCAGCCCCAGGCGACACATCTCGGCCAGGTTGGCGCCTTTGCCGCCGAGCAGGTTTTTCATGTCGGCGCGGCCCTCGGTGCGGCTGCTGCTAAAGCGATAGACGTATTGGGGTGTGGTTTTCATGATGCAGACCCTGAGTTGAACAAGTCGAAACCGTCAAGGGGTCTGCCTCATCAGGCGTCATCAGAACCAAGGCAGACAAGCCCCGCTCAGTGCAGTATGTGCCTGTGTCCGGGCAGGGTCAAGGGTGGGAGTATTGCCAGACTATTCCGTGCATATTTGAGCCACGGGACAGTCTGGCAGGTTGAATCCCGTGCGCTCAGGCGGGTGTTGCGGCAGCGGCAGCAGCGGCGGCCGGGCGTGGCTTGCGGGTTGCTGTGCGGGCCGCCGTGCGTGGTTTGCGAGCCGTAGCGCGCTTGGCCACGCTGATCACCACGTTGTCGCCCGCAATGCGTGTGGCCAGGTCGGCCGAGGTTTGCTCGATCCGGCCAGCCAGGGTGTCGAGCAGGCGCGCGCCAGGCAACACGGCCTGTGCCAGGGTGCTCAACACATGCACACCGGTCTTGTCTTCCAGTCGGTTGGCGCCAGCGGACAAGGTGGTCACCCCGGCATCGGCGAGTTTGACCACTTGGTTGACGAGGCCCTGCGCGCCGCCCGAGGACAGGGTCAGGCCCTTGAGCGAGTATTTGTGCACGGCCTGCTGCAAGACCGTGGCATTTTTGGCCACACCGGCGGCCAGTTGCGAGCGGGACTGGCGCAAGGCGCCGTTCCAGCGCCGGTCCAGCAGCTTGACCACACGCTCGCCGCCCGAGCGGTAAGCATGGATCACGTTGGACGCGGTGTTGCCGTATGAACTGATCACGTGGCACGTGACAGTGGCGAGTTTTTTGGTGCTCATGATGGCTCCTAAAGAGTGACTGGATGTCCCTTTATTGTCTGGAGGAAGCCTAGTCAACGCACCCTAACCCGCTAGAGTGTCCAGTCCAGAAGCTGCCGTGGGTGGCTCAATCCTTGAACACCGGTTGGCGCTTGCCCATGTTGGCCATCATGGCTTCCTGCAGGTCATTGCTGAGCAGCATGGCGGCGTTCCAGGTGGCCACGTAGGTCAGCCCGTCGGCCACCGAGTGGTCCCGCGCGTAGGTGATCATTTCCTTCACGCCCCTGATCGACAAGGGCGACTTGGCGGCAATGGTGGCAGCGATCTCGCGCACGCCGGTTTGCAGGGCCACACGCGAGTCAAACACGCGGTTGACGAGCCGCATCTGCAGGGCCTCTTCCGCGCCAAACTTGCGGGCGGTGTAGGCCAGTTCGCGCGCCAATCCTTCGCCAATCAGCTTGGGCAGACGCTGCAGGGTGCCCACGTCGGCGGTCATGCCGATGTCGATTTCCTTGATGCTGAAGACCGCGTCATTGGCGCAGTAGCGCATGTCAGCGCAGCAAATCAGGTCGATCCCGCCGCCCACACAGGCGCCATGGATGGCGGCCAGCACCGGTTTGCGGCAGCGCTCAAGAGAAGTCAAGGTGTCTTGCAAATCCAGAATCACCTGGCGCAGGTTTTCGCGGGTGCGGGCTTCGCAGTCGTTCTGGATCTGGTCGCCCATGCCCATCATCATCTGAAGGTCGATCCCCGCGGTGAAGGCTTTGCCTTCGCCCTCCAGAATGGCCACGCGGGCCTCGGGCGTGGCATCGACCCACTGGAAGGCGCAGCGAAGCTCATGCCACATGGCCAGGTTCATGGCGTTGGCCTTGTCGGGGCGATTCAGCCGGATGGTGGCGATGTGGTCGACCAGGCTGACGTTCAGGGTGTCGTACACCCTGCTGCTGCTTTTGTCAGGGCCGGATGGGGACGAGACGGGCAAAACCTGTGACGGCAGGGCGGGCGTGCTGGTGGCGAGTGCGCTGGCTTGCCCCAGCGTCATCGCCAGTTCGGTGCCCTGCTTGATGGCCCGTTTGGCGTCCAGCTCCTCGGCCTTGTCAGCGCCGCCAATCAGATGCACCTTGCAACCGGCGGCCACCAGGTCGGCCTGCAGCTCGCGCTGCGGCTCCTGACCAGCGCAGATCACCACGTTGTCTACCGCCAGCGTCATCTCGCGCTCACCCACCGTGATGTGTAAGCCATCGTCGTCAATCCGGCGGTAGCTGACCCCGGCCAACATCTCGACCTGGCGGTTTTTCAGCGAGGTGCGGTGAATCCAGCCGGTGGTTTTGCCCAAGCCCTCACCGACCTTGCTGGCCTTGCGCTGCAACAGAACCACCTTGCGCGGGTTGGCGTCGAGATGCGGTTCTTTGAGGCCGCCGCGCTCGGCGTAGGTGGTGTCCACGCCCCATTCGGTAAAAAACTTCAGGGCGCTCTGGCTTGGGCTCACGCCGCTGTGCAGCAAAAATTCTGCGGTATCAAACCCGATGCCGCCCGCGCCGATCAGCGCCACGTGCTGGCCGACCGGCTTTTTGTCACGCAGCACGTCCAGATAACCGAGCACTTTGGCGTGGTTTATGCCGTCAATCGGCGGGGTGCGCGGTGTCACGCCGGTGGCCAACACGATGTCGCTGTAACCGCCGGCGATGAGTTCGGCCGCGCTGACGCGGTGGTTCAGCTGCAGTTTGACGCCGGTGAGTTCAATCTGCTTGCCAAAGTAGCGCAAGGTCTCAAAAAATTCCTCTTTGCCCGGAATCTGCTTGGCGATGTTGAACTGGCCGCCAATCTCTGCCGCACCGTCAAACAGCGTCACGTCCAGCCCGCGCTGGGCGGCGGTGGTGGCCAAGGCCAGACCGGCCGGGCCCGCGCCGACCACGGCGATCTTGTCGCGCCGGGCGGCAGGGGCGAGGGGCATCAGGGTTTCGTGGCAGGCGCGCGGGTTCACCAGGCAACTGGTCACCTTGCCGGCAAAGGTGTGGTCCAGGCAGGCCTGGTTGCAGCCGATGCAGGTGTTGATCTCGCTCGCCCGGCCCTGCGCCGCCTTGTTGACAAACTCGGGGTCGGCCAGCAGGGGCCGCGCCATCGACACCATGTCGCAAAAACCGTCCGCCAGCAGCTGTTCAGCCACCTCGGGCGTGTTGATGCGGTTGGTGGCCACCAGCGGAATGGTCACCGTGCCCTTGAGTTGTTTGGTCACCCAGGCCCAGGCGGCGCGCGGGACTTTGGTGGCGATGGTGGGAATGCGCGCCTCATGCCAGCCGATGCCGGTGTTGAGGATGCTGGCGCCCGCTTTCTCCAGCGCCTGGGCGAGTTCAACCACTTCAGGCAGCGTGGAGCCGCCTTCCACCAGGTCCAGCATCGACAGGCGGAAGATGATGATGAAATTGGCGCCCACCGCCTCGCGCGTGCGGCGCACAATTTCCACCGGGAACCGGATGCGGTTGTGATAACTGCCGCCCCATTCGTCGTCGCGCTGGTTGGTGCGCGCGGCGATGAATTCATTGATCAGGTAGCCCTCGCTGCCCATGATCTCCACGCCGTCATACCCCGCACTTTGCGCCAGCGCCGCGCAGCGCACGAAGTCGTCCACCGTCTGGTAGACCTCTTCGGTGCTGAGCGCCTTGGGTTTCATCGGGTTGATCGGCGCTTGCAGGGCGCTGGGGGCCACCAGTTGGTCGTGGTAGGCGTAGCGGCCAAAGTGCAGGATCTGCATGGCGATCTTGCCACCTGCTTCATGCACCGCATGGGTCACCACGCGGTGTTTGTCGGCTTCCGCCTCGGTGGTCAGCCGCGCGCCACCGGGCATCGGGCGGCCGCGGTCGTTGGGGGCGATGCCGCCGGTCACGATCAGTCCGACACCGCCTTTGACCCGTTCGGCATAAAAGGCCGCCATGCGGTTGAAACCGTCTTTGACCTCTTCCAGCCCGACGTGCATGGAGCCCATCAGGACACGGTTGCGCAGGGTGGTGAAGCCCAGATTCAAGGGGGAAAGCAGGTGCGGGTAGGGGGTCATGACGTCTTCCTCAGTTATTTTTAGGTGATGCTGCCGAAGCAGCGCAGGGCGGGGTTGTCAATCGCAACCACAGCCGAGCAGTTTAGGCGCGCTGGTGGCCTTTGAGAAAAGGCCGCGTAGAGTGCCGTCCCTAACGAACAAGGTGAAAACCACCTCAATTTGCCCCCAACGGCGGTCAGCGGCGTGTGTTGGGTGTCTGACGCAGCCAAATCAAGGAGGAGGATTGGGCTATGCCCAATCCGGGGGACATTGGCGGAGTTGGACACCCGACGCGCGCTGCGGGTGATACCGAAACGTGGGCATCCTGACGGAATATTTCACGTACCCCGCGCATGGCTACCCTCTGACGCACAAACTCCTCAGAACATCAGCTGACGCTGGCTCACAAAATGCCGCGCCTGGCCACTCACCGGGTCGGTAAAGGCCAACTCCCTGGCCAGCAGTTGCAGAGGTTTTGCATGGTCCAGCTGACCCTCGGGCGTCAGCACCGGGTACAGGCCGTCGTTCAATAGGGGCAAGCCCAGGGCCAGCATGTGCACCCGCAACTGGTGGCGCTGGCCGGTCACGGGTTTCAGCTCGTAGCGCGCCAGATCGCCGCGCACCTGCAGCATGTCGATGTGGGTCACTGCGTTGGGCACACCCGGCACCTCGTGCTGCAGCATGAAATGCCCGGCCTCCTGGATGCGGCTTTCGCGCACCTGCGGCATCGAAATGTCCGTGCGCCAGGGCGCGATGGCGTGGTAAGTTTTCTGAACCCGGTGCTGGCTGAACAGCGCGTTGTAGGCGGCGCGCGACTCCGGGCGCTTGGAAAACATCACCAAGCCGGCGGTGTCGCGGTCAATGCGGTGAATCGGCACCAGGTCATCCAGACCCAGCTGGCGCTTGAGCCGCACCAGCACCGTCTCACTCAGGTAGCCGCCGGAGGGCACCACCGGCAAAAAGTGCGGTTTGTCCACCACCAGCAGATGCGCATCCTGGTACAGCACCACGGCCTCGAACGGGATGGGCGGCTCATGCGGCACCTCGCGGTAATAAAACAGGCGGGTGTGGGCCGGGTAGGGCGGCTGGCTGGCGCGCTCTGGCGTGATGGCTGCGCCCGACTCGTCCAGCACATCACCCTGCGCCATGCGTTGTAACCAGGTGGCCGGGCTGACGTTGGGGAAACGCTGGGTCAAAAAGTTGATCAGCGTCAGCCACGGCCCACCGGGCAGGGCGACGCAACTGGGGCCGATGCCGTTGCGGACAGGCGGTTTAAACCCGCTCAAAAACGATGTCCCACACGCCGTGGCCCAGTTTCAGGCCGCGGTTTTCAAACTTGGTGAGCGGGCGGTAGTGCGGTTTGGGGGAGTAGCCCAGCAGCTCGGGGTGGGTGGCCAGCGCGGTGTTTTTCAGCAAGGGCTCGGCACTGAGCACCTGCAGGATTTGCTCGGCATATTCCTGCCAGTCGGTGGCGCAGTGGATGTAGCCGCCCAGCTTGATGCGCGCAGCCAGCTTGGCGATCAGTGGGCTTTGGATCAGGCGGCGTTTGTTGTGGCGCGCCTTGTGCCACGGGTCGGGGAAAAAGATGTGCACACCGTCCAGGCACTGCAGCGGCAGCATATGGTCGATGACTTCCACCGCGTCGTGCGCGCAGATGCGGATGTTTGGGAGGTCTTGTTCGCCAATGCGTTTGAGCAGCGCGCCCACGCCGGGGTCATGCACCTCGCAGCACAGGAAGTGGGTGTCGGGCAGCAGCGCGGCAATGTGGGCGGTGGCCTCGCCCATACCAAAACCGATCTCCAGCACCAGTGGCTGGGGTGACTGGGGTTGTTGGAAAGCCGCTGCAAAATCCAGCGGGTTTGACTGGTAAGGCACGAGAAAACGCGGCCCCAGTTCATTGAGCGCCTTGGTCTGCCCGGCGGTGGTGCGCCCGGTACGCTTGACAAAACTGCGGATGGCGCGCCGCTCGGGCGTGGCGTGGGTGGGGGCGGAGTCTGGGGCGGTCTCTTGGGTCATGGTGTGGGCAGTCAATATGCGCCGGATTGTAGATTTGCCGGAAAAAGCGATGAAAATGGGCCGACCACCATGACCGACCCTTTTGACTTCAATCAAGCGCCCGACACGCCGAGCCTGCCAGCACAGGCCGCCGTGCCTGTGGTGCGGGCCGAGAGCCACTTGCTGGCCATTCTGGATGCCTTGCCGGACTTGATGTTTGAGGTGGACCCGCAGGGCCGGTACCTGGACTACCACTCGCCGCGCACCGATCTGCTGGCCGCGCCGGCTGCGGATTTCCTGGGCAGGACGATGCGTGAGGTGCTGCCAGCCGCCACCGCCGAAGCATGCATGGCCGCACTGCAGGAGGCCAATAGCCGGGGCTATTCACACGGGCATCGCATCGAGTTGAAGCTGCCTGGCGGCGTGACCTGGTTTGAGCTGTCGGTGTCACGCAAAGACAACGGCCCGGGGCAGCCGGTCAGCTTCATTGTGTTGTCGCGTGACGTGACGTCCCACATCCTGGCCGAGCGCAAACTGCAGCGCCTGACCCAGCTGTATGCTGCCCTGAGCCAGTGCAACCAGACCATTGTGCGTTGCCAGTCGGAGGCCGAACTGTTTCCTGCCATTTGTGATGCTGCCGTGACGTTTGGTGGCATGAAGCTGGCCTGGATCGGGCTGGTGGATGCCACCACCGGCATGATTGAGCCAGCGGCCTGGTCGGGGGAGGGCGCTGATGCCCTCAGTGGCCTGGTCATCGCCTCCGACACGGACAGCGCCCAGGGTCTGGGGCCGTCTGACCGGGCCTTGCGTGACGGTGAACCCTATTGGTTTCAGGACTTTGCCAATGACCCGACCGCCCAGGTCTGCCACGCCCGGACCAAGCTGTATGGTTGGGGTTCTGCTGCGTCCTTGCCGCTGCATCGCCGTGGCCAGCTGGCGGGCCTGCTGACGGTCTATGCCGGCGAGCCCCATGCCTTCGATGAGGCGGCCCGCTCGCTGTTGCTCGAAATGGCGATGGACATCAGCTTCGCGCTGGACCGTTTTGCCGATGAGGTGGATCGTCGGCGCACGCTGCTCAGCCTGGCCGACAGCGAAGAGCGCTACCGCAAGGCGTTTCACACCAGCCCGGATGCGGTGAACATCAATCGTTTGTCTGACAGCACCTACGTTGATGTGAATGAAGGGTTTGAGCGCCTCACCGGCTGGACTCGCGCTGAAGTGATTGGCAAAACCTCGCTGGAATTCGGTATCTGGCGTTGCCTGGAAGACCGTACCCGTATGCTGGAGATGTTGAGGCGTGAAGGCTGTTGTAACAACCTGGAGGCAGAGTTTTGCCGCAAGGATGGCACGGTGATCACGGTGCTGATGTCGGTTGCCATAGTGCGTCTGGACCATGTGGACTGTTTTCTGTCCATCACCCGTGACATCACCGAGAAGAAACGCGCGGACGAACGCATCACCCAGCTGGCCCACTTTGACCAGCTCACCGGTCTGCCCAACCGCAGCCAGTTGCAGGCACGCTTTGACTTTGCACGCCAACTGGCGCAGCGCAGTGGCGAGGGCCTGGCGCTGATGTTTCTGGATTTGGACCACTTCAAGAATGTCAACGACACCCTGGGCCACAGCACGGGCGACCGCCTGCTGGTCCAGTTGGCCCAGCGCCTGAGCGCCGCGTTGCGCGCTGGTGACACGCTGTCGCGCATGGGCGGTGATGAGTTCATTTTGCTGCTGCCCTCGGTGACCGAGGAGAGTGCCAGTCAGATTGCGATGAAGCTGCTGGCCGTCATGCACGAACCGTTCAAGATCGACACCACTGAGCTGGTCAGCACCTTGTCCATCGGGATCGCGCTGTACCCTTATGACGGGCTGGACTTTGAGACCTTGTCCAAAAACGCCGACACCGCGATGTACCGCGTCAAGCAGGCCAGTCACAACAATTTTGCATTTTTCACCCAGGAGATGCAGTCCCACGCGGCGCGCAAGCTGCAGTTGGTCAACGCCATGCACTTTGCCCTGGCGCGTGGCGAGATGAGCTTGCATTACCAGCCGCTGCTGTCGCTGCAGGACGGCCACATCGTCGGGGCGGAGGCCTTGCTGCGCTGGCAGCATCCGGAGTTGGGCAGCTTGTCGCCTGCTGAGTTCATTCCGGTGGCCGAGGACAGTGGCCAGATTCTGGTCATGGGTGAATGGGTGTTGCGCAGCGCGGTGACCCAGCTCAAGCGCTGGATCGAGGCGGGCATGGCACCGATGGTGGTGGCGGTGAACCTGTCGGCGGTGCAGTTTCGCCACCCCAACCTGGTGGCCATGGTGACGCAGATTCTGATGGATGCTGGCTTGCCACCCGAGTACCTGGAGCTGGAGCTCACCGAAGCCATGGCCATGGACAACCCGCTGGGCGCCATTACGCTGATGAACCAGCTGCGTGATCAGGGCATCCGCCTGTCGATTGACGACTTTGGCACCGGCTATTCCAGCTTGAACTACCTGAAGAAGTTCAATGTCTCCAAGCTCAAGATCGACCAGAGTTTTGTGCGTGACATCAGCGACAACCCGGATGACAAGGCCATCGTCACCGCCATCATCAACCTGGCCACCAGCCTGGGCGTGAAAACCATTGCCGAAGGGGTTGAAACGGCGGGCCAGCTGGCTTTTCTGCGCCTGCAGGGCTGTGACGAGGTGCAGGGGTATTACTTCAGCAAGCCGCTGCCGGTGCCTGAATTTGAAGCGTTTGTGCGCCAGCAGCAGCTGGTGCGTTGAGGTCGGTCAGGGTGGGCTGCGACCTGCTCGCCATGCCCCGAATGCGTGGATGCCGGGGCGGTGCCCCGGATGACAGCCAAGGATCACAGCCGTTTTTGCATCTTCAAACCCGGCTTGTCCAGCCTGCCACCCAGGCGGGCATCTGGTCGGCGGGCATGGGTCGGGCGATGCCGTAGCCCTGCGCCAGGTCACACCCCATGTTCAACAACATCTCGCAGTGGGCCAAGGTTTCGGCCCCTTCGGCAACCGCCCGGCGGTCAAAAGCACGCGCTAGCCCGAGCACCCCTTCCACAATGGCACGGGCTTCGGGGTCGTCAAGCATGTCGCGCACAAAACTCTGGTCGATTTTGAGCACCTGTGCGGGCAGGCGTTTCAGGTAGGTCAGGCTGGAGTAACCGGTGCCGAAATCATCCAGCGCACAGCCCACCCCCATGCTGGCACACTCGCGGATGACGCTGGCCACGTTGTCGAGTTCTTCCAGCGCAGTGGTCTCCAGCACTTCCAGCTCCAGGTGATCGCGCGGTACCCCGGGGTAGGCTGCCAGCAGGCTGTGCAGCTTGCTGGCGAAGTCGCGTTGTTGCAGATGGTGGGCGGAGATGTTGACACTCACCGACAGATCCAGCCCCTGTGCCACCCACGCCGCCAATTGCTTCATGGCGGTATGCAGCACCCATTCGCCCAGCGCCAGGCTGATGGCATGGCTCTCGATGTCGGGCAGAAACCGGCCCGGCGCCAACAAGCCTTGTTGCGGGTGTTGCCAGCGGATCAGCGCCTCGGCACCAAACACCTCGCCTGTGCGCAGGTTGACCTTGGGCTGGTAATACAGGACAAATTCTTCATCTGCCATCGCCTGCGTGATGCGCTGCAGTGTTTCATGGCGCGCCCGCTGGCAGCGGTCGTGTTCGGCGTCGAACAGCTGAAAGCGGTTTTTGCCCGCCAGTTTGGCGCTGTACATGGCCTGGTCGGCCTGGCGCAGCAGCTGGTCGGCGTCGGTGTCTTCTGTCTGCGGATAGAAGCTGACGCCCACGCTGGCCGAGACCTTCAGGCTCGCGTCATGGAGCACAACCGGCCGCGCGGCCACCTCCAGCAGGCGGTTGATCAGCATCACACTGCTGTGCATTTCGGCCAGGTCCACAAACACAGCGACAAATTCGTCACCGCCCAGTCGGGCCATGGTGTCACCTTCGCGCATGATGGCGCGCAGCTGGCCCGCCAGGCTGGTGAGCAGCTGGTCACCCACAGTGTGGCCGTAGCGGTCGTTGACGGCTTTGAAGCCGTCCAGGTCCAGGTAGGCCACCGCCATCAGGGTGCCACGGCGCTTGGCCTGCACCATGGCCTGCTGCATGCGGTCGGCCAGCAGCACACGGTTGGGTAGCCCGGTCAGGGTGTCGTAGTGCGCGATGCGTTCCAGGTAGTTCTGGTGCTCTTTCTGGAAACTGATGTCGGCAAAGCTGCCCACCACACGCACCGGCTGGCCCTGTGCATCGCGCTCCACCACCCGGCCCCGGTCCTGCACCCACAACACCTGGCCGTCCTTGCGCAACAGGCGGTGTTCCGAGTAGTAATCGGTACTGGCCCCGCTCATCAAGCTCCCGATCCGTTGTGTGACCATGTCCCGGTCGTCCGGGTGAACGAGGGCCGTGGACGCTTCCATGGTGGCGGGGATGTCGGACTCGGTGTAGAGCAGCGTCTGGTACCACTGCGGGTTGTGCACGACGTGGTTGGTGGGGACATGCCAGTCCCAGATGCCTTCACGAATGATGCCCAGCACGTGTTGCAGGCGCTGTTCGCTCTCCGTTAACTGGTGTTGGGCGCGGATCACATCGGTCATGTCCTGCGCCATCACCAGAAGATGGCTGCGGCCATCGATGTTCCTGAACGGTTTTTTGATCGAGCGGTAGTGGCGAATCTCACCCGTCGTCGCATCGCGGCTGTCCTCCAGCACCACCTGGGTGTCGCTTTGGGCCATGATGACCTGCGCGCTCTGGCGCAGATGCTCTGCCAGGTCGGCAGGCACGCCAAAGTCGCCATCGTCCTTGCCGACCATGGCCTCGGGGGTGGTGTTGTACAAATTGGCCAGCGCCCGGTTGCCCAGCAGAAACTTGCCCTGTGCATCCTTGATCGCCAACGGGTCGGGAATCTCGTCGATGATGGTGCGCAAAAACGCCTCGCTGGCGCGCATGGCGCGTTCGGCTTTTTTGCGTTCCGAGATGTCGATGTCAATGCAATACATCTCTGGCTCACCCGCGTGGCTGTTGAGCATGACGTGGCTGGAAAACACCTCCACCGGCGCACCGCTGGCGTCTTGCAGCGTCAATTCAGCCGAGGGAATGGCCGGGCCACCGTGAGACCAGGTGTTGACCAAACCGATGACGGCCTCGCGCATCGGCTCGGGGATGATCAAGTCTTCCAGCTGGCGCCCCAGCGCGCGTTCACGGGGGTAGCCGTACAGGTCCTCGCTGGCCCGGTTCCAGTAGATGACCCGGCGCTGGCGGTCGTAGCCCTGCACCGAGATGGACGGCAGTTGCTCGAACATCGTCTTGAAGCGGTGCTCACTCTCCAGCAGGGCGCTTTCGGCGTGTTTCAGGTCGGAGATGTCGCGGGCCACGCCAAACAGGCCGATGATCTTGCCGTGGGCGTCGGCAATCGGGTATTTGCGGTTGTCCACCCAACCGGTGTGGCCGTCGTTGGCCAGGTAGCCCTGGACTTCGTGGGCGACGGGGTTGCCGGCATACACCTGCTTTTCCAGCCGGTAGTACAGGTCGGCGTAGGCCTCGGGGAACAGGTCGTAATCGGTTTTGCCGATCAGGTCGGTCCAGTGTTGGGCCGGCGAGGTGATGTTCACCAGCGTCTGGCTGGCACCGGTGAACACGTGGTGGCGGTCTTTGAAATAGATGAAGTCGTCGGTGTTCTCCATCATGGCCACAAAGTTGGGCGTGAAGGCGGCGGGGTGGCGGGGGTGCAGGGCTCTGGCGTCTGTCAGGTGCAGTCGCAGCCCACCGGGGCGGCTGTCTGGCGGCAACAGGCTGTAGTGCGCTTTGATGCAGCGAATGCGGCCATCGGTGTGGCGCAGGCGGATGTTGAAGTCACCCTGGTTGGGGCTCAGGTCGGGGGAAAACAGCTGATCGGTGATGTCCTGGTCATCGGTGTGAACCAGTGCGCACCAGTGCACCGATCCGTTCAGCCACTGCTGCGGGGTGTAGCCCAGCAACCCGGTGATGGTGTCGCTGGCCTCGGTCACCGGGTGACCCGGCGCGCGGGCGAAGGTCAGGGTGGCTTCCAGTGGGTGTGTCATGGTGGTGTTCTCCCGGGCGCATTATGTGCAGCAGTCCGGATTTTGAGAACATCAGGCGGTGACTGTTACCAAAGGGTTTTCCACTGTTGCGTCCAGAACAACAAGGCCTCGGGCACCGGGCCGGCCTGTGGCGGCAGGCCCAGCGCCTGGGCGGCCTGGTTCAGCGCGGTCAAAGGGTCTTGCAGGTTCAGCGCCGCCGCGCCGTTCTGCTTGGAGAGTTTTTCGCCGTTGTCACCCCGCACCAGCGGTGTGTGCAGGTAACGCGGCGTGGGCAGGCCCAGCGCGCGTTGCAGCAGGATCTGCCGCGCGGTGTTGTCGGCCAAATCTTCGCCGCGCACTACGTCGGTGATGCCTTGTGCCGCGTCGTCCACCACCACAGCGAGCTGGTAGGCAAAGCAGCCGTCGGCGCGTTTCAAGACAAAGTCGCCCACGTCAAGGGCCACGTCCTGCTGCTGGGCGGCCAGGCGTCGGTCAACCCAGCTGACCGACGATGTCGGGGCTGATGTTGGGGGCGCCATGTCGGTGCGCAGCCGCCACGCCCGCGCCGTAGCGCCGTGCAGGCCGTTGCGGCAGGTGCCGGGGTAAATCAGCTCGCCATGGCGTGGTTTGGTGGTGCCCTGTTGCGCCAGCGCGGCCTGGATCTGTTGGCGGGTGCAGGCGCAGGGGTAAGCCAGGCCGAACTGCACCAGTTTGTCGAGCGCCTGCTGGTAGGTGGCGCTGCGTTCTGATTGGTAGAGGGGCGGCAGGTCGCTGTGCAGGCCACATTGCGCCAGTTGGCCCAGGATGATGCGGTCCAACCCGGGCAGGCAGCGGGTGGTGTCCACATCTTCGATGCGAACCAGCCAACGACCGCCGTGGGCGCGGGCGTCCAGCCAGCTCGCCAGCGCCGCCACCAGCGAGCCCGCATGCAGTGGCCCGGTAGGCGATGGCGCGAAGCGACCGGTGTAGGGGCTCACACCACCGAGAGTGCCAGTTCCAGCCCGGAGACAAAGGCGCTCTCCACCCGGTAACCCAGGCACCAGTCACCGCACACACCCAGCCCCTGGTCGGCGTTGAACAGGTGGCTTTGGCCCAGCGGGCGGGAGGTTTTGGCGTACAGCCAGCGCTGGCTGTCCACATGGGCGGGCTCGGCGTGGATGCCGGTGACCTCACCAAAGGCCTTGAGCAATTTGGCTTCCACCCGCACCGGGTCGTCCTGCAGATGTTCCTTGGACCATTCGGCGCTGGCTTGTACGGTCCAGCGTTCGATCGGGCTGCGGCCGGGTTTGCTGGACTCGCGTGCCAGCCAGGCAATGCGGTGGTGTTTGCTGCGTGCCGCGCTCCACTGCGGGCCCAGCGTGGACAAATCGGGCTGCATGGCCTGCGGAAAAGCCAGCATCAGCGTCCAGCACGGCGCCATCTCGACCTCGCCCAGCCGCGGTATCCAGGCCTCGGCCAGCTTCGATGTTTGTAGCAAGCTCTGCGCTTGCGCACTGGGGATGGCCAGCAACACAGCGCTGAAGCCCGAGTACACGTGGCGCGCATCATCCGGGCCTTCGGTGCGCAGTTGCCAGTGGCCGGGTTTGACCGCATCGGGCTCGATCAGGGTCACCCGGGTTTGCAGCTCGATCTGGCTGGGCGCCTTCAGCTCATGCGCCCAACCGGCCACCAGCGCCGTCATGCCCGGCACGCCAACCCAATGCGCCTCGTTGACCGGTGAGGCCGATGTGCTGACCTGGCCGGTTTCGTCAATCACTTGCACCGCGTTGGCGCTCCAGCGCTTGACCAGGGTGGGCGAGGTTTCCAGCGCCATCACAAAACGCGGGTCACGCGCGGTGAAATACTGGGTGCCGTGGTCAAACGAGCCAAACGCGCTGTCGCGGGTGGCCATGCGCCCGCCCAGGCCCGCACTCTTTTCAAACAGGGTGACGGTGTGACCGGCCTGCGTCAGCGTGCGTGCGCAGGTGACACCCGCCATGCCCGCGCCGATGATGGCGATGTGTTGGCGGATGCGGGGGGATTTGTTCATGTGTTGTTCTCCAGAGGTAAAAAACGGCAGGCGTCGTGTTGTTTTTGAGATGGAAAGCGTGTCGACGCCGATGGGACCGACTTTACACGCCCCGGTGCCGGTGCAGCAGCGCCGCGCGGGTGTTTTGACTGCTCAGCACGTTCAGCCACCATTGCAGCGCGCGCCCGGGCGTGGTGCTGGTGGCGCGCCAGACGTAGTCGACGCTGATCACCCGAGGCGCCCGGGTGGTGGTTTTGACCACCAGACGCCCGGTGGCCAGGTGGTCCACCACCATCGATTCGGGTAAAAAACCGCAGCCCAGGCCGCGCACCTGCGCGTCGAGCTTGTCGTGCATGGTCGCCACGGTCAGCACGTCCTGGCCGCCCAGCAGCCCGATGCTCATGCCGCGGCCCCGGCTGATGGTGTCGGCCACGGCCACCACGCGGTGCAGGCGCAGTTCTTCATCACACAGCGGCTCGGCGGCCCCGGCCAGCGGGTGGTGCGGCGCCACCGCAAACACAAACGGCACATCACCCAGCAACTGGCTGTGCAGGCCGGTGTTTTGTGTCAGGTCGGCCACGCCCAGCGCCAGGTCAGCCTGGCCGCTGGTGAGTGCTTCCAGCGTGCCGGACAGGGTTTCGTCGCGCAGGCGGATGCGGGTCGGCGGCGCGTCGGCCAGAAAACGTTCACACAGTTCCAGCACGGTGGTTTTGGCGATGATGCTGTCCACCGCGATGGTGAACTGCGGCTCCCAGCCAGTGGCCACACGTTTGACGCGGTTGGCCACGGCGTCAATCTCTTGCAGCAGGCGCTCGCCCTCGCGCAGCAGCTCCAGCCCGGCGGGGGTCGCCACCGCTTGGCGCGAGCTGCGGTCAAACAGCAACACGTCCAGCGCGTCTTCCATCTGCCGCACACGGTAGGTCAGCGCGCTGGGCACCATGCCCAGCGCCCGCGCGGCCGCCGCAAAACTGCCGGTGTCAGCAATGGTTTGCAACATGGCAAGCGCGTCGGGGGTCAGGACTTTGCGGGCGATTTGCATGTTGGGTGGTTTTTTGTTCGAAACGTTTGAATGATGCCATCAAAGCGCTTGCGCCAGCCACCACGCTGGCAAAGTTAAAGTCAAGTTTTCCCCTTTGAACAGGTGCCCCATGATCACGCTCAGACCCTCGCAAGAACGCGGTTACGCCGACCACGGCTGGCTCAAGTCGTTCCACAGCTTCTCATTTGCCGGCTATTACGATCCCGCGCACATGGGCTGGGGCAATTTGCGGGTTATCAACGAAGACCGCATTGCACCCGGCAAAGGCTTTGGCACACATGGACACCGCGACATGGAGATCGTCTCTTATGTGATGTCGGGCGCTCTGGCGCACAAAGACAGTCTGGGCAACGTGCAAACCATCCAGCCAGGCGAGGTGCAGCGCATGAGTGCGGGCCGTGGTGTGCAGCACAGCGAGTTCAACCATGCCACCACCGACACGCATTTCCTGCAAATCTGGATCCTGCCTAACGTGCAGGGGATTGAGCCCGGCTATGAGCAAAAGACGTTCGCGGACGTTGAAAAGCAGGGTCGCCTGCGGCTGGTGGCGTCACCCGACGGTGTGGACGGTTCGGTCACGCTCCACGCCGACGCCCGTCTGTACGCGGGGCTGCTGGCCGCCGGTCAAACCGCGTCCCTGGCGCTGGACGGTGTGGCCAAGGCCTATGTGCACCTGGTGCGCGGGGAGCTGGTGGTGAATGGCCTGACACTGCACACCGGTGACGCCGCGCTGCTGGCTGGTGAATCCACACTCAGCTTGAGCGATGCGGTGGATGCGGAAGTGCTGGTGTTTGCCCTGGCTGACTGACGGTTGTGGGGCTTGCCTGCCACCCGCGGGTGACTTGGCATCCTGATCAGTTCCGTGACCTGTGTCAGTTGGCTGGGGGTGGCGCAGGGCAAAATCTCGGAAAACAACCAGAACGATTGGAACGCCATGTGGCCCACTTCACCCGCCATTGCCAGGGCGAGAACTCTCTTGTATGCGGCCGTCCTGACAGCGGGGGGGCTGCTGGCACTCGCCCCGGCCCTGGCGCAGGATGTCACCTCGGTGTCTGAAAACGATTTCCTGAGCGACATGCCGATTGTGCTGAGCGTGTCGCGCCTGCCGCAGCGCCTCGACGAAACGCCCGGTGCGGTAACGATCCTGGACCGCGACATGATCCGCCGCTCCGGCGCGCGCGACGTGGCCGATCTGATGCGGCTGGTGCCGGGGTTTCGGATCAGCAATGCGTTTGAAAGTGTGGCGCCGCAGGTGGGTTACCACGGCATCTTCGGGCGTTATTCCAACCGGGTGGAGCTGCTCGTGGATGGTCGCTCGGCGTATTCCCCTTTCTTCATTGGCAGCATTGCGCCGGGCCTGCAGACGGTGGCGCTGGAGGACATTGAGCGCATCGAGGTGTTGCGCGGCTCCAACTCGGCGGCTTATGGCGCCCGCGCCTTTTTGGGGGTGATCAACATCGTGACGCGCCACACCGCCGACTCTCTGGGTGCGCGGGGGGCGGTCACCACTGGCGAAAACGGCATCCATGACGCGCTGGCCAGCGTGGGCTGGGGCGTTGGCTCCGGCAGCTTCAGACTGAGTGTTGACCGCCGGGCCGATGAAGGTCTGGAAGGCGCTTATGACCGCAATTCGGTGAGCCGGGTGAACTTCCGATCAGACCTGTACCCGGCGCCTGGTCACGAGGTGCAGCTGCGACTGGGGGCCCTGAACCTGGATGCGGGTCGCGGTCAGCCCAATTGGGCGCTTGACCCGCAACGACCCTTTGGTTTTGATTCGGCCTACGCCCAGCTGGATTACAAGCTGGCGCTGAGTAGCGAAGAAGATGTGGCGTTCAAGCTGTCGCACAGCCAGGAGCGTTACCGGGAAGAGTTTCCGGTTGGTCTGCTCAACCTCTGCCCAGGTTTGAAGGACCCCTATAAAGCGGCGTGTTTTCAGGCGTTCACCCCAAGTGATTTTTATAGCGTCAATGCCGACGGCCGTGCCAGCAGCAACGCAGTGTCGGTGCAGTACACCCAGCGCCACAGCAACACACTGCGCAGTGTGCTGGGTGGCGAATACCGCAGCGAACGGATTGTCTCGGCGCCGCTGTACAACACCAGTGCAGCCTTTGACACCGAGTTCTTGCGCCTGTTTGGCAATCTGGAGTGGCGGCTGGCGCCCGATTGGCTGCTCAACGCGGGTGCCCTGGCCGAAAAAAGCAGCGTCACCGGTAACACCCTGGCACCGCGCCTGATGATGAATTGGCACCTGGCGCCTGGCCACACGTTGCGTGCGGGCGTATCCAGGGCGTTCCGGCCGCCCAGCACCTATGAAAAGTTTGCCGACCGGCAATTTGATGTTCCCTTGCTGGGTGTGCAGGTGGACACCCAGGCGACCGGCCAGACCGTGCCCGAAACGCTGTTGGCCAAAGAAGTGGGTTATCTGGGCGACTTCTCTGCCTGGGGCGTCGCGGTGGATGTGCGGCTGTTTCAGGAGCGGTTTGACAAGCTGATCGACATTCGCAGCGGGCGGATCGGCAAAGACTACGCCAACAACCCGGCCTTTGACCTCCAGGGCGCCGAATACCAGGTCAAATGGCAGCCATGGCAAGGCGCGCAGATCATCTTCAACCAGACATGGATCGACAACTCGCACTCTGCGCCCGGGGATGACGAAATTAACGCGGCCACACCCAGGCGCGCCAGCTCCCTGGCCTATTTCCAGCAATTGCCGGGTCAGTTGGACCTCACGCTGTTGCATTCCGAGAACAGTGCGATGGGTCTGGTCGCTGACCACATCCTGCAGCCGCGCCGACGCACTGACCTGCGCCTGGCCAAAGCCATGCGCTGGGGCGCACGCCGCGGTGAAGTGGCGCTGGTGGTACAGAACCTGGGCTCGGCCTATGCCGACTTCAAGCGGGAGCACCTGTTTCAAAAGCAGGCCTTCATCACCCTGCGCCTGGAAGACTGACCCTGCCCATGACCCGGACGCTGCGCTTGCTGTTGCTGTGTTGGGCCTTGTGTCTGACTGGCGGCGTGGCGCGGGCGCAGCCGCCGGAGCCTTCAGCGCGGGTGGTCATTGTCAGCAGCGACACTGCGGTGGCCTATGCCCAGGCGGCGCAGGCGGTGGTCGACACGCTGGTGCGCCAGGGCGTGGCGCGTTCGGATATTTCGCAGGTTTTTGCCTCCGAGCTGGTCTTGCGCCAGCAGTCGGGCTTGCCTCTGTGCCCGGCAGTGTGTGTTGCGCTGGGCAGTGAAGCCACGCGGGTTTTGCTGGCCGGCCCCGTGAAGTCGCCGGTGGTGAGCGCGCTGATTCCGCGCCGCAGTTTTGAGCGCCTCCTGCGCAGCAGCGGCAAGGCCGGGTCAGCCCTGGTGAGCGCCATTTATCTGGACCAGCCGCTGGCCCGTCAGCTGGCGCTGGTTCGCCTGGCGCTGCCGCAGGCCAGGCGCCTGGCGGTGGTATTGGGTCCGGAATCGTCTGCCTTTGCGGCCAACTTGCGCGTTGTGGCGGCGGCCCATGAGATGAGTCTGCAGGACGTGACCGTGAACAACCTGGACGATTTGGCCGAAAGCCTGCCGCAGTTGCTGGCCCAGAGTGATGTGTTGCTGGCCCTGGCCGACCCGCTGGTGTTCAACAGCAGCACCATCCAGAATATTTTGCTCTCCAGCTTTCGCGCCCGTGTGCCGATGGTGGCGTTTTCCCCGGCTTACGTGCGCGCCGGTGCGCTGCTGGCGCTGTACACCACGCCGGTGCAGGCGGGCCAACAGGCGGCTGAGGTGGTGCTGGGCATCTTGCGCGGCAGACCGCTGCCAGATCGGGTGATGGAGCCCAATGATTTCGAGGTTGGTGTGAACACCCAGGTGGCACGGTCCCTGGGCTGGTCGTTCGATGTGGACGTGTTGCGCCAGGCCTTGCGGCGTCAGGAGCGCCTGCCATGAAAACACTGGATATCCGCACCCGCATGTTGCTGGCTGCCTTGCTGCCGCTGACCTTGATCACCACCCTGCTGGCGGCCGCTTTTCTGACGGTGCGTTTTGACGATTTGCAGACGTCGTATGAGCAGCACAACCGCTCGGTGGTGCGACAAATCGCGTTGGCCAGCGAGTACGGCCTGTTTGCCGGCAACGGCCAACAACTGCAGGCCTTGGCAGCGGGTGCCCTGCATGAGGCCGATGTGCGCCGGGTGGTGGTGATGAACAGCCGGGGTCAGACCCTGGCCAGCGCAGGTGAGGCCGGGCCCGTGCCAACGCTGGCCATGAGTGCCTCAGAACAACAGGGGTTTATCCGGCAGGCGGGGCTGGACTGGCTGGTGCAACCGGTGTACCCCAGTGAAGTCCAGCTCGATGACCTGTTTGAAAAAAACGCGGTCGAGGCAGACCGGCAACCCAACCAGCTGGGCCAGGTGGTGATGGTGTTCTCACGCCAGAGTGTGGACGCGCGCAAGGCCCGGATGCTGATCACTGGCGGTGTGATTGGTGGCGTGGGGCTGCTTTTTGGCATGGCATTGGCCGTGTTTTTGAGCCGCGGGGTGATCCGCCCGATCACCCGCATCACCCGCCTGGTGGAGCGCATTGGTCGTGGCGATTTTGCAGCGGCGGAGCAGTTGCGCGACCGTGATACCGACCATGACCCGCTCCAGGTCTTGCAGGGGCATATTCACCTGATGGCGGACCGGCTGGCGCAGGCGCGCGGCGAGTTGGAGCAGCAGGTGGCGCTGGCCACGCAGGCATTGCGTGAGAAAAAAGACGAAGCCGAGCAGGCCAATCTGGCCAAATCGCGCTTTCTGGCAGCGGCCAGCCACGACCTGCGCCAGCCCACCCATGCCCTGGGGCTGTTTGTCTCGCGCCTGGCACAGCTGCCGCATGACGCCCAGACCGGTGCGCTGATCGGCAACCTGGAGGCCTCGGTGCGCGCCATGCAGAACCTGCTGGACGGCTTGCTGGACATTTCCCGCCTGGAGGCCCGCGCCGTCCAGGTGAACAAGCGACCTTTTGCCTTGGCCACCCTGTTTGACCAATTGCAGCAGGACCTGAGCGCCGAAGCGGCCGAGAAAGGCCTGCGCCTGCGCCTGCGCCCCACCGATCTGTGGGTGATGAGTGACGCCACGCTCATCTACAGGGTGTTGCTCAATCTGGTGGGCAATGCGCTGCGTTACACCGAACGGGGTGGCGTGCTGGTGGCGGCGCGTCGGCGCGGTTCGGGGCAGGTGGTGTTGCAGGTGTGGGACAGCGGCATCGGCATCGCGCCTGAGCACCAGCAAGCGGTGTTTGCCGAGTTTTACCAGGTGGGCAATGCTGCACGTGACCGCACCAAAGGCCTGGGGCTGGGGCTCAACATCGTGCAGCGCACGGTCAATTTGCTGTCGCATTCACTGACGCTGGCGTCCCAACCGGGGCGTGGGACCCGCTTCACGCTGTGCCTGCCCTGGGTGGCCAGCCAACCGTTTCTGGCGGACGACATGGCCAGGGACAAGGCGGCGCCCGATGATCTGGCAGGCCGATCGGCCCTGGTGGTCGAGGACGACACCCTGGCATGCAGCGCCCTGGCGGGATTGCTGGAGAGTTGGGGCATGCGGGTGGCAACGGCCCATGGCCCGGTCGCGGCCCTGCAGTGCCTGGCACAGGGCGAGATGCCCGATGTGATTGTGAGCGACTACCGGTTACAGGACGGTCTCACCGGCCTGCAACTGGTGCAGCAGTTGCGGCAGCAGTTGGGCCAGACCACGCCGGCCTGCCTGATGAGTGGTGACACCGATCCGGCGGTGATCCAAGCGGTGCAGGCTGCCGGACTCACCTTGTTACACAAGCCCGTGCGCCCGGCCAAGTTGCGCAGCCTGTTGCGGCATCTGCTGATGACGCCGCCGGGTCAGCGTCCGACGGGCGCTGCCTTGTCATAACCCCAGCGCCCGGCCTCCAGGGCCGCCTGGGTGCGGGTTTTGACACCAAAACCCCGCAAGATGCTGCTGACGTGGTTTTTGACGGTTTCGTCCGACAGTGACAACTGTTCGCTGATGTCGCGGTTGCTGCAGCCACCCAGTAGCAGTTGCAACACTTCCAGCTGACGCGGCGTGAAAACAGGCGCCTTGATGTCGGACGACGTCGATTCGGTGTTGGGCGCAGGCCGGAACTCGGCGGGTGAATACACCTCGCCACTGAGCACCTGCCGCAGCGCGTGCAAGAGTTCGTCACTCAGGCCGGACTTGGTGACAAACCCGGCCGCCCCTTGGGCCAGCACCCGCTGGGCGATGCTGGGGTTGGCCGAGCCCGACAGAATCACCACCGGCAACTCCGGGTGACGCTCGCCAAAAATGGCCAACGCCGCCAATCCGTTCATGTCGGGCAGGTGGTAGTCCAGCAGCACCAGGTCCAGGTCGGGGTGGCTGGCCGCCAGCTCAAAGGCACGCGCGCAGTCAGCGGCTTCAATGACCTCGGTGACTTCGTCCGCAGCCAGTCCTTGCAGCACCTGGCACAGCCCGGCGCGCACCAGTGCGTGATCGTCCACAACCAGAATTTTCAATTCAGAAGCTCCAACTGCGTTTCTACAATGGGGACCATGTTTGTACACCTGCGCCTTCACACCGAATTTTCCGTCATCGACGGCACCAACCGCATTGATGAGATCGTCAAATCTGCCGCTGCGGACCAGCAGCCAGCGCTGGCCATCACCGACCTGAGCAACCTGTTTGGCGCCGTCAAGTTTTACAAAGAGGGGCGCAAACGCGGTGTCAAACCGATTATCGGCGCGGAAATCTGGCTTGAAGGCCTGGGCAAGGACGCCGCGCAACTTTCACGCGTGGTGTTGCTGGTGCAAAACACTGCGGGCTATTTGAACCTGTCTGAGCTGCTGGCACGCGCCTGGACCCAAAACGGCACAAAAACCCAAGCCTGCATCAGTTTGGCTTGGCTCAATGAACTCAACGGCGGGCTGATTTGCCTGTCAGGTGCGCAGGCCGGACCGGTAGGCCAAGCGCTGTTGCAAGGCGACGAAGCTCGGGCGTTTGATGCCGCGATGCAGCTGGCCAACGTGTTCCCGCACCGTTTTTACCTGGAGTTGCAACGCGCCGGGCGAGCGGAAGACGAGCCACAGGTGGCCGCTGCGGTGCAGCTGGCGCAACGTATGCAGCTGCCGGTGGTGGCCACGCATCCGATCCAGTTTGCCGCGCCCGAAGACTTTGAGGCCCATGAAGCCCGGGTCTGTATTGCCGAGGGCGAAATTCTGGCCAATCCGCGCCGGGTGCGCCGTTTCACGCGTGAGCAGCATTTCAAGACCGCGGCACAAATGGCCGAGCTGTTTGCCGATGTGCCCAGCGCCCTGGCCAACAGTGTCGAGATTGCCAGGCGCTGCAACCTGAGCCTGGTGTTGGGCAAGCCGCAGCTGCCGGACTTTCCGATCCCGCCGGTCAACGGTGTCGTTATGGGGGCTGACGAGTATTTTCGCTACGCTTCACATGAGGGCTTGAAAGAGCGCATGGCGCACCTGTACCCCGACCCGGTCAAGCGCGAGGCCGAGATGCCGCGTTATGTGGAGCGTCTTGAGTTCGAGCTGGTCACCATCCTGAAAATGGGTTTCCCAGGCTACTTCCTGATTGTGGGCGACTTCATCAACTGGGCCAAAAACAATGGCTGCCCGGTCGGGCCAGGGCGGGGTTCTGGCGCGGGCTCATTGGTGGCTTATGCGCTCAAGATCACCGACCTGGACCCGCTGCAATACAACCTGCTGTTCGAGCGTTTTCTGAACCCCGAGCGGGTGTCGATGCCCGACTTCGACATCGACTTCTGCCAGGGCAACCGCGACCGGGTGATTGACTACGTCAAGGACAAATACGGCAAGGACGCAGTGAGCCAGATCGCCACCTTCGGCACCATGGCGGCGCGCGCGGCGATCCGCGACGTGGGCCGGGTGCTGGACATGAGTTACACCTTCTGTGACGGCATCAGCAAACTGATCCCGAACAAACCGGGTGTCGCTGTGACCTTGCAGTTGCCGCCGCCGGACCGACCCAAAGACGACAAGATGGTCTACGCCTCCGAGGCAGAGCCGATCCTGGCCGAGCGCGAGGCCAAGGAAGAGGACGTGCGCACGCTCTTGGAGCTGGCGCGCAAACTGGAAGGCATGACCCGCAACATCGGCATGCACGCCGGGGGCGTGCTGATTGCGCCGGGCAAACTCACCGACTTCTGCCCGCTGTACCAGCAGCCCGGCAGCGAATCGGCGGTGAGCCAGTACGACAAAAACGACGTGGAGGCCGTGGGCCTGGTCAAGTTCGACTTTTTGGGTCTGGCCACGTTGACCATCCTGGAAATCGCCCGCGAGTTCATCGTCAAACGCCACAAAGGTCAGGAAAACTTTGCGTTTGAGAATCTTCCACTCGATGACAAACCCACCTACCGGCTGTTTCAAGAGGGCAAGACCGAAGCGGTGTTCCAGTTTGAAAGTCGTGGCATGCAGGGCATGCTGCGTGACGCCAAGCCAACCCGGCTGGAAGACCTGATTGCGCTCAACGCGCTGTACCGCCCCGGCCCGATGGACCTGATCCCGAGTTTTGTGGCGCGTAAACATGGGCGCGAGGTGGTGGAGTACCCGCACC
>Ga0209066_10001707_pt1 | contig 28410 bp, 27 predicted proteins | sample All_14_2_FD_187198 | JGI IMG/M metagenome (GOLD analysis project Ga0209066, IMG submission 187198) | Freshwater microbial communities in response to fracking from Pennsylvania, USA - Allegheny Zone_MetaG_DW_15 (SPAdes) (version 2) ...
CGGCCGCGCGCAAGATCCAGGCCTCGGGCGCCGCGACCTGCGGCTTCACCACCGGCTGGCCGAGCTGGGTGCAGCTGGAAACCTTCTCCGCCTGGCACAACGTGCCCTTCGCCACGGAAGAGAACGGCTTCGCCAGCTTCAAGACCGAGCTGAAGATCGACAGCCCGCTGCATGTCGCCCATATCCAGGCGCTGAACGATTGGCAGAAGGACGGCGTGTTCAAATATGGCGGCCGCCAGTCCAACGCCGCCCCGCTGTTCTATTCGGGCGAATGCGCCATGTACACCAACTCCTCCGCCTCCTATGCCGGTGTGGTCGCCAATGCCAAGGGGTTCGAGTTCGGCGTGGCCCAGCTGCCCTATTGGCCGGAAGTGGCCGGCGCGCCGCAGAATTCGATCATCGGCGGCGCCACGCTGTGGGTGCTGCAGGGCCGCAAGGCCGAGGAATACAAGGGCGTGGCCAGGTTCTTCACGCATCTGTCCAAGGCCGAGGTTCAGGCCAAATGGCATCAGGAAACCGGCTATCTGCCGATCACCACGGCGGCCTATGAACTGACCGCCAAGCAGGGCTTCTATGCCTCCCATCCCGGCACCGACACCTCCATCCTGCAGATGACGAACAAGGCCCCGACGGCCAATTCCAAAGGGCTGCGCCTGGGCAGCTTCGTTCAGATCCGCGATGTGATCGAAGAAGAGCTGGAGAATGTCTGGGGCGGTAAGAAGACGGCCGATGCCGGTCTGAAGGATGCGGTCAAGCGCTCCAACGACCTGCTGCGCCAGTTCGAACGCGACCAGATGTAAGTTCCGATGCGGCCGGGGGCCGGTGGGTAAACTGCCGGCCCCTTCCGTCTTTTTCCAGACAGACCGGATCATCCATGGAAAAGCGCGTCACCCTGAACAACCGCGTGCTGCCCTATCTGCTGCTCGCGCCGCAATTGGCCGTGACGCTGGTCTTCTTCATCTGGCCCGCTGCCCAGGCTCTGTATCAATCGCTGCTGCGCCAGGATCCGTTCGGCCTGAAAACGACCTTCGTGGGCTTCGCCAATTTCGAGAAGCTGTTCACCGACCCGCTCTATCTCAGCAGCCTTTACCTGACGCTGGGCTTTTCCTTTTCCGTCACCGCGATATCCATGGGGTCGGCCCTTGTGCTGGCGATCATGGCGGACCGCGTGGTGAAGGGCGCGCAGGGCTACAAGACGCTGATCATCTGGCCCTATGCAGTCGCCCCGGCCGTCGCGGGCGCGCTGTGGTGGCTGATGTTCAATCCGACGGTAGGCGTGCTCGCCTATGTGCTGCGCGGCGTCGGCTATGACTGGAACCATTATATCAACGGCACGGATGCCTTCATCCTGGTGGTGATCGCCGCGGCCTGGAAGCAGATCTCCTACAATTTCCTGTTCTTCCTGGCGGGGCTGCAATCCATCCCGCGCGCTTTGGTGGAGGCTGCCGCGATTGACGGCGCCGGACCGGTGCGGCGCTTCTGGACCATTATCCTGCCGCTGCTGTCGCCGACCAGTTTCTTTCTGCTGGTGGTCAACGTGACCTATGCCTTTTTCGATACCTTCGGGGTCATCCACGCCACCACGACCGGCGGGCCGGGCCAGTCGACCACCATCCTGGTCTACAAGGTTTTCGCCGACGGCTTCCTGGCGCTCGACCTCGGCTCGTCGGCCGCGCAGTCCGTGCTGCTGATGCTGATCGTCGTGGCGCTGACCGTGGTGCAGTTCCGCTTCGTGGAAAGACGGGTGCATTACTGATGTCTGATAATTCGGCAAAATCCGCGATGGTGGAAAACCGGCCCTGGCTGGATGCGCTTGCCCATGGGGTGCTGATCCTGGGCGCGGCGATGGTGCTGTTTCCGCTCTGGATCGCCTTCGTGGCCTCCACCCTGGATGGCAGCTCGCTGATCAATTCGATCGTGCCCTTGCTGCCCGGCGACCGCTTCCTGGAAAATTACACGACCGCATTGTCGGCCGGGTCGAAAGCGGCCGGCGGGGTGCCGGTCGGCCTGATGCTGACGAACAGCCTGATCATGGCGCTGGTGATCACCATCGGAAAAATCGCGATTTCGCTGACATCGGCCTATGCCATCGTCTATTTCCGCTTCCCGCTGCGCATGACCTGCTTCTGGATGATCTTCATCACCCTGATGCTGCCGGTGGAGGTGCGCATCCTGCCGACCTTCGAGGTGGTGGCCGATTTCGGCCTGCTCAACTCCTATACCGGCCTGACGCTACCGCTGATCGCGTCGGCCACCGCGACCTTCCTGTTCCGCCAGTTCTTCCTGACCGTACCGGACGAGTTGCTGGAAGCAGCCCGGATCGACGGGGCGGGACCGCTGCGCTTTTTCCGCGACATTCTGCTGCCGCTGTCGCGAACGAATATCGCGGCCCTGTTCGTCATCCTCTTCATCTATGGCTGGAACCAATATCTCTGGCCGCTTTTGATCACGACGGATGAACAATACTATACAGTGGTAATGGGGCTGCAGCGCATGCTGGCGGTGCCCGATTCCGAACCGCAATGGCATCTGGTCATGGCGACCTCGCTCCTGGCCCTGCTGCCGCCCGTGGCGGTGGTGGTGGCCATGCAGCGCCTGTTCGTCAAAGGCTTGGTCGAGACCGAGAAATAGAGGAAAACAGACAATGGCCGAGATTACGCTTCAAGCGGTCGAAAAGACCTATGCCGGTGGTTTCAAGGCGGTGCACGGCGTGTCGCTGGAGGTGCCGGACGGCGCGTTCTGCGTGCTGGTCGGGCCTTCGGGCTGTGGAAAATCCACGCTGCTGCGCATGGTGGCCGGGCTGGAATATGTCACCGCGGGCACAGTCGCGATTGGCGGCAGGCCGGTCAATGATCTGGAACCGGGCCAGCGCGACATCGCCATGGTGTTCCAGAACTATGCGCTCTATCCGCATATGAGCGTCTACGACAATATGGCCTACGGGCTGCGCAACCGGCGCGTCCCGAAGGCGGAGATCGAGCGCAAGGTCCGCGACGCGGCCGAAATCCTGAACCTGGGCGAGATGCTGGACCGCAAGCCCCGCCAGCTTTCCGGCGGGCAGCGCCAGCGCGTCGCCATGGGCCGCGCCATTGTGCGTTCGCCCCAGGTCTTCCTGTTCGACGAGCCCCTGTCCAACCTGGACGCCAAGCTGCGCGTGCAGATGCGTGTGGAGATCAAGCGGCTGCAACGCCGGCTGGGCGTCACTTCGCTCTACGTCACCCATGATCAGGTGGAGGCGATGACGCTGTCCGACGTGCTGGTGGTGATGAATGCCGGGCGCGTGGAGCAGATCGGCAGCCCGCAGGAGATTTACGCCAGGCCGGCATCGCGCTTCGTCGCGACCTTCATTGGCTCACCCTCCATGAACCTGATCCGCGGTGTGGTCACGGACGGCGGCCGGCTCGCTTTGTCAGGCACCGAAATCGACGCGGCCCCCGGCCTGTCCGCGCGCGCGGGCCAGACGGTGGAGATCGGCCTGCGGCCGGAGGATATGCGCATCGCCCCGCATGACGGGCCGGGCACCCTGCCCTTCCGGCTGGAATTCCGCGAGGATTTGGGCGCGACCGAACTGCTGCACGGCACCATCGCGGGCGAGGCGGCCACGCTGCATCTACCCGCTGGCAGCGCGCTGCACCGGACGGAAACCCTGTCGCTGATCGTGGCGCCGGAAAAGCTGCATCTGTTCGATCCGCAGACGGGCCTGCGGCTGGGCTGATTGCTCATACCAACATTTTCGGTCTCCGACCGATCAGGTATGGGTTTCGCTCAGGCACCGCGCGGGCTTGCCCAAACTGTGACGATCCCTGCTCCTCACCGTTTGGTATCAGCTCCCTTCCGACTGCGGCGGTGGCGGCTCTGCCCGCGGGAATTCCTCCTGCGGCGGCAGGGCCTTTGCCTTGCGGATACGTTTTGCCTTCGGCTTGCTTTCCGCGGATTGCGCGCCGGGATGCGGCCCTTCAATCTGGATGGCCTCCATCAGCACCCTGGCGGGCGGAGCCTTGCCCTGCTTGTCTTCCCCGAAATAGATGGTCTGGTGCGGGAAGGGTATCTCGATCCCCAGCTGATCGAAGCGCTTCTTCATGCGCCGGTTGAACTCACGCCCCACCATCCATTGCTTGATCGGCATGGTCTTGATCCGCGCCTTGATCACCACGGCACTGTCCAGGAAGGCATCGACGCCCAGCACTTCCAGCGGCTCCAGGATGAAGGGTCCGTATTGCGGATCGGCCCGCATCTCCTCCACGATATCGATGCAGACCCGGGACACCTCGTCGGTATCCTCCCGATAGGCAACGCCGATATCCAGCATGTAATAGCTGAATTCCTTGGTCAGGTTCGATACCTGATCGACGGCGGAAAAGGGGATGACATGCACCGTTCCCGTCGCGTCGCGCAGCCGGATGGAGCGGATCGAAAAGGCCTCCACCACGCCGGACTTGCCGGCCACCTGCACCACATCGCCCACCGACAGGGCATCCTCCACCAGGATGAAGGCGCCATTGATGATATCCTGCACCAGCTTCTGTGATCCGAAGCCGATGGCCAGGCCGATCACGCCGGCACCGGCCAGCAGCGGTGCGATATTCACGCCCAGCTCGGACAGCACGATCAGGGCCACCACGATCACGATCATCACCAGCACCACGCTGCGCACCAGGGGCAGCAGCGTCTTGGCGCGGGCGGATCGTTCGAGCTGCCGGCCATCGCGCCCCTTGGCGGACAGATAGCGTTCGATACTGCCAGACGCAAATTCCCAAACCGCCACCCCGATCGCGATGGCCAGCACGATACTGATGAAGCCGCTGGTGACACGCCGACCAACATTGCTGGACAGGATTTCCACCACGCCCACGCCCCAGATCTGCAGGATGGCGCCCAGCGTCACCGCCAGGATCAGCCCGCGGAGCAGCCCGCGCAGAACGGGCACATAGCGGTTGGCACGCCGTTCCAGGCCCGGAAAGCGCGCCTCCATCTCCGGCCCGATATGGAACAGCTGGCGGATGCCGCGCGCTTCAACGGTCAGCAGCAGCAGGGCCAATGCCACCACCAGGGCCGACAGCACGGTGGAACGGATCAGGAAGGTGAAGCCGCCATCGACCGTCAACGCCCAGACCCCGAAGGCCGCGATCAGATAGCCAATGGCCAGCAGATGCCAGATATCGGCCAGACGCCGTCGGAACAGGTAGCCGAGCGCGGCATTCGAGCCACCCAGCCAGGCACTGGCCCCGCGCATGGTTTCCGCAGTGGCCGCCCCCATGCCCTGGCCCCCCATGCCTTGGACATTGTCGGGCTCGTCAAAAAGCGTCGCCTGATCGGCCGCCGCGTCGAAATCCGTCTCCGGCCCCGGTCGTCCCCGGATGAAATCGGAAACCGCATGGCGATTCTGCAGGACGATCACGATGCACAACATCGTCAGCACCAGACCGGTTAGATGCACCAGCAGCGAATGCCCACCGCTGGGCAGGCCGAACACCGTAGCGGTCTCTGCAATGAAAAAGCCGAAGACGGCGACCAGGGCAAGACGCCGCAGCCAGAGCGCCAGATAGGCCGCCGTCTCGTCCCCCACGCGCAGCCAGCGCAGATGCGGCGCGGTGGGCGCAAGCAGAACATCGGCGAGCACGGCTATGATCTGCCAGCTGGCGAAGGCCGTGACCAGGGCCACCGCCGCGATCCGTGTCCCGTTCAAGGGCTGCACCAGCGCCATCGCCAGATAGGCCGCACCCACCAGCGCCAGCGGCCCCAGAATTTCCAGAACTCCCCGGCCAAGGCCAAACAGGATACGCCGCGTCCAGGTGGCATCCAGGCTGACACCTTCCAGCCGCCGCAGCGGCATGGCGACGATCCGGCGCATCAAGAACAGCCCGGCCGCGGCCGCGCCCAGCACCACGACGATACGCAGCGCCCCGGTTAACACCAGATGGCGGGTCGCATCATTCGCGGCCCAGCCCCGAACCCAACGGGCAAGCGCCGGCATATCGGCCGCAGCACTGATCAGGGCCGCGAACTGGTTGCTGGCATTGCCCAGGGCCGCCGAGATGCCATCCAGCATCCGCGCGCCGAGCGTCGCATCCACCGGCGCAGGCGCGCCCGCACGCTGGGCCGCGATCAGGGCCTGAAGCTGGGACACCAGCGCGCCACGCGCCTTGTCGTCTTCCAGCGTGGAGACGAGCTTTTCCAGCTCCTCCACACTGGGCGCGTTGCTGGACGCTTCCTGCGCCCAGGCAGGCTGCGCCAAGCCCAGCCCCAGAACGACCAGGGCGATGCTCACAAAACCGCGAAAAAGCGTCAACGGACAGCGCATGGTAAGGCCGAATATCCCCTGCCGCCGGAACGCCAGCCGTTCCGGTCATCAACCGCCAGGAAAACGCCGGATTGCGACCATGTTCGATCCAGCCCTGCACAGCCTTCGGCCATTTCCCTCTATCGGGGGGAAACGCCCGCTAGATACCGCGCGTTGCGCCGCCATCCACCGTAATCACGGCTCCATGAACATAGCTTGCCTGGGGTGTACAAAGGAAGACGGCCATATTTGCGATATCCTGCGGCGTGCCGAAGCGGCGGATACCCTTCTCCTTCAGCATGATCCGGGCGGCCTCTTCCCGCGACAGGCCGCGCTCCTGCGCGAAGCGGTCGATACGTCCGGCCAGTCGGTCGGTCTCGACATCACCGGGGCAGATCACATTGATGCGCACCCCGTCACGGATACCCTGCTCGGCAATCGCCTTGGACAGGTTGAGCAGCGCGGAATTGACCGGGCCGCCGGCGGTGAAATCGGCGCTGGGGGTAAAGGCCGCGCAGCCGGCTATGTTGACGATGGCACCTTCGGCCCGCACCAGATCGGGCCAGGCTTCCTTACAGAAGCGCCGCGTGGCGTGATATTTCAGATCGAAGCCGGCGCGAATATCCTCATCCGCCATCTCCAGGAAGGGGCCGCGCTTGGTGCCGCCGGCATTGTTGATCAGGAAATCGATGCGCCCGAAGCGATCACCGGCGGCCTGAACCACCCGGGCCGGTGCCTGCGGATCGCTGAGATCGGCTGCAACCGCCAGGGCCTGCCTGCCGCCACCCAGCGCTTCGATCTCCGTCACCAGCACCGCCAATGGCTCGGCACTGCGGGCAGCCGCCACGACATTGGCGCCCTGCCGCGCCATTTCCATCGCGATCGCCCGGCCGATGCCCCGGCTGGCCCCGGTCACAATAACGGTCCGGCCCGTGAAGTCGAATGCGAATGCCATGACGTCCCCTTCCCCTTTTTGTCTCAGTCCACCACGCGAAGCCCGGCGGCCAGCGCGGCATAATCGGGCTCCCGATCGGGATCGAGCAAGCCATGTCGCAGGAAAAAGTCGATCAACACGGTGGAGCAATTGAACTTGAAGCGATCCGTGTCGCGGATCAGCGCCAGGACCTCCCCCTCTTCCATCAGATCAAAGCGCGCGATCTCGCCATCCTGGCAGACGGGGACGAAATCTTCCGGCAGCGCCAAGTCGTAAATCATCAGTTGATCGGGCTTGACCCCGCGCCCCGGCTCGTCCTCATGCATATAGGACAGCATTCCCGCCGGTCTGGCGCGCCTGGCCAGCGCCTCGGGAATACCCGCCTCCTCCGCGCATTCCTTGATCAGATTCTGTCGAAAACTGAGGCCGGCCGGTTGCCCGCCCGCCACCGTATTGTCGAGCTGTCCCGGATAGGTTGGTTTGGCCAGCGAGCGCGTGCCGATCCAGAGGCGGTACGCGGCACCCTCCTTGGCCGGGGGAATATAGCCCACGAGATGCACGCCCCAGGCTCGCAGGCCGAGCGCCGGCGTCGCCGCCCGCTCTATCGCAAACAGCGGCGTATCGGCCCAGCGTCGGCGCACGGCATACAGCTCACCACGCCTGGCAGAGGTGAGACCGGCCACCTCCAGCGCATCGACCACGGGCTCCATCGCCCGGCTCAACTCGTCGGGCGGGCCGGGCCGAATCGCGAGACCGCCCCCTTGTTCCGGTAGGAGGGGCAAATCTCCCCGCCCGGCCAGCACAGCCAGCGCCGCCGGCCCCAGCCAGCCGATGCGCTGCCCGGCAAGCGTCAGCGGACGATAGAGGGAAAGATCAGCATTGTTGCAGGCACGGATACGATCCAGCAGGCTCATCGCCGCTCTTTCCCCCCTGTCTCAGGCTGCCTGTTGCACCCGTTCCGCCACCAGGACGGAAGTGACGCCGAACATCTCGCCGATGCGCGCGGCCATCAGGTCACGCTGATCGGAATTCATCCCGGCCACCAGCAGATCCAGGGTCTGGCTGCCGCCATCTTCCGGCCCGATCAGATCGGCATGGCAGCGCAGCGGAACGCGGCCCAGCTTAGCCACCATACCCAGAATACGGGGCAGGAAACCGGGATCGGCATGGCCGGTAACGGTGAAACAGGACACCGTCCCCAGGGGACGGGCGGCATGCGCCTCGGCAAGGCGCGACAAGTGCGAAGTCATGGAGATATCTCGTCTTCCAGGTCCGAAATTCGGGGTGTGCTCGGCAATCCCGACCCTTCTTAAAGGGTCGGGTGGATAATTCGCCCCGCACGGCCGATCGGCCGGATCATCTGGAAGTACATCGACATGGTGTCGCTTCTACTCCTGGCAAGGCGGCGAATCAATAGCCGTAGCCGCCACGATCCGTCAGGCTGGCAATGCCAATGGCGGCCAGCGCCGGAATGGCCGCGATCAGGGCGACCAGGATCGGCAGCAGGGCCTGGCCCAGCGCACCGCGCGGCAAGGGCAGCGCCCGGGCGAAACGCGGCGCGGCAAAGCCGAAGGGCAGCACCAGGAAGGCCCAGGCCTCGCCCGGACCGAACAGAACAAAGGATGCCACCAGCAGCGCCAGGGCACCGCCCCCGCCCATCAGGAAGGCGGCACCCGGGGCAAAGCGTGGGCGCGGCCAGCACCACAGGGCCCAGCCCAGGAAAGCCGCCGCCAACGCGCCCGCCATCTCGGCGGTGGAGGCCGAACCGCCCAGGATCGCCAGCGCCGCAACCCCGACGGACAGCACCGCCAGCACGGCTGCCGCCTCCGGCCCCGCTTCCGCGCCACCCTGCAGCGCGGGCAGCAGGCTGGCCGCCAGGATGGCGATCACGAACACGATACCCATATCGAACCAGTCCATGCGCTGGAAGACCGGGAAGGCGACCCAGACAAGGGCAGCGGCCAGCGTCAGCGCGATCACGCTACGCAACGCGGCACCATCCAGACGCAGCAGGTCGAACACGAAACCGAGCAGGCCAAGCGCCGCGACACTATACAGCAAACGGCCCTGCGCGGAGGCAGGCGGCCATTCCGGCAAGCCCACCAGCACCCAGGCGGCGATCAGGAAGCCAAGCGGCACGGCGATGCCCGCCGCCCGGACGCCGCCGATCCTACCGAACAATCCGGCCAGCACCAATGCCGCCAGCAGGGCCGGCCAGATCGCGCGCAGCATCGGTTGATCCAGGAATTCCATGACCCGCCTCTTCCCTCACCCAAAATAAAGCGCCGGCCGGATTCTTACAGGCCGGGGCCGACATGCAGAAGATAGAGGATAAGGCTGAGTGTCGCTACCGACAGCCCGGTCCCCAGAAAAATCGTCGTGGTGGCGGAAGCCTTACCCACCCCGTAGCGGTCGGCGAACAGGAAAGCATTCACGCCCGTCGGCACCGCCGCCAGCAGCACGGCGGTATTGCGCCACAGCGTGTCCAGTTCGAAGACATAGGTCGCCATCACGAAGACGATGGCCGGGAAGATCAGGGTCTTGAGCGTGACCAGGGTCAGCGATTCCGACAGGCGGCCTGCGATGCGATACTGCGTCATCGTCGCCCCCAGCGCGAAAAGCGAGACGGGAGAGACCGCGCCCGTCATCAGCTTGGCGGTGGCATCTACCAGCCTGGGCAGGGGAATGCCCAGAAGATTGATCAGAAGGCCTGCCGCCACGCCGATCAGGATCGGATTGGTGATGATCGACCGCCCGATGGCGAGGGGAAGACGTCTCAGCCCACCGCCCTTCTTGTTCAACAGCTCCATCGCGATGATCAAGAGCGTGAAACCGGTCGGGCTATGGACCGAAATCAGCAGGAACAGAGGCACCCCCGCTTCCGGTCCCAGGGCGGTCAGGATGATCGGAATGCCAAACAGCACCGTGTTGGAAAACCCCGCCGTGAAACCGATGATCGCGGCGGCCTCCAGGCTGCGTCGCGACAGCACGATCGCGACCACGGCCCCCAGGGCGAAGATGACCAGCATGGACAGGTAATAGCTGCCGAACAGTTTCCAGGGGATTTCCGCCGGCAGCTTCGTCGTCGCCAAAGTATGAAACAACAGGATCGGAACAGCGAAATTGAACATGAAGGCCGTCAGCCCGCCCACGGCATGCACGGGGAACCAGCGTAGCCGCGCCGCGCCATAGCCCATCAGCACCAGGCTAAAGACCGGCAGGACAATATCGAACAGAATATGCATGCGAATTTCCGACTGTTGCGCGCTGCTGCGAGATCAGGTTGCGCCGCACAATGACCCCTCCGCTACAGTTTCTGTCAATTCCGTTCTTGTCCCGGCGGCGCATTGATGCCACATATGATCAGATTTTCGATTCGGGAGAACCGCGAAATGCCGGATCTCTGGGCTTATGGACGGCGGCAATCCTGCGTTGTCCGTTATCGCCACGGCGGCTATTCCGCCTTATATCCAGTGCAGGAGCGTGAGCTTGTGAACACGCTGGCCAAGGTCATGGCCGGCGGTGGCAGCTCCGTGGTTGAAGCGACACCGGATAAACCGGTGGAAAATAATGTGCTGGCCTTTCCGTCGGCGCGGCAGCGCGAACGCATCCGCCAGAAGAAGACCAGCCGCAGCCCTGCGCGCTATACGCCCAAGAAGCCGCGCGACTGACCCGGCGTTTGACGACCGGCCATCCGATCGGGAAGACCCGCGTAGCGCCGCTTCAAGGCGGGACATTGATCGAACCCGCAGCGCGGGATGGCAACCCGCCGCCCCCGCCGAAAAGCGGGTGATGGCAGCCCGTCAGGCGAAGCCGTCGCGCATGCGCAGGAAATAATCATCCCGCCCAATCTGCCCGCCTTTCAGGACCAGTTCGAAGGGTGCCGCTTCCGGGTTTGCCGGATGGGCCAGACAGACGGGCGATCCCGGACTTTCCGGCAAAGGCAGCCGCAGGGTAAGGGCCTGTACATCCAACGCTTCGAGCGCATGGCTGGATGTATCGCCGCCGGCGACGACAATACGCGGCAGGGCGAATTCCTGCCGTAGCGCCTCCAGCACCTGCCCCAAACCCAGCCCGACCAGATCGTCCCGCATCGCCCCGCCGGCAGCGACGCTCTGCTGCGGGCCAAGCGCCGTATGGATCAGCGGACTTTTCCCGCCACGCAGTGCGGTGCCGGCCGCGCCGCGGGCTGCGGCAAGGGCTGCATCCCGCCCCTGACCACCTGCCAGCGCTTCATAGTTAATCGGGATACCTACGAATCCCGCCGCCAGTGCCATTTCGATCTGTCGGGCCGTTGTCGGGGAACAACTGCCCGATACGACCGCTATACTGTCCAGCCCGGCCAAAGGGGTGAAATCGGGCGCGGGTCCGGCAATGCCGGCCGGGACCCAGTGGCTGAGCAGGGCATATTCAACCCCGGACGACCCTAGGATGAAAGGTCCCATGGTTTCCGCCGCAAACTCCAGGACCGTGCCGGCCTGGGCCTGTGTAGCGACATCATAGACGTCGATCAGCAGCAGACGGGCTTCCCGCCCGCCCGTCCCCGCATTGGATATCAGGGCCGATGGCAGATCGGTCTGGTGGGACAGATGGACCAGCAGATCAGCCTCGCGCATCGGCGTGGCCGGATGGCAGGACATCACCGGATGCCGGTCGATGCGATACACATGGTCGCGATAGGCCGCGAACAGATGGCCCGCGAAGGTATAACGCTTCAACTGCGGCGCCCCAACCAGGATGTGCAGGCTTTGCTGGTCGAATACACGCAGGCCGATCTCGGCCGCGCGGCCGATGGAACCCCGCCCCGGCGCACTGTCGAAGGTGGAGCAGACCTTGTAGTGGCAGAACCGCGCCCCCAGACCGCCCAGCCATGCAAAGACCGCGGGCAGTTCATCATCCATCCAGGCCGGGCTTCGGCTGCGCGCGGTTCCGGCCAGCCCGACAGCACGGCAATGGCTGAAGCGCGCCAGGGTTTCCGCATCCGGCATGCGGGTAAACAGCACGGTTTCGACCCCGCCAGCCGACAGCGCCTCCATCACATCGGTCGAGCCGGTGAAATCGTCGCCATAATAGGCCATGAGCAGATCGCCCATCATCATTCCACCTTGCCGAATTGCCGCAGCGCGGCCGCCAGATCGGCATGATCGCGCGCATAGTCGCGCAGGGGCAGCCCGGCCATGGCCGCTTCGGCCGCCTGGCGCAGACTGCGAATCCCGCCTTCGACCCCGCCCGGATGGCCCATGATCCCGCCGCCCGCGCAATACAGAAAATCGGCCGATCCCAACGCGCGATAGCTATCACCCATCTGCAGCGCGGTCTGGCCGGAGGAGAATACGGGCAAGGCCTCGAAACCGGGTTGCCCCTCCCCGAACAGCGGGCTTGCCACCGCCCGGGCCGAGGCAATGACCGATGCGTCGCTTTCGGAAAACTTGTTGGCCAGCCCGTTCACATGAAGATGATCCACCCCTGCGATCCGCCAGAATTTCTGCCAGGCCGGATAGGCGATCCCGATATCGGGCGACCGCGAAAACAGCCCCCAGCCGTTTCGGTGACCATGGATCGGCAAATCGGTATGGCGGCGCAACGCCCCCAGCCCTGCCAACCCGACCGAATGCAGGCTGGCCATCACGCAGTTACCCCCGGCCCTGGCTACATAGTCGGCGTGGCGCTTCATCTCATCCACCTCTCCAGTGATGTTGAAGGCCACCATGACCTTGCGGCCGCTGCGGTCGGCATGGGTATTGACCACGCGCATGACGGCATCCACCCGCGCCGCAAGCGGGCAGTACGGTCCATTCGCCTGAAGCTCGTCATCCTTGATGAAATCGATGCCGCCTGCGATCAGCCGATCCACCAGCGCCGCGGTTTCATCGGGGTTCAGCCCCACGCTGGGTTTGATGATGGTGCCGATCATCGGCCGGTCCTGCACCCCCATCAATCGGCGCGTCCCGGCAATCCCGAAGGCGGGTCCGGGATAGGCCTGCGCAAACTCCGCTGGAAAGGTCACATCGAGCAGGCGCAGGGCGGAAACCTCCGCCAGTTCGAACAGATTGCCCGCCACCGTGGCCAGCACATTGGTCAGCGACGGGCCGAAATTTTCCAGTGGCCAGGACAGGACGATCTCTCCGCGCCTGTATTCAGCGGATGCCAGCCGGCACGGCAGGCCCGGGCTGTCGGACATTCCCGTCTGCTCGATCGCTTCTATCCGCGCGCCCGAGCGTTCCCGCAACGCGTCGGTTTCGCCGGGAAGGCGCATGAAGGTGCCGCTGGACTGCTCCCCCGCGATGACGGCGGCTGCCCTTTCCAGCGATACAGGTGTTTCCAATTCGTATCGGGCAGTCAGCCGTAAGGCCATGTCACTCTCCCACCAGTTGGACGTTTCCCAGGCATTGGCCCGGCGCCTTCCCATGATTTGTAACGATCACATTTTGCGTGTATCATCTCATCATACCAGTTGACAACATGATGAGCTCTGCAAATACTCCCGCCCTTGCCAAGGAGGAGTGGTTCATGAAAATCGCGTTGTTGGGTGCCGGCGGAAAGATGGGCGTGCGTCTGGCGACGAACCTGAAGGGTTCGCGCTTCGATGTGGCGCATGTCGAAATCAGCGAGGTCGGGCGCGCGCGCCTGATGGATGTCGTCGGTGTCGACTGCGTGCCGACCGAAGATGCCGTCCGCGATGCGCGCGTGGTGATTCTCGCGGTACCGGACAACGCAATCAAGGCGATTGCGGCACAGGTCGTGCCCTTGGTGGCCCCGGGTACCATGATCATGGCCTTGGACGCGGCCGCCCCCTTTGCCGGCCACCTTCCCGTGCGTTCCGACGTTACCTACTTCGTCTCGCATCCCTGTCACCCACCGATCTTCAACGACGAACAGACGCCGGAGGGGCGGCGGGATTACTTCGGCGGGATCGCCGCAAGACAGTCGATCGTCAGCGCCCTGATGCAGGGGCCGGAAGCGCATTTCGATTTGGGGGAAGAGATTGCCAAGGCGATCTTCCGGCCGATCCTGCGCGCCCATCGCGTCACGGTGGAGCAGATGGCCCTGCTGGAGCCCGGCCTGTCGGAAACGGTCTGCGCGACGCTGTTGGTGGTGATGCGCGAAGCGATGGATGAGGTCGTGCAGCGCGGCGTCGATCCGGTAGCGGCGCGCGACTTCCTGCTGGGGCACATGAACATTCTAGGCGCCGTCGTGATGGGCGAAATACAGGGCGCCTTCTCCGATGCCTGCAACCGTGCCATCGAAAACGGCAAGCCCCGGCTGATGCGCCCGGATTGGAAGGGCGTATTCGAGCCAGCGGAAATCGCCGAAAGCATTCGTGCGATTACCTGACGCGACTTTCGCCCCCCACAAGGGGGGCGCTATGTTCCATTGCCAATCATGGGCAAGGGAAATGGATAGATGATGCCAGGTCACGCTGCGGAAAAAGGGGAGAAGATCGTCCGGCGCAAGCTGTCCGATCTGGTTCTGGAACGGCTGCTGGAGATGATCCGCAGTCGGGAAATCGCGCCCGGCGAACTGATGCCGTCCGAGCGCGACCTGATGGAACGCTTCGGGGTTGGCCGCCCGGCGGTGCGCGAGGCTCTGCAATCACTGGGCACAATGGGCCTGATCAATATCTCCCATGGCGAGCGCTCTCGGGTAACCCCGCTATCGGCGGAAACCGCCATCCGGCAGATTGACGGCGTCGCACAGCTGCTGATTTCCAGTTCGCCGGATAATCTGGAACACCTGAAATCGGCGCGCCGCTTCTTCGAAATCGGGATGGCGCGCATCGCGGCCAGCCGCGTGAAACCCACCGATATCGGTGAATTGCGCGGACTGGTGGAAGCACAGCGTGCGGCCCTGGGCGATTCCCAGGCCTTTGTCGCGGCTGACATCGCCTTTCATCGTAAAATCGCCAGGCTGTCGGGCAACCCGATCTTTGTGGCGGTAAGCGAGGCGATGTTGGGCTGGCTGTTCCAGTATCACGCCGAAATGCTGCTCTGGTCCGGGGCGGAGGAAAAAACGCTGGAGGAGCATGCCATCATCGTTGACCGGTTGGCGGAATGCGAGGCCGACGGCGCCGCCGCCGCCATGGGCGCGCATCTCGACCGGTCCGGCACGCTCTACCGCCTGAATGGAACGGAGGAAATTAGTAAAACTAATTGACTCGTTTAAAGGTGGCGCGCAAAGTCGCCGCCCATAGAAACAGGCATATGGGAGGATCGGATGAGCAAGAGTTACCGGATCGCCGTCATCGCGGGCGATGGCATCGGCAAGGAGGTCGTGCCCCAAGGTCAACGCGTGCTCGAAGCGGCAGGTCGCAAATACGGCTTCGACATTCGCTGGACCGAATATGACTGGAATTGCGACTATTACGCCAAGCACGGACGGATGATGCCGGAGGACGGCGTTGACCAGGTGCGTGGTGCCGATGCCATCTTCCTGGGCGCAGTCGGCTGGCCCACCGTTCCCGACCACATCTCCACCTGGGATCTGATCCTGCGGCTGCGGCGCGAACTGAATCTGTTCGTCGCCCTGCGCCCCGCACGCCTGCTGAAAGGCATCACCTCACCCCTGACCGGGCGCGGCGCGAAGGATATCGATTTCGTCATCGTGCGGGAAAATTCGGAAGGCGAGTATTCCTCGGCTGGCGGCATTCTCTACAAGGATACGCCCGATGAAATCGTGCTGCAGGAATCCGTCTTTTCCCGGCGTGCCACGGATCGGATCATCCGCTACGCCTTCGACCTGGCGCGCACCCGGCGCAGCAAGGTTTCGCTGGCAACGAAATCCAACGGCATCAAGATCGCAATGCCCTATTGGGACGACCGCTTCGCGGCAATCGCCAGGGAATACCCTGACGTCGAGCACAACAAGTTCCATATCGATATCCTGACCGCCCATTTCGTAAACCATCCCGATTGGTTCGACGTGGTTGTCGGCTCCAACCTGTTCGGTGACATTCTGTCGGATCTGGGCCCGGCAGTGGCTGGCAGCATCGGCATCGCACCGTCCGGCAATATCGACCCGACGCACGCCAATCCTTCCATGTTCGAGCCGGTCCATGGCTCCGCGCCCGACATTGCCGGGCAGAACATCGCCAACCCGATCGGCCAGATATGGGCTGCCGCCATGATGCTGTCGCATCTGGGCGAGGAAGCGGCCGCGGCCGCAATAGAAAAGGCCATTGAAACCGTGCTGGGCGACGGCGGCCCGCGCACCCGCGACCTGGGCGGCAACGCCTCCACCGATTTGGTCGGCCAGGCCATCGCCAACGCCGTGGCTTGAGCGGCCTGCACCCCGGTACTGACAAGGATATCCATCATGCTCGACAATCTTTCTGTGATGGCGAAGGGCCATCTGATCGACGGCAGGGTCACGGATCGCGCGCTTCAGGGCGGGATCGAGGTTCTGGACCCGTCCTGCGGCCAGCTCATCGCGCGTCTGCCGCGGGGTGGCCAGGCGGAGGTGGACGCAGCCGTCGCCGCCGCCCGACGCGCCTTCGATGGCGAATGGGGCTCCAAATCCGCCCTGGAGCGGGGACGGATCCTGGCCAGGCTGTCCGCCCTGATTGTGGAAAACGCCGACGAGCTTGCCCGCCTGGAATCCATCGATACCGGCAAGCCCATGAAGCAGGCGCGCAACGACATCACCGCCACGGCCCGCTATTTCGAATATTACGGTGCCGCCGCCGACAAGCTGCATGGCGAAACCATCCCCTACACCAAGGGCATGACCGTGCTGGCGCTCCGGGTGCCGCATGGCGTGACTGGTCACATCATCCCCTGGAATTACCCCTCGCAGATATTTGGGCGGTCCGTCGGCGGATCGCTGGCGGCAGGCAATGCCTGCGTGGTCAAGCCAGCGGAGGATGCCTGCCTGACCCCGCTTTACATCAGTGAACTGGCGCTGGAAGCCGGCCTGCCCGCAGGCGCACTGAACGTGGTTTGCGGCATCGGCACCGAAGCTGGCGCCGCGCTGGCCGGCCATACCGGCATCAACCACATCTCTTTCACCGGCTCGCCCGGCACCGGCAGCCTGGTCGCAAGGGCCGCGGCCGACAATCATGTGCCGGTAACCCTGGAACTGGGCGGGAAATCGCCCCAGCTCATCTTCGCCGATGCCGATCTGGACGAAGCCCTGCCCGTGGTCGTCAACGCCATCGTGCAGAACGCAGGCCAGACCTGCGCGGCGGGCAGCCGGGTGCTGATCGAAAAATCGGTCTATGACAAGGTCCTCGCCCTGCTCGCCGAGCGCTTTTCCGCCCTCAGGACCGGCGCCGGGGCGGACGATCTGGACTGCGGCCCGATCATCAGCGCGAGACAATTGGCGCGGGTCCATACCCTGGTCAATGCGGCATTGGAAAGCGGGGCCCGCGTGGTTGCGCGTGCGCAGCTGGCCCCCAACGCACCGAAAGATGGGTTCTACTATCCGCCGATGCTGCTGGATGGGGCCGCACCCGACAGCCATCTTGCCCAGGATGAGGTATTCGGCCCGGTTCTTGCGGCCTTTCCGTTCGAGGACGAGGCCGATGCGATCCGCCTCGCAAACGCGACACCCTATGGCTTGACCGCCGCGGTCTGGACCCGCGACGGCGGACGTCAGATGCGCTGCGCCAACGCCATCGAAGCGGGGCAGGTCTTCATCAACAATTATGGTGCCGGCGGCGGGATAGAACTGCCCTTCGGCGGCATGAAGCGGTCCGGCTATGGCCGCGAGAAGGCGTTTGAAGGCATGATCGGCTTCACGACCATCAAGACGGTGGTCCTCAAACACGGTTGACCGTAAGGGCACAAGCAGGGGCGCGGCGGATAGCCGGACCCCTGCCCCCCGCCTCATCTACAGGGTCGGTTCGGTGCTCATCGTGCGCAATCTGGCATGTTCGATATGGTTGCGCATCGCCCGCTTCGCCTTGCTGGCCGCGCCCGCCTCGATATGGTGCAGAATCTCCTCATGCTCCGCCTGCACGATTTCGGCCCGCACCAACGGCTGATAGCGCACCTGCAACCGCATCAGATTAACTGACCGCGACACGTCATATTCCAGCGACTTCAGCGTCTCCACGATCCGCGGATTGCCGGTGGCGATGGCTATCGCCTCATGAAACGCGTAGTCGTGATAGTGCAGTATACCGTTCTTCTTCAGCGCCTCGTCGAACCGGTCGAGCGCTGCGCGCATGCGCTGGATGTCGCGCGGACCGCGCCGCATCGCGGCCAGATAGGCGGCCTGGGGTTCCAGCATCAGGCGCAGTTCCAGACCATTCAGAAACTGCCCCACCCGCTCCATCGCGTCGCGTTCGGCATCGGGCGCGGGGGCGTCGCCCGCCCCATCGCCCGGCGCGGCCGTCACGTAATTTCCCGACCCCCGAACCGAAGCGATCAACCCATCGCCGCGCAGCTTGTCCAGAGCCTCGCGCAGAACCGGCCGGGATACATCAAACTCTCCGGCCAACGCGTTCTCCGACGGAAGCCGGGTCCCGACCGGGATCATGCCGGAGGCAATGGCATGGAACAGATTGTCATATACGCGATCCGCCAGCTTCTCCGCCTTGCTCTGCTGCAAGTCGGAAAAGGAGAAATCCACGGACCAGCCGGCTTTGTCGTCTCGATTCATGATCCCGGGCATATTTCGGAATGGGCCTGCAAGCGGGCGTCAGCATAGGGGGCCATCAACCATCGGTCCATCGCCTGAAAGAGCGATCCTTCCGCGCCGTGCGATCACGGGTCGGCCCACATAATATGCTCATTATACCAGCATGCAAAAAGTTGTAAAATTAGTTGACTTAAATGCAAGTGGCGGACAGACTGCGCTATCAAAAAAAACTATCCCTAGGGAGAATACATCATGACCCATCTCCGCCATGCGGCGGCGTCTGCCGTCTTCGCGTTATCCTTGTCTCTGGCTGGCACGGCATCGGCCCAGACCGTTCTGAATTTCGGCCATACCACTGCCCAGAACTCGCACTACAGCCTGGGTGTGCAGGCCTTTGGCAAGAAGCTGGGCGAACTGAGCAATGGGAAATTCCAGGTTCGCGAACAGGCCGCCGGTGCTCTGGGCGGTGAACGCGACCTGATCGAAGGCCTGCAGATCGGTTCGGTGGAACTCGCCTATTCCTCCACCGGTCCGCTGGGCAACTTCGTGCCGGAAACCCTGGTGCTCGACCTGCCCTTCCTGTTCAAGGACTACGCTTCCGCGCACAAGGTTCTGGACGGTGAAATCGGGCAGGAACTGCTGGCAAAGGTGAGCGCCAACAATCTGGTGGCGCTGGCCTGGAGCGAGAACGGGTTCCGCCACGTCACCAACTCCGACCATGCGATCAAGGTGCCCGCCGATCTTAAGGATCTGAAGCTGCGCACCATGGAAAACCAAGTGCATATGGCAGCCTTCCGGGCCGCCGGGGCCTCGCCCACGCCGATGGCCTTCCCGGAGGTTTTCGCCGCCCTGCAGCAGAAGGTGATCGACGGGCAGGAAAACCCGATCCCGGTCATTACCTCCGCCAAGTTCTGGGAAGTGCAGAAATTCCTCACCCTTACCGGCCATGTCTATTCCCCGGCCATCATCCTGGCCTCACCCGCTCTGTGGGACGGCCTGTCGGACCAGGAAAAGGGCTGGTTCCGCGCATCGGCCAAGGCGGCGGTAGAAGCAACCCGCGCCAAGGTGGCGGCAGACGAAGCCAATGGCGTGGCGCTGCTGCGCAAGAACGGCATGGAGGTGACCGAGACGGTCGATAAGGCCGCCTTCCAGACTGCCGTTCGCCCCGCCTATGACACCTTCGTGTCGAAATATGGCGACGCCATGCTGAAGCGCATTCAGGCCGCGCAGAACTGAGCCAATCGGTTCCGTCACATCATCCCACCGGGGCGGCTGTCGTACCGGCCGCCCCGGCAGGAGTTCTGCCATGCATATATTGTTTGCCGTCGAGCGGCGCATCACGCGGACCGCGCTGGAATTGGCGGTCCTGGCGTTGGGTCTGGTCGTAGCCCTAACCTTCTATCAGGTCGTGACGCGCTTTGTGATCGGCCACCCATCGACCTGGTCGGAAGTCGCCGCGCGCTCGGCGATGATCTGGATGGTGTTTCTGGGTTTCGCGATCGCTTTCCGGCAAGGCGCCATGATCGCCGTCGACTTCCTGATGGATCTGTCGACCGGCCGGTTTCGCAGGCTTCTGCTGCTCGTGGTTGGCATCGCTTCGCTGGTGTTTCTGCTTCTTCTCATCTGGTTCGGGACGGGTATGACCCTGCGCGTGCGGAACCAGAACCTGGCCGGACTTTCGATTTCCATCGCCTGGGTCTATGCGGCGCTGCCCACGGGCGCGTTTCTGGCCGTGCCCGGCGTCGTCTCCCGACTGATCGAGTCCCTGCGGGCCGGAGACGGCGACGCCGAACCCAGCCTTGCAAACCTGGAGAGCCAGGTATGAACGCCGCCCTTGCCTTCTCCCTTTTGCTTCTGTTCGGGCTGGCGGTTCCCATCGGGGTGTCGCTGGTTCTGGCGAGTGCGTTCGGAATCCATTTCTTTTCCACCGCGCCCCTGTTGCTGATGGCACAGCGCATCTTCACCAGCCTGGATTCCTTTCCCCTGCTGGCGGTGCCGCTGTTCATTCTGTCGGGCAATCTGATGGCGGCGGGCGGGATTTCGGAACGCCTTGTCGATCTGGCGAAGTCGCTGGTCGGCGGTGTGCAGGGCGGACTTGCCGCAACCTGTGTCATCACCTGCATGATCTTTGCCTCGGTCTCCGGCTCTTCGGTCGCCACGACCTTCGCCATCGGCGCGATCCTCATCCCCGCCATGGTCCGCCACGGTTATCCGGTAGGGACAGCCGCGGCGATCCAGGCTTCCTCCGCCGAGCTGGGCGTACTGATCCCGCCTTCCATCCCCCTTATCCTTTACGGCGTGGCCACCGAAACCTCGGTAGGCCAGTTGTTCCTGGCCGGGTTCGGGCCGGGCCTTCTGGTTGCCGCCGCGCTGTTCGTCTATCTGCGCATCCTCTGCAAGGTGAAAGGCTACGGCACCCGCGACGGGGAAGACCGCCAGCCCTTCCTGCGGGCACTGGTCCGTTCATTCTGGGCGCTGTTCATGCCGGTGATCGTGCTGGGCGGCATCTATGGCGGGGTCTTCACCCCGACCGAAGCGTCGGCCGTGGCCGTGGTCTACGCCCTGGTCGTTGGTCGCTTCATCTATCGCAGCCTGAGCTGGACGGAAACACATGCGGCCTTCCGCCATTCCGTCATCTCGTCCACCGTCATCATGACCATCATCGCCGGGGCGGGTCTGTTTTCCTTCCTCGTCACACGCAGCGGCCTGCCAGCCGTGATCGCGGAATGGGTTCAGCTGGTTTTCACTGAAAAATACAGCTTTCTGCTGGCGATCAACGTGTTCCTGTTCATCGTGGGCATGTTCATCGAAACCTCTGCCGCCATTCTGGTCCTGGCCCCGCTGCTGGCCCCCATCGCTATCAGCTATGGCGTCGACCCGGTGCATTTCGGCCTGATCATCGTGGTCAATCTGGCGCTGGGCATGTTCACGCCACCCGTCGGCGTCAACCTGTTCGCAGCCTGCGCCGTCGCCAAAATATCGATCCAGAAGATCATCCCTGCCCTGCTGCCCATGGTGCTGGTGGTGATGGGATGCGTTCTTCTGGTGACCTATGTGCCCGTCATCTCGCTTGGTCTGGTCGAGTATTTCTATCGCTGACGACCAGCCTATTTCCTCAAGGAGAGTATTATGAAACTGAAGGACAAGATTGCTATCGTCACGGGTGCCGGCGGCGGTTATGGCGAAGGCATCGCCCATTACTTCGCCGCGCAGGGCGCCAAGGTCGTGGTCGCCGATATCCGCGAGGACGCAGCGAAAAAGGTCGCGGCCGATATCGGCGGCGATGCCTTCGCCGTGCATGTGGACGTCACCAGCGGCCCCTCCACCAAGGCGATGATCGATGCCGCCCTGTCGCGCCATGGCAGGCTCGATATTCTGGTCAACAATGCGGGCACGACCCACAAGAACCAGTCGATGCTGCTGGTCGACGAGGCGACTTTCGACAAGGTCTTCGCCGTCAATGTCAAATCCATCTATCACGCCGCGATGCACGCCGTTCCCGTGCTGACCGATAATGGCGGGGGCGTGATCATCAACATCGCTTCCACCGCCGGGGTCCGGCCGCGACCAGGGCTGACCTGGTACAACGGTACCAAGGGCGCGGTGATTTCCATCACCCGGTCGATGGCGGTGGAACTGGCCGACCGGAAAATCCGGGTCTGCGGCATAAACCCGGTCATGGGCCAGACCGGCCTGACGGATCAGTTCCTGCCGGGTGACGATACGCCGGAAACACGCGCCAAGGTCATTGCCGGCATCCCGCTTGGCCGCTTGTCCACCCCGTTGGATATCGCCAAGGCCTGCGGCTTCCTGGCATCCGACGAGGCGGAATTCATCACCGGCGTCTGTCTGGAAGTCGATGGCGGTCGCTGCATCTAAGCATCCCATGCCAGGCTAAAGGGTGAGTGCATCGCTCATGACCAATTGTCTGATAATCGGTGGCGGCGGCATGCTGGGGCAGGGTCTGGCCCGCGCCCTGTCGACGCGGCCCCGGCTGGGCGAAACGCCCGTCGAGGCGCTGACCTTGTTCGATGTGGTTCCGGCAGCCCAGCCCGACGGGCTGCCGGTCCGCAGCCTGACCGGCGATCTGAGCCTTCCGGGCGAAGCGGAAAGGCTGGTTGCGGACAGGCCCGGCGTCATCTTCCATCTGGCAGCCATCGTGTCTGGCGAAGCCGAGCGGGACTTCGAGAAGGGTTATCGTATCAATCTGGATGGAACCCGGCTGCTGTTCGAAGCAATCCGCAAGGCGCATGACCGTTCCGGCTATAGGCCACGGGTCGTCTTTGCGTCTTCGCTGGCGGTCTTCGGCGTGCCATTGCCCGATGTGATTGGCGATGACCAAATCCTGACACCGCTGTCCAGCTATGGCACGCAGAAGGCCATCGGCGAGCTGTTGCTGGCGGATTACAGCCGCAGGGGATTTCTGGACGGGATCGGCCTGCGGCTTCCCACCATCGTCATCCGGCCCGGAAAGCCGAATGCGGCGGCGTCGGGTTTCTTTTCCAACATCCTGCGTGAACCCCTGGCGGGAGAAGACGCCGTGCTTCCGGTCAGTGCGGATGTGCGTCACTGGCTGGCCAGCCCGCGCGCGGCCATCGGCTATCTGCTGCATGCTGGGACCGTGGATACCGCTGCCTTGGGCAGTCGCCGCAACCTGACCATGCCGGGTATTTCGGTCACCGTGGCCGACGAAATCTCCGCCCTGCGCGACATGGCCGGCGAGGATGCCGTTGCCCGGATCAAACAGGTTCCGGACCAGGGCATCGCAGCGATCATCTCCACCTGGCCCAAAGCCTTCGACGCCAAGCGCGCCCTGGATCTGGGCTTTACGCCCGACCGCTCCATGCGTGACCTGATCGAAGCCTATCTGGACGACTACGCCCCGCATCTGAAGTCGGGAACAGGCGGTGCGGCATGACGGCGCGCAACGTAACCCTTGTCGGCCTGGGGGCAATGGGGCTGGGCATGGCGCAGTCCCTGCTGCGCGCGGGCCATCACGTAACCGGCCTGGATCATGACCCCGCTCGTCTGGCCGCTTTCGCTGCGGATGGCGGTGCCGTGGCAGGGAACGCGGCCCAGGCCCACACCGCTTTGGCAGAAGCCGAGGCCGTTATCCTGGTCGTGGTCAATGCGCAGCAGACCGAGGCCGTGCTGTTCGGGCCGGAGGGGATCTCCGGGCAATTGCGCAAGGGTGCGGTCATTCTGTCCTGCGCTACCTTCGCCCCGCATTATGCGGTGGATTTCGAGAGAAGGGCCGAAACCTGTGGCCTTCTATACCTCGACGCGCCGATTTCGGGCGGGGCCGCCAAAGCCGCCCAGGGCAAGCTGTCGATCATGGCGTCCGGACGGGCTGTGGCCTTCACAGCGGCCCGTCCTTTCCTGGATGCCATGGCCGAGACGGTCTTCGAACTGGGTGACCGGGCAGGCGCCGGCTCGGCCATGAAGATCGTGAATCAACTGCTGGCTGGTATCCATGTCGTCTCCACGGCCGAGGCGCTGACTTTCGGCATGGGCCAGGGTATCGATCCGAAGCTGATGGTGGACGTCCTTTCCCGCTGCGCCGGATCGTCCTGGATGTTCCAGAATCGCGGCCCGTTCATCGCCGATGGCGATTATCGCCCGCATTCAGCCGTGGAGATTTTCGTCAAGGATCTTGGGATCGTGACCCAGGCGGCAGAGGATGCCGGGCTGTCCGTGCCATTGGCGAAGACGGCGCTGAACCGCTTTCTGGAAGCCAGGGAAGCCGGCTTCGGCCGCGAAGGCGATGTTGCCGTCGCCAAGCTGTATGCCGAAGAAGGGCATTGCGCCATTCCCGGCTGGCCGCGCAAGACGGGAGAATAGACGGTGCTGCTGGGCTGTATCGGCGACGATTTGACGGGTTCTTCCGACCTTGCCAATACCTTGGTCAAAGGCGGCATGCGCGTGACGCAGTATTGCGGCTTGCCGCAAAGCCCGGCCAACCAGGATGTGGAAGCCGGCGTCGTGGCGCTGAAGACCCGCAGCATCCCTGCAGTCGAGGCCGTCCGTCAGTCCCTGGCGGCGTTGGATTGGCTGGTCGCCCAGGGATGCAGGCAGTTCTTCTTCAAATACTGTTCGACCTTCGATTCAACCCCGGACGGGAATATTGGCCCCGTGGCGGAAGCGCTGCTTGCACGGCTGAACGCCCCGCTGGCCATCGTCTGTCCGGCCTTCCCGGGCACGGGACGCACCATCTATCAGGGCCATCTGTTCGTCGGCGATCGGTTGCTGAATGAATCGGGGATGCAGAACCATCCGCTGACCCCGATGACGGACCCGGATATCCGGCGCTTTCTGCAATTGCAAAGCGCGGCACGGGTGGGACATGTGGCCTATGGCGATGTGGTGCATGGCAGCCAGCCTATTGCCACCGCCCTGGCCCGCGAGGCCGCCAACGGCGCCCGGCTGATCGTGGTCGATGCCCTCGCCGATGCCGATCTGTATGCCATCGGCAGGGCCGCCGCCGATCAGGTGCTGGTTACCGGTGGTTCAGGCATTGCGCTTGGCCTGCCGGAAAATTTCCGCCGCGCCGGATTGCTGAACGGCGAGGCGGTCACTTTCAGCGGTGTCGACGGGCCCGGCATCGTTCTGGCCGGGTCCTGCTCCACCGCCACGCGCGGCCAGGTCGCCCTCTACCGACAAAACCATCCGGCTTTCGAGATTGCACCGGAAGCGGTGATGTCGGGCGCGTTGACCACCGCGACGGTTCTGGAATTCCTGCACCGAAATTGGACCGAAAACCCGCTTGTCTTTTCCTCGGCCGAGCCGCAATCCGTCCGCAATGCGCAGGACCGATATGGCATCCAGCCGCTGGCGAACGCCATTGAGGACCTGTTTGCAGAGCTGGCGGCCGCCCTGGTTCAGGCCGGCATGCGCCGTATCGTTTCAGCCGGTGGGGAAACCTCCGGCGCCGTGATCCGCGGCATAGGCTGCGAAGCCCTGCGTATCGGCCCCGAGATCGACCCGGGCGTACCGGCCCTTCGAGTGGAAGGGCTGCCACTTGCCATTGCGCTGAAATCAGGCAATTTCGGAAGCGAGGACTTCTTTGAAAAGGCGCTGCGCATGTTGGCCACCTCAGCCGGACCGACGGAATGACGGAAGAAGCACGCCAACGCGAGCAGATATGCCTGTTGGCCAGATCCATGTTCGACCGGGGGCTGACGGGCGGGGCGTCCGGCAATATCTCGCTGCGGCTGGATGATGGAGGTCTGCTGGTTACGCCTACCGGCTCCTCCTTCGGTTTCCTGGACCCGTCCAGGCTATCGCGGCTGGACGCATCGGGGCGCCTGATCGACGGCGACCCGCCTACCAAGGAAATGGCCCTGCACAACGCCTTCTACGAGACGCGCGGGACAAAGGCGGGAGCCGTGGTGCATCTGCATGCCACCCATTCGGTCGCCTGGTCGATGCTGCCCGAGGTGGACCCGGACAATCTGCTGCCGCCACTGACGCCCTATTCCATCATGCGGCTGGGCAAGGTTGCCCTGCTGCCCTTCTTCCGTCCGGGTGATGCCGCCATGGGCGATGCGATACGCGGGCTTGCGGGCAAGCGTAGCGCGGTGATGCTGGCCAATCATGGCCCGGTCGTCGCCGCCAAGGACCTGGAAGCAGCGGTCTACGCCATGGAGGAATTGGAGGAAACCGCGCGCCTTGCCCTGCTGACCCATGGCTTGAAGCCCAGAATGCTGACCCCGGACCAGGTTCGATCAATCGTCGATCATTTCAATATCGAATGGGAGTGAGTCCACCGATCATGCCATCGCGCAACCGCATTCCGCTTTCCGCCAATCTGGGCTTCCTGTGGACCGAGCGGACCTTGCCGGACGCCGTACGGGCGGCGGCGGCGGCCGGGTTCGACGCCGTGGAACTGCATTGGCCCTATGAGACGGATTCCGCCGGGCTGCGGGACGCGCTGGACCAGACCGGCCTGCCGGTGCTGGGGCTGAACACGCTGAGAGGCGATGCCGGGAAAGGAGAGTTCGGTCTTGCCGCCCTGCCCGGGCGGGAGGCCGAGGCCGAGGCGCATTTCGATCAGGCACTGACTTATGCACGGGCGATCGGTGCCAGGAACATTCATGTCATGGCCGGGGTGGCGGAGGGCGCGGCCGCGCGGCGCATATTCGTCGACAATCTGCGCCGCGCCCGCGACCTGGCCGCGCCACATGGCATTGGCATTCTGCTGGAACCGCTGAATATCCGCGATGTGCCGGGCTATTTCCTGAACAGCTGTGACACCGCGATCGCGCTGATCGAGGCGGTTGGTGGCACGGGCATTTTCATCATGTATGACTGCTATCACATGCAGATCATGCGCGGCGATCTGCTGACGCAGGCCAGGCAGCTAATGGCGCGGATAGGCCATATCCAGTTCGCCGCCAACCCGGATCGCGGCATTCCCGACCATGGCGAGGTGGATTACGCCTGGCTGCTGCCCGCCCTGCGCGACGCGGGATATACGGGATACTTTGGCGCGGAATACAAGCCGGGCGGCGATACCGATGCCGGGCTGGGCTGGATGAACCGCTTCGGTAGCTGAACCTTCATGGATGCGGATCGGGGAAGCCGTGCCGCTCTGACAAAGCCGCCAGGATCGCATCCTTGTCGGCCACGAAGGCCCGCCCCTGATGGCCGCCGGTGGCATGGCGTGACGTCTCGCCCGCCGCCAGCACCAGCAGCGGCAGGGACTGGTTCTCCTCCCCTACCACAGCGATCACCGGCTGGCGTGGCCGCGCCCAGGGGACTCGAACGACATCCAGCTTTCCGGCAAGGCTGGGAAAGGACATCAGCACGCCTTCCAGCAAGGCGCAGTGCCAGCAGTAGAAGCGTTGGCCGGGATAGGCCGGGTCGATGAAATCCGGTTGCAGCAGGAATAGGGTGTCACGCATTGCAAACTCCTTTCCACAGAGCAGAAGGGGCGGACATTGCTGCCCGCCCCTTCCGGAACCTTACCGAAAGACCAAGGATCAATCCTTGACTTCTTCGGCCTTCTGACGGAGCGCCGCGCCCAGGATGTCGCCCAGCGACGCGCCCGAGTCGGAGGAACCATAGGTCGCCATGGCTTCCTTTTCCTCTTCCTGTTCGCGCGCCTTGATCGACAGGGTGACCTTGCGGGAGGCCTTGTCGATCTGGGTCACCTTGGCATCGACCTTCTCGCCTTCGGCGAAACGGTCCGGCCGCTGTTCGGACCGGTCACGCGACAGGTCGGATTTGCGGATGAAGCCCGGCAGCGTGCCATTCACCAGAACTTCGATCCCGCCATCGGTGATCTTGGAAACGGTGCAGGTCACCACGGTGCCCTTCTTGACGCCGTCCAGGCCTTCTTCGAACGGATCATTCGCGAGCTGCTTGATGCCCAGTGAGATACGTTCCTTGTCGACATCGATGTCCAGCACCTTGGCCGACACGGTGTCGCCCTTGGAGAACTGGCCCAACGCTTCTTCACCCGACAGATCCCAGGAGATGTCGGACATATGCACCATGCCGTCCAGCTCCTCGGTGAGGCCAACGAACAGACCGAATTCGGTGATGTTCTTGATCTCGCCGGTGATGGCGGCACCAACCGGATGCGACGCCGCGAAGGCTTCCCACGGATTCGGCG